>Ga0207688_10000121_pt1 | contig 32093 bp, 28 predicted proteins | sample KBSMiscanthusM4_FD_184296 | JGI IMG/M metagenome (GOLD analysis project Ga0207688, IMG submission 184296) | Miscanthus rhizosphere microbial communities from Kellogg Biological Station, Michigan, USA - M4 (SPAdes) (version 2) | ecosystem: Host-associated > Plants > Roots > Rhizosphere ...
TATCACGCCGGTGACGCTCACCGGCGGAGCGGAAGCCGAACTCGACACCGGTGCCGCTGGGGCGGCGACATTCGATGCGGTCATCGCCCGTCTGGTCGAGCTGGCCTACGACCGGGTCGACATGGTCGGCAAGCGCGGCGAGTTCGCGGTGCGCGGCGGCATTCTCGACGTCTTCCCGCCAACGGCCGAGCACCCCGTTCGCGTCGAGTTCTGGGGCGACGAAGTCTCCGAGATACGGATGTTCTCCGTCGCCGACCAGCGCTCCATCCCGGAGATGGCCGTCGATTGGGTGGTCGCGGTGCCGTGCCGCGAGGTGCTGCTCACCGAAGACGTACGCGACCGGGCCGCCAAGCTGGCCGCCGAGCACCCGGTGCAGGAGAACAGCGTGCCGGGCAGCGTGCCGGACATGCTGGCCAAACTCGCCGAGGGCATCCCGGTCGACGGCATGGAGGCGCTGCTGCCGTTACTGCGCACAGGCGAGTTGTCGACACTGTCCGATCACCTTCCGGCGGGCACCCCGCTGCTGATCTGCGATCCGGAAAAGGTCCGCACGCGTGCGGCCGACCTGATAAAGACCGGCCGCGAGTTCCTTGAAGCCTCGTGGTCGACGGCCGCGGTCGGCGGTGACGTGCCGATCGACATCGAGGCGCTCGGTGCGTCGGGGTTCGTCGAGCTGGATGACGCTCGGTCGGGCGCGCGCGCAGGCGGGCACCCGTGGTGGACGCTCTCGCAGCTTTCCGACGAGTCCGCGCTGGAGCTCAACATCCGGCCTGCGCCGTCGGCGCGCAGGGCGCAGCCCAACCCAGACTTTCAAGCCGAGATCTTCGCGATGCTGCGCGCCCACGTCGCGACGGGAGGCTACGCAGCCGTCGTCACCCCTGGCACCGGAACCGCGCACCGCGTAGTGGAGCAACTCGCCGAATCAGACACGCCCGCAACGATGTTGGGGCCAGGGAGCGCCCCGAAAGAGGGCGTAGTCGGCGTGCTGAAGGGCCCGCTGCACGACGGTGTGGTGATCGCCGGGGCCAACCTCGTGGTGATCACCGAGACCGACCTCACCGGCAACAGGGCCGCCGCCACGGAGGGCAAGCGGCTGGCCGCCAAGCGCCGCAACGTCGTCGACCCGCTGGCGCTGACGGCCGGCGATCTGGTGGTGCACGACCAGCACGGCATCGGCCGGTTCGTGCAGATGACGGAGCGGGTGGTCGGCGGCGCGCGACGCGAGTACCTGGTGCTCGAATACGGGTCGAGCAAACGCGGGGGCGGATCCGACCGGCTCTACGTCCCGATGGACTCGTTGGACCAGCTGTCCCGCTATGTCGGCGGTGAGTCGCCGACGCTGTCCCGCCTCGGCGGCAGCGACTGGGCCAACACGAAGACCAAGGCCCGCCGGGCGGTCAGGGAGATCGCCGCCGAGCTGGTGTCGCTGTACGCCAAGAGGCAGGCATCGGCCGGCCACGCGTTCGCCCCGGACACCCCTTGGCAGGCCGAGATGGAGGACGCGTTCGGTTTCACCGAGACCGTCGACCAGATGACCGCAATCACAGAGGTGAAGGGCGACATGGAGAAGCCGGTCCCGATGGACCGGGTGATCTGCGGCGACGTCGGCTACGGCAAGACCGAGATCGCGGTGCGCGCGGCGTTCAAGGCGGTGCAGGACGGTAAGCAGGTGGCGGTGCTGGTGCCGACGACTCTGCTGGCCGATCAGCATCTGCAGACCTTCGGCGAGCGGATGGCCGGCTTCCCGGTCACCGTGAAGGGGCTGTCCCGGTTCACCGACCCAGCCGAGTCCCGGGCGGTGCTGGAAGGCATGAAGGATGGCTCGGTCGACATCGTGATCGGAACCCACCGACTGCTACAGACCGGCGTGACATGGAAGGACCTCGGCCTGGTTGTGGTCGACGAGGAGCAGCGCTTCGGCGTCGAGCACAAGGAGCACATCAAATCGATGCGCACCCACGTCGACGTGCTGACCATGAGCGCCACCCCGATCCCGCGCACCCTGGAGATGAGCCTGGCCGGCATCCGCGAGATGTCGACGATCCTCACTCCGCCCGAGGAGCGCTACCCGGTGCTGACCTATGTCGGTCCGCACGACGACAAGCAGATCGCCGCGGCTTTGCGACGGGAAATGCTGCGCGACGGGCAGGCCTTCTACATCCACAACCGGGTCCGCTCCATCGATCAGGCGGCCACGCGGGTGCGGGCACTAGTACCGGAAGCGCGCGTCGCCGTCGCGCATGGGCAGATGCCCGAGGATCTGTTGGAGAGCACGGTTGAGGGATTCTGGAATCGAGAGTTCGACATCCTGGTCTGCACGACGATCGTCGAGACCGGCCTGGACATCTCGAATGCCAACACGTTGATCGTCGACCGCGCCGACACATTCGGGCTCGCACAGCTACATCAGCTGCGGGGCAGGGTCGGCCGCAGCCGCGAACGTGGCTACGCCTATTTCCTGTATCCACCCGAGGTGCCGTTGACCGAGATGGCCTACGACCGGCTCGCGACGATCGCGCAGAACAACGAGCTGGGTGCGGGCATGGCGGTCGCGATGAAGGATCTTGAAATCCGTGGCGCCGGAAACGTGCTCGGCGCCGAACAGTCCGGACACGTCGCCGGGGTCGGCTTCGACCTGTACGTGCGGCTGGTGGGCGAGGCCGTCGAGGCCTACCGCGCAGCGGCGGACGGGAAAACCATTGCGGCCGTTGAGGAGCCGAAGGACGTCCGGATCGATCTTCCGGTCGACGCCCACCTGCCGCCGGACTACATCGCCAGCGACCGGCTGCGGCTGGAGGCCTATCGACGGTTGGCGGCGGCCGCCGACGACGCCGCCGTGGACGCCGTGATCGAGGAACTTGTCGACCGGTATGGCCCCTTGCCGTCCGTGGCGCATCGTTTGGTTGCGGTGGCGCGGCTGCGACTGTTGTTCCGCCGATACGGGATCACCGAAGTCAGCGCGATATCCGAGTCGACACTGCGGCTGTCGCCGTTGCAGTTGGTCGACTCTCAGCAACTACGGCTCAAGCGGATGTATCCGGGCGCGCATTACCGGGCAACGACGTCGACGGTGCAAGTTCCGATTCCGCGAGCGGGTTCTGGCGTTGGGGCACCGAGGATTCGTGATCTTGAGCTGGTTGCGACGGTGGCCGGTCTGGTGTTGGCCCTAGATGGAAAAACCCAGGAAGGTGTTGATATAACGAAGTTCGGAGGTGCGGAAATGAGCGATAAGCGACCGGGGACATGACAGTCGTCCTGGTCGATCCGCGTCGCCCTTCGCTGGTACCCGTCGAGGCCATCGACCTGCTGAGCGGTGACGTTCAGTACACCGAGGAGATGCCGGTAAAGGTGCCGTGGTCGCTGCCTGCGGCCCGCCCGGCCTACGACGGCGACGACGCCCCGGTTCTGCTGTCGTCCGATCCCGGCCACCCCGCGGTGAAGGCGCGCCTGGCCGCAGGCGACAAGTTGATAGCAGCGCCTGACAACGCAGCCGGGGAGCGGCTCGTCGACGCGGTGGCGATGATGGACAAGCTGCGCACCTCCGGACCGTGGGAAAGCGAGCAAACACACGACTCGTTGCGTCGCTACCTGCTCGAGGAGACCTACGAGGTGTTCGACGCGGTGCGCGGCGGCAACGCCGACGAGCTGCGCGAGGAGCTAGGAGACGTGTTGCTGCAGGTGCTGTTTCATGCACGCATCGCCGAGGACGCGCCACAACACCCGTTTACCATCGACGACGTTGCGGATTCGCTGATGCGCAAGCTCGGCAATCGGGTGCCTGCCGTGCTCGCCGGTGAGTCGATCTCACTGGACGAGCAGCTCGCCCAGTGGGAGGAGCGCAAGGCCGTAGAAAGAGCGAGCAAAGGGGTCCGTTCTTCCATGGATGACGTGCCGACGGGGCAACCCGCTTTGGCGTTGGCGCAGAAGGTTCTTGAGCGGATCTCGGCCGCGGGGTTGCCTGCCGATCTGGTACCAGACACCATCACGACGGTGACAGTGTCGGTCGATTCGGACGCCGAGAATGCTTTGCGTTCAGCGGTTCTGGAGTTCATGGACACCGTGCGCCGGGTCGAGCACGCGATCGCGGCGGACCGCCGTGGTGAGGATGTGCCGGAGGAGCTCGACGTGTCGACGCTCGGGGTGATCTCCGAGGACGAGTGGCGGGCCTATTGGCCGCACGCGGCCGAGGACACCGAGCCGGGGCCCGACCGAATCCCCGAACCGACGCCGGCCGACGTTCCGGAGCCGGCACCGGTCGAGGTCCCGGAGCCGGGCCCGGTCGAGGTGCCTGAACCGTCCCCGGTCGATGTTCCCGAGCCGTCGCCCGAAGACGTCGCCGAGCCGGCCGAGAAGTTCACCGCCTAAGCGCCGTAACGGTGTTTCAGCGAACGCTTTCTCGCACATTTCCTGGGTGGTTAAATTCTCGACGCAATAGCGCTCAGCCGAAGATTGTCGAACCCCAGTAGGCCGACGAATCACCGTGGCGTAGGCCCGGCGGGCATGCGAAAACGGCTGTGCCGGTGTGGAAGATGTACTCGTTGAGCGCGTCGCTGGACATCTGCGCCAGCACCGGGATGAAGTTGGTGGCGGGGCTCCGCACAAACGCGATGAAGAACAGCCCAGCATCGAGGTGCCCGAACCCGTCCGAGCCGTCGGTGAAGTTGTATCCGCGGCGCAACATCTTGATCCCGCCCACATGGTTGGGGTTGACCAGCCGGACGTGAGCGTCGACGTCGATCAGCGGCGTGCCCTTGTCGTCCTTGAGCCCGAAGTTGAGTTGCTCGAACTCCTGAGTCAGCCCGTTGGGAGCGCCGCTGCCCTTCTGCCTGCCGATCACCCGCTCCTGCTCGAGCAGTGTGGTCCTGTCCCAGGCCTCGATGCGATTTCGAACGCGCCGCGTCACCAGGTAGCTGCCGCCGGTCAGCCAGTCGGGCCCGTCACCCTTGGCGACCCAGACGTTCTTGTCCAGCGCGTCGGTGTCCTCGGCCTTGATGTTGTTGGTTCCGTCCTTGAACCCGAGCATGTTTCGGGGTGTGGACTGTTCGCGTGTCGTCGACGATGTCCTCCCGAAGCCCAGCTGTGAATACTTCACCGCGACGGTGCCGAACCCGACGCGAGCTAGGTTGCGTACGGCATGCACTGCAACCTGCGGGTCGTTCGCGCATGCCTGAATACAGATGTCGCCGCCGCACTTGTTGGGGTCGAGGATCTCGTTGGTGAACTTCGGAAGATCGGCGAGGGCGGCTGGGCGCTTGTCGCCGATACCGAACCGGTCCTTGCCGTCCTTTTTGAAGAAGGACGGCCCGAACCCGATCGTCAATGTCAGTTTCGAAGCGGGGAGTCCCAACGCCTCGCCTGTATCGTCCGGCGGTGCATAGGGATTAAGGCCCACGGCCCCGTCGGCCACCGCTTCCTCGCCCCGCGTCATCCGCTCGGCCATGTCGGACCACTGGCGTAGCAGAGCGATGACGTCGTCACGGTTATCCGTCGTGACATCGAACGCCGCGAAGTGCATCCGGTCCTGCTGAGGGGTGACGATGCCGGCCTGGCGCTCGCCGCGGAACGCGATCGGTTGGTGCAGGTCGCTGAGATCGGTGCTGGCCGCCGACGCCCGGCCGGCGAGGGCGCCTGCCCCCGCCGCGCCGACCACCGCGGCGGTTACCCCCGCGGCACCGAACAGCTGGCGCCGCGACAGGCCCTCCCGCGGCGGATCCGGCTCTGCCGCTGGGGTTTCCGGGTCACTGGGGAGCGATGACACCTTGCACCTGGCTTACCTCCTTCGACAACGCGTCGATAGCGCGCGACAGCTCTTGGCGCTGCGGCTCGGTCACCTTGTCGTAGAACACGAAACCGTCTCCCTGGCGGTACTTCTCGAGCAGCGCGTCGACGTCGGCGAACCGCTGGTCCACCTTCTTGCCGAGATCGGCGTTGCGCTCGTCGAGGATCGGCCGCACCGATGCCACCGCCGTCTGTGAGCCGTCGACGTTGGCCTTGAAGTCCCATAGGTCGGTGTGGCTGAAGGTGTCCTCTTCGCCGGTGATCTTGCTCGCAGCCACCTCGTCGAGCAGACCCTGTGCGCCACCGGCGATCTGGGTCGAGTCGATGGTCCACGACGGGGCCTTCACGCCGTTGTCGAGCTCCTTGACGTCAGCCATCAGTTGATCGGCCATCGCGTTGCTGTCGGGCTGCAGGCCGGTCACCCAGAGGTCCTTCTCCAGCCGATGGAAGCCCGTCCACTTCTGGCCCGGTTCCAGGTCCGCCTCACGCAGGTCGATTCGCGGATCGAGATCGTTGGGGAACGACTCCGCGACGGGTTCGATGCGCTCGTAGTACGTGCGCGCGATCGGGAACTGAGCCTTGGCCGCGTTGACATCGCCCTTCTTGACGGCGTCGACGAAGATCTGAGTGGCCGCGATCAGCGCGTCGGTCTGGCTGTTCACGTAGCGCTTGTAGCTCTCGGATGCCTCCTTGAACTTGCCCGCTTCGTCGATCTTGACGGAGTCGCCGGTGACCTTGAAGTCGCCGCGGATGCCGTCGCCGACCATGCCCGGCTTGCACGCCGTCTGGTAGGTGCCGGCTTCGCCGAGCTGCACGATCAGCTTGCGCTGCAGTCCAGGGGAGATGTTCTCCACCTCACCCATCACCCGCTCGCCCTCGCCGTAGACATAGAACTCGGTGACCTTCGTGCCGTTGTTGGTGATCACGAAAGTGTTTGCACCGGTTGCGCCTTCGGTGCCAGACAGCTCGCAGGCGCTGTCGGACGCGGTGACGGTGATCTCCGAAGGTGCGCTCTTGCCTGGGTCAGCGGGTTTTGCCTCCTCCTTGGCCTGGCAGCTCGTCAGTGCCAGGCCCGCCAACGAAGCGGTGGCGATGACAAGGGTCGAATGCAACTTCACGTGGTTGACCTTTCGGATTCGGGAAGAGGTTGTGGTGAGGAATCGGTTTTCGCAGGGGCTTTCGTTGGGCGCAGGAAGATCGCCAGCACGATGACGAGGTATGCCAGCCACAGGCTGAACTGCAGCACCGTCGGCGTGGGCGTGACGTTGAAGATGCCCTGGATCACCTCGCCGTACCACGACGACCAGTTGAACCACGTGGTGATGTCGAATGCCTTGCGGCTCAGGCCCGGGAGCCAGCCGACCGTTTGCAGCGCGCCGACGGCGTAGGACAGGATCCCGGCGGCCACGACGATCAGGAAGGCACCCGTGTATTTGAAGAACGTGGCCAAGTTGATCCGGATGGCGCCGGCGTACATGCCGTAGGCGATCGCGGCGGCGATCAACACTCCGATCACAAGTCCGATCAGCGGCCACGCGGTCTGGGCCTCTGCGTAGCCGACCATGAACAGGGCGGTCTCGACGCCTTCTCGGCCGACCGCCAGGAACGCCAGCGCCAGCACCGCCATCGAGCCCGTTTCCAGCGCGCGCTGCATGTCGCTGCGCAGCTCACCCGACATCGACGCGGCGGCCCTCTTCATCCAGAGGATCATCGTCGTGACGATCGCGACCGCAGCCAGCGACGCAATGCCCGCGATGGCCTCGGCCGCCAAACCCGAGATCGTGTTCTCGCCGAATTGGATTACCAGGAAAACCGCGACCGTCATCAGGATTGCTGCGGCCACTCCCAGCCAGACCCACTTGAGGGCGTCGCGGCGGTCGGACTTCACCAGGAACGCCACCAGGATCGTGACGACGATTGCGGCCTCGAGGCCCTCACGCAAGCCGATCAAACCGCTTCCGAACAGCTGCGATGTGATGTTGGGTGCGGCGGCATGGATACTGACACCCAAGTCCGTACCAGCAGTCATCGACTTACCTCGCTACGCAGTATCCGCGCACTTTGCTTTGGCTGACCAAAGCAAGGTGTGGCTCACCTTATCAGGGCACGACTCGGTGGGGTACACACCCGGTGACGGTTGCCGATCTGGTCCGTGCGCGTGGGACGATGGGCAACGACCAGAGTGGGTTTGAGGGAGTCCGGTGTCGCCAGTGCGTTGGCTGCGGGCTGTCGCGGTTATCGGCGCGACAGTGCTGCTGATGGCTTCCAGCTGCTCATGGCAGATGGGCACGCCGATTCCCGACGGCGTGCCGCCGCCGCCAGGCGATCCGGTACCCAAGATCGACACCCACGCGAAGGGCAGGCCCGCCGACCAGCTGCACGAATGGGCGGCCCAACGCGCGCCCGTACTGGGCATGCCGGTCGCGGCGCTGGAGGCCTACGCCTATGCCGCGCGCGTCGCGGAGGTGGAGAACCCCGACTGCCATCTGGCGTGGACGACGCTCGCGGGCATCGGTCAGGTGGAAAGCCACCACGGCACCTACCGCGGCGCGGTCATCGCGCCGAACGGCGACGTCACGCCGCCGATCCGCGGGGTTCGCCTGGATGGCACCAACGGCAACCTGGAGATCATCGACGACGACGGCGACGCTGACGGTGAACCGGAGTACGCAAGAGCGATGGGGCCGATGCAGTTCATCCCCGAGACGTGGAAGCTGTACGGCGTCGACGCCAACAACGACGGCATCATCAGCCCGGACAATTTCGACGACGCGGCGCTGTCGGCGGCCGGCTATCTGTGCTGGCGGGGCAAGGACCTGGCCAAGCCCCGCGGCTGGATGGACGCGCTGCACGCTTACAACCACTCCGACCAGTACGCCCGCACGGTGCGGGACTGGGCGACGGCCTACGCCAACGGACACCCCCTCTAAACACGCCGCGCGCGTGTACACGCTCTAGGCTCAATTCCGTCCAGGCCACTTCTGACCAAGACCCAAGGAGGCGCAAGTGCCCATCATCGAGCAGGTCGGAGCCCGCGAGATCCTCGATTCACGTGGCAACCCGACGGTCGAGGTCGAAGTGGCCCTGCTGGACGGCACGTTCGCCCGTGCCGCGGTGCCCTCGGGCGCGTCGACCGGCGAGCACGAGGCGGTGGAACTGCGCGACGGCGGTAGCCGCTACGGCGGCAAAGGCGTCGAGAAGGCGGTGGCGGCCGTGCTCGACGAGATCGCGCCCGCGGTCATCGGGTTGAGCGCCGACGACCAGCGGCTGGTCGACCAGGCGCTCGTGGACCTTGACGGCACGCCGGACAAGTCGCGGCTGGGCGCCAACGCCATGCTCGGGGTGTCGCTCGCGGTGGCCAAAGCCGCGGCGGAGTCGGCGGCGCTGCCGCTGTTCCGCTACGTCGGCGGGCCCAACGCGCACATCCTGCCGGTGCCGATGATGAACATCCTCAACGGCGGCGCGCACGCCGACACCGGCGTCGACGTCCAGGAGTTCATGGTCGCGCCGATCGGTGCGCCCAACTTCAAGGAGGCGGTGCGCTGGGGCGCCGAGGTGTACCACTCGCTGAAGTCGGTGCTCAAGAAACAGGGGCTGGCCACCGGCCTCGGCGACGAGGGCGGGTTCGCGCCCGACGTGGCTGGTACCAAGGCCGCGCTGGATCTGATCCTGAGCGCCATCGAGGCGACCGGCTTCAAGCCGGGTTCGGACATCGCGCTGGCGCTCGACGTTGCCGCCACCGAATTCTTCACCGCCGGAACGGGTTACAGCTTCGAGAAGGAGACCCGCACCGCCCAGCAGATGTCGGAGTTCTACGCCGGGCTGATCGACGCCTATCCGCTGGTGTCGATCGAGGACCCGCTGTCAGAGGACGACTGGGACGGCTGGGTGGCGCTGACGACGGCCATCGGCGACCGCGTCCAGCTGGTCGGTGACGACCTGTTCGTCACCAACCCGGAGCGTCTCGAGGAGGGCATCGAAAAGGGCGCGGCCAACGCCCTTTTGGTGAAGGTCAACCAGATCGGCACGCTCACCGAGACGCTGGATGCGGTGGCGCTGGCGCACTCCAGCGGCTACCGCACGATGATGAGTCACCGCAGCGGCGAGACCGAGGACACCACCATCGCCGACCTCGCCGTCGCGGTCGGTAGCGGTCAGATCAAGACCGGTGCACCTGCGCGCAGCGAGCGGGTCGCCAAGTACAACCAGCTGCTGCGCATCGAGGAGACGCTCGGCGACGCCGCGCGCTATGCCGGTGACCTCGCCTTCCCGCGCTTCTCGGTGGGCGATGAGGCGCCTGCGCGAAGTGGGGGCACTCCCCACGCAAGCGGGGGGCCCACCCGCCCGAAGGGCGGGGGGACAGACAGCGAGGCCAAATAACCCGTGCCCGAGGCGAAACGGCCCGACCCGAAGCGACGGTCCCCTGCGGGCCGTCCGAAGGGGACGGCGCCTGCCCGCCGCCAGCCGCGCCCGACCGAGACGCGCCCTGCGCCGGAGGCCGGGCTCAAGGCAAAGCCGGACGATACCATCCGCGAATCGATCGTCGCCTCGGCAGAGCAGCAGTCCGAACAGCGGTTCGGTTCCGCGGCCCGGCGGGCCGCGATTCTGGCCGCAGTGGTCTGCGTGCTCACCCTGACCATCGCCGGTCCGGTGCGCACCTACTTCGCGCAGCGCACCGAGATGAAGCAGTTGCAGGCGACTGAGGCGCAGTTGCGCACGCAGATCGCTGATCTCGAAGAGCAGAAGGTCAAACTCGCCGACCCGGTCTTCATCGCGGCGCAGGCACGTGAGCGCCTCGGATTCGTGATGCCAGGCGACATTCCGTATCAGGTGCAGTTGCCGGCGAACGTCGGCGTGCCAGGGACGCCCGACCCCGCGCCCACGACGGCGAAGCGGGACGAACCCTGGTACACCTCGCTGTGGCACACCATCGCCGACGCGCCGCATGGTGTTTCGCCGACCATCGCGCCCGAGGCGCCGTCGCCGGGACCGCCAGGGTCTTCGCCGGCTCCGCCGAGTGCGCCCCCTCCCGGTGGTTGACGCAGCGGATCTCGACGCCATCGCACGGCAACTCGGCCGGGAGGCCCGCGGTGTGCTCGAGATCGCCTACCGCTGCCCGAACGGCGAGCCCGGCGTCGTCAAGACGGCGCCGCGACTGCCTGACGGAACGCCGTTTCCGACGCTGTATTACCTGACGCACCCCGTGCTGGCCGCCGCGGCCAGCCGGCTTGAATCGTCAGGCCTGATGCGCGAAATGACCGAACGGCTGCAACAGGATCTACAGCTGGCCGCCGCGTACCGCAGCGCACACGAGTCCTACCTGGCCGAGCGCGACGCGATCGAATCGCTGGGCACCACGTTTTCTGGTGGCGGCATGCCCGAGCGGGTCAAGTGTCTGCATGTCGTGATCGCGCACTCGCTGGCCAAGGGGCCCGGTGTGAATCCTTTTGGCGACGAAGCGCTGGCGGTGTTGGCCGACGAGCCGGCGATGGCAGGCATCCTGGAGAAAGGCAGGTGGACGTGGGCTCCCGAGGGCGACCGCGAGTGAGGATCGCAGTGCGGGAGGCGCGAGGACCGGTGGGCCCACGCCCGCAGGGCAGGGGACGAGCGGGAGTCGAGGCATGAGTAGGGTGGCGGCGGTCGACTGCGGCACCAACTCGATCCGGCTCTTGATCGCCGACAAGGTCGGCGGCCGTTTGCAGGATGTGCACCGCGAGATGCGGATCGTGCGGTTGGGCCAGGGCGTCGACGCCACAGGGCAATTCGCGCCCGACGCGCTGGCGCGCACCAAGGCGGCGTTGGTCGATTACGCCGAGCTGCTGCGCAGTTTCGAGGTAACCAAGGTGCGGATGGTGGCGACGTCGGCCGCCCGCGACGCCGCCAACCGCGACGTGTTCTTCGAGATGACCGCCGAGGTGCTGGGTGCGGTGGTTCCTGGTGCGGTCGCGGAGGTGATCACCGGCACCGAGGAGGCCGCGTTGTCCTTTCACGGTGCCGTGGACGAATTGGACCCCGCCTCAGCACCTTTCGTGGTCGTCGACCTCGGCGGCGGCTCGACCGAACTGGTGCTGGGTTCGCGCGACGTCGAAGCAAGCTTTTCGGCCGACATCGGCTGCGTGCGGCTGACCGAGCGCTGCCTGCACTCCGATCCGCCGACGGCGGTGGAGACCGCCGCCGCGCGGGAAGTCATCCGCGAGGGGCTGCGTGAGGCGCTGCGGGTGGTGCCCGTCGACCGTGCCCGGACCTGGGTGGGAGTGGCCGGCACCATGACCACGCTGTCGGCGCTGGCGCAGCAGATGACGACTTACGATGCGGAGGCGATCCACCTGTCCAGGGTGGGGTTCGGCGATCTCCTGCAGGTATGCGACGAGTTGATCGCGATGACGCGTCAGCAACGCGCCGCGTTGGGACCGATGCATGAGGGTCGTGTCGACGTCATCGGCGGCGGCGCGATCATCGTCGAGGAACTCGCGTATGCACTGGGTGGCAGGGCGGGCATCGACGAGCTGGTGGTCAGCGAGCACGACATCCTGGACGGCATCGCGCTGTCGATCGTCTAACTGGCGAGCAGACCCAAGAGTCGCCGTTTTCGGCGTGTCGGGGAACTTTTGCGTCTAACCGGACAGCGAACGCCGGCCGAGCCAAACCCTCATGCGCCGTTGCTTTTTCGCTGGCTTCCGCGAGCCTGCTTGCGGGTCCTGGGACGCCGCTTGGTCGGGTCGCGCTGACCGGCTAGGGTGAGGCCGAGCAGCACCATGCCGACGCCGAGGCCGAAATGCAGCCAGTTGTCTGCGCCGTTGACGGGCAGGAGGTTGGTGCGGCTGCTCTGGTCCATGAACAGTCCGTGCAGCCATATTGCCAGGTAGACCAAGCCTCCCCCGAGGAAGTAAGCGCGCGACGCGGCATAGGTGCGGGCCAACGCGACGCCGACGCCCCCGGACACCAGGTGCAGGATGTTGTGCAGGCCGGAGATGGCAAATATCCCGAAGAGCTTCGCGCCGGAATGGTGTCCGGACCATTCGAGGAGGTCGTAGTCGGTGGTCGCGCCTGGGATGAAGCCCAGGACACCGATCACGAGGAACCCGCCCGCAACCAGCAGTGCGGCCGCCTGCACCGCCATGTATTTGGGGGTTGTCGTCGTCATCGCCTCACACCTCCCACGCTTATTTACGCAGGAGAAATACCCCGGGCGACGCAGGGTTAACCGGCGATCTGTGCCCGCAAGAGGCACGCAAACACGGCGAAGCGGGCGCTCCGCGCTATTTCGTGCAGTAAGGCGGTGGCGACCGCCGGGTGGCTACCTTCTGATGTTGCAGTTCGGCGGGTTGCCGCAGTGGTGGCCACCTTCGCATGCATTGCAATGACAATTACAACCCGAGCCGGCCTTGGCCTCTGATGCTCGCATAGTCGATCAACTCCTCTGTTGCTCTGACCACCTGAGAGAGTGGGAGCAGAGTTCGTCAGCACGGACAAATATCAACATATGACGACATAACGATAGTTCGCATCACTTTGGAAATAAAGGAAAGTCGACGTCAATGACCGATGGACGCAGCTATCCCGAAGGGGTGCCGTGCTGGGTTGACACCGAACAACCCGACGTGGACGCAGCGGGTTACTTCTACGCGAATCTGTTCGGGTGGACGTTCTCCGACGCCGTGCCTGCCGACGCGCCAGGAAAGTACTTGATCGCTTCCCTCGGCGGCGCCGACGTGGCGGCGATCGGGCCTGCGCAGGGCGATATGCCGGTTGAGTGGAACACCTACATCGCGGCGGCCGACGCCGACGCTGCGGCGGCCTCCGTGTGTGCGGCCGGTGGCACCGTCACGCTCGAGCCCGTCGACGCCGGTCCGGGCGGTCGGCTGGCGGGCTGCGTCGATCCGCAGGGCGCACGCTTCCGCCTGTGGCAGCCACGACGGCGGCCGGGCGCCCAACTCACCAACGCACCCGGCAGCCGGAACTTCAGCGACCTGCACACGGGCGATGCGGAGGCGGCGGCGCGGTTCTACAAGCCGCTGTTCGGTTGGGAGTTCGACGACCTTGGGTTCGCGACGATGATCCGGCGACCCGGCTACGGTGACCATCTCGCCGCCACCGTCGACCCCGGAATCAGGGAACGGCAGGAGAGCATCTCCGCCCCGCCCGGCTTCGCCGACGCCATTGCCTGGCTGGCGCCACTGACGAGTGGCCAGGATCAGTGGCACGTCACCTTCTCCGTCGCGTCACGCGACGACTCGGCGGCGACGGCCGAAAAGCTTGGTGCCGTGGTGATTTCGTCGGAAGACACCGAGTGGACACGGGCCGCGGTGATTCGCGACCCGCAGGGTGCGGAGCTGACGCTGAGTCAGTTCACCCCGCCGAGCCCATGATGGCCTTGTCTGCCAGTTGTCGTGGCCTGTCCAAGTTGACCGTCGGGTGAACGGTGGCCAAACTCTGGGTGTGATCGAGTTGAGTGAACAGACGGTCATTGACCAGCTAGTCGTGCGCCTGACCAGTCGGTACCCGGCCATTTCGGAGTCGACGGTGTCGATGGTGGTCCGCGACATCCATGCGAAATACGACGGCAGACCGCTGCGCGACTTCATCCCGTTGTTCGTTGAGCGGAACGCCAAAAACGAGCTGGAGCGGCTCGGCGCCGTCGCTGATCAATCCGGGAAGTCGGCCAACACGCTGCGCGTCTAGAGTTTTCGCAGCTGACGCAGGATTCTAGCGAAGGGTATCGACGCGGCCATCCCCCGCTTCATATTGGGCTGGGCGAAGCTCATATTGCACAGAACCGCGTAGCGGAGGCCGCTGTCGCGCAATGCCGCCGCCTGGTCCAGGACCTCCTCGGGTGTGCCGGTTAGGAAGCTCTCCTTGATGAGCGAATCCGGGATGTCCTTGGTCGCGGCCAACACGGTCGCTTCATCGAGGGTCTGCGGGATGATGTCCTGCATCCCCAGGAAGTCGTCTCCGAACGGGTGCCGCCCACCGTGGCGCACCCACTCGGAGGCAGGGAGATTGAGCGCGAAGGCGCGGATGAGCGCAGAGCCGAGGGTGTCATCGACCTCGTCGCGACTGCGGCCCGTCACCACGAACACATAGCTGGCCGGGATGATCGACAACGGGTTACGCCCGGCGTCAGACGCCGCCGTGCGGACAACCTCAAGAGCGGCCGCATATTCCGTCGGCTGGAAATGCGAAACAGGAAACCAACCGTCGGCGTAGCGACCTGTAGCTCGCAACATGCGTTTGCCATGGGACGCGACCCAGATCTCGGGATATTTCCCGCGGTAGGGCGGTAGATCGAATATGGCGTTGTGCAAAGGGAAGAACGGCGAGTCCCGAGTGACCAGTTCACCGGGTGAATCCCACAGTGCCCGAATGGTGGCGAGGGCTTCGATGAGCCGTCCGACCGGCTTTGACCAGTCCACGCCATACGGCTCGTTCCCTTCCCGCTCGCCGGTCCCGATACCGAGGATCGCCCGGCCCCGTGTAAGCAGATGCAATGTCGCGGCGGCCTGGGCGGTGACGGCAGGATTGCGGCGGCCGGCATCCGTCACGCCAACCCCAAGCCTCAACCGCGCGAACCGGTTCTTGGCTGCCAGGTATCCCAGCGCGGTCCACGGTTCGCTTATGGCGTCAGGTCTCGGCAGCAACTTCGCGCCCGCCGTGCCGATGTACTTGGCCGTCCCGATGGACCGCGGTATGAGCGCATTCAGATGATCGGGCACCCAGAACGAGTCGACCCGTGTTGCGGCCGCGGTGAGATAGTTGGCCCGGGTCATGGCCATCGGGCCCAACCTGGTGTAAACCAGCAGATCCGTCAGGCCGACACGAAATCCGGTCATGGGCTTGCCTCTCGATCGACAACTTCGAAGGGATTATCGACCGGCGGCCGGGCTCCGGCGAGAGTAACCGGCTACTCGAGATTGGGCTCCAGCACCTGTTCAGTGGATTCGGCGGTGAACCGATGATGCCCGTTGGTGACCGGGGTGTCCGTGGGCCGGCACATCTCGATCGTCTTTTCCGTGTACACCCGGTAGCCGAAATCGGGCCGGTAGCCGTGGATCTCGGGGGTGTCGAGGTCGTGGATGAACGTCAGGATCTCGCGACTGAACACCTGCCCTGGCACCAGCACCGGAAAGCCGGGCGGGTAGGGCGTCACGAACGTCGCCGAAACCACGTCGATGCCGGCGTCCAGCTTCTCGAAGATCTCGTCGCCGCTCAGGTACTCACAGTTGGCGTCGTTGTAGGACAGGTAGAACGCGCGCCGGACGTCACCCTCTCCTGTGCCTTCCGGCACAGCCTCGATGCTGCTGTGATCGCGGAACACGGGGCGAAAGCCGCTGAAGTCGGGCTGTACCGTCGCACGCGCCGTCAGCCGTCGCACCCTCTGCTCGAATCGGTTGCGCTCGCCCAGCCCCATCTCGGAGTTGTGCTCGTCGAGCTCGCGAGCGATCTTCACCAGCACCTCGACCAGGAACGCCACCGAGCTGCGGGTTGTCCCGATGTTTGTCATGAACAACACCGTGTTGCGTGACGTCTTGATGATCTGTACGCCGTGGCGGTCCATCAACTGCTCGCGTTTGAAGGTGTCGCCGTCGTATCCGGCGCGCCCGATGGACAGCGTGATGCGCGAGGGGTAGGTCGAGCACGAACTCGTCAGAGTCCTATGCCGCCATCATGTTGCGCAGCCCGGAGCGCAGCGGCTGTGCGATGCCCGACGGGCGGAACTCGTCCGGGATCAGGTCCGACGTCCGCAGGCACGCCATGTAGCGGCTCAGCAGGGGATGGTTGTCGATCGCGTCGCGCAGCTGCATGGCGTTCTCGATCTGGCGCTGCACCAGCTCGACACCTTCCAGCGCGACCTGCCTGCGGCCGAGGTCCAGCGATGCGAGGATCTGGTAGTTCGGCGACGTCGACGTGTGGGCCATGTAGGCCTCGTGGAACGGCTCGGCCACCTTCTGGTCGAAGTCCTGGTCGTAGACGTGGATCATCGAGCCCTGCCGCAGCGACGTCAGCGTCTTGTGGGTCGACTGGGTGGCATATACCCGCACCCTGGCCTTGGCCGGGTCCGGTACCAGCCGACGCTCGAGCAGCTCCCCGTCGGTCGGCTGGTTGTCGGCGGCCAGCCGTGTTTCGAACTCCCGCTTGTATTCGTTGTCGCCCAACTTGTCTCGTAGAAGTTTGGCTGCGGTCATCGCGGTCCTATTGCGGTTGCGCCTCGTCGCCGGATGCGACAACGACGAGCTCGTAGACGAACTCGTCGTCGGGGCGACGCCAGCTGCGGACCTCCTTGCGTAGTGCGCGCTCCTGAGCCTCGGTCATCGACTCGACGACCAGCACCTCGAAGTACGGCTGATCGCGCTTAGTGACGGGCTGGTGCTCGAGCTGACGCGGGTCGGCTCCGAACATGTCGTGTTCGTCCAGCCCGGCGTGCTCGACCTCACCGGTGCGATACGACTCGGTCGTGAGTGCGCGATTGATCCGCGCGACGGCGTGGGCGAACTTGTCGTAGCTGCCCGCCGTGAACAGCCGTTGCACGCGGGAGAACTGCGGCGTGCCCGGGTGGGCCCAGTACGGTTCCAGTGGTGTCAGCGTGGCGAGCAGGTCTCGGCAGATCGTGACGTACTCTTCCTTGAGCTCGCCGTTCGTCGTCGGCTTGGTGAGCCGTTCGGAGGCCTCTTCCAGCCTGCACCAGGCGTCGGTTCGCAATTGCCAGACACTGTTGTACGCACGCGAATTATCGCTCACAGCAGACCCTTTCGTCAGGGAAAGCGTGGCAGAGTAACGACCACGGGCAGGCGAGCAGCAGGCGAACGCTGCGCGGCCATCGGGTAACGACGACTCGCTGGGAAGTTGCTTAGAGCGAGCGGGCGAGGCCGGGCGTGACCGGGGTGGCGTCCGCGCGACGATGGTATCGGCGAGCGCGACTGCGCGCTGGAGGCAGGTGCCGCTGGGCACGACTTCGTTCACGAGGCCGATGCGTTCGGCTTCGCGGGCGTCGATCACGCGCCCGTGACGATCAGTTCGATCGCGCGGCGGTACCCGAGAATGCGGGTAAGCCGTTGCGTGCCACCGTCGGCCAGCCCGATGTTCCAGCGTCGGCAGGTAACGCCGAACGTCACGTGCTCGTCGGCGATCGCCATATCGGTCCAGCATGCCCACTCGAGGCCGCCGGCGTAGGCGACGCCGTTGACGGCCGCGATGGTGGGCTTGTAGATGTCGGTCCATCGCGACGGGCCGAGCACGCCGGGACGCTCACCGCGGTCGTGGGCGGCGATCTCGGCCGCGCTGGGGTCGATCAGTTCCCCGGCGGACGCGGCCTTGAGATCACCGCCGGCGCAGAACGCTTTGTCACCCGCGCCGGTGAGGACACCGACCAGGGCGGTGTCGTCGGCGCGGAAGCGGTCCCAGGCGTCGATCAGCTCGCGATGTGTCTGCGGCCCAATGGCGTTCATGCGCTCAGGCCGGTTGATCGTGATGATCGTGACCGGGCCGCGCCGCTGGTAGATCAGATGCTCGTAGTCGGTCATCGGGTGGGTGACAGCCGGTGGTCGAGGTTGGCATGGAAACGCCCGATCGCGCTCTCGTGCGTGCCGAACTCGACGAACGTGTTCGCCCCGGCGTGCAGGCCACGCTGTACGCCTTCCGACATTTCGTTGTCTTCCACCCCGCCGTCGTTGAGCAGGCTGCGCGCGCCCGAGGCAGCGTCGGGGTTGGCCGACACATGCTCGGCGACGCGTGGCGTGACCATGGCGTAGATCGTGACGGTGGTGTGGTCGATGTCGATCGGGTCGATCGTTATCACCAGCACCTGATTGGGGAACGTCGCGAACATGACGTTCGGGAACAGGTGATACACGTATGTCACGCGGTGGTCTACGATCCACGTCGACTCGGGCCGTTCACGCAATCGCTCAATGTTTTTGTAGGGGAACGTGATCCGACTATTCGGCCCGAATGCTTCCACGACGTTGAGATCGTCGTACTGGATCGGGTAGAACGTGTCCTTGTGCGTCGAGCGGATGTGATAGCCCTCCAGGAACTGTTCGACGAGGACCTTCCAGTTCATCGGCCGGAGAGTGGGTCGTACTGCCACAAGCCGGTTGGCGGGCAAGAGCTTGTCGCGCCACGGGCTGCCGTCGGCCAGTCCCGCCATCGCGGCGTCGGCCTGGTGTCGCGACGTCGGCGACTGGAGTGCGCCTATGACGATGAGCCCATCCACTTCACGGCTGTCGACCTCGACCAAACCCCGGGTGGGCATGTCGAGGTCGGGGAAGGCCTCGGCATGAGGGACGTGCGACAGCGAGCCGTCGAGGCGATACGTCCAGCCGTGATAGCGGCAGACCAACGCGTGTGCACAGCCGGGGCCTTCGACGAGAGCCATCCCGCGGTGGCGGCAGGAGTTGCGGAACACTCGCGCTCGGCCGTCGCGGCCGCGGACCGCGAACAACGGGACCCCGAAGGTGACGCGTTCGGCATGGTCACCAGGGTTGGGTATCGCCGCCGACGGTAGGTAGACGCTGGGAAAAGAGCGGAGCATCTCGAGCTCTGCGGTGAATCGGATTGGGTTCAGGTAGTTCTCGACCGGCTCCCGCCAAGCGTCGCCTTCATCGGTCGTGCCCGCGTCGATGTGCGCGAGGATGCGGCGAACGATCTCCGCATCGTCTGCGACCGACACCGTTGTCGGAGTGCTCATAGTGTGCGAGTATCACACTATGAGAACCACGCGTCAACAAGTTTGTGAGATGAGCGATGATGGACGCGTGCCAGCAGTCGTTGAGCGCCGTGACCGCGTCGCCGATTTGATCGGCGACCAGTCACTGAGTGCTCGTTCTGTCCTTGCGACGGCGTTGCTGGGTGCCGACCAGCCCCACCTCACGGTGGGGGAACTTGTCGCGATGGCCTCGCTCTTCGGCATCAGCGACGGCGCCGCCCGTACCTGCTTGTGGCGCATGGTCGCCAACGGGGAACTCACCAGCGACGACGGCACCTACGCGCTCGCGGGGGGCTTGCTCGAACGGCGTCAACGCGTCGATGAGGCATCCCGGATCGCTGCTACTCGGCCATGGGGTGGCACTTGGGAGTTGGCAGTGGTCTCGCTGGAACGCCGGTCGGCGGCCGATCGGCTTGCGCTGCGCAAGGCCGCAACAGCACTGCACCTCGCCGAACTACGGGAAGGCGTGTGGATTCGTCCGGACAACCTCGACCCGGACCGCTTGCCGACGCTGCGCGCCGTGCTGGATCTGCAGTGTGTTCACTTCCACGACGCCGCAACCGACATTCCCGCGGCTACGGTGAGATCGCTTTTCAGCCTTGACGATTGGGCAGCCGACGCGCGGCGGCTCACCCTCGCCATGCGCGACGAGATCGACGCCGGGACGGTCCCGGCCGAGGACTTCGCCTATCAATTCGGGCTGTCCGTCACCGTCGTCAGGCATCTTCAACTCGATCCACTCCTACCCGCCGAACTCATCCCACAGGAATGGCCGGGACAGGATCTGCGCAGCACCTACCGTCGCTTCAACGACGTGTTCAAGCAACGGCTGAACGCCGCCTTCCGTTGATACGCGAACAGACACAAAGTGTCCCAAAATTGCGGTGTGAGGGGGACTCTTGCGTTCTCCGGCTTGCGCGTGGGCCAGCTTGCGCAGAATCACGCCCCTGACGGAACGTCCGGCAGGAGACGCTCCAGAACATCAGTGAGCGTGATGAGCCCGATCGTCTCGCTGTCGTCGATGACCATCGCGAGATGATTCCGCGTCTGGCGCATGACCTGCAGGGCCCGGTACACCTTGACGTCGACCGGCAGGCTCAACACCGGCCGCATGAGGTCACCGGCCGTCGATCCCGCCCGGGCACGCAGGCTGTCGCGAACGTGCACCACCCCGACGATCGAGTGGTCGACACCGCGCACGAGTATCCGTTGGTGGCGAGTCGACTGCGATTGGGCCTGAATGCCCGCAGCGTCCTGGGCCGCCGCCACAGAACTCAATTCCAAAGTGCGCGAGACGATATCGCCAACAGTGAGCCGCTCGAGTTCCAGCGCGCTGGTCAAATTCCGGTAGTTACCCTGGTCGAGAGTCCCGACCGTCGCAGAGTGCTCGAGGAGGTAGCGCAGGGCGTCGGGATCCTGGCCTCTGTCGAGGTCGTCGACGGGTGTGACGCCGACGCGTCGCAGGCACCAGTTGGCCGCGTGGTTCAGGGCGATCAGCAGCGGTCGGGTGACGGTCATGAAGGCGCGCATCGGAATTGCGAGCAGCGTCGCCGCCCGCTCAGGATGTGCGATCGCCCATGACTTCGGGGCCATTTCACCGATCACCAGATGCAGGAACGTGACCACCGCCAGCGCGAGCAAAAAACCCGCCGCATCGGCAACCCATAGCGGTGCACCCGCTGCATGGATCAACGGCGTAAGCCAGTAGTGCACAGCGGGTTTGGTTGTCGCGCCCAACGCCAGCGTGCAGGCCGTGATCCCGAGTTGCGAGCCGGCCAGTAGGACCGACAACTCGCGCGTGCTGCGGACCGCATAGCGCGCCGATGTGCTCCGCTCGGCTGCTTCCTCGAGCCGATGACGACGAGCCGCCAGGAGTGCGAACTCGACCGCGACGAAGAACGCGCTGACCGCGATGAGGCCGAACGTCACGACAATGACGATCCAGGGATTACTCATCGCCGCCCTCGACAGTAACGAAGACCGACGCGGGCACCCGTCGATCGAGTGTCTTGACCGTGGCCACCAACAGGTTTGGTTTCGCGCGCTCCCCGGCAATGTCGAGCGGCAGCGCGATCTCGATGGTGTCGCCGACGGCCGGTAGCCGACCCAACTGCTGCATGAGCATGCCGGCCAGGGTCTCGTAATCACCCTCGGGGAGACGCTGATCGAGCACGCGCTGCGCCTCGTCGACGTGCATATCACCGGGCAACAGCCAGCCATCCTGGCGCCGGACGGCTTCGTTCTCGGTCCCGTCGTGCTCGTCGGCGATCTCGCCGACCAGCTCCTCGGCGATGTCCTCGACCGTTACGATCCCGGCGAAACCGCCGTATTCGTCGATCACCAACGCCATTTCGTCGCCGGCGGTCCGCAACTGCTTGAGCACCTCCGGAAGCGGCAGCGCCGCAGGCACACGCACCGCAGGCCGGCACCGTGTCTTGGCCGTGGCCTGCGGGTCGGCGTCGAGCACAGCGTGCAGGTCGATGACGCCCAGCAGATCATCGGTGGAGTCGCCGACGACGGGGTAGCGGGTGTGTCGAGTGGCCATGCGGGTCAGCACGGCGCTGACCGACTCGTCGGCCTGGACCGTGCTGACACGTGTGCGAGGGATCATCGCGTGCTCGGCCGTGCTGGTGGGGAAGTCCAGTATTCGGTCGAGAAGGGTGGACAGCTCGCGCGGCAGCCGGCCTGCAGTGCGGGAGCTCGCGACGATGTACGCGAGATCGCGTGCGGTGGCCGACTGTTCGACGTCGTGCACGGGCTCCATCCGCAGCGCACGCAGCAGCAGGTTCGACGACTGATCGAACAGCGAGATCAGCCAGCCGAACAACCGCAGATACCAGTGCGTCGAGGTCGCCAGCGCGCGGGCGATCGACTCCGGCATGGCGATCGAGAGATTCTTCGGCACCAGCTCGCCGAAAAGCATTTGCACCAGGGTGCAGAAGATCAGCGACACCGCCGCCCCGACCGCCACACCGAACGTGCTCGGAACGCCGCCGCCGATCAAGTCCGCGAACCCGCCGCCGATGAGCGGCTCGGCAAGATAACCGGCCAACAAGCCGGTTACCGTGATGCCCAGCTGGGCGCCCGACAGCATGAACGAGGTGCGCCGCGTCAGGGCAAGCGCCCGCTCGGACGCCGAATCACCCGCCTCGGCGCGCGCGGTCAACCCGGCGCGGTTGACCGCCGTGTACGCGAACTCCTGCGCAACGAAATAGGCGGTAAAAGCGGTGATCAGAACAACAACCGCGACACCGAGGCCGATGTCGACCAGGGCTGTCAGCACGCTCCCACCTCCGGCCGCAGCTCATGGTTGCGGTAGCCCGGGGGCGGGCCGGGTCTTCGAGGTGCGCGCGAGGCGCTACTCATTGCTCCCTCAGGTCGTTGAATGTCGTCCCCATCGACCATACCTGGACCCCTGACGTCGACTCTTCGTGTAGGGCGTCGGCTACTCGCGCTTTTGCGCCCAGGCCGCAGAGTCAACGCAAGAGAATCGGCCGCAACGCGTCGAGCACGGCCGGGTCTTCGATGGTCGACGGCAACGGTTCGTCGCGTCCGTCGGCGATGCCGCGCATGGTCTTTCGTAAAATCTTGCCCGAGCGAGTCTTCGGCAGCGCGGGAACGACGTCGACAAGCTTGAAATAGGCTACGGCGCCGATGTTTTCGCGTACCGCCGCGATCAGTTCGTCGGCCAGGCGCTCGGCCGTCGCGCCGGCCTTGAGCACCACGAAACCGCGCGGCACCTGGCCCTTGATCTCGTCGGCGACACCGATCACCGCGCACTCCGCGACGGCCGGGTGCGCGGCCAGCACCGCCTCGATCGATCCCGTCGACATCCGATGTCCCGCAACGTTGATCACATCGTCGGTGCGACCCATCACGAACAGGTAGCCGTTCTCGTCGAAGTACCCGCCGTCGCCGGTGAGGTAGTAGCCGGGGAACGCCGACAGGTATGAGGAGACGTAGCGGTCGTCGTCGCCGAAAACCGTCGGCAGGGTGCCCGGCGGCAACGGCAGCCGCACGCAGATCGACCCTTCCTCGTTCGCGCCGCACTCCACGCCGTCCGGCCGCAGAATCCGCACGTCGTAGCCCGGCATCGGCACCGTCGCGGAGCCGGGTTTGATCGGCAGCGGTTCGACGCCCATGGGGTTGGCGGCGATCGCCCAGCCCGTTTCGGTCTGCCACCAGTGGTCGACGACCGGGATGCCGAGGACGTCCGACGCCCAGCCGTAGGTGCCGGGATCGAGGCGTTCGCCGGCCTGGAACAGGTACTTCAGCGCCGACAGGTCGTACTTGCCGAGATGCAGACCCTCGGGGTCCTCCTTCTTGATCGCGCGGATCGCCGTCGGCGCGGTGAACAATGCCGTCACCCCGTGCTCGGACGCGACACGCCAGAAGGCGCCCGCATCCGGGGTGCCGACGGGCTTGCCTTCGTACAGCACGGTCGTCGCGCCCAGCAGCAATGGCGCGTAGACGATATAGGAGTGGCCGACGACCCAACCGACATCGGATGCGGCCCAATAGACTTCGCCGGGCTGGGTGTCGTAGATGTTGCGCATGGTCCACAGCAGTGCCACCGCATGTCCGCCGTTGTCGCGCACGATGCCCTTTGGCTTACCCGTAGTGCCGGAGGTGTACAGCACATAGAGCGGATCGGTCGCGGCGACCGGGACCGGGTCGACGGGCTCCGCATCGGCCATCAGTTCGCGCCAGTCATGGTCGCGGCCCGCGAGCGCCTCGCAGGGGCGCTGCTCGCGCTGCAGGATCACACACGCGGGCGGTGCGTGTTCGGCGATCTCGAGTGCCGCGTCCAGCATCGGCTTGTAGTCGACCGTTCTTGTCGGCTCGACGCCACATGACGCCGACACGATGACGGCCGGCTGCGCGTCATCGATGCGCGCGGCGAGTTCGTGGGCGGCGAACCCGCCGAACACCACCGAATGCACCGCGCCGAGCCGTGCGCACGCGAGCATCGCGATCACCGCCTCGGGCACCATCGGCATATAGATGACGACGCGGTCGCCCTTGCCGACACCTAACCCGCGTAGCACTCCGGCGAAGCGAGCGGTCTCGTCCAGCAGGTCGCGGTAGGTGTACGTGCGTTTCGACCCGGTCACGGGGGAGTCGTAGATCAGCGCAGCCTGATCGGCGCGTCCGCCGTCGACGTGGCGGTCCAGGGCGTTCGCGCAGGTGTTCAGCTCGCCGTCGGGAAACCAGCGGTAGAACGGCGGATTGGAGTCATCGAGGACACGCTGCGGTTCACGGGTCCATGTCACCGCCCGCGCGGCGTCGGCCCAGAAGGCCGTGGGATCAGCGATGCTGGCGTTGAACAGGTCCCGATAACCGCCCATACGGGCACGGTAGCGCGGAAGCGGTTGTCAATAGTCCGGTTTATGACTGCCGAGCACCGCCCATCGAGGGGTGCCCCGATCGTTGGTCGGGCGTCCGCTTTCATGTCACCGATTCGGGTGCGGCCGACGGCCGTCCCGTCCTCGCCGACGAAACCCGGCGCTGACGATCGGGCGTTTGGCGCCGTCGGCGTCGGGTAGCCCGCGAGTATGGCAAGTACAAGTCTGGCGCTCGTGACCGGCTCCTCGAGCGGAATCGGGTTCGAGCTCGCGAAGCTATCCGCCGACGACGGGTATGACCTGGTCGTCGCCGTGGAGGACGACGCGATCCGCGCCAGCGCGGACAAGCTGGCGACGGCCGGGGTAGAACTCCGGTCCGCCCAGGTCGGCCTGCGCAACCCCAGGGGCGTCCAACGCGTCGCGGCATCGCCGCTGTCGAAGGCGATGGGATTGGCCAACCGCGTGTTGCCGGACTCTGTGAACGCGGTCGCGAGCCGCATGATCTCCCGTCCTGTCAGGCGCAAGTGATGGCGAAACCAGCGGCGATCGACAGCCCACTTACCGTGAAGCGCGACACCACCGCGACGCGCCAGCAGGTGTGGGACGTGGTGGCCGACGGCTGGAACTATTCACAGTGGGTGGTCGGCAACACTCGTATGCGAGCGGTCGATCCCAGATGGCCGGCTCCAGGCAGCAGGATTCACCACACCATCGGCGTGTGGCCTTTGGTGCTCAACGACGAGACAGAAGTCGAGTCGTCGACGCCGCCCGAGGAACTCATCCTGCTCGCCAAGGGCAGGCCGCTCGGTGGTGCCCGAATAGTATTGAGGCTGTTCGATATTCAGGATGGTTGTCGCATCGAGATGGCCGAGGTGCCGGTAGGTGGGCCGTTGAACCTAGTGCCGCGCCGATTGTCGTTGGCTGCGGCAACTCCTAGGAACCGCGAATGCCTCGCCCGACTCGCCGCACTCGCTGAACGGCGGACACAGCCAGCGTGAGCGGACAAAGCGCCGATGCTGGCCGATGCGGCGAGGCCGGCCGACGCCGGCCGGGACGTACTGGTGCGTCCCGAATAACCGGTGACCCCGCGCCGTCGCTCGCTTCTGGAGATGGGGCGTGCTGCGTGAGACCGCCCGTACGGTCGACGACACCGGAGGCGCCGAGCAAACAGAGCAGTAGCGCACGCTTTTGGATACCAGTAACGTGAGTGCTAACAACAGCAAACACTCACGTCGGAAAGTTCATCTCTTGATGCGGCCCATCCTGTTTCCAGTCCTGATCGCGGGCACGGCGGTGTCGCTTGGGTTTGCAGCGCCCGCCGCGGCTGACACGGGAGACTACCTGCACGCGTTGCAAGACAGGTACCCCTCATTGAGCACCCAGCAGTTGCTTTCCACGGGCGCAATGGTCTGCAACGCGACCAGTCGCGGCATGAACTCGCCGGATATGGTCATCATGGTGCAGAGAGAGATCGGCGTGTCAGTGCCCGCAGCCTTGGATATTGTCAGCGCGGCCGTAGTGCATCTCGACTGCTGAGCTGACAGCTCACGTCGAGCGAGCGCCGACGTCAGACGATCTCTGAGTTGGGATCAAGACCCGCCAGCACACGGCCGTAGACCTCGTCTCCGCTGTTGGGCTGTATGGCCGCATGCTGATGCAGCACGTTGATATCGCGGAAGTACCGCTGAATGTCGGCGGTAAGCAGGGTGTGCGACGCACTGCTGGCCTCGAATAGCTGATTGATACAGGCCCGGGACAGGCTAGCGATATGGCCGATGTAGGCACGGGCCTGCGCACGCTCCAAGATCGTCGGTGGCCTTTCAAGAACTCCGCGATACAGTGCGCTGAGTCGGCTCGTGAACATCTCGGCGGCCTCGAGGTGGTACTGCGCCTTGGCCAACTGGTGGTGCACCAACGGGGCTTCGGCGGCTTTTGGCCATGCGGTGTAGGTGATGGCTCCACGGGTAGGCAGAGTCTGCATGAAGCAGTCCATTGCTCCGCGTGCAATTCCGAGCAGTGCGGGCGCACTCCCGGCGTTGATGTACAGCACAAACGGTCGGTTGAAGTAGGGCAGATAGGAGTAGCGACGCGTCCGATAGCGGCCCTCGGCAAGGTCTTTGACAAGAATCGTGCGCGCCGCAGGGACGAACACGTCGCCAACCGTTGCGATGTTGGTGGCCGTGCCTGCCATTCCGGCTGCGCGCCAATTGTCCTGATGCTTTACCTCGGTCGTAGGCATCAGCACTAATCGTGGTCCCGAGTCTTCTTCGCCGGGCACGATGCACCCAGGCGCGAACCAATTGCTGTGCACGCCTGCGGTGTTCCATGTCCATTGACCGCTGACGCGATACCCACCATCGACGGGCACCGCCCGGCCGGTGGGCGCGATGGTCGCGGTGATTCGCAAATCGGTCGTCGCATAGATCTCGTCGGCCGCCTCGTCGGCAAGAAGCGCCGGAATGAGGTTGGAGATCAACATGATCGTGCACATCCAGCCTGTGGAGGGGCAACCCCGCGAGATCTGCGCCAGGACTTCGGCGACGATGTCTTCGTCCGCCTGGTAGCCGCCGACGTCAGTGGGCATCGCGAGCCGGAAGACCCCGGCTTCGGTCAAGTCGCGCAGGTTGTCTGGATGCATGCGGCGAAGCCGTTCGGTCTCGGGTGCTCGCGCGCGCAACAGGTCCACCAGCGAATTGACATCTGCGAGCACCGCTTCGGCGGTGCCGGCGGCGCCTGAGGGAAGGCTACGAAGCGCAGTGGACATGCGAAGGGCTCCTCGGTCAAGGTCGCGGGCGTCTGTGTTTAGAGACGCGCAAGAGGTGCGAATTGTTCACAACGGGATCCCGAACCGGTGTGACGTACATCACCTGTCTGCTCGCGTTAGGAACTCACTGCTGAAAGCGGTAGCCCATGCCCGCTTCAGTCAGCAGGTGCACGGGGCGCGACGGGTCGTTTTCGAGCTTGCGCCGCAACTGCGCCAAATACACCCGCAGATAGTGGGTTTCCTTGGCATAGGCCGGGCCCCACACTTCCTTGAGCAGCTCTTCGCGGCCGACGAGTTTCCCGCGGTTGCGCACCAACATTTCGAGCATGCCCCATTCGGTGGGTGTGAGGTGCACCTCCGAGCCGTTCTTCGTCACCTTCTTGGCGGCCAGGTCGACGGTGAACGACGACGTTTCGATGACGGGTTCGTCGGTGTCGGACGCGGCGGCGCCCCGGCGCACCGCGGCCCGCAGCCGCGCCAGGAACTCGTCCATTCCAAAGGGCTTGGTGACATAATCGTCTGCGCCGGCATCAAGCGCTTCGACCTTGTCCGACGAATCTGTCCGCGCCGACAGCACGATCACCGGCGCCGACAGCCATCCACGCAGCCCGCCCAGCACTTCAATACCCGACATGTCCGGCAGCCCGAGGTCCAACACGATGACGTCGGGCCGGTGATCTGCCGCCGTTCTGAGAGCCTCACCGCCGCTGGCGGCCGTGAGCACTTCGTAGCCGCGCACCGACAGGTTGATCCGCAACGCCCGCAGGATCTGCGGCTCGTCGTCGATGACCAGCACCCTGGTCTTCTGCGGGGTCATGCCGAGCCGTCCTTTGGTGGTGCAGCGAGGTCGATTTCGACCGTTAGTCCACCGCCCGGTGTGTCGGTCGCTGAGATGGTGCCGCCCATCGCCTCGACGAAGCCGCGCGCAACCGACAGGCCCAGTCCGACGCCGATGCTGGTGTCGTTGTCGCCGAGCCGCTGGAACGGAGCGAACAGCTGGTCCTCAGCGCCGCGCGGTATGCCGGGGCCCTCGTCGACGACGGCGATCAGCACGCGGTCACCGACCTGACCCGCAGTGACCCGCACCGGGCTGTCCTGTGCGTAGCGCAACGCGTTGTCGATCAGGTTGGCCAGCACCCGCTCCAATAGGCCGCTGTCGGCCATCACGACGGCGTCGTCCACGTCGACCTTGACCCGATCGACGCCCTGGCGGCGATAACCCGTGACGCCCTTGCTGATTCCCAGAAGCGCGCGCTGGACGGTTTCCTCGAGGTATACCCGTCGCAACTCCGGGCGCAGTACACCCGCTGCCAGCCGCGACGAGTCGAGCAGGTTGCCGACGAGCGCGGTCAGCTGATCGATCGACTCTTCGATGGTCGCGAGCAGTTCGGCGGTGTCCTCCGCGGAGAAGTCGATGTCGTTGCTGCGCAGGCTGGATACCGCGGCCTTGGCGGCGGCAAGCGGTGTGCGCAGATCGTGGCTGACCGCTGAGAGCAGTGAGCGCCGCAGTTCGTCGGCCTGCGCAATCGCCTCGGCCTTGCCGGCCTCTTCGGTCAATTCGCGCTGCTTGACCAGGCCCGCCGCCTGCTTCGCGACCGCACCGAGCACGCGGCGGTCGCGGGCGGGCAGCTTGCGGCCGGCCATCAGCAACCAGAACTCGTCGTCGCCGACCTCGATCGCGGTGTCGGCGGTGTCGACGTCAATGCAGGGATCCGTGCCCACACACCCGACGATGCCTGTGCCTTCCCGCAGCAGGCTGACGGAGCGCTGTGAATAGGTTTCGCGCACCCGCTCGAGCAGCGTGTCCAGGTCGGCGCCGCGTAGCACCGATCCGGCGAACAGCGCAAGCAGTTCGGCCTCCTGCGATGCGCGCCTGGCCTCTCTGGCGCGGCTGGCCGCGCCGTCGACCAACGCGGCGACCGCCACCGCGACGAGCAAGAGCACCACGACCGTCACCGCACTGTCGGGCTCTGCGATAGTGAACGTGTATCGCGGCTCGACCAGGAAGTAGTTGAGCAGCAATCCGGAGAGCAACGCGGACAGCGCAGCCGGTGCCACTCCACCGAGGAGCGCGACGATGAGGACACCGATGAAGAAGATCGCGCTTTCTCCGCCAATCCCCAAGTATGGGTCAAGTAGATAGACGATCACCGCGCAGATGGCGGACGGAACGACAATGGCGGCAAGCCAAGAGATTGCGTGTTGCTGCCGGGGTGAGATTCGCGCCCACAGCGAGCCCCGGCTTGCTTGCTCGTGGGTCACCATGTGCACGTCGATCTTGCCGGACTGCTGGACAACCGAGGCGCCGATGCCCTCGTCGAACATGCGTGCCCATCGCGATCGCCGGGACGTGCCGATCACCAGCTGAGTGGCGTTTTCGTCGCGAGCGAAATCCAGTAGCGCGGTTGGGACGTCGTCGCCGATTACAGTGTGGAGGGTGGCGCCCAGGCTGATGGCCAGCTCGCGCACCTTGCCCATCTGCGGTGCGGAGACACCAGACAGCCCGTCGCCGCGAACGACGTGGACGACCATCAGCTCGGCGCTGGACCTCGATGCGATGCGAGATGCCCGGCGCACCAGGGTTTCCGATTCGGGCCCACCCGTGACGGCGACGACAACACGTTCGCGCGCCTCCCAGGTGTCGGTGATCTGGTTCTCTTCGCGGTACTTCTCAAGGGCCGCATCGACCTGGTCGGCCAGCCACAGCAGCGCCAATTCGCGCAGCGCCGTGAGGTTTCCGCGCCGGAAGTAGTTCGACAGCGCGGCATCAACGCGCTCCGGTGCGTAGACATTGCCGTGGGCAAGCCTGCGCCGCAACGCTTCCGGCGTGATGTCGACCAGTTCGATCTGGTCGGCGGCGCGAACAACCTCGTCGGGCACCTTCTCCTGTTGCTCGATGCCGGTGATCTGGGTGACGACGTCGTTGAGGCTCTCCAGGTGCTGCACGTTCACCGTCGAGATGACCGTGATGCCCGCATCGAGCAGTTCCTCGACGTCCTGCCAACGTTTGGGGTTCTTGCTGCCGGGCGTGTTGGTGTGCGCGAGTTCGTCGACAAGGACCACCTGTGGCTCACGCCGCAAGACAGCTTCGACGTCCAGCTCCGGGAACTTCTTTCCGCGGTATTCGATGCACTTGGGCGGCACCAACTCAATGCCCTCGATTAGGTCTGCGGTCTTCTTGCGGCCATGCGTCTCGACGACCGCCGCGACCAGATCGGTGCCGCGCTCCAGCCGGCGATGCGCCTCGCCGAGCATCGCGTAGGTCTTGCCGACCCCCGGCGCCGCCCCCAAGTAGATGCGCAGCTCACCGCGCTTCCTTTTGTAGTCGGGCCTATCGGCCAGCGGGGGATCGGCTGTCACATGCTCATCATCCACCGGACACGTCAGCTCTTGGCGGGATACTTCTGGTCAAGTTCCAGGTTCAGTTTCAGCACGTTGACCCTGGGCTCACCCATGAACCCGAGCCAGCGTCCGTCGGTGTTGTCCACGACCGCCTGCTGGATCTGCTCGGGGTTGACGCCGCGAGCCTTGGCGACCCGGTTCACCTGCAGATCGGCATAGGCGATCGAGATGTGGGGGTCCAGGCCGCTACCGCTGGCGGTGACGGCGTCGGCAGGCACCTGCGGATCGGCCGACGCGGCGCCGCGGATCGGCACGATCTGCCCGATGCTGTAGTCCTCGCCGAACTTCGCGCATTCGACGCGCACACCCTCGTAGGTGTTGAGGAACGGCGTTCGGGTCGTGTTGCACGGTTCGTTGACGCTGACCACCTTCGTCGGGTGGATGACATTGCCGACCGAGTCGCGGGGTCCGATCACCGACAGCACAGCGCCGACACCGTCACCGGTGCAGAACGGGCGTGATCCGTCCACGCCCTCGAGCTCGCCGACGGACGCGCTACGCGAGCAGACCAAGGTGAGAAGGCTGGCCTTGTAGCCGTTGTCGTCCTTGGGCAGCGACGGATCACCGGGAGTGTCAACGACGCTTTCCGGGCCGAGGTTGCTCGCGCTGGTGGCCAGCGGGTCATAGCCGTCACCGGCCGCCGACGGCCGGCTCTGGAAGTACTGGGGCAGCGGGTTGCCGTCCTTGTCGGTGAACGACTGCCCAATGAGGCTGCTGCCCACCGGCTTTCCGTTCGCCTCGATGATCGACCCGTTGGCCTGGTCCCGCAGGCCGGGTATCTGGGCGACCAGCCAGATGAACACCGGATAGGCAAGACCGACGATGACCGTGAGGACGAGCAGCGCACGCAGCGCGGCCCAGTGCTGGCGAACCAAACTTGAGATTTTCATGTCACATCCCCGGCAGGAATTGGATTACGAGGTCGATGAGTTTGATCCCGATGAACGGCGCGATGATCCCGCCGAGCCCATAGATGTAGAGGTTGCGGCTCAACAACTTTGACGCGCTGCTCGGCGTGTACCGCACACCGCGCAACGACAACGGAATCAGCGCGACGATCACCACGGCGTTGAAGATGACCGCAGACAGGATCGCCGACTGC
>Ga0207688_10000122_pt1 | contig 32004 bp, 26 predicted proteins | sample KBSMiscanthusM4_FD_184296 | JGI IMG/M metagenome (GOLD analysis project Ga0207688, IMG submission 184296) | Miscanthus rhizosphere microbial communities from Kellogg Biological Station, Michigan, USA - M4 (SPAdes) (version 2) | ecosystem: Host-associated > Plants > Roots > Rhizosphere ...
GAGTAGCGATCGTCCTCTTCGTGGAGAAGCCCGCTCTCCAGGACTGACTTGGTCAGTTCCTCGATGAACAGCGGCACACCGTCGGCGCGCGCCACAATCTGCTGCACCACCTCCGGGGGCAGCGCGTGGGCCATGACGGGCTGTCGCAGGTGCTGCGGGGCGTTCCACGTGACTTTCGTGCCCGTCGCCTGGGCCGTTGCAATCACGCTTGTGGGCGGCGGCGGCGGTGGCCAGAGCGGCACTGCGACCGCCGGTGCGGCCGGGCCGCGCTTGCCTCCGTGGTTGACGCCCACGACCAGATACCGACGCGTGAGCGGAGGCGGCAGCGGCATGGTGTCGGGCGGCGTGACCTTCGGTCGTGAGCGCATCGACTACTGCAACCTCAAAGATGATCTCAGCCTGACGACCAACGGTCCAGGGCTCGGTGTCAACACGCCACGGACCAACGATTATTGCAACATCACGCCGCCGTTCCAGCCGCAGGTGAAGGGGCAGGTTGCGTATCCGCTGCCCTGGTGGGACATCAGCACATCGGCGACGTTCCAGAGTTTATCGGGCCCGCAGCTCGACGCGAACTATCCGTTGACCAACGCCCTGGTGCTGCCGTCGCTCGGCCGTCCGTTTACGGGCGTTCCACCGACCGTAAACCTGTTGCCGAACGGCACGATGTACGGCGACCGCATTTATCAGACCGACCTTCGGATCAGCAAGGCGATCCGAAGCGGTGGGACTGTGATTCGGCCGACCTTCTCGGTCTACAACCTGTTCAACGCGAACCCGATCCAGACCTACAACACGACCTACGGCTCTGCCTGGCTGGCGCCCACCGTCATCATGCAGGCGCGGTTCTGGGACATTGGAGTGCAAGTAGACTTCTAGACAGGTTGTTCAACTCCCAAGGAATCAACTCCCAACTCCCAACGAGGCTCGCCTTGTTGGGGTTGGGGGTCGCTCTCACCTTACTCATCGCCTGCCAGCGCGCGCCCGACAAGAGCGCCTCGAATCCCGAGCCCCGAGCCCCGGATCCCGGATCCCGAGTCCCGAGCCCAGTCACCTTCAACAAGGACATTGCGCCGATCCTCTTCGAGAACTGCGCGAGCTGCCATCGTCCCATCGATTCCACGCCTGCGGCGAAAGGTGGTGACGTGCTGTGCGTTGCCGGTGCGCCGTTTCCGTTGCTCGACTACGCGAGCGCGCAAGCACGAGCAGGTGAAATCGCTCGAGCGGTTCTTACACGCGCAATGCCTCCATGGCTGCCTGAACCCGGGCACGGTGAGTTTCTCAACCCGAGGCGGTTGAGCGACGAGCAGATCGCGCTGATTCAGAAGTGGGTCGAACAGGGCACCCCCGAAGGCAACCCAGCAGACAGACCGGAGCCTCCGGCGTTTCCGGACGGCTGGCAGTTGGGGACTCCCGACGTGGTGCTGAAGACCGCCGAGTCATACACGCTGCAGCCGGGGAAGGGGGACGTGTTCAGGAATTTCGTCCTTCCGGTCCCGAGATCGTCGACGCGTTACGTTCGTGCAATCGAATTTCGCGCCGACAACCCGAAGGTGCTGCATCACGCCAACATCGCGGTCGATCCTGCGCGCGTATCGCGTCGTCTCGATCGAATGGAACCGGGGCCCGGTTTTGCGACGATGCCCGAGGACGAAGTGCAGAACGTCTTCGGCTGGTCACCGGGCAAGGTTCCCATTCCCGAGCCCGAAGACACCGCATGGGCGCTCGAGGAGGGGAGCGATCTGGTTGTCCAGCTTCATATGGTCCCGGGCGCGAAAGCCGAGACCGTCCAGCCATCGATCGGACTCTTCTTCACGCCGACTCCGCCGACGCGCGTCCCCATCGTCGTCAAGCTCGAGTCGAAGACGATCGACATCCCGGCCGGCGAGCCGAACTATGTGGTCGAGGACAGCTACCTCCTTCCCGTCGATGTCTCTGCCGTCAGCGTCTATCCGCATGCGCACTATCTGGCCAAAGACGTGCGGGGGACGGCGACACTGCCTGATGGTTCGGAGAAGCCGTTGATCTGGATCAAGCAGTGGGACATCCGCTGGCAGGACCAGTATCGCTACAAAGATCCGGTGATGCTGCCCAGGGGAACGACCTTGCGCATGCGCTTCACGTACGACAACTCGGCGGCCAACGCGCGCAGTCCGCGCCCTCCGCGCAAGGTGACCTGGGGGCAGAACGCGACCGACGAGATGGGCGCGTTATGGGTGGAGGTCATTCCACGCAACAGCACTGACGCCGCGATGCTCACGCAGGACTACTTCCGGCGGGCGCTCGCGACGGACATCGCGAGCGCCGAAATGCAGGTCAAGAACGATCCGCGGAACCCGGCCGCGCACAATCGGCTTGCCTTGAAGTACGTGCAAGCAGGTCGGGTCCAGGAGGCGCAGGCGCGCCTCGACGAGGCGCTGCGCCTGGCACCAGATGATGCGGAAGCGCATAGCAATCTCGGTACGGTGCTGCAGATGCAGGGCAGGCTCGCCGAGGCGGCGCCGCATCTGGAGACGGCGGTGAAGCTCAAGCCGAACGACGATCGCATTCGTTTCAACTTCGCGAACGGACTGACGGCGGCTGGCCGGTCAAACGACGCCATACGCGAATACGAGCTTGCGGTCGCGCTCAATGGCGAGAATGCCGACGCGCATTTCAATCTCGCGATGCTGCTCGGGCCGCAGAACCGGTTGGATGAAGCGATCGCGCACCTGCGGCGTGTGGTCGAGCTGACGCCGAGGAACAGCGAGGCCCATCGCAACCTGTCAGTTGCCTACGGTCTGCAAGGGAAGCTGGACCAGGCGCTTGGCGAAGCGCGTGAAGCGCTGCGGATCCAGCCTGATTCCGCTGCCGCGCGCCAGCAGCTCGATCGATTGCTGGCGATACGAGGTCAGCGTTGAAGCCCGTGAATCCGTGATCACGACACACCGAGGCATCGAGAACACCGAGGTACGTAAAGGATTTTCTCTGTGCCTCAGTGCCTCGGTGTGTCGTAATCTCTTCTCATGAAAATCCTGATGAATCGAGCGATTCGCGTCGTTGTTCTGGGTCTGTTCGTGCTCGTCCCGGCATCGAACGCCTCAGCGCAGTTGTTGGCCGCCAAGGACGGACCGATCGTCTATGGCCACCATCACCTGAACGTCAGTGACATGGACGCGGCGAAGAAATTCTGGGTCGACGCGCTTGGGGGCGTGCTCGTCATCGTCGGCCCGGAGAAACGCGAGATCATCAAGTTCCCGAACGCGCTGATGCTGCTGCGCGCGCAGAAGCCGACTGGCGGGAGCAAGGGGTCCACCGTCGACCACATCGGGTTCTCGGTCAAGAACCTGCGTCAGGTCGTCGATCGCGTCAAAGCGGGCGGCTACCGCATGGTGACCTCTTCGGAGGCGCCGCCCAACGTCAAGGTCCAGGACGATATCGGCATCGTCGAGGGCGGGCCGGTCAGCGGCATCGCCTACGTGATGGCTCCCGACGATACGAAGGTGGAACTCGTGGAGATGAAAGCGCAGGCCGCGCCCATCGCCTCGCATCATCTGCACTTCGCCGGCATGAACAAGGAAATGCAGGCCTGGTACATGAAGACGTTCGGTGCCTCGACGCTGGCATCGGCGAATCCAGCGTTCATCAGCGCGAGCCTGCCTGGGCTGACGATGAATTTCTCGCCGTCACAGACGCCTGTGGTTGGGACGCAGGGGCGCGCGATCGATCACATCGGGTTCGAGGTCAAGAACCTCGAGGCGTTCACCAAGAAGCTGGAAGCGCAGGGCATCAAGCTCGCGTCACCGTACCGCGCAGTTCCTGCCCTGGGAATTTCGATCGCCTTCATCAGCGATCCGTGGGGCACGTATATCGAGCTCACCGAGGGCCTCGACAAGATCAACTGATTCGGGTCTTTAGTTAGAGAGCCTCCTGATCAGGTAGGCGGAAGGCGCCGGCCTCCGCAGAGGCGAGTAGTGAGCGGGCACGCTGCTCGTCACTTTCATCGACCATGATTTCTACCGCGCCGAGCCCATCGACGGTCAGGCCATGCGTGTTGCGCAGCGCCTCGCCTCGTTCCGAGGTATGAATCCCGGCCGCCTCGAGAAACGCGCGGACCTGCTGCGCGTGGAGCTCACCGTTGGCGACGAAGACGCGGCGTAGTTCGTGATGCATGTGCAACAGTGTGAAGGGGTCTGACCCCGCAAAGCGGGTCTAAAGACCCGCCTCTACGTTACGGCTGTGAGCTCTCCTTCGCGGCGGCGGCCTTCGCGTCCTCGGCGCGGGCGGCGCTGAGGATGTTCTTCAAGCCGTAGTTACCCTCGTGGCACTCGTAGGGCATCATCGGCTCCGCCGAATTCAGTGTCAGCGGCAGCGAAAACGTCCACGGCTTCGTCCACGTCGTCGGATCGTCGACTGTGACCGCCCAGCGCAACGTGTTCGGACCGACGCGCGTGAAGCGCTCGGTGATCTTGAGCCGCTCAGGATTGGCGTTGCGGTAGACGCTGCGCGCGAGGAAGTTCGTCGTCTCGACCACCAGTGTGTCGCCTTCCCAGTGTCCGCGCGAGTCACCGAAATCCGATCGGATGCTGTTTCCCAGATGCTGTGCCGCCGTGAGCGGGATGATGCGGGTGTCGTGGATCATCTCGTAGGTGATCGCCACGTAGCCTGGTCCCTGCACGATCTGCGACGAGTTCCCGTAGATTGTCGGCATCCCTGAATTCGGGAAGCCGCGCGTGATGCAGCGGTCGTAGAGACTGCGATCGGTGTACGAGTCGGCCGCACCGCGCGTGTTCCGCTTGCGCGCTTCTGCCGCCGCCTGCTGCCGTTGCTGCGCTTCCGGTGTCAGCGGCGGGATCTTCCCGTCAGGCGGATCGATCACCAACCACGCCTGCACGCCGTTCTCGGCGTTGCGATACGCCACCTGCCACCAGTTGTCCGGTGCCTCGGTGGGCCCGAGGAAGTTGTTGATGGTTCGTTCCGCCGCCTGCCGCTTGAGCGCGCGCAGTTCATCGGCGCTGATGTCGCTGAGTTGCTTGCCCTCGAACTCCTTCGGACGCTCGAGCGGCGTGCCCGCCTCGGTGAGGTTCGTATAGTTCCCCTGGATATCGGGATCTCCCCATGGCGTTTTCGGTGCCTTGTAGCTCTGTGCACTCGAATGCGCAGCGGCGATCACCACTATGACGGCACCGGCGCAGATACCGGACACCAACCGCGCGATGTTCGGCCTCATTTGCTCGATTCCCCCGCCGCAGCCTTTTCCTTCTCTTCCGCTCGTGCCGCCGTGAGGATATTGCGCAGCCCGTAGTTCCCTTCGTGACACGCGTACTCGAACGGCGGCTGGCTGGGATCCTCAGTCAGGTTCATTGTGAACGTCCACGGTTTATCCCAGGTATGCGGATCGTCGAACGTCACCGCCCATTCCACAGTGTTCGGACCGAGCGCGGTGAACTTCTCGATCATCTTCAGCTGGTCGCTCGAGCCGCGATACGGCGTCTTGTCGGTGAAGTTCGTCGTCTCGACGACCAGCGTGTTGCCTTCCCAGTGGCCGCGGCCATCGCCGACGTACTGACGGATCGATGAAGAGATGTGCGGCCGCGAGTCGAGCGGAATGACGCGCGTGTCGTGGACCATCTCATACGTGATGGTCACGAAGCCCGGGCTCTGGTGGATGTGATACGAGTTTCCGTAGATCGCCGGCATCATCGATCCGGGAATGCCGCGGGTAATACAGCGATCGTAGAGGCTGCGGTCCTCCCACGAATCAGCCGGACCGCGCCCCTTCCTGGCCGCCTGCCGCGTAGCCTGGCGTTGACGCGCTTCCGCTGTCTGAGCGGGCACCTTGCCGTCGGCCGGCTCGGTGACCAGCCAGGGTCGGCTGTTGGCGGCGTAGTAGTTCTCGAACCAGTGCATCGGGCTCGTCGCGCCGGGGAATTCACTCAGGCCAGGCGTTCGCTCGATCGTCTGCTGCTGCCGCTGCGCAACCATCTTGGCGAGTTCTTCCGGCGTAAAGGAGTCAATCGCGCGGCCCGCGTACTCGTCAGGCCGCTCGAACGGGATGCCACTCTCGTCGCTGTTGTTGTAATCGCCGGTGATATCCGGATCGCCCCACGGCGTCTTCACCGGAACGTAGGTACCACGCTTCGGAATGGGCGCGACGCTCTTTCGGTGCGGAACCTCACCCTCTTTGATCGGATCGGCTCGTTTCGGAGCAGGTGTCTGGGCGATGAGGCCGCTCGAGGCAATGATCGTCGAAGCGGCAATAGCAATGAGAAGGCGGAGGCTCGGAATCGACATCGTAGGGTCTCTTTCGATCACGGTCTGGCTAACGCCAGACACTACGTACTGTGCTCGGGCGGACGATCGTAATGTCCGGCTTCAGCCGGACCAACCTGTTACGGCGCGCCGAGTTCCTTCAGCAGCTTCGCGGTGCGCTCGTACACCGGTGGCGGTCCACCGGCGCGGCCGCGACCGCCGACGCCCATCGCCATGTCGACGGGCGTACGGCCTCGCTTGTCTTTCACATCCAGGCGCGCTCCGGCCTTCGCCAGCACTCTGACAATTGAATCAAGACCGCCCTGTGCCGCCAGATGAATCGCCGTGATGCCATCGTCGGTTGAGGCGTTGACGTCGACGTTGCGTTCGACGAGCAGTTCCACCGCCTGACGCAAGTCAGCCTCGGTGCCGTAGTCCTTCGCGAAGACACCAAGCCCGCGTCCGAGCCCCGAGGCCATCATCAGCGCCGTTGTGCCGCGTGGTTGCTTGAGTGTGGGATCCGCGCCGGCCGCGAGCAGGATCTGCATCGCGGCGAAGTCGCCATTTCGCGCCGCGCGCATCAGCGGCGTCGTCCCGGCGCCGAGCTGTCCCTCGCCGGGCGTGTGATTCCGCTGCAGTGTGGGGGACTTCAGGAGTGCGTCGACAATGGCCCCCTTCGCGATGAGACGCGACATCACATCGGTGGGCTTCAGCGTATCGTTCACTTTGCGCGGCGGCATCCCGTAGACTTCGCCAAGCGAGCTCATGTCGACCGCCGCGTAGAGCGCCGCCATGCCCGCCTTGTCGGTGATGTTCGGATCGGCCCCGGCCTCGAGGATCGCATTGGCCGTGTCGTAGTGCGCGTTCATGATCGCCAGGATCAACGCCGTCGTGCCGTCGGGATCCGTGGCGTTGACCTCAGCGCCCGCCTTCGCGAGTGCGCGTGCGGCATCGACCCCGCCATCCCGGGCCGCATACATCAACGGCGTCCAGTTCCCATGCGGGAGAATCGTCAGCACGCCCTCGAGCCCGAACCGATCCTTGGGGAACTGGATCGTCGACGATCGCGCGTTGATGTCGGCGCCGCGACTGGCCAGCAGCGTCACCACTTCGGCCTGATTTTCCGACGCCGCCCACATCAACGCCGTCTCGCCGAGTTGAGATTCGCGCGCGTTGACGTCGGCCCCATGCTCGATGAGCACACGTGCAGCCGCTGGATTTCCCGTTCGGGCTGCGGTCATCAGCACCGTTTGTCCTTTGGACACGACGGTGTTGGCGCTGGCGCCAGCCGCGAGGAGCGCCTCGATCAAGGCGGCATTGCCGTTCACCGCGGCAAGCGAGAGCGGGGTGACGCCGTAGCGGTTCGCCGCGCTCGCATTGGCGCCTGCGTTCAGCAGCGCCTTCGACGTTTCGATGTCGTCGGCGCGCACCGCCCAGTGCAGCGGAGTGGTGCCGTCGGCCTCAGTCGCCTTAACGGCAGCGGGGTCCTTCAGCAGTTTCTGAATCGCCTGCCGGTCGCCGGCCTGAATCGCCTCGGACAGAGACGACTCGCGTGGTCCGGCGCTGAGCGAAGCCACCGACAGGAGAGCGACAAGGGCGATTCGGGATGTGTAGCGCATCGCAGTCACGTCAGCCGAAGAGATCTTCGACGCGTCCGTTGCTGTCGCCGAAGGTATCGATCTGGCTCCCGTAGCGATTGGCGACGGCCAGCCACAGATTACCGACAGGAGTCTGCGGCTTCAGCTTGATGTGACGATGCCCCTTGCCGACGCCACCGCCGACTGCAATGACGGGAAGCGGATCGCTGGCGTGTCCGTTCGGGTTTCCCATGCCACCGCCGTAGAAGATGAGCGAGTGGTCGAGCAGCGACCCGTCGCCGTCGGGTGTCGAGCGCAGCTTCTCCAGGAACTTTGCGAAGAGCCCCATGTGGTAGGTGTTCACCTTGACGTTCTGCGCGATCTTCTGCGCGTCGTTGCCGTGGTGCGACACTGAATGGTGCTGTTCGGTGACACCGATGTTCGGGTACGTGCGCTGGCTCAGTTCCCGCGACAGCATGAACGTGAACACGCGCGTGACGTCGGCCTGATAGGCGACGGCCAGCAGCTCGTACATGAGCCCGACGTGTTCCTCGAATGAGTCGGGCACGCCGACCGGCACGTCCATCTTCACGTCGATGCGATTCTGCGCTTCCGCGCGCTGGATGCGGCGCTCGATCTCGCGCAGGTTGTCCAGGTAGTCGGTGACACGACGGCGATCGCGCACACCGAGTCCGTTTTGCAGCTTGCGCGCCTCGGCCGACACCGAGTCGAGCATGCTGCGGTCGTCACGCATGCGCGCCGCACGCTCGGCCGGGCTGCCGCCCTGTCCGAACATGCGTTCGAACACCACCCGGGGATTGATGTCCATCGGCAGCGGCGTCGAGGGCGTGCTCCACGACACGGTGTTCAGGTAGGCGCAATTGAAACCGGGGGAGCAGGCGCCGACGTAACCGGTGAAGTCTTCGGTTGCGACTTCAAGCGATGGGAACGGCGTCTCCTGTCCGATCTGCTGCGCCACGACCTGATCGATCGTCGTGTTGGCGAGCACGTCTTCCGCCTCGGTTCGCTTCGGCCACACGCCGGTCAGGAATCCGGCCGCGCTCACGGCGTGATCGCCGACCTGGCTGCCTGGATGCGAGCGTGTCAGGTTGGTGACGAGGAGGAGTTGGTCCTTGAACGAGTCGATCGGCTGCAGGATTGGCTTGATGTCGAATCCGGGCCCCACGATTTCCGGAATCCACTGCTCCATGATCGCGCCGTTGGGGATGTAGATGGCGCCAAACCGGGTGCGCGGACGTGCCTGCGCGCGCGCGAGCGGCGTGAACGCAGGGAACATCGCGTCGAGCAACGGCAGTGCGACGGCGGCGCCGACACCTCTCAGGAACGTCCGCCGGGGTAGTGCGATCTTGGATACGAACATCGTTTAACTCCCACTCACCAGCTCTCAACTTCGCGCGGGCTGAAGCCCGCGCTGTACGATGACGCGCTGACCACCTACTGCTGCGACGAGGACGTGGGCTGTTCCGGCATGGCTTTCATACGCATCTGGAACGGAACGCTCTTCACGATCCCGAGGACCAGCGACGAGAAGTGGTACTCATTGGCCGCCGCGTCGCGGAGGATGCGCCGGACGCTCGGCATGTCTTCCGGGCCAACACCGCGGCCGAGCGCGTATGTCATCAGCTTCTCGGCCATCGTGCCGACGAAAAGCTCAGGGCGATCGAGGATCGCCTTCCGCAGCGTCACGACACCGTCCACGGCGGTGCCATCGGCGAGCTGCCCCGACGCGTCGATCGGTCCGCCGGCTTCAGATGTGCGCCACGCGCCGACTGCGTCGAAGTTCTCGAGCGCCAGGCCGACGGGGTCCATCACCTTGTGACAGGTCGCGCATGTCGGGTTTGTGCGATGCTCGGCCATCTGCTCGCGAAGCGTCTTCGGTTTCTGACCTTCTTCGGCGGGCTTCAGTTGCGGCACGTCGGGAGGCGGTGGTGGCACGGGAAGACCGAGGATGTTCTCCAGCACCCACTTACCCCGTAGCACCGGTGATGTCCGCTCGGCGTGAGAGGTCACCGCCAGCATGCTGCCCTTGCCGAGGAGACCCTTGCGCGCCTCGTCCGTCACCTGCACACGACGGAAGCGGCTGCCGTAGACGTCGGGGATGCCATAGTGCCGCGCGAGCCGTTCGTTGACGAACGTGTAGTCGGCGCGCAGCAGATCGACGACGTTGCGATCCTCGCGAATGATGCTCTCGAAGAGCAGCTCCGTCTCGTGCCTGAACGCCTGGCGCAGGTTGTCGTCGAAGTCCGGGAACTCGTCGGAGTTGGGCAGGACGCTCCGGACGTTCCGCAGCTGCAGCCACTGGCCGGCGAAGTTGTCGACGAGGGCGCTCGATCGCGGGTCGGCCAGCATCCGCCGGACCTGCTCTTCGAGCACGGCCGGGTCCTTCAGCCGGCCCCGGCTTGCGAGATCGAGCAACGTGTCGTCAGGGATGCTGCTCCACAAGAAGAACGACAATCGGGAAGCGAGCTCGACGTCCGAGATGCGATACGGCGCACCGGGCGTCGCTGAATCGGGATCGTGTTCGACGCGGAAGGCGAAGCGTGGACTTGCGAGGATGCGCTCGAGGCCTCGCTGGATCCCGTTCTCGAACGTGCCCTTGTTGCGGCGCGCTGCCTCGTAAAAGTCGAGGATCGGCTCGAGCTCCGCTTTCGAGACCGGTTGCCGATACGCTCGGCGGGCGAGGCGGCTCAGGATCTGCGTGGCGCAGTCGCGCTCGCGTCGCGCACTCGCCCCTCGACTGGGCTCGGGGCGACCCTGAGCTTGTCGAAGGGTCGTCGGACGACACGTGAAGATCTCGCGGCGGCTGGCGGTGTCGCCGATCCCCGTGGCATTGAAAGGCCCGGTGATCGTGAACGTCTGAATGTGCGGCCGCCCCGCCCAGTCGAAGTTGTCGGCCGAGCTTCTCAGGAACGGCTGCAACCGAATCGTGTCTTTCACGGCCAGGTTCTCGATGAACGTGGCCGTCACCTCGTGCGGCCCCGCCGTCACCGGCACGCGAACGCGCATGCGCAACTCGACGGCATCGCCAGTGTCGGTCGGCTTGTCGAACATCGCCGCGAGGTCTTCGTTACCGCCGATGGTGACGTGGTGCACCTGCCGCCCGTCGATTGAAATCTCGAACTCACTCGGATACTGAAGTCCGCGAACGATATTCAGGTTGGTGCGATAGAGCTGCGTGCGGAACTCGTACTCGGCGTCGAGGGGGAACGTGTGTCCAACCTGCAGGCCGCCGACGGTGCCGAGCGGAAGGCCCTCGATATGCTGGTTCTGCGACAAATCCTGCGGGACCCGATAGGTATCGCTGCCAGGTCGCATCGACGGATCGCCAACGGCAACGCGGCTGATGCGGCCGGCGGCTGTCAGGTAGCGCTCCTGCAGTGATGGAGACACACCGAGCACGTCGGCGATGTTGTCGAAACCGTACGCGGAATCGTCCGGCGGCAGCAGCGTCGCGACGTCGACGTCGAGCGCCAGCAGATCGCGGATGGCATTCTTGTATTCGGCGCGATTGAGACGATGAATCAGCGGCCGGCCTGGATTTGGCCGAGCCTCAGCTGCCTGATCCAGGCTCGTCTCGAGCGAACTGATGAGCGATTGTATTGTCGCGGCGTCCGGGCGCCGCGCGCCCTGAGGCGGCATCACGCCCGCGCGCAGCTTGCGAACGACCTTCTCCCAGCGCTCGGCATCGGGCCCGACATTGGCGAGGTCGGCTTTCTCCAGCACGAGCCCGCCCGATTTCAGCCGCTCGCTGTGACAGGTGACGCAATACTGATCGATCGTCGCCCGCGGCCCGGCGCTCGGCGGTCGGGATTCTGCGTTGGCTTGAGCAGACCCCTGGGCCTCGGCGGCCAGGGCGGCGCAGGCGATCCATGAGCAGGCGGCGAACAGTAACAGTCTTCTGATCATCTCGATCTGGGGCACCCCCCAATATGCCAGATTTTGGGCCGGTTTTGGCGAGCTGAACCACCCCCGCGATCAGGGGATAGGCGGCCGTCTCCGGCGGTTTTTCGCTTAATATCTCATTACCGCCCTCCGGCGGCTTCTCCAGAGGACCAGCGATGCGGAAGAGATTGATTGCGTTCGTGGCAGCGGCCGTCGCCGTCTTGGTTCTGACATCCCCCACAGCTGCTCAGCAACCGCGTGCCGCGGGAGGTGCCGTGAGCTCATTCTATGACTTGCAAACGATGTCGCTCGACGGGAAGCCAGGCAACCTGGCGCAGTACAAGGGCAAGGTGAGCCTGGTGGTGAACGTTGCCAGCAAGTGTGGGTTCACGCCCCAGTACGAAGGGCTCGAAAAGCTGCAGCGCGAGATGAAGGGCAATGGGTTCAACGTCCTCGGTTTCCCGAGCAACGATTTCGGCGGCCAGGAGCCGGGCACTGCGCAGGAAATTGCCACCTTCTGCAAGCTGACGTATGACGTGACGTTCCCGATGTTCGAGAAGGTCGTCACGAAGAAAGGCGCCGGGCAGTCTCCCGTCTATGCCTTCCTGGGTCAATCGGGCAACCTGCCGGCGTGGAATTTCAGCAAGTACGTTGTCGACAAGAACGGCAAGGTGGTGGCGTTCTTCGAGAGCGCGGTCACGCCGGAGGATCCAGCGCTGCGCGCCGCGATCGCGAAGGCCCTCGCCGGGAGCTAGGTGTCTCGCTTCTCGAGCGCCGCGATCCGGCGCTCGTGATCCTGAACGAGTGGTCGCACGAGGTCGGGCAACACCTTAAGCGGCTCGATGTCCTTAACGATCTGGTTCAGCAGTTGTGAATGCTGTTCGAGCACTGTTCCGTGATGCGACTGGACCTCAGCGATCAACTTAATCTGGCTCGTATTCTCCTCGCCCAGTATTCGTAGCTTGCGTGTCTCTTCCTCCAGCGTGGTGACTCGACTCGTCAGGCCCTTTACATCGGTCCGCAATCCATTTACATCGGTCCGCAATCCATCGACATCGGTCCGCAATCCATCGACATCGGTCCGCAATCCATCGACGTCGGTCCGCAATCCATCGACGTCAGCCCGAAGTCCCACAACCGAATCTTCGACCTTTGCGAGCCGGCCTTCTACTTTGTCGAGCCTCTCACCTGTGTCTGTCATATCGGTTCTCCGCAAGACACTAGTGCGAGTTGAATGCCACGCTGAAATTGTTCGAGAAGTCTCACCGGGTCTCCCGGATCCTTGCGGTTTCTGCGCGGTTGCTGGATTCAAGCCGCTGCAGTTTCTTCATGCGTTGCTTCAGTGACGGCCGGAGAGATTCGGGGAGGAGTCCAGCGTTTCGCAGCCGCTGATTCAACGCAGCGATTTCACGATTGCGTGCCAGGCGCGCCACCTCCTTCTGCTTCCACAGCTCCGGGTCTTTCGTGCGAAGTGCTTCGTCCGCGGCGACTTCACGACGAAGCAGATCTTCCTGGATGATGTTCCAGCGCAGCCTCCAGTCGTCGCTTCCTTCGAGCTTTGGCGCGTGCCTGCGACCGAGGCGCCGTTGCAATGGCAGTTGATTGAGCGCATCGCGAACCACAGGAGAACCGACTATCTTGCGTGTTTTCGAGCGAGTTGGCGGCATGACGTCCACCGAGGTGAGGAATGTTCGACGAACCCGGGCGCGTCCCGAGTTCTTCGAGACCGACGACGATGCCATCGTCCTCTCGCGAAGTCAATCAGTGCCTCACATCAGCGCCTCACTGTGTGACGAACTGCGCTTGGGAGTTGGGAATTGGACGTTGGGAGTTTCGGGCGTGAAGTTGACTTGACTACGCCGCCTGCCGCGTGGGCTCGAGGAATACCCGCAGGTCGAGGCCGTCGGGCGCCGGCAGGCTTTGACTGATATGACGCGCGTAGCCGCCTGACGACTCGCGCTCCGAGGTGTCAACCTGACGAATGGGCTTGTAGGTTTCTTCGTCGACCAGCGTCAGCACCGGATGCAGCGGTTCGCGCCCGTTTGTCTGGACGACCAGCCCCAGCTCGTTGCGATTCGTGCGCACCACCGAGCCGACCGGGAAGAAGGTGATGGTGCTCACGAACTTCTTCACCAGGCCGGTGTTCAGCTTTTCGCCGGCCATCCGAGCCATGATCAGGCACGCGCGTTCTGGAGGCGTCGGCGCCTGGTAAGTGCGTGCGCCCGTGATCGCCTCGTAAATGTCCGCCACTGAAACGATCTGGCTCATCGGATGGGGGATCGCGTCGCCGAGGTCCGGGTACCCGCTACCTTTCACGCTGCGATGATGCTCGAGCGCCACCGTTGGCGTCAGCGGCTGCAGTCCTTCTGTCTGAATCAGGATCTCCGCACCCAGTGTCGTGTGCGCCTCGATCATCCGGCGCTCGCTTTTGTCGAGCGCTCCGGGCTTTCGCACGATATCGAGCGGGATCTGGGTCTTGCCGACGTCATGCAGCAGCGCCGCTTCGACCAGCGCCGCGAGCGTCTGTTCGTCGAGCCCCACCTGTTTGCCGAGCAGCAGGCTGAGCATCGCGACGTTCACCGAGTGGCAGTACGTGAGGTTCTCGTATTGCTTGACGGCGAGGATTTGTCCCAGCGCGGCATTGCTGCGTGCGACCTTGTAGATCAGCAGTTGCACCAGATCGCGAACCGTGACGACGTCGAGCGGCTTGCCTGAGGCGGTGTTCTCCCAGGTCTGCTGCGCGATGATGAGCGATTCGGCATAGTCGGGATCGAGCGGCCCAGTGGGCGCGTCGGCCCACTTCTGCGCGCGCCAGCGTGTGTCGAGCGGCACCAGCCGGCCGAGGCTGACGTGGTGCACGTTCCGCGCGGCGAGCTGCGAGGCCATCGAGTCACCGGACTCGGTGTATTGCCAGAGGAACTCGGCGACGGCGAGGAGCTCGTCGCGCTGCACGCCATCGTGGATGTGAATGCTGTCGATCCCGAGCGCTGATAGTTGTGACAGCAGTTGCTGATTGGCGACGTGGTCGTTCGTCGACGCGACGCTGTCGAGAAAGACGTCGCCGCGGATGACGTCAATGCGGACGGGGCTGCCCGACTGCAGAAGTCCGACGATCACCTCGTCGAGCTCGCGCAGTTTCTGCGCGATCATCGGGTGGCCGGGCGGGTACGAGCCGGCGAGTTTGCGCAGGCTGGCGAGGCCGCGAAGGACCGCGAGCGGATCGAGCGGTGATGTTTGCGTCGGCGTGCTCATCGCACTCGGCGCTCCCTGGCCTTGAGTGCCACCTGGACGAGGCTCGGTTTCCAGAACCTGAAACGAAGCCCTTCGAGTTTCGTGAGCGCCTCGTCGAGCCCCTGCACCCGTGACTGTGTGGCCCGATCGATCAGCCGCGCCGCCGTGTGCGGGTGACTGAGCACGAACTCGCGCGATCGCAGGAGCTCGCGCACCTGTGTTGCGGTCTGCGCCGGCGGAAAATGCCAGAGGGCGTCTTCGGCAGCGGTGTGTCGATCGTCGCGCCGCTCTCGAATCTGACGGGCGACGAGGATGGCGGCGGTGGGTGTCGCGATACGCGCGAGCGCGCGCATCGCCTCGCGCGCGACCTGCACATCGTTGTGCTCGGCGAAGCGCCCGACCGCTGCTTCATAGCCTGGTCCAGCGTAACCAAGGATCTTGACGATCACTCGCGCCGCCGACGGTCCGCACGAGTCGAATTCGGCCACCAGAGCCGGGGCAAGCATCGGCGCCATGTCGCAGATCACCGGCACGAGGGCGCGCGCCTTGACCTCGTGCGCGGATCGATTCATCAACTCGATCAACCCTGGTGCGAGTGCGGAGCCGAGCGCCGCCAGCATCTGGCGAGCGATCGTGCGTCCCTCATCATCGCGTTCGTGCATCGTGGCGATCGAGAGCAGGCGCGTGGGCGTGCAGTAGTCGTTCAGCGCCTTGGCGATGACGTCGGTGACATCGGGCCGCCGCGGTCGTAACTCCTCGCCGATGTTCCGGTATCCCTGCACGGCCGCAATCACGTCATTCCATCGTCCAGTCCGCTCGAGAGTCCCGATCAGATCGAGCCCCTGGCGCAGGAAGGCTTCCACGAGATTGGGGTTCCGCTCGATGCGCACCAACTGCGACGCGCACAGCAATTGGGCCAGCGGCACGTCGGTCGCGGCGATGCCGGTGCGAACATCCGAAACGGCCGTCTCCGCCTGCGCGTCCATGGACAGGTCGAATGCCGCGAACTCGGAGAAGTCGGTTTCGCGGGTCGCATCGACGCGAATGAGCCCGCGCGCGTGTCGCTCGACGCCGGAGGACCCCAGGCTCATGGCGTCGGCGTCGCTGCTGCGCGCCCTTCGCATCCGTTCTTCGATCAGCGGCACGAGCGCGGCGCGGCGATCGGTCGAAAGGTCGAGCCGGTTGAGCGCAGCGGAGAGTACCTCCGGCGCGGCTGTCTCGAGATCGAGGAGGAGGCAGATTGACTCGGCGAGGTCCATGTCCGGGAAATCTCGCAGGACCTTGCCGTTAGCATCGCCATCGAGTAGGCCGGGGAGGATCGTCCGCTGCAACAGGTTGTTGCGACGATCCTGATCCAGGTTCAGTACCGCTCGGGCGAGCTTGCCGAACATGACCTGCGCCAGCCGGGGATCGAGCGCGGAGAACAGCCGCGTAACGTCGCTGTACTTGCGCTCGAGCGCGGTTGCCTTGGCGTCGGGGCCGGTGACGTCATCGTCGGTGAGACGCACCAGCATCGTCGCGATGTCGGCGGGATCGTCCACGAGGACGCAGAGATCGACGAGCGAGACCTGCGACAGGCCATTCTGTGACGGGTCGGTGCGGATCCATCCGCGATCGGGCGGATAGAGATAGCTGACAGGCGCATCTGGTTGCGCCAGTTCCTCCTGACGCCGCCGTTCGTGAGTCAGCAACTCGGTCGTGTGCCTACCGGGAACGCCGACGTCCATCACGACCGGACGCTGCGCCATCTCTGGAACGATCGCGCCGACGCCGTGTTCGGCCAGGCGCTCGGCAAAGCTGAGGTCCGCGGAGTGCGTATCGTCGGAGTCGACCAGATCGATGCAGAAACGCGACAGATCGCGCGGTGTGGCGCCGCACTCGATGTCGAGCGATGCGACGCGCAGCTTGAAGAGCCGGCGCGTCAACTCGTGCTCCACGACCGTGCCGGCGCCGATGTGTGCCTCGTCGACGATCAATTCGTGCGGTGCGATTCGAGACGCCACGCGATCGCGGTGCGGGATGGACTTGAGCGCGTCGTGACAGGCCATCACCGCGTCGACGCAGAGCGGGCTGGTCGATGGGTACGTGTGAAATTGACGGACCGCGCGGGCGAGCAGCTGCAGCGCGCCCTCAATCGCCGTCAGATCCGCGGTACCGGCTTTACGCTTCGGGGATGGCTTCTCGGTCGACAAGCTGGATCTGTTATCGGACCGACGAGGTCCAGCCCGACACCCCGTCTCGCGTTTTTCGAGGAAGGCGGCGAAGTGCTACTCAGTGCAATTCAGTGCGGAACGATGACTACCTGAGTATGCGTGGCGGCTACTTGCCGCCTGAGTCGTCTTGAGTTGGGCCGGCGTCGAACGATGACCCCGCGAAAACCTGGCGTCCATCGGGCAGCTTGACCGATCGAGCGTTGGCGACATGCGGAGCGAGCTTCGACAGGAAGCCGTCGATCGTGACGACGTGACCTTGTCTCAGCGAATTCCGGTTCCACCCACGCCGCATCAACCCATTGGGCGGCCCGAGCTCGAAGTCCCAGTTGACGACGTTGCCCTTCTCGTCTTTGACGTCGATGTAGATTCGCGCGTGAGGGTTGGTCCATTCGAGCTTGGTCACCGTGCCGGTCAGCGTGATCGGCTTGTCACGATCGAATTCGGCGGCGAACGAATGGTGGGCGCTCGCTGGAATCGCTGAGGCGATCAGTCCGACGCACGCAATAACAAGGATCGTTCTCATGAAGGTACCCTGCTTGGCTGCAGATGATACCCTGATGCGTCATCGCGTGGATATCGGAGGCTGAGGTGAGGTCCTTCTTCCCGGTTGCCGTCCTCATTGCTGTGATCGTGGCATCGACGTCGCTCGTGGCCCAATGGGACGTGCGCCTGCCGCCAGGCGTTCCTCGCAATGCCAAGGGCGAGCCCGATCTCAACGGACCGGTGCCGAAGACCGCCGATGGCAAGCCCGATTTGTCTGGCGTGTGGCAAGGCATGGGAGGCGGTGGGCAAGGTGCCGCGGCCGAGCCGCAATCCGGACCGCCAGTTGCGGCGTTCCGGGATGTCGCTCAGAACATCAAGGAAGGGCCGCCGCTCAACCCCGAAGGTGCGGCGATCCTCAAGGAGCGGCGAGACAACAACAGCAAGGACAACCCCGAGGCGCATTGCCTGCCAATGGGCATCGTGCAGTTCCACACGCAGGGCGCGCCGCGAAAGTTCATCCAGACGCCAGGCGTCCTCGTGATCCTGTACGAAGCGAGTTCCGGTCTCCGTCAGATCTTTACGGACGGCAGATCGCTGCCGGGCAACGACCCGCAGCCATGGTGGTACGGCTACTCGGTCGGCAAATGGGACGGTGACACGCTCGTCGTCGAGACCACTGGTTTGCGCGACGGCGGATGGCTGGACATCAACGGCACTCCACTGAGCGATCGCGCGAAGATCACCGAGCGCTTCCACCGCGTCAGCTACGGGCGGATGGAGATCGACATCATGGTGGAAGATGCCAAGTTCTACACGCGCCCGTGGACGGTTCGAGTGAACCAGCGCATCATGCCAGACCAGGAACTGATCGAATTCATCTGCCTCGAGAATCAGCACTTCGGCAAGCAGTAATTCGGTTGGTAGAGGCGGGTCTTGAAATTAAAGACCCGCCTTGCGCTGCCTAGGATTTTTCCACGTTGATGTAATAGAGATCGGTGGCCACATCCATCGTCTCTTTTCCCAGCGACGTCGGCATTACCTTCCAGTCCGTCGTTGGCTCGACGATCGTCCAGTTGCCTGGACGGCCGATGCGCACCGGCATCGCGAACGCGCGCTCATCGGTCTTCCAGCGGTAGGCCATGCTTCCCGGCTCGTTGAAGGCAAGCTGCAGTGTCGGGATCGCTGAACGCCGGAGGTATTGATCGAAGATCGGCGTCCAGTCACGTGCCGTGCGCGAGTTGAAGAAGCGCACGACGTCCTCGGTCATGATGTTGCGGTACTTGAACTGCTGGTACACGTCGCGCACCAGCGCCCACCACGCCGTATCGTCATTGACGACGCTCCGCAGCGTGTTCAGGAATAGCGTGCCCTTGAAGTACATGTCTTGCTGGGGCTGGCGATGGATGCCACGCTGCGTGATGATCGGCTCGCGATTCTGGACCTTCGGCTTGTAACTGTTGACGTAACGGATGGCTTCGTCGTGGCCGAACATCTTCTCGACATAGAGGCTCTCGAGGTACGTCGTCCATCCCTCGTGGATCCACATGTCAGAGACATCGGCGGCCGAGACCGCGTTGCCAAACCACTCGTGGCCGCTCTCGTGCACGATGATGAAGTCGAACTTGAGGCTGATGCCGATGCCGGTCCAGTCGCGATCGAGATAGCCGTTCACGAAGCCGTTGCCGTAGGTGACCGCGCTCTGGTGCTCCATGCCCGAGTAAGGGACCTCGATCAATTTGAAGCCGTCCTTCTCGAACGGGTACTCGCCGAAGTAGCTGCGAAACGCCTCGAGCATCGGCTTTGCCTGCGCAAACTGGCGTTTCGCCTTCTCCAGATTCTGCGGCAGCACGTAGAAGTCGAGTGGCAGGTCATCGAGCTTGTCCGCAAAATGCTCGTAGCGGGCGATGTTTACCGAGACGCTGTAGTTGTTGATTGGGTATTGCACGAGCCAGTCCCAGCGGGTGTAGCCGTCGCCAAGATCGGTCTTGCCCATGAAGCGTCCATTCGAGATGTCCATCAGATCGCTGGGGACGGCGATGCTGATCTGCATGCGCTCCACTTCGTCGCGCCATTGATCCTTGTTCGGCCACCATACCCGTGCGCCTTCGTCTTCGCACGCAGTCGTGATCCAGGGATGTCCTGCGCCGTCGGTGCGGAACGCCATGCCGCCGAACCGGCCCTGCTCCTGCGGCAGGCCGGAATAGTGAAAATCGATGGTGTATTCGCGTCCCGAGCGCAGCGTGGACGGAAAGTCGACGTAGACCGTGTCGAGATCGCGCTCGTACTTCAGTGGCGTGGCGCCGAGCATGACCTTGTCGATGTTGAGGTTCGCGGCAAGATCGAGCTGGATGCGGGTGTCGTCTGCGAGCATCCTGAAACGAATCGTGTTCTTGCCTGCGATCGACTTCTTGTCGGGATCCACCCGGACGTCCAGGTGGTAGAAGAGGAGATCGTTGTTCGCCCGGTAGCGCCCGTACTGGCCGCGAAGCAGGTCCGCCCGGGTCGGCGGCCCTATCGTCGACGGCGGGGGCGGCGGCGTACTGGCCTGCTGACCCTTGATGTCTACCGTCCAGAGCGGGACGATCAGCGCGAGCGTGGACACCGCCAGGACCGCAATGCATCGAAACGTGCGCAACACGATCTGATCATGCACCACCCGGTCTAGAATCCGCTCATGGGCGACGGATTCACCGGCTTCCCCCGCGAAGCAACCGAGTTCTTCGGCGATCTTGCGCGCAACAACAATCGCGAGTGGTTTCAGGCTCACAAGGACGTGTACGAACGCTCGTGCCGTGACGCGCTGAAGGCACTCGTCGCCGAACTCGACCCGGTGGGGACGCCGCACCTCTCGCGCATCAATCGCGATATGCGATTCTCGCGGGACGGAGCGCCGTACAAGAACCACATCGCCGCTGGCGTTCTCGGCACTTACATCAATCTGTCCGCCGCCGGTCTGTATGTCGGCACCGGGATGTATCGCCCGGAGCCGGCGGTCCTCCAGAAGTTTCGCGCCGCGATTGACGACGACAAGTCAGGCCGCGAGCTCGTCAAGATCGTCAGCACGATTCGCCGAAAAGGCTACGCCGTGGGGACGCACGAAACGGTCAATTCAGCGCCGCGCGGATTCGTGGCCGATCACCCGCGCATCGATCTCCTGCGCATGAAGGACATCCACGCCGGCAAGATGATCGAGCCTGGTCCGGTGCTCGCGTCGAGGAAGGCGGTAGCCGCGGTAAAGAAGGTCATGGCCGATGTGCGTCCGCTGGCCGATTGGATCGGTCGATACGTGTGAGGCTCTGTGAAGGGGCCTGACTCCACCGTCACCCGGTGTTTCGCATCCCCGCAGCGATCCCATTCACCGTCACGACGAATGCGTCGTGGAGTCGCGGATCGTGATCTCCCTGACGAAGACGACGAACGACTTCGATCTGCACCAGGTTGATCGGATCCACATAGGGGTTTCGAACGTCAATCGAGCGCCGCAATACCTGATTCCCTTCCAGCAGATAGCGATGACCCGTGACCCGCAGCAGCGCGGATGCCGCGCGCGCCAGCCGGTCGCGAAGCTCCTGTCCGAGCGGCTGCAGTTGATCCGGCACGAGCTGGCGGTCGTACTCGGCCGCGATCCGTGCGTCCGCCTTGGCCAGCACCATCTCGAACAGATCCATCGCCGATCGAAAGTGCGGCCACTCGCGATACATCGTCTGCAGCAGTTCGCCGTCTCCGCGCTCGAACGCACGATCGAGCGCTTCCTCGAGGCCGAGCCACGACGCCAGCAGCAGGCGCGTTTGTGTCCACGCAAATTGCCAGGGGATGGCACGCAACCCGTCGAGGCCGGACCCCTTCTCTCTGCGTGCCGGCCGGCTCCCGATGTTGACGTCTTCGAGCTCGGCTTGCGGCGTCGACGCGCGGAAGTAGTCGAGAAAAGACGGATCGTCGGTGACGATACGCCGGTAACTCGCGCACGCGTCGCTCGATAGTCGTTCCATGCACTCGCGCCAGGGGGGCAGAGGCCGTGACGATGGCGCGAGCCATGATTCCAGTGTCCCGCTCGTGTAAACCTCGAGCGTCCGGTGCGCGATCTCGGGCAACCCGAAGAGGGCCTGAATCATCTCGCCCTGCTCGGTCACGCGCAGCCGCCCGTCGATCGTCCCCGGGGGCTGCGATTGCAGCGCGAGGTACGTTGGTCCGCCACCGCGACCGACGCTGCCGCCGCGCCCGTGAAACAGCAGTGGCCTGACGCTGTGACGACGGCACGAGTCGACGATGGCTTCCTGGGCTTTGAAGAGCTCCCAACCCGCGCTGAGCCTGCCCACGTCCTTGGCCGAGTCCGAATAGCCGACCATGACTTCCTGCTGGCCATCGATGCGCGCGCGGTACCAATCGACCGCGAACAGCCGGTCAAGGATCTGCTGGGCCCGTCGCAGATCGGCACCGGTCTCGAGCAAAGGAACGACGCGCAGTGGTCGCGTCGCGCCGAACGCCTTCTGAAGCAGCTCGACGACGAGGACGTCCGAGGCCTGATGCGTCATTGTCACGACGTAGCTGCCGAGAGACTCGGAGGGCATGCTTGCGATCATGCGGAAGGTGTCGAACACGTCTGCGATCTCGGGCGATGTGGCCAGGTTCATCGGCACGAGCGGCCGCGGATTCGGCAGCTCACGGATCAGAAACTCGAGACGTCGTGCCTCGTCCCATTCCGCGTACGATCCGAGACCGATGGCTCGCGTGATGGCGTCGAGCGCTTGCGTATGGCGATCCGACGCCTGTCGAATGTCGAGTCGCGCGAGCGTGACGCCGAAGGTGGCGACGCGCCTCAGCGCATCTGTCAGCCGGCCACCGGCGATCAAGGCGTTGCCGGTTTCAACGAGAGAGGTGTAGCAAAGCTGCAGCGGCTCTGCCAGTTGCGCCTTCTCGAGAACGAGATCGAGTCCCGAGTCCCGAGTCCCGGATTCGAGGCATTGCTCGATCCACGCGCGGGTGTCGGTCAGTCGCGTTCGTAACTGGCGAAGCAGTTCGCGATACGGCTCCCGCGCATCACCCACCCGGGCCCGCAGCGCCGGCGTCGCCTCCGTCATCGAGAGCTCGTCGCGAAGCGCGGTGACTTCGTGCAAGTAGAGATCGGCCGCTACCCATCGAGCGAGGAGCGCGGCCCGGCGGGTGACGTCAGGTGTCACGTTCGGGTTGCCATCGCGATCGCCGCCCATCCAGGATCCGAAACGCACCGGTGAGACGTCGAAGGGCAGCGGGCGCGCTGTCGCCGACGTCAGCGCCCGATCGACGCTTCTCAAGAAACGAGGCAACGCATCCCACAGGCTCTGTTCGAACACGATAAGGCCGCCCTTGACTTCATCGATCGGTGTGAGCCGCTGATGACGGACTTCGTCGGTCGTCCACGCTGACAGGATCTCGCGTCGAAGCGCCGCATAGAGCTCCGAGCGCTCCGGTACAGTCAGGTCGGCGCGGTCGCCTTCCGCGAGCAGCGCAGCCACCCGGTTGTGTTTGTGGATCAACGTACGGCGCGAGACTTCAGTCGGATGCGCGGTGAGCACCAGCTCGATCTCGAGCGCGCAGATCGCATTGTGGAGAGCGTCAGGTGGCACGCCGCGCGCAAGTAGTCGCGCAAACGTCTCGTCCGACGATCCGCGTTGCGGTGAAGCAGCTGGATCGCGCAGATACGCCCGCCGCCGTCGAATCCGGTGGTGCTGCTCGGCAACGTTGGCCAGATTCAGGAAGTGGGTGAACGCGCGAGCCAGTGGAATAGCGGCGTCTACCGGCAGTTGCTCGAGCTCGGCGGCGAGTGCCTGAAAATCGCGATCGTCGCGTGCGCGCGACGTCTTGGCCATCGTGCGAACGCGTTCGACGGTTTCGAGCAACTGCGCGCCCTCGTGCGTTCGCAGCGTGTCCCCGAGGAGTTCCCCGAGCAACCGCACGTCCTGCCTCAACGGTTTGTGCGGATCGGTCTCCATGGCGGCTGTCGATCAGCATAGAGGAGGACGCGGCTGATCGTGCTCGACATTTCAGTCGTGATCCTCATCGGTTCAGACAATTTCGTTCTGATGAGGAAGGTTCTCACGGCGAGTCCAAAGATTCGCCGCTACGATCGCGAGAATTACGACCGGCCTGTTGCAGGGATCGTCGTCGCTCTCACGTGCCGCTCCGGACGCGCCGCGACCGGCTGATCGGTCTCGAGCTTCAGGAAGCTCAGGATGCCTGCCGCGACCAGCGACCCGAACGACATCGTCAGTGCGACGGTCGCCAACGACCAGCCGGCAGTGAACAGGAAGCCCGCAATGATCGGCGCGAGCACCGAGCCACCGCGTCCGACGCCGACAGCGAAGCCGGTGCCCGAGGCGCGCACGTGAGTGGGATACGCCTGCGCGAAAATCGCATACATGCCGACGATGGCCGCGTTGGTGAAGAAACCGGCGGCCGCACAAATCATCGACAGCTGCTGCAAGTCGGGCGGTGTCCGCCCGAACAACGCGACCGCCACGGTTGACAGCACCATCACGACAATCGTGAGCCCTTTGACCCCGAACCGCAGCGTCAGGAAACCAAGCACCGTGCCGCCCAGGGCTCCGCCGACGTTGGTCCACACCAGCACACCCGCGGCGGACGAGGCGGGAAACCCGAAGTCAGCGACGATCTTCGGTACCCATTTCAGGATGAAGTAGAAGGTCGTGATGTGGAAGAAGTAGGCGAACGCCACCAGCGCAGTGATGGTAAAGAGCCCGGGTCCGAAGATGTCGGAGACCGAGCGCTGCCGTATGTCTGAGGCAATCGCTGGCAGCGCCGTCGTCGCGGCGTAACCCATGCGCGCCATGGCGCGATTGATCTTCTCGAGCGCGCCGTTCGGCTGCTTGCGCGCGAGCCAATGAACCGACTCGGGCACAAGGAAGTACGTGATCGGGATCAACGTGGTCGTGATACCCGCGCCGAAGTAGAAAACCGAGCGCCAATCGTTGCCTTGGAGCAGCCGCGCGGCAACAATGCCACCGACAACGGCGCCCAGGGGATACCCGATCGACATGAGCGACACGCTCAAGTGGCGGCGACGGGTGCTCGAGAACTCGGCGGCGACGGCGTTGATTGACGCGAGCATTCCGCCGATCCCCAGGCCGGTGACGACGCGCCAGATCGACAGATCGACAAGACCGGTGACAGTGGTGGCCATCAACATGCCGCCGGCCATGACCGTCAGGCATCCCAGGATCGTCGGCCGTCGCCCGATCTTGTCGGCGACACCGCCCAGGACGATCGAGCCAATTGCCATGCCGATGAGTTCCATCGACAGCACGATGCCGAGCGCCGCGCGATCGATCCCCCACTCGGTTGCGATGCCGGGAGACGCGAAGCTGATGGACAGAATGTCGAAGCCGTCGAGTGCGTTCAGGGCGATGGTGACACCCACCACGAGAATCTGCAGCCGGCTCATGGGGGAGTGGGCAATTACGTCTCTCGGATCGGTGCTCATGGGGCGGAGCGTATCACCAAAAACACCGGGTGATTTCTACTGGTTGAATCGCGCCGCAGATATCACGCCGGGTGTCGTATCGAATACAGCAGTCGCTACAATGTGCCCGCGAGGACACCCATGCCGTTACATCCCCAGTGCAAGGCCTTCCTGGACCAGCTCGCGTCGTTGCCAGGGAGGCCGATGCACGAAATGACACCGGTCGAGGCGCGGCGTTTGTCGCTGCCGCCGGAGCTTGCCAGTTCCGAGCGCGCCTTGTACAAGGTCACGACCCGGCATGTGCCCGGTCCTGCGGGTCCGATTGAGGTCCGCGTCTACACGCCGACGCCCGACGTTCGATTGCCAGGGCTGATCTTCTTTCACGGTGGCGGGTTCGTCCTCGGAACTCTCGATTCGTCGGATCGCGCGTGTCGCGAACTGGCGTATCTCGCCGGTCGCGTCGTCGTGTCAGTGGACTACCGCCTCGCACCTGAGCATCCGTTCCCGGCGGCTGTTGACGATGCCTATGCCGCGACGAAAGATGTGGTGGAACATGCCCACGAGTTTGGAATCGATGCCAGTCACGTGGCCGTCGGGGGTGAGAGTGCCGGCGCCAACCTGGCGGCTGTTACGGCGCTGCGGTCGCGCGACAGAGGCGGACCGCCGTTGTCCTTTCAACTGCTTACCTACCCGCAAGTCGATTTCGCCGACGACAGCCCGTCGATGCGCGAATTCGCCGCCGGTCATTTCATCACGTCGGAGCTGCTGACATATTTCGAGAGCCACTATTTACGACCGGCGAACGAACGCGACCATCCGGATGTTTCGCCGCTGAACGCGGATCTTCGCGGCCTTCCGCCTGCATTCGTCCAGACCGCCGAGTGCGATCCGCTCCGCGATCAAGGCGAGGCCTACGCGGAAAAACTCGAACAAGCGGGTGTCCCGGTGCGGTTGAAGCGATATGAGGGGATGATTCATCCATTCTTCAGCCTCGCGGGAATCATCGATGGTGGGAAGGCGGCGATTGCGGACGCGGCCGCCGTGCTGAGAGACGCCGCTGCCCAGGAGCGAGGATGAAGCATGGACGAATTTCTTCGCGATGCTCGCGTCGCGCTTCGCGGACTGCGGCGATCGCCCGCCAATCCACTCGAAGCGCTACGCGAAGAGTAACGGCAGGTCCTTCCGCCTCTGCAAATCCGACGTATTTGTCCGTTCCGGTCATCTCGACGCGACAGCTAGAATGCGCGAACGAACGAGGGCCTGCCCGCGTGGAAACCACAGTCATCAGCTATCGAGTCGCCGACTTCTTGAAGAAGAATCCGCCGTTCAACGCAATGGACGATGCGGATCTCCTCGCACTGGCAGCCCGCGGTCGCGTTCGGTTTCACGAACCGAACGAGTACATCCTCTGGCAGGGCGAACCGCATCGTCTGCACATCTTCGTCATTCAGCAGGGGACCGTGTCTCTGTGGGATGAGAGCGGCGATCAGTTCGACCTCAAGGATGTTCGCGGGGCTGGCGACATGCTCGGCATCGAACGCTACTGCGATGCCCCTCACTGCCTGCACTCGGCACGATCGGAAAGCGACGTCGTGATCTACGCGTTTCCGGCCTCCGACTTCGACGAGTTGGTGATGAAGTATCCGCACGCGGCCCAGTTTGTCGCTGCCGAGGGACGCGTCACGCCAGATTACCAGCCCGCTACCGGACGACGACAACCGCAGAGCACGTTCCTCCATGCGCTGGTTGTACGAAAACCGCTGTCGATCTGCGGGGCCGGGGACAGCATCGCCGACGTTGCGCAGCGGTTTCTCAACACGCAGTCCGAAGCGATGGCCGTCGTCGACGAGGGTGGCCGAGCGCAAGCGCTGCTGACCGCCGAAACCCTTCTGGGCTGGGTCGCAGCCGGGGGAGGCAACGCACAGCAGCAGGCGGTCGGTTCGTTGCTCAGCGATGCGCCAACCGTCATGTCGCCGGACGCATCGGTGACCGACGGCGTGATTGCGATGGGACGGGCCACGACGCCGGCGATTGCGATTACGGCAGACGGCACGCCACACGGCCGCCTGCAGGCGATCGTGACGCCTGCGGACCTGGCGTTGCTCTTCGGAGAGCAGCCCGCGAATTTGTTGCGCGACATCCGGCTGGCCAGCGGACTGCCCGAGCTGCGTGAGCTGAATCGGCGTGCCCGCGCGCTGACGCTCGAGTACCTCACCGGCGCGCCAGCCGTTGAATGGCTCGCACGACTCACGCACCTGATCGACGCCGCGATCGTGACGCGCATCCTTACGTTGAAAGGCGTCGACCAGGCTGTCGGATGCTGGTGTTTCTGCGGATCGTCAGGCCGTGGGGAGTCGCTGACCAAGCTCGCGCCGCACCTGGCCGTCCTCCTTGCCGAGGCCGAGGACGAGGCGCTGGCGCGGGACCAATACGCGGACATGCTCGACGCGCTGCATGAATGCGATTACCTTCCGCGTTCGCTGCCGTTCGAGCCGGGCTTTTACGTCGCGCGCATCCAGGAATGGAAAGCGCGTTATCGCGATTGGATCCGCGATCCCGTCATGCACGAGATGGCGCGTGCGCGTACGTTGTTCGATGTCCGACCAGTTCATGGCCGACGCTCGCTCTGGCAGCAGATCGAGACCACGCTGACCGACACCATCGATCGAGACTTCCTGCACGTGCTCGCCAACGACTGCCTGGCAAGCCTTCCGCCGCTGACGTTTTTTCAGGACGCCGTCGTGGACAGTGCCGGAGAACATGTTGCGATCTTTCGCCTGGAGCACAGCGCGCTTCGCCCGCTGGTCGACGTCGGTCGTGTCTTTGCGATGGCGGGAGGTAAGGTACTCGGCCGCTCGACGTTGGAACGGCTGGCAACAGCCCGAGCGCTGCTGCCGGAGCACGAGCAGATCTTTCGCGAGGCGGCGGACACGTTCCGCGTCGTGCTGTGGCAACAGGGACGGGTGGGGATCAGCCAGGGGACTTCGGGCGCTGACTTGCCGCCAACCCTGCTCAGTCGCCACGATCGTCACGTCCTCAAGGCGGGGTTCCGATCGATTCTTCGGCTGCTCGAATTCACGGCGGAGCGCGCGTGGATCAGGAATCTCTAATCACCCCCGCATTCGTGAGGCGCTACCACGCCCGCGTCGAGCACGAGTGGAGCGACCGCACGCCGATCGAGCGCGTACGGTTCGTTGTGCTCGATTCCGAAACTACAGGGCTGAATCCTGCAACGGACCGGCTCATCACGATCGGCGCCGTAGCCGTCATCAACGGCGAGGTCCTTCTGAGCGACTCGTTCTCTGCGCTCCTGCGGATGGAGCGCAACACCGAGGCCGTGACCGTTCACGGCGTGACCCGCGACGAGAGCCGGAAGGGGGTGGAGGAGCCGCAGGCGCTCGAACAGTTCCTCGAGTACCTCGGCGACGGCGTGATCGTTGGTCACCACATCGGCCACGACATCGCAACCTTCGATGCCGCATATCGCCGCCACTGGGGCTTCCAGCTGGCAAACCGAAGCCTGGACACGATGGATCTGACACTCCACCTCGAGCGGGATGGCGCTTTCGCCGGTCGTCCTGCGATTCGCCACTTCACGCTGGATGCCTTGTGTGAGTTGTTTGGCGTTATTCCGCACGATCGCCACACCGCCGGTGGTGACGCTTTCATCACGGCGCAGGTATTCCTCCGTTTGCTGCGCCTGGCGACGCGCTTCGGACGACGCACGCTCTCGCGACTCTGCGAGCCATTTGAAGTAGAGATTCCTTCGTAGACATCTCGAGGGGCTGACATCGACGAATGCTGCTGGCGTATCCTTGGGCATCCTTTCAGCAGAGGACATGCTCATGGCAAGCTCAACCATCAAGCGCGACCCTGTTTCCCCCGACGAAGCCGCGCTGACCGCAGAGTTCATCGACTTCCTGAAGGAGGCCAGCACGCGGCGCTATCCCACGGGAGCGATGAAGCGGTTCAACCAGGGCCGGCAGACGGCATTCGTCCAGGCCGAGTTCACCGTGCCCGACGGGTTGCCGGAAGCACATCGCGTCGGTCTCTTCGCTGTTCCGCGCACGTACTCGGCGTGGATCAGGTTTGCCAACGCCTCCTCCGATTCCGATCGGGAACGTGACATTCGCGGCATGTCGATCCAGGTGGCGGACGTCCAGGGCGAGAATCTGACGCCCGGAGTGACGACGCAGGACTTCGTTCTCAACAGCCATCCTGTGATGGTCGCGGGGACGACGCGCGACTTTCTCGAGCTGCTGCGGGCGAATGAGGCGGGTGGCGTTCGACGCGTGTTTTACTTCCTGTCGCATCTCAATTCGGCGCGCATCGGCGCAGCGGCGCGGCAGAATCCGAGTTGTCACCTCGACATCCAGTACTGGAGCACCACGCCTTACCAGTTCGGTCCCAATCGCATCGTCAAGTACGCCGTGCGGCCTACCTCGCGACGGAGCAGCCCGAAACCGACGACTCTTACCGATACTTATTTGACCGATGCGATGCGCGCACATCTGGATCAGGAAGAAGCGACGTTCGACTTCCTGGTGCAGTTCCACATCGACGATCGGCGGACACCGATCGAGGACGCGTCGGTCGAGTGGCACGACTCTCCCTATCAGCGGGTTGGCACCATCAAAATCCCGCGGCAACGGTTCGACAATGCCGAGCGCGCCAGTCAGGGTGAACGGACGATGTTCAATCCCTGGCATTGCCTGACGGCGCACACCCCGGTAGGGGGCATGAATCGCGCTCGCCGCGAGATTTACTACGCGATGGCAGAGTTCAGAAGACAGCCGCGGGTTGGGAATTGACACGCTTCATTGCCGTCTCTGGTTCATCATGCGAGATAAAATCGCATCATGATTAGGCGTTCAGCTCTCGTGTCCCTGCTCATCGTTGGTGCTGTTGGCATCATTGGATCGTTGACGCCGAGTGCGCAGACGGCGCCCGCGCCGGAAGACGTCGCCGCCGGCATGCGCATCTACCGGCAGAAGGCCGACTGCCAGGCGTGTCACGGGTGGGCGGCGGACGGGCGCAAGATGGACAGCCAGATGCCGGACGGCGCCAACCTGCGCGCAACGAAGCTCAATCGCGACAAGCTGATCATGGCGATCAAGTGCGGCATACCGGGCAAGTCGATGCCCGCCTTCGATCGTCTCGCCTATAGCGACGGCCGGTGCTACGGGATGAAACAGGCCGACCTGCAGAAGCTTGGCAGCACGATGCCCGATCCGGCCGCCACGCTGCAGCCACGCGAGATCGAGCAGGTCGCCGATTTCCTGTTCGCCAAGGTGGTTGGCAAAGGACCGATGAATCATGCCGCGTGCGTCGAGTACTTTGGATCCGACGTCGAGACCTGCAAGGAATTTCCGAACTAGTTCGTAGTTGACAGGGACGTCACGGGCGAATATATTCGCCCTGGGTGGGCGAAAAAATTCGCCCGCCCTATTACGTCATGCAGAAGCTTGCCCGCATCGATCTCACTCGCCGCGAGAGCCAGATCATGGGCATCCTCCATCGGCGCCGTCGCGCCACCGTCGAAGAGATTCGCTCGGAGCTGCCTGACGCGCCCACCAAGTCGAGCGTGCGCAAGCTGCTCGACATCATGATCGGGCGCCATCTGCTCGGGCGTGAATACGATGGACTTCGCTACGTGTACTTCCCCGCTGCCAGACACGAAGACGCCAGCCGTTCGGCCCTGAAACACCTGGTGCGGACGTTCTTCAACAACTCACCCAGTTCAGCGATGGCGGCATTGCTCGACGTGGCGGATGCACCGCTGCCGGAAGCCGAGTACAAACGCCTTCGCGCACTGCTGACATGCGCGCGCGACGAGAAGGGACGAAAATGACGCTGCTCTCCTGGCTCATCAAGGCATCCGTCCTCGTCGTTGTTGCCGCCCTCATCCAGGCTGCGCTTGGCAGACGCATGTCCGCCGCCATGCGCCATGTCGTCTGGGCGCTTACGACGGTCGGCCTTCTGCTGCTCCCGGCGTTGTCGTTCACGCTGCCCTCCTGGCAGGCCGTCCCGGCCGAGACCCAGCGCGTCGTCGCTTCGCTCTCGCAGAGAGTGGCGCCAACGTCTAACGCCGCGATTGCGGAACCGTCGCGATCGCTCTCGCATGATGCTGATCTGATGTTGCCATGGTCGATCGGGCTGCCAGCGATTTACCTGGTCCTGGTCGCGTTCTACGCGACCAGCGTCGCCTCGCTGTTGGCGCGACTCGCGTTGCAGCGACTCGCGATCCGTCGTCTGGCTCGTCGATCGACTGACGTAACCGACGGCAACTGGATGCGGCTCCTGGCCGAATGTGCCGCGACCGCCGGAGCCCGTCATCCCATTCGGCTGCTGACGAGTACGGAGCAGCCGATGCCGGCAATGTTCGGCATACGACGTCCGGCGATTCTTCTACCCGCCGGCGCCGATCACTGGTCTGATGACCGTCGCCGCGCGGTGCTGCTTCACGAACTTGCCCATGTCGCGCGCTACGACTGCCTTTGGCAGGCGCTCGCTGCTGTTGCGTGCGCGATTTACTGGGTCCATCCCGGCGTCTGGTGGATTGCACGCCGCATGCGCGCGGAACGAGAGCTTGCGTGTGATGACTTCGTGTTGTCGGCCGGTATGAGCGCGTACGACTATGCCGATCATCTACTCGAGCTCGCGTACAACGTGCCCGGTCATCGAATGCCGGCGGTCGCGATCGAGATGGCAAGTCCCCGCGGACTCGAGCGACGCCTCGTCGCGCTTGTCGATGGAACACGGCCGCGAGCCGTGCCTGCTATGCTCACCCGGCTCGCTGTCTTCGCCCTCATCGTCCTGATCGTCGCTCCGATTTCGAGCGCGGCTTTGCATGATGGAGAAGTGGCGCAAGCAGTCGATGACGAGCAGGTGAACGGCCTGTGGGAGATCA
>Ga0207688_10000128_pt1 | contig 31837 bp, 29 predicted proteins | sample KBSMiscanthusM4_FD_184296 | JGI IMG/M metagenome (GOLD analysis project Ga0207688, IMG submission 184296) | Miscanthus rhizosphere microbial communities from Kellogg Biological Station, Michigan, USA - M4 (SPAdes) (version 2) | ecosystem: Host-associated > Plants > Roots > Rhizosphere ...
GGCGATACCATCGTCACCGACGGCGACCGCATCGTCGCGGTCGGCACCGCATCGGCGAGCGAGGTCGAAGCCTGCGACGTCGTCATCGATGCCGGCCGCACGACCGCCATTCCGGGGCTGATCGATTCGCACGTGCACATCACGTTCGGCGATTTCACGCCGCGACAGCAGACGGTCGGTTACCTCGAGAGCTACGTGCATGGCGGGGTGACGACCGCGATCAGCGCCTCGGAAGTCCATGTGCCCGGCCGGCCAAGGGATGCCGAAGGGGTGAAGGCGCTCGCCGTCGCCGCGCAGAAATGCTTCGAGCACTACCGCCCGGGCGGAATGAAGGTTTACGCCGGCTCCGTCATTCTCGAACCGACACTCAACGGCAACGACCTCGGTGAGATCGCGAAGAAAGGCGTGTGGCTGGCCAAGGCCGGCTTCGGCGCCTTCAAGACCGCGTTCGAATATGCACCGCTGGTCGCCGCGGCGCGCGCGCACGGCATGATCACTACCTGTCACACCGGCGGGTCCTCGATCCCGGGCTCCGGGGCAATCACCGGCGACCATTTGCTGGCGATGAAGCCGCACGTATCGTTCCACGTGAACGGCGGGCCGACCGCCATGCCCGACCGGGACTTCGAGCGGATCATCGTCGAAGGCGACATGGCCTTGCAGGTCTGCACCGCGGGCAATCTGCGCACCGCGCTCCTGTGCGCGACGCTGGCTCAGCGCCACGGTGCGTTCGATCGCCTCATCGTGGCGACCGACACGCCAACCGGAAGCGGCGTCATGCCGCTCGGCATGCTCTACACCATGTCGCATCTCGCGAGCCTCGCCGGCATCGCGCCCGAACTGTGCATCGCCGCGGCGACCGGCAGCAATGCGCGCGTCTACGGGCTCGACTCCGGCCTGCTGGCCGCGGGCAAGGCGGCGGATGTCGTGCTGCTGGATGCGCCGGATGGCGGCACCCAGGACAATGCGCTCGCCGCGATCAAGAACGGCGACATCGCAGCGGTCGGCGCGGTGATCACGGGCGGCCGGCCGCGGTTCGTCGGCCGCAGCCGCAACACCCCGGCAACGACGCGAACGGTCCGCGTGGCGAGTTGCAAGCTCCCGCAGGATTTCTCGGGCGTGCCGCACTAGGCGGGCGCGGCAGCGGCAGAGAACCGCGACTGTTCAATAATGCAGCATGAGCTGCGTAAACCGCCGGCAATGCGGTCGAACTGCGCGTTGCAGCGTTGCATTTGTGCAATGCACGCGTAGTGTTGCGGCGAAGGCTTTGGAGGCCGAGTGGATACCGATGAGCGGGACGCGCCTGGAGGCGCTGCCGCGCGGAGATCGCCGATGCTGGACCAGGCTCAACGCTCCGACGCCGCGCCGAAGCTTGTCGCTCTCGCGCGGGAGGCGACCCAGGCGGCCGATGCGCTGCTGGCGGAGGCGACGGCGGCGGTGCGCCGACGGGTGATGGTCGACGAACGTATGGTCGATGGGCTGCTCGATCGCGAGCAGCGTGCCACCCATGGGCTGGCCTGGCTCGCGACTTACGTCGAATCCGTGCGGCAGCTCGCGGCTTACGCGGAGCGGATGCAGTCCGCCGGCGGGCTCGGGGAGACCGAGCAACTGCTCGTCGAGATCGGGATCGGCGAATACCTGGCTCAGATTCAGGGCGGCATTCCCATGAGCCAGGGCGAAATCGTGCGTCCTACCGACATCGGGCTCGCCGGTGAGGCAGTCGCAACGCGTGTCGCCGGGCCGCTGCGAGAACTGAACGCTGACGCGAATGTCGAGCGCCGCGCGCGCCTGGTCGAGCTGATGCGCGCGCACCACGGCGCCACCGTCGGCGATTGCGGTCTCGACGACACGCTGACGACGATCCGCGATGAGATGCGCAAGTTCGCCGACAGCGAGGTGGCGCCCCAGGCGCACCAGTGGCACCGCACCAACAGCTACATCCCGCTCGATGTCCTGACGCAGATGTCGGAGCTCGGCGTGTTCGGCCTCACCATTCCAGAAGAGTACGGCGGCCTCGGGCTCGGCAAGGAATCCATGTGCGTCGTGTCGGAGGAACTCTCCCGCGGCTATATCGGGGTCGGCTCGCTCGGCACGCGCTCCGAAATCGCCGCCGAACTGATCATCGGCGCCGGCACCGAGGAACAGAAGCGCAAGTGGTTGCCGAAGCTGGCGTCGGGCGAAGTGCTGCCGACCGCCGTGTTCACCGAGCCCAACACCGGCTCGGATCTCGCGTCGCTCAAGACGCGGGCGGTGCGGCAAGGCGACGTCTACAAGGTCTACGGCAACAAGACCTGGATCACGCACCCTGTACGCGCCGACCTGATGACGTTGCTGGTGCGCACCAATCCGAACGAGCCCGGTCACCGCGGGCTGTCGATGCTGCTGGCGGAAAAGCCACGCGGCAAGGATGAAGATCCATTTCCGGCTGCCGGCATGTCGGGCACCGAGATCGAGGTGCTCGGCTATCGCGGCATGAAAGAGTTCGAGATCGCCTTCGACGGCTTCGAGGTCAAGGCGGAGAACCTGCTCGGCGGCGTCGAGGGGCTCGGGTTTCGGCAGCTCATGCAGACATTCGAATCGGCGCGCATCCAGACGGCGGCGCGCGCGATCGGGGTCGCGCAGGCGGCGATGGAGCAGGCGCTGACCTATGGCGAGCAGCGCCAGCAGTTCGGCGAGCCGATCATCAACTTCCCGCGCGTTGCCGACAAGATCGCGATGATGGCGGTCGAGATCATGATCGCGCGCCAGCTGACCTATTTCGCCGCGCGCCAGAAGGACTCGGGCAAACGCTGCGATCTCGAGGCCGGCATGGCCAAGCTGCTCGCCGCCCGCGTCGCCTGGGCCAATGCCGACAATGCCGTGCAGATCCACGGCGGCAACGGGTTCGCGCTTGAATTTCCGATCTCGCGCATTCTCTGCGACGCCCGCATTCTCAGCATTTTCGAGGGCGCGGCGGAAATCCAGGCGCAGGTGATCGCGCGACGGCTATTGAGCGCGACAAACTGATCCGAACGGAATCGCCTCGCCGGGCGTTTGCCCTTCGAAGAAAATTGATCGAGAACAAGGACGCCACGGCCGTGCCGCGGCATGATTGCGGCTGGAGCGGAGAGGAACTGAATGCAAAAGCTGAAAATCCGGCAAGGCGATTGGGTGATCGTCTGCGACGGAAAAAAGGCGTTGATCCTGGAGAATGCCGGGGACGAAAAATTCCTCAACCTCAAGACCAAGGAGGTCCAGGAGCATGCCGATCCGAAGACGTCCGATCTCGGCACCGATGAGCCCGGCCGGTCCTTCAGCTCCGTCGGAAGCGGACGCAGCGCGGTCGAGCAGACCGATTGGCACCGGCAGGAGGAGGAACGATTTCTGCAGAAGCTGGTCAGCCAGCTCGACCATTCCGTGAAGGTCGGCGAGGTCAAGTCACTCGTCATTGTGGCGCCGCCACGGGCGCTCGGCGTGCTGCGTCAGGCCTATTCCCACATTCTGCGGGCCGCGGTACACGCTGAAATCGACAAGGACCTCGTCCGGCTTCCCGTGCACGAGATCGAAAAGCATCTCGCGGGGTGATGCGTTTCCCCGCAACTGTCACGCCCCGCGAAGGCGGGGCATCAGTGGATACTGCAGCGCGGGCTCGTGAGGCCGTGGCCGCTACGCCGCCTTCGCCGGCTGCTTCAGCAGCTTGCTCACGTTGCCGGACAGGATCGCGTCGCCGTCCTTGCCGAACGCGCGCAGCTCCTTGACGAAGTCGCGCACCGCGGCGCGCTCGCGAATTTCCTGCGGATAGTCGGTGGCGAACACGATGCGTGAGGCCGGGATCTCGATCAGCGCGCCCTTCACGGCGCCCATGGCGCCGCAGAAGCCGGCGGTGTCGAACACCATGTTGTTCTGCAGATAGTAGTCGAAATCCTTTTTCGGCTTCATGCCATGACGGGCGTTGCCCAGCGTGCCCCAGAAGTCCTTGTCCTGATACGAACGAATGCGGCCGAGCAGCGCGGAAAGCCCGCCGCCGAGATGCGACATGTGGATCGTGAGGTTGGGGTGGCGATCGAACACGCCGGCATTGATCAGGCGGATCGTCGCCATGACCAGGGAGAACTCGCGGCCGACCGAGCGCGCGGTGTCGTAGCCGTCGAACTGCTTGGTCTGATTGAGCTTGAGCGCGGGGTGCACGAAAACGAACAGGTCCAACTTCGCGCATTCGGCCCAGAACGGCTCGAACTCGGGGGCGTCGAGATAGAGGTCGTTGGTCTCCGAGGTGATCACCACGCCGGGAAAGCCGAACTCGTGCTTGCAGCGGGCGAGCTCGCGAAATGCATCGGCACCGCCGAGCGGATTGGCATGGGCGGCGCCGATGAAGCGGCCGGGATAATCGCGTTCCGCTTTCTTGGCGCTGGCGTTGCACAGGCGCGATTTGTCGAGATCAGCGCACATGCCGGCCGCGCTGGTGAGAAAGGCAACGTCGATCCCGGACTCGTCCATCATCCGGATATGCTCGTCGAGATCGAACAGCATCCAATGCAAGATGAAGCTCGGCGCGCCATGCTCGTCGTAGGATACGATCTTGCGGCGACCGAGATCCTTGGGCATCAGCTCATGCGGCGTGAAGTGGTGCTGGAAGTCGACGATCATCGAAAGCGTTCTCCCTCGCAGAGGTCGGTTGGCGCGCGCACCGTGCGTCAAGCGCTTGCGCGCAGATCCTGTAGGGCGCGTGCGACTGCATCGTCAAGCGGCGTATGCGGGACGTCGCCGATCGCGGCCCTGAGCTTGCTCCCGTCGATCCGGTGCGGCTCCCGCCAGAGATACGCCATCTCGGACAACTCCCGACACAGCGGTACGAACGGGCGCAACGCATGGATGAGCCACCATGTCATGCGCTTGATCTGAAGCTTGCTGGCGGTCGCCCGCGCGATGGTCGTGGTGAAGTCGCGGCCGGTCACCGCGTGCCCGGGGAAGCCGAACGTCGCAAACGCGGGCAGCGTCTCGCGCATCCCGGCGAGGAGCACGAGGACCGAGACCAGATCGGGCAGATAAGCCCATTCGTGCACCAGGTCGATCGGCCCGGGATAGGTCAGGCGGCCGCGGCCGATCTCCTTGAGCAGCACGAGATCGAGCCATGATCCGCGTCCGCCGCCATAGAAATCTCCGGCGCGCAGAACGATCGCGCGCATGCCGCGTTCGGTGGCTTCGGCCATGCGATCTTCCATCGCCACGCGCATCTGCCCCTTGCGGGACGACGGCCGCATCGGCGTGGTCTCATCGATCACCGGCGGCATGGGCGAACCGTAATTGTAGAGATTGCCGGGAAACATCAGCGTGGCGCCGGTTGTCTCGGCAGCGGTGATGGCGGAATAGGCGAGCGGCAACGCAAGCCGCGACCAGTCGGTGTAGAACGGATTGAGCGCGTGCAGGATGACGTCCGCGCCGCGCGCCGCCGTGCTGACCGCGGCATGGTCGAGCGCATCGATCTCGATCGGCTGGGTGCCGGCCGGCGCGCGCGAGGCGCGGCCCGGCCGCACCAGGCTGGTGACCGTCCAGCCGGCGTCCCGGAACGCCTCCGCCGCCTTGTGGCCGAGCCGGCCGCCGGCTCCGAGCACCAGAACACGCGAGTTCATGGCTGGAGATAGGGGCGAGACCGCATGGGCATCCGCCGCTGGTCAACCGAGGACCGCGGGGAGGCAGAAAGGAATATCGGCGGGCAATGTCGCATTCGTGTTCATCCTCGGCGGGCGGGCCATCGTAAACGCGAGACTGGCGATTTCAAATCCCGCAGATTTGAACGGTCGAGGCCGATATCTTGCCGGTCCGCAACTGAAAGTCGGGCAATGGCCTTACCATCTTGAGGGTGTTAAGAGGTCGCCCGATGACCGAAGTCTTGGCTTATGCTTTCGTGCCGATCGCGATCGGTGCCGTCGCAGTGGTGCTGGTCCTCGGCCTCGTCAACATGATGCGCGGCGGCTCGCCGCACAAATCGCAGAAGCTGATGAGGCTTCGCGTGCTGCTGCAATTCATCGCCATCATCGTCATAATGCTGACGGTCTGGGCGATGGGCAAATAGAACGCAAACAGGGCCTGGTGCGAAACGGGACCTGACGCGAATAGGACTTGGTGCGAACAGGATCTGGCGCGAATAGGATCTGGGGCGATGGTCGTTCTCAACCGGATTTACACCCGCACCGGCGATGACGGCACGACCGCGCTCGGCAGCGGCGAGCGGCGCAAGAAATACGATCTGCGTGTCTCCGCGTACGGCACGCTGGACGAGGTCAACGCGGTGCTCGGGCTGGCGCGGCTCCACACCGGCGCCGACCACGCCCTCGATGCCGTGCTGGCACGCATTCAGAACGACCTGTTCGACGTCGAAGCCGACCTCTGCCTGTCGGCGAAGGGCCCCGGCGGCGCCCGTATGACCATCACCGACGCGCAGGTGCAGTGGCTGGAGCAGCAGATCGATCATTTCAATGCCGACCTCGCGCCGCTGCGCTCCTTCATCTTGCCGGGCGGAAGTTCCACCGCCGCGCACCTGCACCTCGCCCGCACTGTCTGCCGCCGCGCCGAGCGGCTGATGGTCGAGCTCAACGACCAGTCGAGCGAAGGGGTCACGCCGGCAGCGCTCAAATACGTCAACCGCCTCTCGGACTTTCTGTTCGTGGCAGGGCGGCACGCCAACGACAAGGGCGCGTCCGACGTGCTGTGGCAGCCCGGTCAGAACCGTTGACGGGGACGCCCCGCTAAATGGTCGTACCGCTCTACGACGACAATCCCTTCGCCGCGCCGGTGAAGCCGGTGGTGACGTGGTGTCTGATCGCGGTGAATCTCGCCGTTTTCTTCTATGAAGCGGGTGCAAGCCAACTGGCGCTCGACCAGATGATCGACACCTTCAGCCTCACGCCGGCGGCCTTCACCGGCCACATGGCGGCGCGCGGATGGGTGCCGGCGTTCGCGACGATCGTCACCTACCAGTTCTTTCACGCCGACATCGCGCACCTGGTCGGCAATATGGTGTTCTTGTGGGTGTTCGGTGACGATGTCGAGCGGGCGATCGGTCGCTGGCGCTTCCTGGCGTTCTACCTTCTCTGCGGCGTGGCTGGCGGGCTCGTCTTCATCGCCATCGATCTGCGGGCCGGAATCGAGCTGATCGGCGCATCGGGCGCGATCGCCGGCCTGGTCGTGGCCTATGTGATGCTGCGTCCCTGCGCCAAGATCACGGTTCTGCTCGGCATCATCCCGCTGCGGATCAGCGCCTATTGGGTGGTCGGCCTGTTCGTGCTCATCCAGCTGTGGAATCTCGGCGCCTCGTCGAAGAGCGAGGTGGCGTACTGGTGCCATTTCGGCGGCATGGTGGCCGGAGGCGTGCTGTTTCCGCTGATCAAGCCGCGGTGGGTGAAGCTGTTCCAATGCCGGCAGCGGGTTCCGGACACCGTCGTCCAGATCGGGCCCAATCCCGTTGCCCGCGCGGCAAGGCTGGACAACTTCCGTTGACACTGCAAGGTAGCGGCCATTAGGTTGCCGCCGTCCGTCAGCGCGTGAACGCGCGGTTTCTGCGCGCTACGGCCAGGCGCCTGGGGGGCGTCCGCTTGTCATCGCGAGAGCGAACTGCATGAAAATTCTGGTGCCCGTAAAGCGGGTCGTCGACTACAACGTCAAAATCCGCGTCAAGAGCGACGGCAGCGGCGTCGAACTCGCGAACGTCAAGATGTCGATGAATCCGTTCGACGAGATCGCGGTCGAAGAGGCGCTCCGGCTCAAGGAAAAGGGCCAGGCCACCGAGGTCGTTTGCGTGTCGATCGGCCCGGCGCAGGCCGCCGAAACCATTCGCACCGGGCTCGCCATGGGTGCCGACCGCGGCATCCTGGTGAAGACCGACAAGACGCCCGAACCGCTGGCCGTAGCCAAGATCCTCAAGGCCATTGTCGAGGAGGAGAAGCCTGGTCTGGTCATTCTGGGCAAGCAGGCGATCGACGACGACTGCAACCAGACCGGCCAGATGCTCGCGGCCCTGACCGGTTGGCCGCAGGGCACCTTCGCGTCGAAACTGGTGATCGAGGGCGACAGCATTATGGTCACCCGCGAGGTCGACGGCGGCTTGCAGACGGTCAAGCTGAAGGCTCCCGCGATCGTGACCACCGACCTGCGTCTCAACGAGCCGCGCTATGCCAGCCTTCCGAACATCATGAAGGCCAAGAAGAAGCCGATCGATGAGAAAACACCGGAAGCTTACGGCGTCGATGCCTCGCCGCGGCTCGAAGTGCTCAAGACCGGAGAGCCCGCGGGCCGCAAGGCCGGCGTCAAAGTGAAGACCGTCGGCGAGCTCGTCGACAAGCTCAAGAATGAGATGGGATTGATTTGATGAAGTCCATTGACGCGGCCGGAACACGCAGCGAGCCGTCGACATGACCGCGCTCCTCCTGGCCGAGCACGACAACAAGACGCTCAAGGACGCCACCCACAAGGCGCTGACCGCGGCGAAGGCGCTCGGTGCCGACGTGCATGTGCTGGTCGCCGGCAAGGGGTGCCGGCCGGTCGCCGAGGCCGCCGCCAAGCTCGACGGCGTCAAGAAGGTCCTGCTCGCCGACGGCGCCGCCTACGAGCACATGCTGGCCGAGCCGGTGGCCGCGCTGGTCCTCTCGCTCGCGCCCGGCTATGACGCGATCGTCGCGGCGGCCACGACGACCGGCAAGAACGTCATGCCGCGCATCGCCGCCCTGCTCGATGTCATGCAGGTCTCCGACATCGTGAAAGTGATCGCGCCCGACACGTTCGAGCGCCTGATCTATGCCGGCAATGCGATCCAGACCGTGCGTTCGAAGGACAAGATCAAGGTCATCACGGTGCGCACCTCCACGTTCCAGGCGACCGGCGAGGGCGGGTCTGCTCCGATCGAGGAGGTGGCGGCGGTGGCCGATCCAGGCATTTCCACCTTCGTCGGCGAGGAACTGTCGAAATCGGAGCGGCCGGAGCTTACTTCGGCAAAAATCATCATTTCCGGCGGCCGGGCGATGCAAAGCCGGGAGAACTTCACCAAGTATATCGAGCCGGTCGCAGACAAGCTGGGCGCCGCCGTCGGCGCCTCGCGCGCGGCCGTGGACGCCGGCTATGCGCCGAACGATTGGCAGGTCGGCCAAACCGGCAAGGTGGTGGCGCCCGAGCTCTACATCGCTGTGGGGATTTCAGGCGCGATCCAGCACCTAGCCGGAATGAAGGATTCGAAGGTGATCGTGGCGATCAACAAGGACGAAGACGCTCCGATCTTTCAGATCGCGGACTACGGGCTGGTCGCCGATCTCTACCAAGCGTTGCCCGAGCTCGCGGCGGAACTTGGCAAGGTAGGGCGTTGACCATAATGGCAAGAGCGACCATCGGTCCGTGGTGTCTGGGTCCAGATCGGCGTAAAACAGGCGAAAGAACATGATCGAGGTCAAAGAGCGGCCGAAGGTCCGTTCCGGCAGCATGGCAGCCCATATCCGAAAAATCGGCGTGATCGGCGCGGGCCAGATGGGCAGCGGCATCGCGCATGTCAGCGCGCTCGCCGGTTTCGACGTCAAGCTCAACGATCTCTCGCCCGACCGGGTGAGGGCCGGGATCGCGACCATCAACGGCAACATGGCGCGGCAAGTCAGCCGCAAGCGCATCACCGAAGAAGAGCGCCAAGCCGGGCTCGAACGCATCACCGCGGCGGACACACTGGAGGCATTGGGCGATTGCGACCTCGTGATCGAGGCCGCGACCGAGAAGGAAGACGTCAAGCGCACGATCTTCGCCAGCCTCTGCCCGGTGCTCAAGCCCGAGGCCATCGTCGGCAGCAATACCTCGTCGATCTCGATCACGCGCCTGGCCTCGTCGACCGACCGGCCGGAGCGCTTCATCGGCATTCACTTCATGAATCCGGTGCCGCTGATGGAGCTGGTCGAGCTCATTCGCGGGATCGCCACCGACGACATGACGTTCGATGCCACCAGGCAGTTCGTGACCAAGCTCGGGAAGACCATCGCGGTCGCCGAGGACTTCCCCGCCTTCATCGTCAATCGGATACTGCTGCCGATGATCAACGAGGCGATCTACACGCTCTACGAGGGCGTCGGCAACGTCGAGGCGATCGACACCGCGATGCGGCTCGGTGCCCACCATCCCATGGGGCCGCTGGAGCTTGCCGATTTCATCGGGCTCGATACCTGCCTCTCGGTCATGCAGGTGCTGCACGAGGGCCTGGCGGACTCCAAATATCGCCCGTGCCCGCTGCTGGTGAAATATGTCGAGGCCGGCTGGCTCGGCAAGAAGACCCAGCGCGGGTTCTACGACTATCGCGGCGAGAAGCCGGTGCCCACGCGCTGACGGCGCTTGGGCCTCCCGCTTTACCGGACCGCCTCAGCGTTTCGGATAGGAAATACTCAGCGTCCCGACGAAGGGTTCGACCGCGCGCATATCGGCGTTGTCGGAGAGGAACTCGCCGTCACCGGTCACCTTGGCCAAATTTGCCTCCGGAGAATCCTCCGGGTGGACGAAATCCACCCCGAGGAGACAGCCGCCCGGCTGCGGCTTGCTTAGCTTGCCGTCCTGCCAATCCGTCACCCTGCCGCCGTAGTCCCAGTCGAAGCCGGAGAGCTTGAACGGCTTGCCGTTCATCTGCTCGATCTCGGCGAGCGCCGTGCCGATGCGAATGCCGTTGGCGGTGGCCCAGGCCGATTGATCCGTCGCCCTGATCAGCGTCGGACGGCGGCGCGCCTTCTCGTCGCTCCAGACGAATTCCAGCCTCGCCTTTGGGTCGTCGGGATAGAGCACGCTCGCTTTGATCTTCTGGCCTTCCACACCGTCGATCTCCTGGTCGACGACATTCTTGCTGCCGAACGCCTTCACCAGATCGGAGTGACCGGCATTGCGACCGAACGGTCCTTCGCACTTGATCACGCGCGACGAGGCGGCGGACTCGGCCGATGCGGCCGACGAGGAGAGCGCGAGCATTCCGGCCACCAGGCTCATGCGTGCGGATCGCGCCCTTACCGAACAGGTCATCGTTTCGTGCTCCCCAGGGATGAATTCAAAATCCGATCGAAACGCTATGACTGAGTGCCGCGCTCACCAGTTTCACGGCGTCCTCGCTCGCCCATTCCGCCGGCCCCGCGACCGTGCCGAGCTCGCATCCCTCCGGATCGACGAGCAGCGTGGTCGGCATTCCGGCGGCGCGACCTACGATCTTCAGGTCCTGAAACACCTTGGCGCTGGGATCGGCATAGTAGGCGAGCCCGCCGATGCCGACCTCCTTGAGCCAGGTGCGCGCCTTCTCCGGATCGCGGGTGTCGATGCTGATGGCGACCACTTGGAAGCTCGGCCCGCCGAGCTTGCCTTCGAGCGCATCAAGGGCCGGCATCTCCTTGCGGCAGGGCACGCACCAGGTGGCCCAGAGGTTGAGCAGGACCGTGCGCCCGCGCCAATCCGCGAGGTGGCGTTCGGCGCCTCCGGCGTCCCGGAAGGCAAGGTCGGGCAGCCGGACCGGCTGGTCGGCGACCGCGAACGCCGCCACCTCGCCATGCGCGAGCGGCGCCAGGCGCTGCGCCAGCGCGGCGGCGCCGGCGCAGGCGGCGTCTCCTGCGTTGCGCTGGATCGTGTTGATCCCGTATACCGCCGCCAGGGCGACGGCGATGCCGGCAATACCGCCGGCTACGACCATGACCAGACGCTTCACGGCGTGGGTTCGCGCTGCTTGTTCGGGACCGGTCATACGCGGCGAAACCTCGGTAGATGTGCCATGGGCAATAAGATGTGGGGCGGGCGCTTCAGCACCAGCCCTGATGCCGTCATGGAGGAGATCAATGCCTCCATCGATTTCGACCGGCACCTGTTCCGGCAGGACATCGCTGCGAGCCAAGCCCACGCCGCGATGCTCGCCAAACAAGGCATCATCACGGCCGACGATGCCCGCAAGATCGCGCGCGGTCTAGACACGATCCTGTCAGAGATCGAGAGCGGCAAGTTCAAGTTCAAGCGCGCGCTCGAAGACATCCATATGAACGTGGAGAGCCGGCTCGCCGAGCTGATCGGCCCGGCGGCGGGGCGGCTGCACACTGCGCGCTCGCGCAACGATCAGGTAGCCACCGATTTCCGGCTTTGGATCAGGGAAGCGGTGGATGCTGTCGACCAGGCCCTGGGCGCTTACCAGCAGGCACTCGCGGAGAAGGCATTGCAGCATGCCGCTACCGTGATGCCGGGCTTTACCCATTTGCAGATCGCCCAGCCGATCACGTTCGGGCATCACCTCCTGGCTTACGTGGAGATGGCCGCGCGCGACCGCGGCCGGTTCGCCGATGCGCGCAAGCGGGCGAACCAGTCTCCCCTCGGCGCCGCCGCGCTCGCCGGTACCGCCTTCCCGGTCGACCGGGCGATGACCGCCAAGACGCTCGGGTTCGAGAAGCCGATGGCGAACTCGCTCGACGCCGTCTCCGATCGCGACTTCGTTCTGGAGGCGCTGTCTGCCGCGGCGATCACGGCGGTGCATCTGTCGCGCTTCGCCGAGGAGATCGTGATCTGGTGCTCGCCGCTGGTGGGCCTCATCGCGCTGTCGGACCGATTCACCACCGGCTCCTCGATCATGCCGCAGAAGCGCAACCCGGATGCCGCCGAACTGGTGCGCGCCAAGACCGGCCGCATCGTGGGCGCGCTCGAAGCGCTGCTGATCGTGATGAAAGGGCTGCCGCTGGCGTATCAGAAGGACATGCAGGAGGATAAGGAAGGCGCCATGGACGCGTTCTCCGCCCTCATGCTGTCGCTTGCCGCCATGACCGGCATGGTGCGCGACATGACGCCCGATGTTGCGCGCATGCGCACAGCGGCGGGTGAGGGCTATGCCACCGCGACCGACCTTGCCGACTGGCTGGTGCGCACTCTCAAGATGCCGTTCCGCGAGGCGCACCACGCCACCGGCCGGATCGTGGCCGCCGCGGCGGCCGAAAATATTCCGCTGCACGAGCTGCCGCTCGCCGCCATGCAGGCGGTCGAGAAACGCATCACCAAGGACGTGTTCGCGGTGCTCTCGGTCGACAATTCGGTGAAAAGCCGGAGCAGCCTGGGGGGCACTGCGCCCAAGAACGTGCGCCGGGAAGCAAACCGGTGGCTTAAGGTCTTGGCAAAAAGGCGCCGGTAGTATCCTTGTCCGCGGGGATGCACGGTTGTCATGCTGTCGCCTCTAACCTGCGATCTGCTATGGTGCCGCCGGTTCAGGAGTACCCGAATTGAGTTCCATGCTCGACCCGCGCCTCGTCCGGATTGCTGTCATCGGCGCCCTCGTCGCAGCGCTCGGCCTTGCCGGCTGCGGACGCAAGGGAGGGCTCGACCCGCCCCCGGGCGCGACCGCCGCCGCCGAGCAGAGCGCGCCCCCGGGTGCCGCGCCGCCGGCCTCGCCCGACGCGCTGCCGCCGCCCACACAACCGCTGCCGCGCCGCACGCCGATCGACTGGCTCATCGACTGAGCCGCACCGAGCGTTCCATGCACCACTTTGACTATCGCCACGGCGTCCTGCACGCCGAGGCGGTCGATCTCGCCGATCTCGCGACTGTGGTCGGCACCCCATTCTATTGCTACTCGACCGCGACGCTCCGGCGGCATTACGAGATCTTCGCCCAGGCCTTCGCCGACGTGAAGGCGCTCGTCTGCTACGCCATGAAGGCGAATTCCAACCAGGCGGTGATCAAGACGCTTGCCGAGCTCGGCGCCGGCGCCGACGTGGTGTCCGGCGGCGAGCTCAGGCGCGCGCGGGCGGCCGGCATCACGCCGGAGAAGATCATGTTCTCCGGCATCGGCAAGACCGCGGATGAACTGGCGCTTGCGCTCGACGAAGACATTCTCTGCATCAACGTCGAATCCGAAGCCGAGCTTGAACTGCTGTCGTCGATTGCCGTGGGCAAGGGTCGTACCGCCCGCATCTCGGTGCGCGTCAATCCCGACGTCGACGCGAAGACCCACGCCAAAATCGCGACCGGCAAGGCCGAGAACAAGTTCGGGATTCCGATCAGCCGCGCCCGCGAGGTCTATGCCCGCGCGGCAAAGCTCCCCGGTCTCGCGGTTACCGGCGTCGACATGCATATCGGCAGCCAGATCACCGAGCTTGAACCGTTCGACGATGCGTTTGCGCTGTTGTCCGATTTCGTGCGGACGCTACGCGCCGATGGTCACGCGATCAGCCATATCGATCTCGGCGGCGGCCTCGGCATTCCCTATCGCGAAGACAACGACCCGCCGCCGCACCCCGACGCCTACGCCGCGATGGTCAAGCGGGCCACGCGCGATCTCGGTTGCCGGCTGATCTTCGAACCCGGCCGCCTGATTGTCGGCAACGCGGGTGTCCTGGTCACGCGCGTGCTCTACCTCAAGCGCGGCGAAGCCAAGACCTTCGTCATCGTGGACGCCGGAATGAACGACCTCATCCGCCCGACGCTCTACGAGGCCCACCACGCGATTCGTCCGGTGCGGGAGTCCCCGCCGGGCGCCGTGCGCGCCCTCGCGGATGTGGCCGGCCCGGTCTGTGAGTCCGGGGATTTCCTGGCGCTCGACCGCGACCTGGTCCTGCCCCAGGCCGGGGATCTGCTCGCGGTCATGACGGCGGGAGCCTATGGCGCGGTCCAGGCCGGCACCTACAACACCCGCCCGCTGGTGCCGGAAGTGCTTGTTCGGGAAGCGGAATGGGCGCTGGTGCGGCCGCGTGTGGAAGTGGTGGACCTGATCGCGCTCGATCGCCTGCCGCCCTGGCTTTGATCCGGGGTTGATCCGGCGAACGGATGAACCATATCGCGCTGGCGCTGTTTTGATCATAGGTGCCTTCCTTTTGCCCGCTAGCGCCGGTCTAGTTGCGTGTTAATATCGGCAATCGGCCGGATTCCCTTTGCTGGAGACATACTTGACCGATCGGTCCCCGGACGCGCCGACCGCACCCATCGCGCCACCCCGCCCCGCGCCTACGCGTGAGCCCGCGGGCGATGCCGTGCTGGCGCGGGCGCTCGGTCGCGCGCGCTGGACGATTTTCTGGGAACGGCTGTGGCCGGCGCTGGCGTCGGTCGTCACGGTGATCGGATTGTTTCTGGCCGTGTCCTGGTTTGGGCTGTGGCTATGGCTGCCCCCGATCGGGCGGGCGATCGGTCTTGGTGTATTCTTTCTGCTCGCCGCCGCGGCGTTCGCCCCGTTCCTGATGCTGCGCATCCCGAGCCGGATGGACGGTCTCCGGCGGCTCGACCGCAACTCCGGCCTGCCCCATCGGCCGGCCACCGCGATCGCTGACGAGATCGCCGCTCCGACCGAAGATTCGTTTTCCATCGCGCTGTGGCGTGCCCATGTGGAGCGCGCGTTGCGCGCGGCCAAGACGCTCAAGGCCGGGACCCCGATGCCACGGCTGGCGCGGCGCGATCCCTTCGCCGTGCGCGCTCTCGTGGCGGTGCTGGTCGTTGCGACGTTCTTTGCCGCGGGCGGGGAACGCATCAAGCGCGTCGCTGCAGCCTTTGATTGGCAGGGCGTGATGGTGCCGGCCAATTTCCGCATCGACGCCTGGGTCAGCCCCCCGACCTATACCGGCCGGCCGCCCGTGATCCTGCAGGGATTGCGGCCGGGCGAGCCGGTGCAAACCGCCGCCACGCTCTCGGTGCCGGCAGGAAGCACCCTCGTCATCCGCGCGACTGGAATCCACCTCGACGTGGTCGCGAGCGGCGGGCTCGCCGAACCGCCCGCGTCAGGCGCGCAGAACGCCAATGCCAAGGGGACCGAGGAACGCCGCTTCGTGATCAACGAAGCAGGGGCGGCAACCGTGCGCGGCGCCGCCGCCAGCGACGTCACCTGGCAGTTCACCGCCATCCCGGACAAGCCCCCGACCATTGCGCTCGCCAAGGACCCCGAGGGGCAGGCGCGCGGCGCGCTGCAACTTTCCTACAAGCTCGAAGACGACTACGGCGTTGTCGGCGCCCAGGCGAAGTTCAAGCTGCAGAATAACGAGGGCACCAACGGTCACCCCCCGCGCGCGCTCTACGATGCGCCTGATTTTCCGCTGGTGTTGCCGCAGGCGCGCACGAAGAACGGCGCCGGACAGAGCACCAAGGATTTGACGGAGCATCCTTGGGCGGGCGTGGACGTGGCCATGATCCTGACCGCGCGCGACGAGGCCGGCAACGAAGGCCAGAGCGCGGGGTTCGAATTCCGCCTGCCGGAGCGGCCGTTCTCGAAGCCGATGGCGCGTGCGCTGATCGAGCAGAGGCGGGCGCTTGCGCTCGATGGCGACGCTCAGGCCAACGTCCTCACTGCCATCGATGCGCTCACCCTGGCGCCTGAGCGCTTCAACATGGAGAGCAACGTCTATCTCGGTCTGCGCTCCATCTTCTGGCAGTTGGCGCGCGCAAAGAGCGATGACCAGTTGCGCGACGTCGTTGCGCGCATGTGGGACATGGCGGTGCATCTCGAGGACGGCAGCGTCTCCGATGCCGAGCAGGCCCTGCGCGCGGCGCAGGAAGCGTTGCGTCAGGCGCTGGAGCGCGGCGCGAGCGACGAGGAGCTCAAGAAGCTCACCGACCAGCTGCGCGCTGCGCTCGACAAGTTCCTGCAGGCCCTGGCGGAGCAGATGCGCAAGAACCCGCAGCAGCTCGCACGGCCGCTCGACCCCAATACCCGCCAGCTGCGCCCGCAGGATCTGCGGAGCATGATCGACAAGCTCGAGCAGATGGCGCGATCCGGCGCCAAGGACGCGGCGCGCCAGATGCTGCAGGAGCTCCAGCAGATGCTGGAGAACCTGCAGATGGCTCGCCCCGGCCAACAGATGGATGGCGACGGCGACGACGACATGATGTCCGCGCTCGATGAGCTCGGCGACATGATCCGCAAGCAGCAGCAGTTGCGCGACAAGACGTTCCAGCAGGGCCAGGACCAGCGGCGTGACCGCCAGCGGGGGCAACGCGGTCAGCAGGGTCAAAAAGGGCAGCAGGGCCAGCAAGGCGAGCAGGGCGACCAGATGGGCGACCTGCGCGAGAACCAGCAGGGTCTGCGCGACCAGCTCAAGAAGCTGATGGAAGAGTTGCGCAAGAAGGGCTTCGGCCAGGGCCAGCAGGGTCAAGGCGAAATGGATCAGCTCGGCCGCGCGGGCGAAGCCATGGGCGACGCCGAGGGCCAGCTCGGCGAGGGCAACGCAGACAGCGCCGTCGATTCGCAAGGCCGCGCGCTCGAAGCCCTGCGCCGGGGCGCCCAGAACCTTGCCCAGTCGATGCAGCAGCAGGGCATGATGGGTCCCGGCCCCAACGGCCAGCCCGGTCGGCTCGGCCCCCCGCGTGCCCAGCAGGAAACCGACCCGCTCGGACGGCCGTTGCGCGGGCGCGACTACGGCGACGACACCACGGTCAAGGTGCCGGGGGAGATCGACGTGCAGCGCGCGCGGCGCATTCTCGAGGAACTGCGCCGGCGCTTCGGCGAGAATTTCCGCCCGCAGCTCGAGCTCGAATATATCGAGCGGCTGCTGCGCGACTTCTAGATTTGCCGCGATCCGACGTAAGCGTGGTCGACCGCTAGTGCGCGCGCCGCGGCGGGGCGGTGAGCGCTTCGTTGACCGCCCGACGCATGGCGCCAAGCGAGAACGGCTTGGAGATGACGTCGTGGATTAGCGCATCAAGTCCGGCCGCACGCTCGCGCTGGTCGGCATAGCCCGTCATCAGCAGGATGGTCACGGCGGGATGAGCGCGCGCGGCGGCGTGCGCGAGTGCGATGCCATCCATCACGGGCATGCGGATGTCGCTGAGCAGCAGCTCGAAGGCGCCCCGTTCACGCCCGAGCACGTCCAGCGCATGCGCGCCATCGGTTGCCGTCATGACCTCGTGGCCGTCCTGTCGCAGCGCGCGCGCGATCAGGCTGCGGATCGCTTCCTCATCGTCAGCGATCAGAATGCGTGCCATGGATACTCCTTCCGCAGCGCAGTCCGGCACGACCGGCCGGCCGGGGCCACCCCAGCTCCGCCCTGACGGTAACGGGGGTCCGTTAACGAATCGGAACCGCAAATCCGCTTGGCCGAACGTGGATGGGGGCTGAGTTCCGCCAGTCCCAGGGCGGTTCGTTGCCGTCGGCAAGGCGGCATGAAAAGGCCTTGGCGCTGCTATAAAGCCCGAATCGAGGCGCTGCGCTGGCCGCTGGTAGGCGGGACAGATTGCGTCGTGCCGGCCGTTGTGGCTGGTCGGCGGTGACGGCAGCGGCAGGCGGGGCGGCGCTCTCGGAGGAGAGGCACGTGGTCCGGTTCGAGCATGTAGGATTGCGCTATGGCCTCGGTCCCGAGGTCCTGCGCGACCTCACCTTCCGCATCGACCCCCGTTCGTTCCAGTTCCTCACCGGCCCCTCCGGCGCCGGCAAGAGCTCGCTGCTGCGTCTCCTGTTCCTCTCGCTGCGGCCGACGCGCGGGCTGATCACCCTGTTCGGCCATGACATCGCGACTCTGAGCAAGGATGCGCTGGCGACGCTGCGGCGGCGCATCGGGATCGTGTTCCAGGATTTTCGCCTGCTCGATCACATGACGACCTACGAAAACGTGGCGCTGCCGCTGCGGGTGATCGGGCATGCCGAGGACAGCTATCGCGATGAGGTCGTGGAGCTCTTGAACTGGGTGGGGCTCGGCGATCGCATTTCGGCGCTGCCGCCGGTGCTCTCCGGCGGAGAAAAGCAGCGTGCGGCGATCGCGCGCGCGGTGATCGCGCGGCCGCAGCTTCTGCTCGCGGACGAACCGACGGGCAATGTCGATCCCAATCTCGCGCAACGGCTGCTGCGCCTGTTCGTCGAGCTCAACAAATCCGGGACGTCGGTCGTCATCGCCACCCACGACGTCGCGCTGATGGATCAATTCGACGCACGTCGTCTCGTGCTGCACGAAGGTCGCCTGCATGTCTACGAATGACGCGGCGATGGAAGCGGAGCAATCGCGCGGGTTCGACGCGCCGGCCGCGCCGCCTGCCGAATCGCTGCCGCGTTTCGAGACTCCGATCGTGCCGCAGGCGACGATCGCCGGCCGCGCCCTGGTTGCGGTCGTCGCCATCATGACCTTTCTCGCCTCGCTGACGACGGGCGCCGTCATGCTGGTGCGCGCCGCGGCGAGCGAATGGCAGGCCGATGTAGGACGTGAGGTGACGATCCAGATCCGCCCCAATCCGGGCGGCGACATCGAGCTGGACGTCGCCAAGGCCGCTGCCATCGCCCGCCGGTCTGCCGGCGTGGTCGAGGTGCGGCCGTATTCGAAGGAGGAAACGTCGCGCCTGCTCGAGCCGTGGCTGGGGACCGGGCTGCAACTCGACGATCTTCCGGTGCCGCGGCTGATCGTTGTCCGGATCGCGTCCGGCGCGGCGCCCGACCTGGTGCAACTGCGCCAGACACTGACCGAGCAGATCCAGGGTGCCAGCCTCGATGACCATCGTGGCTTCGTCGAGCGCATGCGCGCCATGGCCGGCGCGGTTCTCGCGGGCGGGATCGGCTTGCTGCTGCTCGTGTTCGCCGCGACCGTGCTCTCGGTCGCGTTCGCGACCCGCGCCGCGATGGCCACAAATCGTCCGGTGATCGAAGTGCTGCATCTCATTGGCGCCAAGGACAGCTTCATTGCCGGTCACTTCCAACGGCATTTCCTGCTGCTGGGATTGGAGGGCGGGCTGATCGGCGGAGGCAGCGCCATTGCACTGTTTGCGCTCGCCGAACTCACCAGCGGCCGGCTCGTCGGCACGGCGGGGGGTGACCAGTTCACGGCGCTGTTCGGTAGCTCTTCGATCGGGGCGCTGGGGTACTTGGCGGTGCTGGCGCAAGTCGGCTTAATTGCCTTCGTGACGGCCGCCACCTCCCGCTATACCGTGAACCGCACGATCGAAACGATTTATTAGGCAAACTGACGACCAGTTGCGTTGCCACCGCGCTGCCGGATTTTGCGATATATTGCGAAGGTGGACGAGACATGTCGACGATCCGATCCGATACCGGCGATGGCGCCGCTGAAGTGCCTTCCGTGACGCAGCCATCCGCGCGCGCTCCCCGCCCGCTGCTGCGGCGCGTCGGCTGGTCGACGTTTTTCGTCTGTGCGGCTCTGGCGCTGGTGATGGGAGCGGGTTTCCTCTGGTTCGTCTGGCGCGTGCCGGTCGAAGAAGCGCCGCTCTCCCGCGATGCCGACGGCATCGTAGCGCTCACCGGCGGTGCGTCGCGCATCACCGACGCGATCGAGTTGCTGGCGTCGGGCCGCGGCAAGCGGTTGCTCATCAGCGGTGCCAACCGTGCGACCAATTCGAATGAAATTTCCCGGCTCAATCCGGAGTTCGAGCGCTGGGTGCGCTGCTGCGTCGACTTCGACCGCTCGCTCAATACGCTGGGCAATGCGATCGAGACCAGGCGCTGGGCGGAGAGCCGCGGTTTCCACTCGCTGATCGTGGTCACGTCGAACTATCACATGCCGCGCGCGCTCGCCGAGATCGCTCACCAGCTCCCCGATGTCGCGCTCGTGCCTTTTGCCGTGGTGACGGATCGTCAGCGCGCCGACCCGTGGTGGAAGGGCCGGACAACGGCCCGGCTGATGGTCACGGAATACGTGAAATTTGTCTTCGCCAAGTTTCGCATGGGCCTCAATCTCAGCCGCACCGCGAACGCGGCCAGCTAAAGCGTGATCCCGAAAAGTTGCAGACTTTCCCGGCGCGATCATGCGACCAAGCAAGAACTGGCGCGAAGTCGCGCCGCGCGCTAAAGCCAATTCGTCCAAGCTTAAACGGTCGTCGCTGCGATAAGGTTTGCTCGTGCTCCTCATTCGGTCGGTCGCTTTCAACGTCCTGTTCTATCTCAATCTGCTGGTGCAGATCGTGGCGGCCCTGCCGACGCTGGTGATGCCGCGCTGGGGCATCCTTGCGGTCGCCAAGTTCTGGGCGCGTACCAATCTCTGGCTGTTGCACGCGATCTGCGGCATCAAGGTCGAGTTCCGCGGGCTGGGAAAAATTCCTTCCGGGCCGCTGCTCGTCGCCGCCAAGCACCAGTCGCTGTGGGAGACGTTTGCGTTGCTGTTGATCCTGCCGGATCCGGCCTACATCATGAAACGCGAGCTGATGTGGATCCCGTTCTTCGGCTGGTATGCCTGGAAGGCGGGTATGATCGCGGTGGATCGCAGCAAGGGCTCGCAGGCGCTCGCCGACATGAACGCGAGTGTGCGCCAGGAGCTTGCGCGCGATCGTCAGATCGTGATCTTTCCGGAGGGCACGCGCCGGCCTCCCGGCGCCGAACCGAAATACAAGTACGGCGTCGCGCACCTGTATGCCGGGATGGGCGTTCCATGCCTCCCGGTCGCGCTCAACTCCGGCCTGTTCTGGCCACGCCGTGCGCTTCGGCGCTATCCGGGGACCGTCCGCGTTGAGGTGCTTGACCCGATCCAGCCCGGCCTCGACAAGGATCTGTTCTTCGAGCGGCTGCAACGCGAGATCGAAAGTGCGACTGCGCGTCTGGTTGCCGAAGGCGAGCGTGAACTGGCCAAAGAAACACCGCGTGCCTCGCTCGCACCGACCGCCTGACATCGCCGCTTACGCCGGGACTGCGTCTGCCTGCGGCAGCACGACGCCATTCGGCAACTGCTCCTGCACCTTTCAGGAGGATGGCGGCATCGACGACGCGCTTGCCTCGTGCGTCCCCGCCAGTCGCGCGGCGAGCAGGTGCAACTCGGTCTCGCGGTAGCCGAGTTGCTCGAGCGCACCGACCGTCGCAATGACGTAGTCACGGTTGGCGCCGGACTGGCCGTGCCCCTGTCGAACGTGATGAAGCTGTTGCTCGAGCGAGAGCCGCCCGGCGTATTGTACGTGCCCACGATCCACCATGTAGCAGAGCCCCGACACCCGCCGCTCGGGCTGGCGCTTGAGCCAGATCGGTCGAATGGATTCGCGGTAAACGGACGTCACCTGCTCGCGCGCCCGCAGATAGGCGATGGTGTCGTGCCGTTCTTTCGCAGCCACACGATAAGCGATGCCGCGACAGGTCCCACCGCGGTCGAGGCCGAGCACCAAACCCGGACGCTCGGGCGTCCCGCGATGGACGAAGGAATAGACGCAAAGGGCCCGATGCGCGCCAAGAAGCCGGGCCTCGACGCGCTCCACGAAGGGAAAATCCGGCCGCCACATCAGCGAGCCGTAGGCGAACACCCAGAGATCTTCGGCAGCGTGCGCGGGATCCGGATCCATGGCTGTGATATCGAAGAATATGCTGCGTCGCGCAAGCCGGTTATACCTCCCGGTATCAGCCTCGGAGCGCGATGAAAATGACTTTGAAACGCCGCAATCGGCGCCTTGGAGAAGGCGCCGCCGGGGAGGTTCCGGCAGTCCCCCTCTCGGCCGGCACAGGAGCGCCATAGATGCCTCAGTCCAGTTTCCCCGCGGCCGCCCGCCGCCGCCGGCTCTGGCCGTTGTTCATTCCGTTCGGCCTGGTGGTGCTGCTGGCGGTCGCATGGAGTGCGCTGTGGTTCTACGCCGCCGGGCGCGCGGAGACGGAAATTGCCGCGTGGCGTGCCAGCGAGCGGCAGGCCGGCCGTCAGCAGGACTGTGCGTCGCAGTCGATCGAGGGCTATCCGTTCCGCATCGAGGTCCGCTGCGGCGGCGCCGGGTTCGAGCTCAAGGGCACGCCCACCTTACAGCTCAAGCTGCCGCGCGTCCTGGCCGCGGTCCAGGTCTACGATCCGAAGCTTCTGATCAGCGAGTTCACCGGTCCGCTCGAAATTGCCGAGCCGGGGCGCGCGCCCGCCGCCATCGTCAACTGGACTCTCGGCCAGGCCAGCGTGCGCGGCCTGCCATCGGAGTTCGAGCGCGCGTCGCTCGTGCTCGACGGTGCGACGGTCCGTGATCCCGGCAGCGCCGGCGGCGGCATCCTCTTCAAGGCGCAACGTCTGGAACTGCATGGTCGCCAAGGGCCCGGATCCACCTCCGACGATCCGGTCATCGACACCGTGCTGCGCCTCAACGCCGCCGTGGCGGACAAACTCCATCCGCTGGCGGCCAAGCCGGTCGATGCCGAAATCGCGACCGTGCTGCGCGGGGTGAACGATCTCACGCCCAAGCCTTGGCCGGTGCGGTTTCGGGAATGGCAGGGGCGCAACGGGCAACTCGAGATCGTGAAGGCGCGCGTGTCACAGGACGACGTGATCGCGGTCGGCGCCGGCGCTCTCAAGCTCACCGCGCGCGGCGGCCTCGACGGCAATCTTCAGGTCACCGTCGTCGGGATCGAAAAGCTTCTCAAGATGTTCGATATCGAGCGCTTCATGTCGGAGGGACAGGTGGGCGCGACGCTGAGCGCGCTCGATCGTTTGATCCCCGGGCTTGGAGGGATCGCGCGGCAGAACGCGGCTCCCGGTCTGGTCGCGGCGCTCGGGCAAAAGACCGTGTTGGAAGGCAAGCCGGCGGTGGCATTTCCGGTCCGCTTTGTCGACGGCGCGGTTTTCCTCGGACCGTTCCAGGTGGGTGTGGTCCCGCCCGTGTTCTGACCGTCCGCGGCCGGACGCGAGTCGAGGTCCCCAACTCCCGCCCTGTCGTGGCGCGCTTGAGTATTCCGCGCGGTCGGTGCCCGTCAGTTCTCGTCCGCGTAGGGCCGTGGCACGGGCGCGTGCGGCAGATCGGGATGGGGACGCCCGAAATCGGGCGCGGGCGAATCCTGACCGATGTCCACGATGCCGCGGCGGATCGCACGCGTGCGGGTGAACTGGTTGAACAGGGTCTCGCCGTCGCCGCGGCGGATCGCACGGGTGAGCGTGGCCAGGTCTTCGCTGAAGCGCCCCAGCATTTCCAGGACCGCGTCCTTGTTGGCGAGGAAGACATCGCGCCACATCGTCGGATCCGACGCCGCGATGCGGGTGAAATCGCGAAAGCCGCCGGCCGAAAATTGCAGCACCTCGGAACGCGTCACCTGGCTCAACTCATCGGCGGTCCCGACGATGGTGTAAGCGATGAGATGCGGCAGGTGGCTGGTGACGCCGAGCACGAGATCGTGGTGTTCGGCCGACATGGTCTCCACATTGGCGCCGAGCAGCCGCCAGAACGCCGCCAGCCGTTCCACCGCGGCCGGATCGACGTTCGGCGGCGGGGTGAGGATGCACCAGCGATTGACGAACAGCTCGGCGAAGCCCGCATCCGGCCCGGAGTTCTCGGTGCCTGCAACCGGATGCGCCGGCACGAAATGCACACCTGCGGGAATATGGGGTGACATATCCTTTACGACTGCGCCCTTGACCGAGCCGACGTCGGAGACGACCGCGCCCGGCGCAAGATGCGGGCCGATCTCCGCGGCGACCGGGCCGCACGCGCCGACCGGAATCGAAACGATAACGAGATCGGCGCCTTCGGCGGCGGCGGCATTGGTTTCGACGACCTGGTCGGCGAGACCAAGTTCCGCGATCCGACGGCGCGTCGCAGCGGAGCGGGCGGTGGCGACGATGGAGCCGGCCGCGCCTTGCGCGCGCGCCGCGCGCGCGATGGAGGAGCCGATCAGGCCCATTCCGATCAGCGCGACGCGATTGAAAACGGGCTTCCCGCTCATCTACCGCCCAGGATCTTTACGGCTCAGGAACTCCGCCAGCGCGCCGACGACGAGACGGTTGGCCTCCTCGCTACCGACGCTCATGCGTAGCGCGTTCGGCAGCTTGTAGGCGCTGACGCGACGCAGGATCAGGCCGCGTTGCGTGAGGAAGGCGTCTGCCTCCTCGGCCGTGCGGCCTTTGATGTCGGGAAAGTGGATCAGGACGAAATTGGCGATGCTCGGCGTCACCTCGAGCCCGAGCTTGCCAATTTCAGCCGTCAGCCATCCCAGCCATTTCTCGTTGTGCGCGCGGGACGCCTCCACATGCGCGGCATCCTGGATCGCGGCGATCCCTGCCGCGATCGCGGCCGCATTGACGTTGAACGGTCCGCGGATGCGGTTGATGGCGTCGACCACATGCGCCGGGCCGTAGAGCCAGCCGAGCCGGAGCGCCGCCAGCCCGTAGATTTTCGAGAACGTGCGGCACATGACCACGTTCTCGCAGGTGGCGACGAGCTCGATCCCGGCCTCGTAGTCGTTGCGGCGGACGTATTCGGCATAGGCGGCATCGAGCACCAGCAGCACGTGCGGGGGCAGGGCGCCGTGCAGCCGTTTCACTTCGTCGAACGGCACATAGGTGCCGGTCGGATTGTTGGGGTTGGCCAGAAAGACGATCTTGGTGCGCTCGGTCACCGCCGCGAGGATCGCGTCGACGTCGGCGGTGTAGTTCTTCTCGGCCGCTGCGATCGGCTTTGCGCCGGAGCCGAGCGTGGCGATGGGATAGACGAGAAACCCGTGCGTGGTGTGGATCGCCTCGTCACCGTCGCAGAGATAAGCGTCGGCGATGAGGTTCAGCAGATCGTCCGAGCCGGCGCCACAGATGATGCGGCCGGGATCGAGCCCGAAGGCGCGCCCGATCGCTTCGCGCAGCGCGGTGGAGGCGCCGTCGGGATAGTCCTCGAGGTGCTCGGCGACCGCGCGATAGGCGGCGACTGCTTTCGGACTGGGGCCGAGCGGCGTCTCGTTCGACGACAGCTTGAACACGCGGGCAACGCCGGGTGCCGTGCTCTTGCCCGGGACATAGGGATCGATCGCGAGCACGCCGGGACGCGGTTGCGGACGCTGCAGAGCGGACATTTCACGAACCTTGCTTGCTCTCATGCCCCGCGCAGGCAGGGCATCCAGTCATCACCGAAAGTATCATCAGTTCACAGTGCTTCATCGCCGGCCCTTGGATTTCCCTACTGGAGGGCGACGGCAGGATCTTGATCACCGGCCGGTCGGGATCGGTCGCGCGCCTTCGGCCGAGACCCTATAGCGGGTCGCGTGGCTTCCGACGAGGGCAGAGGCGCGCACCGAGGCGCCGGCCTCGACCAGCGTGTCGGTCACCCGCCGGATGTCGCCACCCGCGGGCACCGATATGAGCAGCGCCGCGCCGTCGAATGCGCGGTCGGGTACGGGGATCACCTCGGCGAGAGGCTCCAGCGCCTGTGTCGCCGCCGTGCTCCAGCCGGCCACCCGCACGCTCCACACTTCGACCTCCCTAACCATGGAGTCGGCAGCCGCGCGCGAAACGACGAACACCGGCGCGGCGGCGGGGTGATCCGCGCGGTCGACGAACGGCAGCCGCGCGATGATCTTCGGCGCAGTATCGAACTCGAGCGCATTCCACCATGCGCCAGTGCCCGCTATGCCGAAGGCCGGCACCAGACCCAGATCGCCCTTGGAGGCGGAGACCGCAGCCACCACGCTTGCCGCCCCCAGATGCGGCACGAACGGTACGGTGAAGCCGAAATGAAAGCGGGCGGAATCGCGCATCGCCGCATCGCCCGCCGAAAGGTCGGCGTGTACGGAGAACGGCGCCTGCACGTAGGTGAACGTCGAAATGATGACCCGCCAAATGCTCTCGACGGTGTCGAGCGGCAGGATACCTTTGTGGCGGTCGACCAGCCGGCGCATCATGTCGGCTTCGCGCGCCGGGCGGAAGGCGGAACCGGATTCCTGCGTCTTCTTCGTGGCGATCAGGCGGTCGATGATCTCGCCGCGCTCCATCAGGAGTCCGTGCATCGCCTCATCGATGCGGTCGATCTCGCGCCGCAACTCGGTCAGCGAAGGTGTCTCAGTGCGGGGCGGCTTCGTCATGGTGCTTCTTCGTGCTCGCGATAGACCCCTCCGCGGGCGCGGCATTGATAGGTGGGGCAACGGGTGAAAGCAAAGAAAACATTGACAGCGTCGCCCTGCGGCCTATCTAAGCCCGTCGCGGCGGCCCGCTTCCAGGCCAGCCGCGTACAGTCGTTCCGCTTCGCCGGCCGGGTTGTTTAGAGATGGTCGAGGCCGATTTCAGCGTCGCATCTGATGCCGCCGATCGCGCGCGCGAGGCTGATATCCCCCATTCGCTGGTCGTGCGTTTCGGGATGGACCGTCCGCTGCGGCTTGATGCCGGCATCGACCTCGCACCGTTTCAGATCGCCTACCAGACATACGGTACGCTCAATGCTGAGCGCAGCAATGCGGTGCTGGTCTGCCACGCTCTCACCGGCGATCAGCATGTTGCCAACCTGCATCCTGTGACCCAGAAGGCGGGATGGTGGGAAACCATGGTCGGTCCCGGGCGGCCGATCGACACCCAGCGGTACTTCGTAATCAGTCCGAACGTGGTCGGCGGCTGCATGGGCACCACCGGTCCCGCTTCCACCAATCCGGCCACCGGCATGCCGTGGGGTCTCGACTTTCCCGTCATCACCATCCGCGACATGGTGCGCGCGCAGGCGATGCTGCTCGACCATCTCGGAATTGCCTCGCTGTTCTCGATTGCCGGTGGCTCCATGGGCGGCATGCAGGTGCTGCAATGGTGCGCGAGCTATCCGCGACGGGTGTTCTCCGCGCTTCCGCTCGCGACCTCGACCCGTCATTCGGCGCAGAACATTGCCTTCCACGAGGTCGGCCGTCAGGCGGTGATGGCCGACCCGGAATGGCGACAGGGGCGCTATTTCGCGGAAGGCAGCAATCCGCGGCGCGGCCTCGCGGTGGCGCGCATGGGCGCCCACATCACCTATCTTTCGGACGCGGCGTTGCACCGCAAGTTCGGCCGGCGGTTCCAGGACCGCGACAATCCGACGTTTTCCTTCGATGCCGATTTTCAGGTGGAGAGTTATCTGCGCCACCAGGGCATCAGCTTCGTCGAGCGCTTCGACGCCAATTCCTATCTCTACCTCACCCGCGCGATGGACTATTTCGACCTCGCGGCCGATTGCGGCGGCGTGCTCGCACAGGCATTCAAGGATACGCCGACGCGGTTCTGCGTGGTCTCGTTTACGTCGGACTGGCTGTTCCCCACCTCGGACTCGCGAGCCATCGTGCATGCGCTCAACGCCGGCGGCGCGCGCGTTTCGTTTGCCGAGATCGTGACCGACAAAGGTCATGATGCCTTTCTGCTCGATGAACCCGAACTGCTCGCCATCGTGCGCGGGTTTCTCGAAGGCGCCGCGAAGGCGCGCGGCCTACCACCGGCGCGGGGATGACCATGCTGACGCGCCTCAAGCAGGACCTGACCATGGCGGACGCGGCCCGCACCCACGGCGGGGCCCGCGTCGACCTCGTGGTGGTCGCCGAGATGGTGGCGCCTGGCGCCAAAGTCCTCGACGTCGGTTGTGGCGACGGCGAGTTGCTGCGTCTGCTCGCCGAGACGCGCGGCGTCGATGGACGCGGCATCGAGCTGTCGCGCGAGGGCGTGAACGAGTGCGTGGCAAAGGGGCTCGCCGTGATTCAGGGTGATGCCGACACGGACCTGTCGGACTATCCCGATGACGCCTTCGATTACGTCATTCTCTCGCAAACCCTGCAGGCGACGCGGCACCCGCGGGTAGTGCTGGAACATATGTTGCGCATCGGCCGGCACGCGGTCGTTTCGTTTCCCAATTTCGGGCATTGGGGTATCCGCCTCCAGCTTCTGCTGGGCGGACACATGCCGCGCACCGACAACCTGCCCTACGCCTGGTGGGACTCGCCCAACATCCATTTCTGCACGATCAAGGACTTCCGCCAGCTCTGCCACGTGGTCGGCGCCAAGATGGAGAAGGCGGTGGCGTTCAATGCCTGGGGGCGGGCGCTGCGCCTGAACGCGCCGTGGTGGTTCTGGAACCTGCTCGGTGAGCAGGCTGTGTTTCTGCTGAGCAGACGGGAATGACCGACGGCCGGGGCCCGCGAGGCCGGCGCGCCATCAGTTGCGCAGCTCGTCACCGAGGACAATGTCCCCGCCGTTCACCACCTCGCCATAAACCCCGCAATCGGCGTGGCCGAGGCTTCGCATCAGCGTGGGCGGGATCGAGAGGTCACGGATCCCCGTGTCGGGATCGACGTCGGTCGCGGCGCATCGCACGATCCGCTTGACGATCTTGAGCCGCGCGTCCTTGCCGATCGCGATGTCCTGCCCGACGAGATCGAACTCGCGCCATGCCGGCCAGCCCGTCACGTAGAGATTGGCGCGAAAGCGCAGCGGATGGACCGGCACTCCTAGCAGATCTTCGATCGCGGCCACGGACGCGAGATTGATGATCGAGACGACCTTGCGCGCAACATCGGAGAAGCTGAAGCCCGGCGCGTACAGCACGCGCGGCGCCCCGCGCAGCTCGTCGGCGCAGAACTCGGCGAAGAAGCGCTCGATCGTCGCGCGGCCGTCCGGTGTCTGCAGGTCGCCGCGCGCGGCCTCGCGGCCGTCGAGTTCGATCGCCAGCGTGCGGTCCGCGTCCTCGATGCGGGTGCGCAACCGGGCCAGCCGCGCGTTGCGCATGAGCATCAGATAGCGCTGTTTGGGCTGGTAGCGGGGGGCAGCGTGGTCGAAGCCGGATGGTCCGTTCTCGATGGCATAGAGCCGATCGGCGGGCAGCGTCTCGCCGACCGCAAGCCTGGTGCGCGTGAGCGGCTCGGGCGAAAGGCCCTTCACCGGATAGCGGTAGATGGCGTGGATGCTCGGGGTCTCGGCACTCATGAGCAGGGCTTGTAGGCCGCCGAGCCGCCCCCTGCCTAGGCCGCGCCGGAAAATCCACAGCGGCCTCTTCCGCCGCAAATTGTGAGTTCCCACATAGGATTTGCCGGCCGCCATTCGGGGTTGGCGCCATTGATCGTTCGGGGTTAATTGGCTTAGCTGGCTGCCATTTTCGTGCCGCACGGGCGAAGAGGCAGGCCGAGGGAGACGCTATGGATTTCGAGAAATTCACGGACCGCGCCCGCGGGTTCGTTCAATCTGCCCAATCGCTGGCCCTGCGGGAGGGCCAACAGCAATTCGCAACCGAGCATCTGCTCAAGGTGCTGCTCGACGACCCCGAGGGGTTGGCCAGCGGTCTGATCGACCGCGCCGGCGGCCGCTCGCGCGAGGCACTTGCGGCGGTCGAGGCCGCGCTCGCCAAGCTGCCCAAGGTGTCCGGCAGCGGGGCCGGCCAAGTCTATCTGGCGCCGGCGCTCGCGCGCGTGTTCGATCAAGCGCAGAAGGTCGCGGAGAAGGCCGGCGACAGCTATGTCACCGTGGAGCGCCTCCTGCTGGCGCTGGCGCTCGAAAAGGACAGCGAGGCCGGAAAGATTCTGGCGCGCGCCGGCGTCACGCCGCAGAACCTCAACGAGGCCATCAACGCCTTGCGCAAGGGCCGCACCGCCGACACGAGCTCGGCCGAGAACGCTTACGACGCGCTGAAAAAATACGCCCGCGATCTCACCCAGGCAGCGCGCGACGGCAAGATCGACCCGGTCATCGGGCGCGACGAGGAGATCCGGCGCACCATCCAGGTGCTTTCCCGCCGCACCAAGAACAACCCGGTACTGATCGGCGAACCCGGCGTCGGCAAGACTGCCATCGTCGAAGGTCTGGCCCAGCGCATCGTCAACGGCGACGTGCCTGAGAGCCTGCACGACAAGAAGCTGCTGGCGCTCGACATGGGTGCGCTGATTGCCGGCGCGAAATATCGCGGCGAGTTCGAAGAACGGCTCAAGGCCGTGCTGCAGGAGGTTACCTCTTCGGATGGCGGCATCATCCTGTTCATCGACGAGATGCACACGCTGGTGGGGGCCGGAAAGGCCGACGGGGCCATGGACGCCTCGAACCTGCTCAAGCCGGCGCTCGCCCGCGGCGAGTTGCACTGCGTCGGCGCGACCACCCTCGACGAATACAAGAAGCACGTCGAAAAGGATGCCGCGCTCGCCCGGCGCTTCCAGCCGGTCTTCGTCAGCGAGCCGACGGTCGAGGATACGATATCGATCCTGCGCGGCCTCAAGGACAGGTATGAGCAGCACCACGGCGTGCGGATTACCGACTCGGCCATCGTGGCTGCGGCGACATTGTCAAACCGCTACATCACCGACCGCTTTCTCCCGGACAAGGCGATCGATCTGATCGACGAGGCCGCTGCGCGCCTCAAGATGCAGGTCGATTCCAAGCCCGAGGAGCTCGATTCGATCGACCGCGAGATCGTGCGGTTCAAGATCGAGCAGGAGGCGCTCAAGAAAGAGAGCGATCCTGGCTCGAAGGAACGGCTCAAACGGCTCGACAAGGAACTGGTGGCGCTCGAGAAGCAGTCCGCCGACCTGACGTCGCGCTGGAAGTCCGAGAAGGACAAGCTTTCGGACGCGCAAAAGCTCAAGACCGAGCTCGACCACCTGCGCGTCGAACTCGCCAACGCGCAACGCAAAGGCGAATATCAGCGGGCGGGCGAGCTCGCCTATGGCCGCATCCCGGAGATCGAGAAAAAGCTCAAGAGCATCGAGGCGGCGGAGGGCAAGGGTGCCATGGTCGAGGAGGCGGTGACCGCCGACCACGTGGCGCAGGTGGTCTCGCGCTGGACCGGCATTCCCGTCGACAAGATGCTGGAGGGCGAGAAGGAAAAGCTGCTGCGCATGGAGCAGCAGCTCGGCAAGCGCGTCATCGGCCAGGCCGAGGCGGTCAGGGCGGTGTCGACGGCGGTGCGCCGTGCGCGCGCCGGCCTGCAGGATCCCCACCGGCCGATCGGCTCGTTCATGTTTTTGGGCCCGACCGGCGTCGGCAAGACCGAGCTGACCAAGGCGTTGGCGGAATATCTGTTCGACGACGAGTCGGCGCTGCTGCGCATCGACATGTCGGAATACATGGAAAAGCATTCGGTCGCGCGGCTCATCGGCGCCCCCCCGGGCTATGTCGGCTACGAGGAGGGCGGCGCGCTGACTGAAGCGGTCCGGCGGCGGCCCTACCAGGTAGTGCTGTTCGACGAGATCGAGAAGGCACACCCTGATGTCTTCAACGTGCTGCTGCAGGTGCTCGACGACGGCCGCCTGACCGATGGGCAGGGCCACACCGTCGACTTCCGCAACACGTTGATCGTGATG
>Ga0207688_10000130_pt1 | contig 31681 bp, 29 predicted proteins | sample KBSMiscanthusM4_FD_184296 | JGI IMG/M metagenome (GOLD analysis project Ga0207688, IMG submission 184296) | Miscanthus rhizosphere microbial communities from Kellogg Biological Station, Michigan, USA - M4 (SPAdes) (version 2) | ecosystem: Host-associated > Plants > Roots > Rhizosphere ...
GTGACGACAGACATTCCTCGACGGCAGAGGAGATCGAGCACCTGGCAAGCCCGTGTCACCACGCCCTCATCGATGCGTGTGAAATCGACCTGTTGCGCCACTGCCGCTCCGTTGGCTCACCAATGCCTCGGTGGCTGATAATTCCCCGCCTTGCCAGCCGGTTCCCCGTGACGGTCAACGCGGTCAACTGGAAATGCCCGGCACCTGCCGGCAGAGCGGGAGGGCCGATGTGAAGCCCGGGCGGCTTGCGCCGGCTCCCGCGCGTCCGTAAGTAAGGCTGCTATGACCGTCGTGCTCGACGCCACCAACAGACCGCGACATCCGGAAAAGGCCCAGCGCCCCGACGCGGCGGTGCTGAAAAAACCCGATTGGATCAGGGTGAGGGCACCCGTATCCAGGGGTTATGGCGACACCCGGGAGATCGTACGCGCGAACGGTTTGCACACGGTGTGTGAGGAGGCCGGCTGCCCCAATATCGGTGAGTGCTGGGACAAGCGGCACGCGACCTTCATGATCATGGGCGATACCTGTACCCGTGCCTGCGCCTTCTGCAACGTCAAGACCGGCCTGCCCGGCCCGCTTGATCCGGGGGAGCCGTCACGCGTCGCGGACGCCACCGCAAAGCTCAGGCTCAAGCACGTGGTCGTAACCTCGGTTGACCGCGACGATCTTGCCGACGGCGGCGGCGAGCACTTTGCGGCTGTCATCGGCGCGATCCGGGCGCAATGCCCGGCGACGACGATCGAGGTGCTCACGCCTGATTTCCTGCGCAAGACCGGCGCGGTCGAGATGGTGGTCACGGCAAAGCCCGACGTCGTCAACCACAACCTTGAGACCGTGCCGTCGAAATATCTCACGGTGCGGCCGGGCGCACGCTACTTCGCGTCGATACGCTTGTTGCAGCGGGCCAAGGAGATCGATCCCACGATCTTCACCAAGTCCGGGATCATGGTGGGCCTGGGCGAGCAGCGGAACGAGCTGCTCCAGGTCATGGATGATCTGCGTGCGGCGGATGTCGACTTCCTCACAATCGGTCAGTATCTGCAGCCGACGCGCAAGCACCACGCCGTCGAACGCTACGTCCATCCCGACGAGTTCAGGGCCTACGAGACCATCGCTTACGCCAAGGGCTTTCTGATGGTCTCCTCTTCCCCGCTCACGCGCTCCTCGCATCACGCGGGCGAGGATTTCGCACGATTGAAAGCGGCGCGGGAGGCCAAGCTTGGCGGCGTCTGAGGACCCGATTCGCTCCCTCACAGTGATCGGCAGCGGAGGATCCGGCACAGCCGCCGGAGTCGATTAATGCCGCAATTCTCGACCAAGCGTCGCGTGCGGCACTCGGCCGCCCACATGTTTGATCTAGTTGCCGACGTGGAGCGCTATCCTGAATTCGTGCCGTTGTGCCGTTCGCTCAAGGTGCGCCAGCGCATTCTCGAGCCTGAAGGAGTCGAGATTCTGGTCGCGGACATGACGGTGGCCTACAAGTTCATCCGGGAGACCTTCACCAGCCGGGTCACGCTCGACCGGCCCAATCTTCAGATCCTGGTCGAGTATCTCGACGGCCCGTTCAGCCGGTTGGAAAACCGTTGGGCCTTTCGGGCGACGGGCGACCACGCATGTGATGTTGAGTTTTTCATCTCGTATGATTTCAAGAGCCGGACGTTTGGCCTGATCATGGGGACGATGTTCGACGCGGCCTTCCGGCGCTTCGCAGGCGCCTTCGAACGGCGCGCCGACCTGGTCTATGCGAAGTGAGCCGCGGCTGATCCGCCGGCCTGGTCAGCTCGCCATCGGAGAAGTCAGACCCGGCTGTTCCCCATCTGGCGGCCGAAACCGATCATCAACCGGATGAGGCCGCTTCTGTTGTGGCGAGGTCGTGCAGCATGTCGAGCGCCTCTATCACTGATGCGCGTCGCACTTGCGTGCGGCCGATGTCGCCGTAGTTGCGCTCGCGTGCGATCAGGCGGCCGGCATGAGATGCAGCCGCAAAATGCACGAGGCCGACGGGCTTGCCCGGCACCGCGCCTCCTGGTCCGGCGATCCCGGTGATCGACACGGCGAGATGGACCGGCGCATGCGCCAGTGCGCCGCTGGCCATGGCTTCCGCGGTCTCGCGGCTGACCGCCCCGTGACTTGCAAGCGTGGCCGACGTAACGCCGACCATCGTCTGCTTGGCCTCATTGCTGTAAGTGACGAAACCGCGCTCGAATACATCGGAGGAGCCGGCGATCTCGGTGAGGGTCGCTGCCAATAAGCCACCGGTGCAGGACTCGGCAGCGGCAATCGTGAGGCCTTTCGTTCGGCATAGATCGAGCAGCGTTCGCGCCCGCTCGACCAACTCCTGATCCATCTAATCGCTCCACGGAAGGCGAACGGTTGCATTGGCAAAGGCGGCCATGCCTTCGCCGCGGCCGGTGAAGCCCATTTTTTCGCTCGTGGTCGCCTTCACGCCCACCCGCTCAATGGGTATGCCGGCAAGCTCGGCGATGCGGGTCCGCATCTGATCGCGGTGAGGGCCGATCCGCGGGGCCTCGCAGACGATGGTGACGTCGATATGGGCGATTCGACCTCCGCGCGCATGCACCCGTTCGACCGCGAAAGCGAAAAAGCGATCCGAAGAGGCGCCTCGCCATCGGGCATCGGTGGGAGGAAAATGCACGCCGATATCACCTTCGGAAAGCGCGCCGAGAATGGCGTCTACGAGCGCGTGAAGGACGACATCGGCGTCGGAATGGCCCGACAATCCGCGCCCATGGGGGATGCGCACGCCGCCTAACATGACGTGATCGCCATCGCCGAATTGGTGGACATCGAAGCCAAAGCCAGTGCGCACATCGCTCAAGGCCGCAAGCTTGGCCACCTCGGCGCGGCTGAAGTCATCGTCTGTGGTCAGCTTCACGTTCCCAGCCTCACCCTTGAAGGTGGTGACCTTGAGGCCCGCCCATTCGGCGAGCGCGGCGTCGTCGGTAAAATCATCGCGCCCTGCGGCGGCGGCGCGTTGGTGCGCATCGAGGAGGACGGCAAAGCCGAACGCCTGCGGGGTCTGCACCATGCGCAATTGCGCTCGGTCGATCGTGCCGGTTACGCAGCCGGTCGCATCGACGGTTTTGACGGTGTCCGCAACCGCAATCACCGGCACCGCCGCGCCGCTCGTGCCCGCGGCCGCGATCGCCCGGGTGATCAGGGCGACCGACGCAAACGGCCGGGCGGCATCGTGCACCAGCACGAGGTCCGGGCGATGACTCTCTAATGCCCGGAGGCCGGCGCGAACGGAAGCCTGCCGGGATGCACCGCCGTGGACCGGCGGCAAGAGATAGATACCCGCCACCGCCGCCTGGAAGAGCGCGTCATCATCGCCGTGGATCACCGGCTGGACGGCCGAGATTTCATTGTGCCCCGCCAAAGCGGCGAGGCTCGACCGGATCATAGGCTCGCCCAGAATGCACCGGTATTGCTTTGGCAGATCGCCGCCGGCACGGAGCCCGCGGCCCGCTGCCACAACCACGGCCGCCACTTTTACTGTCATGTCCGCAATCCGAAACACGATGTTGCAACATGGCTTTAGCCCGTCCGGGCGATACCGCAAACCCGGTCCGGGCCGGCCTGAACGATCTGTCTGCGGAAATGGGGATTTTTGCAGTGCAACACTTGCGTATCCGGCAAGGTTGGCTAAACTCTATGCAGCCTGAGAATGTCGCCTATTTCGTGTGCAAGGACCTCAAATCGCTGTGTTACCAACGCTTTTACCCCGGCAGCCGGTCGTCATCGGGAGCCTCACGCTGCCAAGTCCGGTGATTTTGGCGCCGATGTCAGGCGTGACGGACGCGCCGTTTCGACGCTTGGCAGCGGGCCTCGGGGCTGGGCTTGTGGTTTCGGAAATGACCGCGAGCGAGGCCCTGGCCGAGGGCTGTGCCGACGCCCTGGTACGAGCGGAGGGACGCGGCCTCGACGTGCACGTGGTGCAACTGGCGGGATGCGAGGCGCGCTGGATGGGAGAGGCCGCCCGCATCGCAGAGGGCTCCGGCGCAGCCGTCATTGACATTAACATGGGCTGTCCGGCGCGGCACGTCACTGGTGCGCAGTCGGGCTCCGCACTGATGCGTGATCTCGACCATGCCGTGACATTAATCGAAGCCACCGTAGGCGCGGTCTCGGTCCCGGTGACGCTCAAAATGCGGCTCGGGTGGGATGAGCGCTCGATCAACGCTCCTGAGCTCGCACGCCGTGCGCAGGACGCGGGCGTGCGACTGATCACGGTGCATGGACGCACGCGCTGCCAGTTCTACAAGGGCCGCGCAAATTGGGCCGCGGTGCGTGCTGTCAGGGAGAGCGTTTCGATTCCGCTCGTGGTGAACGGCGACATTTGCACTTTTGAGGACGCTACCGCCGCGCTGGAGGCTTCCGGCGCCGATGCGGTCATGGTGGGGCGTGGGGCGCAAGGCCGCCCGTGGCTGCCCGGGCAGATCGGTCGCCGCCTGGCCGGCGGAGGGCCCGAGAGCGCGCCGCCGCTCACCACGCAGTTCGCAATGATCCGTCTGCTCTACGACGATATGCTGTCGCACCACGGCCGCGCGATCGGCCGGCGCCATGCGCGCAAGCACCTCGGCTGGGCCCTCAACGCGGCGGCCGAGACCGCGGGGGCACCCGAGGGCATGCTCAAGGCACATCGCGAGCGGGTGCTGACCGCGGAAGAGCCGGCCGTTGTTCACCGTCACCTCGAGGAGGCCTACGGCGCATTCGGCGGGACGGCGAGGATGGCGGCATGAGCCGGCTCGAGCCTATGCCCACGTTGCCGTCCGGCACCGCTGACGCGGTGCTCGACGCGCTGCCGCATCCCGTCATCATGGTCTCGGCTGATGGCCGGGTGGCCAATGCCAATGCCGCCGCCGAATCGTTTTTCGAAGCCTCCCTGCCGCTCCTGCGCCGTCATCGTCTGGGCGACCTCGTGCCGTTTGGAAGCCCCTTGCTGGCTCTCATCGACCAGGTGCGCGCACGCGGAGCGGCGGTCAACGAGTACAAGGTCGATCTCGGCACGCCGCGTAATCCCGGCGAACGCCTCGTCGATCTGCATGTGGCGCCCCTGCCGGAGCGGCCGGACCACGTGGTCGTCATGCTGCAAGAACGCACGATCGCCGACAAGATGGATCGCCAGCTCACGCATCGCGGCGCGGCGCGTTCGGTGACCGCGCTCGCGGCCATGCTGGCGCACGAAATCAAGAATCCACTCTCCGGCATCCGCGGAGCAGCGCAGTTGCTCGAACAGTCGGTCGGCGACGAGGATCGCGCTTTGACACGCCTGATCTGCGACGAGGCCGATCGCATCGTCAAACTCGTCGACCGCATGGAAGTGTTCACCGACGAGCGGCCGGTCGAGCGCGAATCTGTCAACATTCACGTGGTGCTCGAGCACGTCAAACGACTGACGCATTCGGGTATCGCACGGCACATCAAATTCCTCGAGGAATACGACCCGTCGCTGCCCCCCGTGCTCGCCAATCGCGACCAACTCATTCAGGTCTTTCTCAATCTCGTGAAAAACGCCGCCGAGGCGATCGGGGAGAATGCAGCGGACGGCGAAATTCAGCTCTCCACCGCCTTCCGGCCGGGCGTGCGGCTCTCGCTTCCGGGCACCAAGACGCGCGTGTCGCTGCCGCTCGAATTCTGCGTGAAGGACAACGGGCCCGGAGTGCCCGAGGACATCTTGCCCCATCTCTTCGATCCGTTCGTGACGACGAAACCGACGGGCTCGGGCCTTGGCCTGGCGTTGGTGTCAAAGATCATCGGCGATCACGGCGGGATCATCGAGTGCGAGTCGCAACCGCGACGGACCATCTTTCGTGTACTCATGCCCATTTTCTTGGGTGACGACGCCGAGCCGGGCGACGCTACCTAACGAGGGATGCCAATGCCCGCTGGAAGCATACTGGTTGCTGACGACGACGCGGCAATCCGAACCGTGCTCAACCAAGCCCTTTCGCGCGCAGGATACGAAGTGCGCTCGACCAGCAATGCCGCGACGCTGTGGCGTTGGGTCAGTCAAGGAGAAGGCGATCTCGTCATCACCGACGTGATCATGCCGGACGAAAATGCGTTCGATCTCTTGCCGCGGATCAAGAAACTGCGGCCGCAGCTGCCGGTGATCATCATGAGCGCCCAGAATACGTTCATGACCGCGGTGCGCGCGTCCGAGCGCGGCGCCTACGAGTATCTGCCGAAGCCGTTCGATCTCAAGGAGCTCATCGGCATCGTAGGCCGCGCGTTGTCGGAGCCGAAGGAGCGCGCGCGTCCGGCCCCGAAGGCGGAGGACTTCGACTCCATTCCGCTCGTCGGCCGCTCGCCGGCGATGCAGGAGATCTATCGTGTGCTCGCGCGCCTGATGCAGACCGATCTCACCGTGATGATCACCGGCGAATCAGGAACCGGCAAGGAGCTGGTCGCCCGTGCACTGCACGATTACGGCAAGCGCCGAAATGGTCCTTTCGTGGCCATCAACATGGCGGCAATTCCTCGCGATCTCATCGAGTCGGAATTGTTCGGCCACGAGAAGGGCGCGTTCACGGGCGCCAATAGCCGCAGTTCCGGTCGCTTCGAGCAGGCCGAGGGCGGCACGCTATTCCTCGACGAGATCGGCGACATGCCGATGGAAGCGCAGACCCGGCTTCTGCGTGTGCTGCAACAGGGCGAATATACCACCGTGGGCGGGCGCACGCCGATCAAGGCCGACGTGCGCATCATCGCGGCCACCAACAAGGACCTGCGCATCCTGATCCAGCAGGGGTTGTTCCGGGAGGATCTGTTCTTCCGTCTCAATGTCGTGCCGCTACGGCTGCCGCCGCTGCGTGAACGTACCGAAGACGTGCCTGACCTGATCCGCCATTTCTTCACTCAGGTCGAGCGCGAAGGTCTGCCGGCGAAGCAACTTGATCAGGCAGCCCTCGAGCGGCTCAAACGGCATCGCTGGCCCGGCAATGTGCGCGAGCTCGAAAATCTCGCCCGTCGGCTCGCCGCGCTCTATCCCCAGGAGACCATTTCGGCTGCAGTGATCGACGCCGAGCTCTCGCAGCCCGCCATGGTGTCAGGGGACGAGGAGTCGCGGGCAGAGGAGGGGCTTTCGGGGGCCGTGGAGCGGCATCTGGCTTCCTATTTCGCGAGCTTCGGGGAGGAATTGCCACCGCCCGGCCTCTATCACCGTGTCCTGCGGGAGATCGAGCACCCGTTGTTGTCGGTGACCCTCGCGGCCACCCGGGGAAACCAGATCCGGGCCGCCGACCTGCTCGGGGTTAACCGCAACACGCTGCGGAAGAAGATCCGCGACCTCGATATTCAGGTCTTCCGCAGCAGCAATTGACGCGACTACCGGGTTCTCGACAGGCTTGGTGCCGAATGGCCACAGCCCGGTCGGCCACGCCCCGGATTTGTCGCAATCCAGCAACATTGTTGTATAAAAGCATCACTGGAAAATACCATCGATGATCTGGGGGGCGCCCAAACGGGCGGTTTTGTCGCACCGTTTCGGGCTGCCGTTTGGGACGAGAAATCTTGATGACTGACGTCGGTCAGGCCGCCACCGCCGAGTTGGCGACTGCTGCCGCGGCGCCCGCGCCGGGATGGCTCCCACGGACGCTCGGCTTCGCGGCCGTTGCGCTCGCGCTGCTGTCGGCGCTGGTGACCTTTCTCGTGCTGGCCGGGCTCACGCCGATCGCGCCGACGCATGAGGTCGTGGTCACGCTCCTCCTGACCAACGCGGTCACGGTCTTTCTTCTTGTTGTGGTGATTGCACGCGAGGTCTGGGGTGTTGTGCAGGCGAGGCGCCGCGGGCGCGCCGCCGCAAGACTTCACGTGCGAATCGTTGCCCTGTTCTCCGTCATCGCTGCGGTTCCTGCGGTGCTGGTAGCCGTCGTGGCAAGCGTGACGCTCGACCGTGGCCTCGACCGGCTGTTCTCGCAACAGACACAATCGCTCATCGAGAACTCGTTGATCGTCGCCGACGCATATGTGCGCGAGCAGGTGCAATTCGTGCGCGCCGAAAGCATCGCTACCGCAATAGAGTTGGCGCGCGCCAAGCCGTTATTCGACCAGTCGCGCGAGCAGTTCCATCAATTCCTCGCGGTCCAGGCCTCGATCCGCGGATTGCCGGCCATCGTGCTGCTCGACAAGGATCTCAATGTCGTCGATGAGGTCGAGACGAAGGTCACCCAGGCCTTCGTTAAGCCGTCGGCAGAGGTGCTCGCTGGCATCAACGACACCGAGCCGCAAGTGGCGATGTTCCTCGACGCCAATCACGTCGCCTCGATCATCAAGCTGCGCGGTTACAACGACGTCTATCTGTATATCGCGCGGCTTCTCGACCCGCGGGTGCTGGCGCAATTGCGGGGGACGCAGGCCAGCGTCGCGCAGTACGCCGACCTCTCGGCGCGGCGCATCGGGATTCAGATCGCGTTCGGGTTGATGTACACGGTGATTGCACTGATCGTGCTGCTATCAGCAGTCTGGATCGGATTGAATTTCGCCAACTATCTGGTGGCGCCGATTCGACGCCTGATCGGGGCCGCTCAGGTCGTATCCACGGGCAATCTTTACGTTCAGGTGCCGACCCGGCGTTCCGAAGGCGATCTTGCGCAGCTCGGAGAGACCTTCAACAAGATGACTCAGGAACTGCGCACGCAACGCGACGACATCGTGCGCGCCCGCGACCTGATCGACAGCCGTCGCCGTTTCACCGAGGCCGTGCTCGCCGGAGCGAGCGCGGGGGTCATCGGCGTGGACGCCGAGAGCTGTATCAGCATCCTGAACCGGTCCGCCGAGCGACTGATCGGGAGTTCGGAAGCGGAGGCGCTCGGACGGCAATTGACCGATATCGTTCCCGAACTTGCCGAAATCTTCACCGCTGCGCGGTCCGGGTTGCAACGTTTGGTGCAGGGCCAGGTGACGATCAATCGCAACGGTCGCGAGCGCAACCTCTCGGTGCGCGTGACGAGCGAACAGTCGAGCGCGGCCGAGGGCGGGTACGTCGTGACGCTCGACGATATCACCGAACTCGTAGCCGCGCAGCGCACCTCCGCGTGGGCCGACGTGGCTCGCCGTATCGCCCACGAGATCAAGAACCCGCTCACGCCAATTCAGCTCTCCGCGGAGCGGTTGCGTCGAAAGTATGCCAGCGTCATCAAGGATGACGGGGGCATCTTCCAGCAATGTACCGACACCATCGTCCGCCAGGTCGACGATATCAAACGCATGGTGGACGAATTCTCGCGCTTTGCGCGCATGCCCAAGCCCGTGATGACGCCCGAGGACGTGGCCGATACAGTCCGCCAGGTCGTATTTCTGCAACGCGTCGGCAATGCCGATATCGATATCGAGGTCGAGATCGCCCAAGACCCGATGCCCGCGCAGTTCGACCGCCGGCTCATCTCACAAGCGCTGACCAACATCATCAAGAATGCGACCGAAGCGGTCACTGCCGTTCCACCGGACGAACTCGGCCGCGGCCGCATCCGCGTTTTCGCGGGCCGCGAAGGCAGCGATATAGTCATCGACGTGGTCGACAACGGTATCGGATTGCCGAAAGAGAATCGCAGCCGACTGCTCGAGCCCTACGTCACGACCCGGGAAAAGGGAACCGGGCTGGGCCTCGCGATCGTGGGCCGTATCATGGAGGATCACGGAGGCTGCATCGAACTCGGCGATGCCTCTGACAAGATCCCAGGCCAGCGCGGAGCTTGGATGCGGCTGCGCTTTGCAGCGGAAGCCGCGGCCGCGAAGGATATTCAGCCCGCGCGGCCGTCTCAATCCCCTCAACTTGCAACGAATGCGTAATTAGCCATGGCAGATGACATTCTCATTGTTGATGACGAAGCGGACATCCGGGAGCTCGTTTCCGGCATCCTGCAGGATGAAGGCTTTATCACGCGCTCCGCGCGTGATAGCGACGACGCGCTGGCGCATGTCGCTAGCCGCAGACCCAATCTCGTCTTCCTCGACATCTGGCTGCAGGGCAGCCGGCTCGACGGGCTGCAATTGCTCGATGCGATGAAGGGGCAGCATCCCGAACTCCCGATCGTGATGATTTCTGGTCACGGCAACATCGAAACCGCCGTGGCCGCCATCAAGCAAGGGGCGTACGACTTTATCGAGAAGCCGTTCAAGGCCGACCGGCTGGTGCTGGTTGCCCAGCGCGCGCTGGAGACGTCGCGGCTCAAGCGCGAAGTCAAGGCACTTAAACAGTTTGCGCCTTCCGCGGTGGTGGGCAAGTCGTCGTCGATAAATCAACTGCGTCAGACGGTGGAAAAAATCGCCCCCACCAACAGTCGCATCTTGATTGTCGGGCCTGCCGGCGCCGGCAAGGAACTGGCCGCTCGCGCGATCCATGCTCATTCGGCGCGCGCCAATGGACCGTTCATCGTGATCAATGCAGCGGCGATGATGCCCGAACGCATGGAACTCGAGATGTTTGGCGTCGAGCTGCCAACGGACGGGCAGGGGCGCAAGGTCGGCGCACTCGAAGAGGCTCACGGCGGTACGCTATTCATCGACGAAATCGCCGACATGCCGAGGGAGACCCAGAACAAGATCCTGCGGGTCCTGGTCGAGCAGACCTTCCAGCGCGTCGGCGGCACCCAGAAGGTTCAGGTCGACGTGCGCATTATCTCGTCGACCGGGCGCAATATCGAAGCTGAGATCGCCGCCGGCAAGTTCCGTGAAGACCTTTATCACCGCCTTTCGGTCGTGCCGATCCGCGTGCCGCCGCTGGCGGAGCGCCGCGAGGACATTCCCCATCTCATTGAATATTTCATGGAGCAGATTTCGCTCGGGACCGGTCTGCCGAAGCGCCTGATCGGCGAGGACGCCATGGCCGTGCTGCAGTCGCACGACTGGCCCGGCAATGTGCGCCAGCTGCGCAATAATGTGGAGCGGCTGATGATTCTCGCCGGCGGCGACCCGGAGGCGGTGATCAATGCCGACATGCTGCCGCAGGATGTGGGATCCATGGTGCCCTCCATGCCCGGCGGCGACGGGGGTGAACACCTGATGGGATTGCCTCTGCGCGATGCGCGCGAGGTGTTCGAGCGCGAATATCTGGTTGCGCAGATCAGTCGATTTGGCGGTAACATTTCCCGGACGGCAGAGTTTGTCGGCATGGAGCGCTCCGCGCTCCACCGCAAGCTCAAGGCGCTCGGGATCGACTGACCAGAGGCGGGCGATAGGGGATGGGGATGGAGGACCGAAACCGTGGTGTCACTATTGAATCATCTCGCGGCCTCCGTCCGCCATCCGCTGTTCTCTGAATGTCACGCATTGCGTATGTGAATGGCCGCTACCTGCCGCTGCGGCAAGCCACCGTCCATATCGAGGATCGCGGCTATCAATTTTCAGACGGCGTCTACGAGGTCTGCGAAGTCAGGGACGGATACGTCATCGACCAGCGGCGCCATCTGGCACGGCTCCAACGTTCGCTTGATGAGCTCGGCATCGCCATGCCGATGTCGGAGACCGCGCTCGCGATCATCATGCGCGAATGCATGCGCCGGAACCGGTTGCACGATGGCATCATTTATCTGCAGATCACCCGAGGGGTGGCCCGAAGGGATCATGGCTTTCCGCCTCCGGGCACTCATCCCAGCGTCGTGGTGACCGCCCGCAGCATCGACTTCGCGGGCAATGAACGAACTGCAGCGGAAGGCCTGGCGATCATTACCGTGCCGGACAACCGGTGGCAGCGCGTCGACATCAAATCGATCTCGCTGCTGCCCAATGTGCTGGCCAAACAGGCGGCGCGCGAGCGGGGAGCCAAAGAGGCTTGGTTCGTCGACCAGGACGGCCACGTCACCGAAGGGTCGTCGAGCAATGCCTGGATCATCACCAAGGGCGGCAAGGTCGTCACTCGTCCCGCTGATAATGGAATCTTACGGGGTATCACCAGGACCGTGTTGATCGAGGTCATCGAGGCCCACGGCCTGCAATTCGAGGAACGGCCGTTTACGGTCGAGGAGGCGCAAGGCGCGCGCGAGGCCTTCCTGACCTCTGCCAGCCAAATCGTAATGCCTGTCGTCCGGATTGACGACCGACCGGTGGGGAACGGCGCGCCTGGGTCGGTGGCGACCGCGCTACGGGCCGAATTCCATCGCCACGCCGAACGGAGCTGACCCACCGATTTGCCCTCGACGGAGCACACTCTGCCCCCAACTTGTGCTTGCGCCGCCCGCGGACGTGCCCTGTAATGGCCCGGTCCGGGTCCTTTCGAGGGTGCAGCCTAGAAAATGGGCACAGCGACCTGGCAATAAAGCTCGCGGGAAGGGGCCCGTGAGCCAAAAAATGGAACAATGACAATGGCGGCCGAACGCGCACAAAACCTCCAAGACACCTTCCTCAACCATGTTCGCAAGAACAAGACACCGCTCACGATCTTCTTAGTGAACGGAGTGAAGTTGCAAGGCGTCGTGACCTGGTTCGACAATTTCTGCGTGCTACTGCGACGCGACGGGCACTCGCAACTTGTCTACAAGCATGCCATCTCAACGATCATGCCGGGTCACCCGATCCAGCTGTTCGAAGGGGCCGAGGAAGCATCGGCCGGAGACAAGGCCTGATTGGAACCGCGTCGGTTCGATAGCCACGGCGACCGCCTGAGTTCGCACAAGAGCTCGGAGACGGGCCGCGCACTTGTCATTGAGCCGCATCTGCGGGGGCGCATGCCGCTCTCGACGGATGCGCGCGCCCATGCAGCGTTACGCTCTCCCGAAGCGAGGCTAGAGGAGGCAGTGGGACTCGCGCGCGCGATCGACCTGAGCGTGGTGTCATCCGGAATCGTGCCCCTGAGCGGCATACGGCCCGCGACCTTCATCGGCAAGGGCAAGGTTGAGGAGATCGCCGGTTTGGTCAAAGCTGACGAGGCCGGAATCGTCGTGATGGACTGCGCCCTCTCGCCGGTGCAGCAGCGCAATCTCGAAAAAGCCTGGAGTGCAAAGGTGGTCGATCGCACCGGCTTGATCTTGGAGATTTTCGGGCGGCGCGCGCGCACGCGTGAAGGCGCCCTCCAGGTGGAGCTGGCGCATCTCACCTACCAGAAGAGCCGGCTGGTACGTACCTGGACGCATCTCGAGCGCCAGCGGGGCGGCTTTGGATTTCTCGGCGGCCCGGGCGAAACTCAGATCGAGTCGGACCGGCGCATGATCGAGGAGCGCATCGCGCGCATCGAGGCCGAGCTCGAGAAGGTCAAGCGCACGCGCAAACTTCACCGCGACAGTCGCAAGCGGGTCCCGTATCCGATCGTAGCGCTCGTGGGCTACACCAATGCCGGCAAATCGACCCTGTTCAATCGCATGAGCCGCGCGAGCGTGCTCTCCGCCGACATGCTGTTCGCAACCCTCGATCCGACTTTGCGCGCAGTCGAGCTGCCTCAAGGCTTGCGCGTCATCCTGTCCGACACCGTCGGCTTCATTTCCGATTTGCCGACCATGCTGGTCGCCGCGTTTCGCGCGACGCTCGAAGAGGTCATCGAGGCCGACCTCATCCTGCACGTACGCGACGTATCGCACGCGGACGCCGAAGCACAGTCGCTCGATGTCGAACAGGTTCTCAGGCAACTCGGCATCGCGCCAGACGACGGCGCGCGGCTGGTCGAGGTGTGGAACAAGATCGACCGGCTCGACCGCGACGCCAATATCCGTCTGCGCAATCGTGCCGAACGGCAGCCGGTCGAGCGACGTCCGGTGCTGGTTTCGGCGCTGAGCGGGGAGGGGATCGACCTCCTGGCGACGGAGATAGAAGCGCGACTCGCGACGCGGCGGGTGACGCTTGATCTGGTTATCGATGCTGCCGACGGTGCCGGGGTAAGTTGGTTGCATCGGAACACCGAAGTCATGACAAAGGTGTTGCGCGATGACGGCGCGCTCGCGATCACGGTTCGCTCCGACCCGGCGAACGCAGAGAAGGTGCGTGCCAAGTTCAACGCCTCCGGGGTTCCGTCCCACTGACGAGTGCGTCGAGCCAGAAGGTGCCGGGCGCAATGACACGTCTCTCGAAAGCAGGCATCGGCACTGCTCTGGCGGCGCTTCTATTTACGACGTTCGTGCCGGCAGCCCGTAGTCAAACGCTGACCCTCCGCTACGGCCAGGCCTATTCCGCGGCGCGGAGCATCTTCTCCTTGCCGGTCGCGATCGCCGAGCGGGAGGGCTTCTTTGCACGCGAAGGGCTCAACGTGCAGATTCTCCAGCCCATCCCGGGCGGAGCGGACCACCAGATTGCCGCGTTGCATAACGACAGCGTCGATCTCACTCATGTCGCCACGCCGTTCCTGATCCGGGCGGCGCTCGCCGGCTCTGATGCCGTCGCGGTGGCTGCCGAGTTCAAGAACCCGATCTACAGCGTGATCGCGAAGCCCGAAATAGCGACCTTTGCCGACCTCAAAGGCAGGCTGGTCGGGCTGGCGGACGAATACGGGACTATCACACTGTCCATTCGCAAACTCATGGGCCTGCATGGCTTGGCGCGCGGCGAGTTCGGCTTTCGCACCATCGAGGGAACCTCCGGTCGCTGGGCCTGCCTGCGCCGGGGCGACTGCGATGCGGTCGTACTGGGTCAACCACAGGATCTGATCGCCGTGGAGCAAGGGTTCCGCATGCTCGGGACATCAACCGAAGCGGTGCCAGAACTCCTCTACACGGTGACCGCGGTGCGGCGTTCCTGGGCGACGGCGAACAAGGACGCCGTGGTGCGTTACGTGCGTGCCCTTTCCGCAGCCTTCACGTTCATTCGCAATCCCTCCCACCGGGACCGCGTGGTGAGAACCGTGATGCAAAGCACGAATGCGTCGGAGACGATCGCGCAACAGACGTTGGCGCTGTTCTTCGATCCCGAACGCGGTGTTCTGCCGAAGCGAGCCGAGATCGATCTCGAGGGCCTTGCGCAGGTGATTGCGATGATGAGCGACGCGGGCGCGATCAAGACGCCATTGCCTTCACCCGAGCAGTTCGTGGATCTGCAATATCTGCGTGCGGCAGGGGTGCCATAGATTGAACTCGGCGTGAAAGAACGCCGCAGCGAACGCCGCTCGACAAATACGCGATCCAAGTCAGGATCGCTCAGGGCAGGGAACGATCGTGGGCAACATGGCGGGCGATATTATGCGCCAAGCGATCATCGGGGTGTGGCTCTGTATCCCGATCGCGCCCGCGGCCGCTGACACCGTGACGCTCCGGTACGGGCAAATTCCCTCGACCGTAAGAAGCGTGTCGGCGCTCTATCTCTCTATCGCCCAGCAGAAAGGATTCTTCGCCCGCGAGGAGGTCAAGCTCGACCTCATTCCAATCGCGGGCGGCACCGACAAGATGATCGCCGCGCTCGATCACGGCACCGTAGATGTAACTCAGACCGCCACACCCTATCTGATCCGTGCGGTGCTCTCGGGTTCGGACGCGGTGGCGATCGCCGGTGAAACGGCCAATCCCGTCTACAGCCTGATCGTGAAGCCGCAGATCCAGCATTTTGCCGAACTCAAGGGCAAGACGCTCGGTCTCTCGCTACCCGTCGATACGATTTCGATCTCCATGCGCAAGCTGCTGGCGCTCAAGGGGCTCGGCGAGGCCGACTATTCCGTCAAGGAACTGGTGGGCACGCCGGTACGTTTCGATTGCCTCAAGCGGGGAGAGTGCGACGCGGTGCCTCTCGGTCAACCCGAGGATTTCGTCGCTATGGGGGAGGGCTACCGGAGATTGGGTGTGTCGACGGAGGCAGTGGCGGCATTCCAATTCCAGGTCGTTGCCGCGCGCCGGGCTTGGGCGCAGGAGAACAGGGACGCGGTCGTGCGTTTCGTGCGCGCTCTCGCCGCGGCGTTTCGGTTCATCCGCGACCCCGCCAATCGCGAGGAAGTAGCGACCGCAATCGTGAAATTGACCGGATCGCCTGACCAGGTCGCGCGGCAAACGCTCGCCCTTTATTTCGAGCCGGAAAGAGGCGTTCTCCCCAAGCAAGCTGAGATCGATCTCAACGGTCTGACCCAGGTGATTGCTTTCATGGGGGAGGGCGGAGCGATCAAGCCGCCTCTGCCTCAACCCGAACGGTTCGTGGATTTGCAGTATCTGCGTGCCGCCGGCGTCCAGTGACCCGCGGTCGCTAATATTTTTCGATGCCCTTGATATCCACCACCCGACTCCATCGCGCCGCATCACGCTCGATGTAGTCCTGCATCTGCTCCGGCGTGGAAGCCATCGGTATGTTGCCGACGCCGGCAAGCTTTTCGCGAATTTCCGGGAGCTTCAGGATCTCCCCGACCTCATGATTGAGCCGCTCGACGATCGGGCGCGGGACACCCGAAGGCGCTGCAAGGCCGAGCCACGACATGACCTCGAAACCCGGCAGCGTCTCGCCGATGGCAGGGATGTCGGGCTGCAGCACAAAGCGCTCGCGTGAGGAGACCGCTAGACCGCGCAGCAAGCCGCCCCTGATCTGGGCGAACGCGATTGTCCCTGTCTCGATCATCACATCGAGTCGGCCTCCCAACAGGTCCTGAACGATCTGGGTATTGCCGCGGTAAGGAATGCCGCGAAGCGAGGTCCCGGCTTCGACATTGATCAACTCGCCGGTCAGATGGTGCACGCTTCCGGGCAGGTTCATGCCATAGGTCACGTCGAAGGGTGCGGCCCTAGCGCGCGCGACGAGATCGGCGAAGGATTTGATCGGTGAGTTCGGTGCCGTCGCGACTACCATCGGGTAGCCGGACACCATTGTGATGAACGTGAAGTCCTTGATCGAATGGTAAGGGAGCGATTTGGCAACGGCTGCCCGCGCGGAGAAGGCGCCGGTTAACATGCTGACCAGATAGCCGTCAGGTTGGGATTTTGCGACGGCGTTCCACGCCGCTACACCCGTTGTTGCCGAATTTTCGATCACCACCGCTTGGCCGAGACGCTCGCTGAGTTTCTCTCCCAGTAGCCGGCTGACGAAATCCGGGCTTCCGCCTGCGGGCGTCCCGGTCACGATCCTGATCGTGCGCGTTGGCCATTGTTGCGCGGCAAGCGGCGAGGGGAGCACCCCCCCGAGTAGAATGGCGAGCAGACAAAAGGAGAGTTGCGTCAGTGGCATCATTGCTGAGCGCCGTTGGTCGGGACGGGGTGGGAGGTGAATGTTATCACCAGCCCCGGCAGCAGGGACAGGTACTTTGGGTCCTTCCGCGAGGTGATTTGCGGCTAACGGCGAATCGCACCCTCACGGCTTTTCCCCAGACTTCGCTTCGTTCCAAAGGTCGTCCATCTCCTCAAGGGTCGCCTCCTGCGGGGTCTTGCCGCGCTCTTCCAACGCCCGTTCGATGGCGGCGAAGCGACGTTCGAACTTGCGATTGGTTGCGCGTAACGTTGCCTCCGGATCGACGTCGAGATGGCGGGCAAGATTGACCACCGCGAACAGGAGGTCGCCGACCTCGCCGGCCGCCGCCGTCCTATCTCCTGCGGCGATCTCGGCCTCGATCTCGTCCGCTTCCTCTCGGATCTTGGCCAGCACCGCGAGCGGATCATTCCAATCGAAGCCGACCCTGCCGGCTTTAGCCTGCAATTTGAGCGCGCGCGTGACGGCAGGGAGTGCCACCGGAACGCCGGCGAGGGCGGCCGCCACTTGCTCGCCCGTTCGCCCATTTGCCTTCTGTGCACGCTCCTCGCGCTTGATCTGCTCCCATAGATCCTTGACCGCCTGGGGAGCGAGATCGCGTGCTTCGCCGAACACATGGGGATGGCGCCGGATGAGCTTTTCGCTCAGTGTTTGCACTACATCGGCAAAGTCGAACGCGCCTTGCTCCTGGGCCATCCGGGCATGAAAAATGACCTGTAGGAGAAGGTCGCCAAGCTCCTCGCGCAAATCTACGAGATCGCCGCGCGCGATGGCGTCGGCAACCTCGTAAGCCTCCTCAATCGTATAGGGCGCGATGGTCGCGAAATTCTGGTCGAGGTCCCACGGACAGCCCGTCCCCGGAGTACGGAGGGCGGCCATGATCTGAAGAAGATGGGCAATGTCGCGGGAAGGGCGCATTGGACGGCAGAGAGTGGGTCAGGAGCCAGCCCTCGAAGACGGGCAGGAGAGAATACGACCCTGGCTGCCTTCTGTCTCGACCCCTCTCTGCTGTCCGTACTGTTTCCGGGTCCGCCACTCGGTCAATGACCCGTGCGCTCGGCTGCGCGGCTTGCCTCGAACAGGAACCAGCAGCGTTTCTCGGCCTCGTCGATGAAGTTCTCCAGCAGGCTGGCAGTCGCCACGTCCTCGTGCTCGTCTGCGAGCTTGTGGGCTTCGCGCATGTGCTGAATTTGAGCCTTGTTGTCGTTCATGAGCTCGTTCAACATATCGATAGCCGCCACGTAATCCTTGTCGTTGTCTTTGACGCGCTGCAGCTTGGCGATCTGTCCGATCGAGCGGATCGTGGTGCCGCCGATCTTGCGGGCGCGTTCAGCGAGTATGTCGATACTGCCTTCCAGCTGCTCGCCTTGTTCGTCGAGCAGGAGGTGATAGTCGCGGAAATGCGGTCCGCTCACGTGCCAGTGGAAATTCTTCGTCTTGACATAGAGCGCAAACGTATCAGCCAGCAGCGCATTGAGCGCCCCGGAAACCTCGCGGACTGCATCGTCAGAAAGATCGGTCGGGGTATCGAGCCGCGCCGGAGCTGCGTGCGGTTCGAGCTTTCGCACCTTACTGGTCACAGGGCACCTCTGTTTAGGGAAGGGACATTCGTGGAGCGCCGGGGAACCTTTCTCAAACGCGCGGTCAGCTTCCGGGTTCCACCATTCGCATCCGGGTTCCACCATTCGCATAAGAGATATTATGGAATATTATTATCCAGCCTCTGGGAAACCGCGGTTTGTTGAGTGCATGGCCTGGCGAATGACGGGCCTCACGTATTCCTTTGAGACAGGCGGAGCATGTCTACCGAAGTCACCTGAGGTTTCCGCGATAACCCGCTGATTTTATAAAATAAAGCCATCATGTGTCGCATTCGACACCTCAACAAGAGTGTCGATATTTCATGGGGTTGCCCCATGTATCCTGCGATACGACTTCAAGACGGCGTTGCCGGCATTTCGATCGTGAGCCCGTCGAACCCGGGCTCCACATTGGCCGGCAGCTTGGCGCGCAGTGCCTCGTAGTCCAGATCGGAATGAAGGTTGGTCAGGACCGCTCGGGCCGGCTTGATCCGATCGATCCACGTCAATGCATCGTCGACGCTGAAATGGCTCGGATGCGGCTGATACCTGAGCGCGTCCACGACCCAGACCTCGATCCCTGCCAGGGCAGCCACACTGGACTGGGGCAGGCCGCTCAAGTCACAGGAATAGGCCAGGGCGCCGAACCGGAAGCCCAAGGAAGGAATATCCCCGTGCTCCTGGAGGATGGGGAGGATCACGATCGGACCGCCCTCCCCGTCGATGGTGACCGGCTGGCCGGGCTCGAGCCGATGCTCGGTCACGATCGGGGGGTATTCACTGCCGGGAGGCGACTGGAAGCAATAGCCGAAGCGGGCACGCAATGACTTCGACGTGGCTTCATCCACGTAGACGTCGACCCGTCGCCGGCGCTTGATAAAGAGCCCGCGCAAGTCGTCGATGCCATGGGTGTGATCGGCGTGTTCATGGGTGAAAAGCACGCCGTCGAGCGAGTCGACCTCAGCATCGAGGAGTTGCTCGCGCAGATCAGGCGACGTATCGATCAGCACGCGGGTGACCGCGCCTGCTTCCCGCCGCTCCACCAGGAGCGACGTCCGCCGCCGGCGGTTCTTGGGATTGCCGGGATCGCACGCTCCCCAGCCGAGCGCGGGGCGCGGGACGCCACCCGAGGAGCCGCAACCGAGGATCGTAAACTTCATGGTCATGCGTACGCAGTTACCCCAGCGCGGATTGCGTAAGGGTGTCTGCGCTGGCCTCGGGACCCGGGACCTTGCAGAAGAGGCGAAAGAAATTCTCGGTGGTCTGCCGGGCGATCTCGTCGGTCGATACCGCCCGCGTCTCGGCCAGAATTTTGGCCGTCTCGACCACGTAGGCGGGCTCGTTTCGCTTCCCTCGATATTGGCCGGGAGCCAGATAAGGCGCGTCGGTCTCGACCAGAACGCGCTCCGCGGGCAGGCTTCGCGCAATGGCGCGGAGGGCATCGGATTTCCTGAAAGTCAGGATTCCGGTGAACGAGATGAAGAGACCGAGCGCGATGGCACGCTGCGCGAGATCTGGGCCGCCGGTGAAGCAGTGCAGGACGGCGGGGAACGCGCCTTTTCCGGTTTCCTCCTCGAGGATCCGCGCCATGTCCTCATCGGCGTCACGCGAATGAATGACGAGCGGCAATCCGGTGGTGCGCGCGGCGGCGATGTGGTTGCGGAAGCCCCTCTCCTGCGCCTCACGCGGGCTCAGATCGTAATGGTAATCGAGCCCAGCCTCTCCGATCGCGACCACCTTGGGATGGCGCGTGCGGTCTATGAGGTCGTCCACCGCAACGTCGAGCTCCTCATGCGCATGGTGCGGGTGGGTGCCGACAGAGCAATAGACATCGGGAAAGCGTTCGGCGATGGCGAGCACCTCGCCGTGTCGCTTCACGCGCGTCGAAATCGTCACCATGCGCCCAACGTCGGCGGCACGCGCACGCACGATCAGGGCGTCTAGCTCGCCCGCGAAGTCGGGAAAATCCAGATGACAGTGACTATCGATCAGCATCAGGTCTGTGCGCTTGCTTCACTGTCCACATAGCGGGGAAAGACCGGACTGGGCGCCGGGAGCGTGCTGCCAGCGGCGATCCGGCGGTCCCCGCCAAGCTCGCTGAACTGCCGCTCGCCGGGTGGAATGGCGAGCAGATCGAGCAGTTTTCCGGCCGAGCTCGGCATGAAAGGCTGGGCCAGGATCGACACCTGCCGGATGACCTCGGCGGTTACGTAGAGCACGGTCGCTTGACGCGGCGGATCGCTTTTGGCGAGCGCCCAGGGAGCCTCGCTGGCGAAGTAGCGGTTGGCCTCGGCCACCACCGCCCACACGATGGCGAGCACCTGGTGCAACTGCTGGGTCTTCATCGCCTCGCGCGCTTTGGCGATCATGCCGTCGGCCAGCGTCAGGACCGCCGTATCGTTGGCGGAAAATGCGGCCGGCTTGGGCAAGATCCCGTTGAGTTGACGCGCGATCATCGAGAGCGAACGCTGCGCCAGATTGCCCAGATCATTGGCGAGGTCCGCGTTGATGCGGTTGACGATGGCCTCGAGGCTGTAGTTACCGTCTTGGCCGAACGGGACCTCCCGCAGGAAAAAATAACGAAGCTGATCGACCCCGTAGGCGTCGACAAGCGCAATCGGGTCGATCACGTTGCCGACCGATTTCGACATCTTCTCTCCGCGGTTGAAGAGAAATCCATGCGAGAAGATTCGCCGCGGAACGTCGACGCCTGCCGACATCAGGAAGGCGGGCCAGTAAACCGCGTGGAACCGCACGATGTCCTTGCCGATGACGTGCAGGTCCGCTGGCCAGTAGCGGCGGAATTTCGGGCTGTCCGTATCGGGATAGCCAACCGCGGTGATGTAGTTCGTGAGTGCGTCCACCCACACGTACATCACGTGCTTCGGGTTGCCCGGTACTTTGACGCCCCAGTCGAAGGTGGTGCGCGAGATCGAGAGGTCCTGCAGGCCGCCTTTGACGAAGCTCATCACCTCATTGAGTCGTTCCTTCGGCAGGACGTAATCGGGATGCTTGGCATAAAGATCGAGCAGCTTCTGCTGATAGGCCGACAGTTTGAAGAAATAGCTCTCCTCCTCCACCCATTCGACCGGCGTGCCTTGCGGACCTATCCGCTCGCCTTTTTCGGTGAGCTTGGTCTCGTCCTCGTCGTAATAGGCTTCGTCGCGGACTGAATACCAGCCGGAATACTTGTCGAGATAAATGTCGCCTGCTGCTTCCATCCGCTGCCAGATGCCGATCGAAGCGCGATGATGGCGCTCCTCCGTGGTGCGAATGAATTCGTCGTTCGAGCAGTTGAGTCGCTCGACCATGGCCTTGAAGCGCGGCACATTACGTTCGACCAGTTGCTGGGGAGATAGCTTCTCCTTGGCCGCGGTCTGCAGCATCTTGATGCCATGCTCGTCGGTACCGGTCAGGAACAGGACATCGTACCCGTCGAGCCGCATGAAACGCGCTATTGCGTCGGTCGCGATCGCTTCATAGGCGTGGCCGATATGCGGCGGCCCATTCGGATAGGCGATGGCGGTAGTGAGATAGTAGCGGGGCTTGTCAGCCATTCAGTCTTTCCGCGGGATACTTGCCCAGGACGTCGTCATTCCGATAGCGCCGCGCTACCTCGGGTGACTTGACCCCGAGCCCTGCCATCACATGTCCTAGGTATCAACCGCGCGACGCCTCGGCAAGCCAGCCGAAGACATTGAAAACCAATGGCTTGCGCTCGAGATTGAAGACATCCACGTCGCGCGCGGAGAGGTTGATCCGCTCCCACACCTCGGCCACCCGCGCGAGCCGCGCGGGATCCAGTTCGCTCGCCAAGCGAGTCGACAGCCACGTATTCACGGTGTCAACGAAAGCCGCAAGCGTGGCCGGATCGGTGCCGTAGAGGCGATCGCCGAGCGCGTGCAGAGCGCGCGGATCGACCGCGGGTAGCCGCTCGAGCAACGCCGTGATGCGACTTCGCAGATCGAGCGCGTCGCCGTCGAGCAGCGCCAAGGCACGTTGGACACTGCCATCGGCGACCGCGGCGGCGGCCTCGATGTCGGCGGTTTCGGCACCTTCTCCGATCGCCGCGGCAGCCGCCCGGGCCACTTCGGAGGCCTGGAGCGGGCGAAGTGCCAGCAGCCGGCAACGGGAGCGAATGGTCGGCAAAACGCGGGCCGCTGAATGGCTGATCAACAACAGCACAGCGCGGCGGGGCGGCTCTTCCAAAACTTTGAGCAGCGCGTTGGCACCCGCGGGATTAAGGTCGTCGACCGCATCCACGATCGCGACCCGCCATCCCCCCTCTCCGGCGGTCGAGCCGAAGAACGTGATGGTCCGGCGGACGTCATCCACCTGGATGTCCTGACGCAGCTTGTTGGTCTTCTCGTTGATCGTGCGCTCCAGCACCAGAAGATCGCCGTGGCCCTGTGCCGCGATGCGCCGAATGACCGGATGATCGGCATCGACGTGAAGCGAGGTCGCGCTCTGCACCTCTGCTGCGCGCGGATCGGGATGAGCGAGGACGAAGCGGGCCATGCGGTAGGCGAGCGTCGCCTTGCCGATGCCGACAGGTCCCGCGATCAGCCATGCATGGTGGAAGCGCCGGCCCCGATAAGCTTCCAACAGTCCCCGCTCGGCCTCGCCATGGCCATGAAGAACGGTCGTCTCGCGAGGCGCCCGCGGCTCGATGCTCATTTCATCGGCATCGCTCACGATGCGGTGCCCGCATGCAACGGCGGCGTCCTCACTGGAGCAAGGCGTTCGCTCACGCTCTTCCAAATGTGCTCGGCAACTGCGGACTTCGGCTCGGTTGCGTCGATCAGCAGGCAGCGAGCGGGCTCATCGGTTGCGAGCGCCTGATAGGCGTCGCGTAGGGCCTCGTGGAACGCGCGCGCCTCCGACTCGAAACGGTCTGCAGTGCCCTCGCCTCGTCGCTTGCGTGCTCGCGCAAGCCCAACCTCCGCCGGCACGTCGAGAATGAAGGTAAGGTCGGGCTTGAGTTCCCCAACTGTCACCCGTTCGAGAGCGCGGATCAACAATGGGTCCAGACTGCCCAGAGTGCCCTGATACACCCTGGTCGAATCGATGAAGCGGTCGCAGATGACCCACGCACCCCGCGCGAGCGCCGGCTCGATCGTGGTGCGCACGTGATCGTCGCGGGCTGCGGCAAACAGGAGCGCCTCGGCTTCCACGCCAAGCGGTTTTGCCACCCCAGAGAGCAGGACGTGGCGAATCGCTTCAGCGCCGGGCGAGCCGCCGGGTTCGCGCGTGAGCACTACGTCGATGCCCAGCGCCTCGAGGCGATCTGACAGCAGGATCGAGTGGGTCGACTTGCCTGTGCCTTCGCCGCCTTCGAACGTTATGAAGCGTCCACGCATCTCGTCGCTTATGCCGAAGCTGTCGGAGGGCCCAGGGGCCGCGTTGACGGCGATCTCGTTCGCGCTGGCATCATCCGCGCTCCGCCAAGTGTTGAAGGCCGATGACGACCGGATGCTCCGCAATCGCGTAGCGTGCGCCGATCGACGTTGCAGCCATGCAACTATAGCCGCTGGAGGCCAGCGCGGAATAGGCCGACGACGAGTTCCGAGGCAGCGTCGAAGGCTCGCTGCGACATCGAGCCGGTGCCGATGCTCTCGGCCGCGCGTAGCGGAACTTCGAGAACCAAGGACTCTCCGCGCCAGACCTTGAGTGTGCCGATTTTCTGACCTTGCTGAACCGGCGCTGGCACCGGTCCGGTATAGACTACCCGGGCGATGACCTTCTCGCGCGAACCGCGCGGCACCATCAGCCGTACCTCCTTGCCGGCGACCAGTGGCACCTGCCCTTTATTGCCGCCATAGAGCTTGGCCTGGGCGATCTCCTGCCCGTCGGCGAAGAGCAGTCCGGATTGAAAACTGTGGAACCCCCATTCCAGCAACTTCTTCGCTTCGTCGGCGCGTTCTTTCTCAGATTTCAGGCCATTGACCACGACGATCAGGCGCAGTCCGTTCTGCACCGCCGAGCCGACAAGACCATAGCCTGCTTCCTTGGTGAAGCCGGTCTTGAGGCCGTCCGCGCCGATCGTGAGGGCCAGCAGCGGGTTGCGATTGTATTGGCGAATCTTGTTCCAGGTGAATTCGCGCTCGCCATAGTACTTATAGTATTCGGGATAGGTCTCGATGATGTGCCGCGCGAGCTTCGCCAGTTCGCGCGCGGTCATGAGCTGTCTTGGGTCGGGAAGACCATTTGAGTTGCCGAAGGTCGACTTGGCGAGCCCGATTTCGCGCGCACGCTTGGTCATCAGCTCGGCGAACGTGGACTCGTTGCCGGAAATGCCCTCGGCAAGTGCGATGGCGGCGTCGTTCGCCGACTGGATGATCACGCCATGCAAGAGATCATCCACGGCGACCTTGCTGTGGATCGGAATGAACATGCTCGACGTGCGCGAAGGAGCGCCGCCCCGGCGCCAAGCATTGGTGCTGACGATGAATTCATCGGTGGGTTTGAGGCGGCCCTGCTTGATCTCGTTGAACACCACCTCCGCTGTCATCAACTTGGACAGACTGGCGGGGGGAATGAGATCGTCGGCCCCCTTTTCGAACAGCACGCTGCCGCTGTCCGCTTCGATCAGGATGGCATGTGCGGCTGACGTCTGATATCCGCCGTCACTCGGCTTGGGGCCCGACACCGGATTGGGGGCCGCGATGGCCGAACCGATGGCGCCCGCTAGAAATGCGACGACGCCCCATTTCGCGACGGGGGTGGAGAACCAGCTGGCAAGCGCACGCAATTTCATGACAGAGGCAAGCCGTACGCGGCCCAGGCGCGCGTAGCCGAAACCCGCGTGGCCAAGGTCCACGCTCCCTTCCCTGCCCCGGCCATGCTTAGCAATTTCCGCCGGCCGAAAGCAATGCCGCCAGCGGTGTTGGACGCACTGGTGAACATCGCAGGCCTGCCGCACCAGGATCGAATCACGGGCGGCGTTTCAGGCCAAACAGCGCTCAATAAAGCCCGCGACCGCTAATGAGCCCGAGCGCATTGCCTTGCATGGGCGCAAATCCGGCCGCGGGAGCGGGGCTCGGTGCCGGCGATTCGGTTCTTGTCTCCGCGGCCGAGGCATAAGTCGGGCGGACGGCTGGTTTGCTCTTCGGCCGGTCGCCCGCGCTCGCCTCGTTGGTAGCTGCCGGCTTCGCGGGGCGACTTGATGCGCTGCTGAGCGTGAACTGACGCTCTTCCGATGCGGGCGAGCGCTTGTTGTCATCCGCGCTCGGGATGAAAGGCTTTGCAGCAGCGATCATGACTTTAGAGGGAGCCGGCGCGGGTGAGCCCTCGCGCAATGTCGCCATCAACATTTCGTCGTCGGTGCCCTCGATTGGGGCGCGCCCGACATACTCGACCCTTACGCGCGCCAGACCCCGGCTGTAGAAATCCAGGGCCTTTGCCGTTCCGATCGAGAGGTCAATCACCCGGCTGTGGGCGTAAGGCCCGCGATCGTTGACACGGACCACGATGGAGCGGCCGTTTTCCAGATTCGTCACACGCACATAGCTCGGCAGCGGAAGGGTGGTGTGCGCGGCTGAGATGCCGTGCATGTCATAGACTTCGCCGTTAGCGGTCACCCGCCCGTGAAAATCCCGACCGTACCAGGAAGCGACGCCTTCGGCCCGGTAGGCCGGATTCTCCGCCGGGACGTAAGTGCGGCCGTTGATGTTGTACGGCTTGCCGACTCGATACATGCCGCCGCCCTTCGGCACCGGTTCGCCTTCCTCCACCACGCGCGGGCTGTACTCTTTGCTGGAGAACGAGCCCGAGCAATGAGCCAGCGCAAGGCAGCAAACCGCTGCGACGACGACCCGCGCGAAAGCACCCAGCTGTATGCCTGCAAGACGCCCCATTTAGCCCCCGTGTTGCGGCCATCCCTCGGCCGCTCCACTGAGCTAGGTGGAGGGCGATGAGTGCCGCAAACCGGCCGCAACCAAATCACCGGCAGCAACCGAACCCTGGTGAGCATATCGCAGCTTGATCGCGGCAGGAATGGGGCTGCTTCGTGCGGGCAGGAGCTAGGCTGGGGCTTGTGCACCGCTGTGGCCGGCGCGCCACGGTTAGAGCCGATTCGGGCCGATTCGTCCCCGCGTCGACCGGTGGAGTGCCTCCGAATCGCCTACTGGCAAAGTCAGAGCGTCGTCTTCAGTTTCAGATGGTCAAGGCGGTTGATCGACTTGATCTCCACCCGTCGCACTTGGCTGTCTTGCAGCACATCGATGGCGACCGTCGTGCCGGCGGCGCCCAGGGCCCAGACCTTTCGATAGAAATCTGCCAGGTTCTTGGGCGGCTCGCCGTTGACACCGACGACGACATCGCCGCGTTTGAGCCCTGCTTTCTCCGCCGGCCCGCCAGGCGTCACCCGGCTCACGAACAGACGTCCGCGCAGCTCGTCGGTGTTGACCCCGAGCCATGGCCGCCCCGGCCCGGCCACGCGGCCGTCGGAGATGAGGTCACCCAGGACGGGCAGCAGTCGGTCAATGGGCACGAACATATTGCCCGGGGTCTTGTCGCTCCCGCCGGCGGCGTCGCCCACGATGAGCGAACCGACTCCGACCAACTTGCCTTCCCGGTTGATCAATGCCGCCCCACTCCAGGCCGGATGCGGCGGCGCGATGAACAGGGCCTCGTCGAGCATGTATTCCCAATTGCCAGCGAACTCACGCTTGGCAACGACGTAGGCGCCCGCCACCATGTCGGGCCCGCCGAAGCTCGCGACCAGGACTGGATCACGTTCCTTGACGTCGGCGGATTTGCCGAGCGGCATCGGCTTGAGCCTGAGCGGCTCCATCGTGCGCAAGAGCCCGAAGCCGGTCTCGTGGTCGTAGCCAACCACACTCGCCGGCACGGTGCGCCCGCTATTGTCGACGACCTCCGCCGCATAAGCCTCCACCATGAGATAACCGATGGTCAGCACGAGGCCGTCGTTGTCGATGAGGATGCCGGACCCTTCGCGTTCGCGGCCCAAGCCTTCGACGGTGCGTCCTTCGGGATTGACGTGCGTCCTGATTCGCACCACCGCCGAAACCAATTCCTCGATTCGAGTGCTCTGCGCCAGGCCGGTGGACCCGGTGATGGCAATGGCTAACGTGGCAATCGCACCTATTCGTGCCCAGGATGCGAGGCTTGCGGTGCAAGCGCGGTGTGCGTGCGGCATCAATGCTTCCTGAGGGTTCGAAAGCTCCAGCGGCGTTTCCTCGCTTGCGTGTGAACCCGGACGCGCCATCTGGGCCGCCTGGGTTCGTGCGGTACGGAGACCGCCGCCCGACTACAGGAGATTGTCGCCTGCCGCGTGCTCCCCCGCAAGCCGTTGTTTCAGAGCTTTCGAGCCAGCGACCTCGCTCTGGGAGCCGCAATGGCATCGGCCGCATTGCATGTCTATATTTCTCCGATGCTGTTCTTCGAACTTCTGATCGTTGTCGCGTTGATTCTTCTCAACGGCGTCTTGGCGATGGCGGAGCTTGCGGTCGTTTCGTCGCGCCGCGCTCGCCTTCAGGCTCTGGTCAACCGCGAAGTGGTCGGCGCCCGTCGGGCGCTTGCACTCGCGTCCGATCCGGGAAGATTTCTGTCGACCGTCCAGATTGGGATCACGCTCAACGGCGTGCTCTCCGGGGCATTTTCGGGGGCGACGCTCGGACAGCGGCTGGTGCAATGGTTTGTTGCCGTCGGCTTGTCACCTGCGATCGCGGAAATCGTAGGCGTGGGATTGGTGGTCGCCGCGATCACCTATGTGTCGTTGATCGTCGGGGAACTCGTGCCCAAGCAGATTGCGTTGCGCGATCCGGAACGGGTCGCGGTGCGTCTGGCCCCCGCCATGACGCTGCTTGCGAAGGTCGCCTCCCCCGCGGTCTGGCTGCTCGACGTTTCCGGGCGCCTGGTCCTGCGAGCGCTCGGCTATGGCAGGCAGGTCGAGCAGCGAGTCACCGATGAGGAGATCAAGACCCTCATTGCGGAGGCCGAAACCGCGGGCGTCATCGAACCGAGCGAGCGCGCAATGATCGCCGGAGTCATGCGATTGGGAGATCGCCCGGTGCGTGCGGTCATGACGCCACGCCGGGACGTCGACATGGTCGATTTATCGGCCGATCCGGCGACTATCCGGCGCACACTCCTCGAGAGCGCACATTCGCGGCTGCCCGTTCACGACGGTGCGCCAGACGACATGCTGGGCGTGCTGCAGGCCAAGGATCTGCTCGAAGCATATTTGCGCGGTGAAGCGCCGGATCCGCGCGCGCGTGTGCGGCCCGCGCCCAATGTCCCCGACAACGCGGACGCTCTCGACGTACTGGAAGTGATCAAGGGGGCCCCGGTTCACATGGCTCTGGTTCACGACGAGTACGGCCATTTTCAAGGCGTGGTCACCAATGCCGACATTTTGGAAGCGATCGTGGGCGGTTCGCAAACGCATGAAAGCGAACCCGATGTCGTGCAGCGTGAGGATGGTTCGTGGCTGATCGCCGGCAGCATGCCGGTGGATGAGATGGCCGACCGGCTGGACATCGCAATTCCCCAGGAGCGCAGGTATCACACCGCGGCGGGCTTCGTGCTCGACTGGCTTGGCCACCTGCCGCAAATCGCTGAGAGTTTCGACACCCAGGGCTGGCGCTTCGAAATCGTCGATCTCGATGGCCGTCGCGTTGACAAAATTCTGGCAACACGCCTCGCGGGTGGACGCCGGCGAGCAGCAGCCTAGTTCGACCCGCTCCGGCGAGGCCATTCGCGGTCGTGGTTCGCGCCCTGCTAGTTGGCCGGGCACCGCTGGTAGTGGGTGAGATTCTGGAAATCAGGACCGGCCGACAGCTGGCCGCCCTCCTTCGGAAGAATAATGCGATTCAATTCTGTCTTCTCATCCGGCGCGGCCAGGCTGGTGCAACGCATATGGGCTGAGTAGATAGGCCCACTGCCGCCTGCGGTTTCGGTGAGCCATTGAATCTCGCAGCTGGCCTCTGGCGTCACGTAGCCCTTTTCCGACACGACGATTATGGACTTCTTGTCACGGCAAAGGTCGGGGCTGCGTGCCCACGTGCCCCAGAATCTCTCCGGGACTTGCAGGTGCCGCACAGTGTCCGCGAGCGACGACCCAGACAGAACCATGGAAACGAAGGCAATGAGCGTACGCATGATCTCCTCTCGCAGTCGAGCGCGCAGCTTACCCCGAATGACCGGACAAGTTCCAGCGCGCATGACGGTTTCGCGAGTTTTCCTGCGCCATCGCGTTCCGCGGCGCGCGCTTTGAAGCACTTGAACGCGACCCCGCCTCTGCTCGGGAGCCGTTTCACCGCCGCTTTCGGGGTTCGAACCGGGCGATGGTTTCGCTATGCTGGGTCAGTCCTGTTCGCTGAACAGGACATTCCGGCCGGTCGGGCCGATCTCACTTTTATAAGGGCCCGCGTCATTCGCAGGCTTGGTTTGGAGAATGTCATGATCGTCGTGCGCGACCCCATTCTGCAGCCCATCTCGATAACCGATCTGCGACCGACCCAGATGACGGTCGGTATGCGGGAGGTGAACCAAAAGCGTGACCATCTGCGAACGCATGTCGCGAAGAAGATTGGCAAGTTTCTGGGCGATCATATGATTCCGGTCGTCATGGGTCCACGAGACCGGTACTACATCATCGATCACCATCACCTCGCTTTGGCGCTCCATAAGGAAGGCCTCGAGCACGTGCTCGTCAGCGTGGTCGCGAATTTGAGTACGCTGCAGCAGGATGCCTTCTGGATCGTGCTCGATCACCATGCCTGGGTGCATCCATACGATGGGAAGGGGCGTCGGCGCGAATTCGCAGATATTCCGCGCTCCATCACCGATCTAGGGGATGATCCGTTTCGCAGTCTCGCGGGCGAGTTGCGCCGGGCCGGCGGCTTCGCCAAGGACGTCACGCCATTCAGCGAATTCCTGTGGGCGGACTTTTTGCGCCGGCGCATGAAGCGCGGTCAAATCGAAAAAGACTTCACCGGCGCGCTCGAGCGGGCGCTCATATCGGCAAAAAGCCAGGATGCCCGTTACTTGCCGGGATGGTGCGGGCCAAATCCGCCGTAGTCGGCGCCATCGACCGGCTTTCGATCGGGCACGGCGGCTCCTTTGTGGCGCACGACGAGTGCGATTTCGTCCCCAGCGTGCTGGATAGGCGAAAGCCGAGTTCAAACCACATGATCGGGCGCGAGGTGGCAGGCTGAATCCTCGCTGATCTCGATCTGCAATGTTGTGTGATCGATTGCAAATCGATGCCGCAACTCGCTTGCTGCCCGCAGGAGGAATTCATCACCGGGATGGCCGGCGGGAAACACGAGGTGGGCTGTCAAGGCGCTCTCCGTCGTGCTCATCGCCCAGATATGAAGGTCATGGACGGACGAAACCCCCGAGCAGGTCTCAAGGTATCGTCGAACCGCTTGGGGATCGATCTTGCTCGGCACCGCATTGACCGACATCGCAAGGGAGTCTCGCAAGAGTCCCCATGTGCCCCATACGATCACGCCGACGATGACCAGGCTGGTCAGTGGATCGAGCCAAACCCAACCGGTGTAGAGAATGGCCAGGCCTGCCACGACCACGCCCGCGGACACGGCAGCATCCGCGATCATGTGCATGAAGGCGCCGCGAATGTTCAGATCGCCCTTGCCGCCGGAGGCGAATAGCCAGGCGGTCGCACCATTGATGAGGATCCCGACGGCGGCCACGATCATTACCGTACCGCTGGCCACCGGCTCGGGATGAAGCAGTCGCAGGATCGCCTCCCAGGCGATGGCGCCCACAGCGACAAGCAGGAACACGGCGTTGAACAGCGCGGCGAGGATCGACGAACTGCGCAGGCCATAGGTATAGCGCAACGACGGAGGCCTCCTGACCAGGACACTGGCGATCCAGGCAATGACCAGCCCCAGCACATCGGAAAGGTTGTGACCCGCATCCGCGAGCAACGATACGGAATTTGCAAGCAGCCCGAACACGAACTCCACCGCAACGAAGGTCACGTTGAGGCCGATGCCTATGGCAAAGGC
>Ga0207688_10000135_pt1 | contig 31221 bp, 23 predicted proteins | sample KBSMiscanthusM4_FD_184296 | JGI IMG/M metagenome (GOLD analysis project Ga0207688, IMG submission 184296) | Miscanthus rhizosphere microbial communities from Kellogg Biological Station, Michigan, USA - M4 (SPAdes) (version 2) | ecosystem: Host-associated > Plants > Roots > Rhizosphere ...
CGGATCGACGCCTTCTTTCTGTCCGGTGCCCAGATCGACGGCGAGGCCAATATCAATCTTGTGAGCATCGGCGACTACGCGCATCCGAAGGCGCGCTTCGCCGGCTCGTTCGGATCGGCCTATCTCTACTATGTGGTGCCGAAGGTGATCCTGTTCCGTCTTGAGCACACGCGGCGCACCCTCGTGGAGAAGGTCGACTTCATCAGCGCGCCGGGAGCGAGCGCGGACAATGTCCATCGTCCCGGGGGCCCGTTCGCCCTCATCACCAATCGCTGCCTGTTCGCGTTCGACCGGAGGCGACGGCGCTTCACGCTCGCGAGCGTGCATCCCGGGCATACCGTCGCCGAGGTCGTCGAGAACACCGGGTTCGCCTTCGATCGGGGCGAGGACGTGCCGACGACGCCAGCTCCGTCACGCGAGGATCTGCGCATCCTGCGAACGGCGGTGGCGCCGGAGCTGCTCGAGGTCTACCCGCAGTTCGCCGCCCATGTGTTCGGGGTGCGACAAACTGCCTGACACATGGCCGGCATCTCCGCCGGCCCTGGTGTCGTTCCCGCGCAAGCGGGGCCCGCTACGCCGTGTCCAGGCAGGGTGGCGCGCGGGTGCTACATCGGATAGTCAGTGCTTTACTGGATGCCCGCTTGCGCGGGGACGACACCGAGCGATCTGCAGCAAAGGGGAAAGCGAGTGAAACAAGTCGAAGTCGCAGTGATCGGCACCGGCTGGTGCGGTGGCATCCGTGCGGAGACGCTGTCGCGCTCCGCGCTGGTGGACAAGCTGCACATCTGTGAAATCCGCCCGGACCGGCTGGCCGAGGTGAAGGCGCTCACCAGGCCCGCGACCGCGACGCTCGACTACCAGGACATCATCAAGAACCCGAACATCTCGGTGGTCTATATCAGCACCACGCCGGAGCAGAACCATTACCCCATCACGCGCGATTGTCTCAAAGCCGGCAAGCACGTGCTGTTGGAAAAGCCGATCGCCATGGAGCTGTGGGAAGCCGACGAGCTGATCACGCTGGCGCGGCGCGGCCGGCTCAAATTCACCATCGGCTATTCGCAGCGGTTCAACACCAAGTTCGCGTACGCCAAGAAGAAGATCACCGACGGGACGCTTGGCAAGGTGGTCTCGGTGATGGTGAGCCGCCATCTGAGCCGCGGTCTCGGCGCCAAGATCGCGAAGCGGGTGAAGCTGTCACCGGTGGTGATGGAGTCCACGCACGATCTCGACTTCGTGTTCTGGCTGCTCGAGCCCGCCAAGCCGGTGCGGGTCTATTCGCAGGGCGCCTATGGCTACATGCAGCCGATCAACGGCTCCTATGACGTCATGTGGTCGATCGTCACCATGGACAACGGCATGCTGGTGACCATCGGCGGCGGCTGGAACCTGCCGCCGGGCTACCCCAATTTCTGCTCGACCTGGGTCGAGATCACCGGCACCGAGGGCGCCCTGATCCTCGACGACACCCACCGCGACGCCTGGCTCAACACCGTCGCCGACGGAACCCGCTTTCCGATGTCGACCATGCCGGGCGAGCAGGTCGATCACGTGTTCGCGGGGCAGATGGGTCCGGAAACCATCCACTTCCTCGAGGCCTGCATCATGGACCGGCAAGTAATGGTGACGCCCGAGAGCGCCCGCATGGTGATGGAAACCTACACCGCCGCCGATCTCTCGGCCGAGCGCAACGAGCCGATCGACCTGCCGCTGTCGAACGCGACGCTGTCCGCGGTCGCCGAAATGGCGGGAGCGCGGCGATGAGCCGACGCCAGGCCAAGAGCATCGGGCTCGCCATCATCGGCGCCGGGCGGGTCGGGCTGTTCCGCGGCGAGGTCGCTGCGCGCCATCCGGCGGTGCAGTGGATCGGCATCGCCGAGAAGAACCACAACCGCGGGCTTTATGTCGCGGAAAAGATCGGCGCCGACTTCGTCACCCAGGACTACCGCGAACTGCTCAAACGTCCCGAGGTCACCTGCGTCATCATCGCCACCGACGAGCATCTGCACGTCGATCCGATCATGGGCAGCGTCGAGCGCGGCGTGCCGATGCTGATCGAGAAGCCGCTGGCGACCGATCTCGGCGAATCCGCGCGCGTGCTCAAGGCCATCACCGACGCCAAGCTCGACGCGGTGGTCGGCTACACCCAGCGCTTCCGCCGCAAATGGCTCGCCGCCAAGGAGAAGGTGCGCACCGGCGCGCTCGGCGACGTGACGCTCGTGACCTCGCGCGCCTTCATGAACCGGCTGGTCGCGATCGACAATTACAAGCGCACCAACGATCCCAGAACGATCTCGCCGATGGTGATCTCGGGCACCCACGCGCTCGACATCGTGATGTGGTACATGGAGGCGAAGACGCCGGTCGAGTGCTACGCGCGCTCGATCGACAAGGTGCTTGGCCCGCTCTACCAGGGCATCGACGCCACCGCCGGCATGATCATGTTCTCGGACGGCAGCGTGTATCACCTGAACATCTCGTGGGCGCTGCCGGTGACGTGGCCGGGCGCGGTCTACAGCCTGGAAGTCGGCATCACCGGCACCGAGGGCGTGCTGACCATCGACGACACCCATCGCGACATGGTGCTTGCGGTGTCGGCGCCCCAGGACGAAGGGTATGCGCCGGACCAGAGCCGGCTGGTTGATTTCATGGGCAGCTATCCGCCCGGCGACATGGCGCTGGGCGAATTGCGCGGGCCAATGCGCGAGGAAACCGATTCCTGGCTCAACCGCATCGCGCTCGATCTGCCGACGCAGGCCGCGACCGCCGCCGAGGCGCATAACCGCCTGATGCTGACCAAGGCGCTCGATCTGTCCGCGCGGCGCAAGCAGGCGGTGAAGCTGCCGCTCGCGCCCGACGAGGAACGCGCGGCGGCGTGACGTGCCGCCGCAGCAGCCGTTGTCATGCACGGGCTTGACCGCGCAAGTCGGATAACGCCCACTTGCGCATCATGAAGCGACCGAACCAAACTCGAGTTCGGATGTATCGATCTTTTTGCGAAATGATGGATTGCCGGGCCCAGCGCGGCGAAGTGACCGGGAGGACAGAACGGATGAAAAAGACTCTGCTCGCCCTATCCATCTTTCTCGCCGCCGGTCTGCCCGCTGCTGCACAGCAAGATGACGTCGCCGCCTTCTTCAAGGGCAAGACGATGCGGCTCGTGGTCGGCATCGGTGTCGGCTCCGGCTACGACATCAATGCCCGGCTGTTGGCGCGCCACATGGCCGCGCACATTCCCGGGCAGCCCACCATCATTGTGCAGAACCAGCCGGGCGCCGGCAGCCTCTCCATGACCAACGCGCTCTACCACACCGGGCCGTTCGACGGGACGGTGATGGGCGCTTCGTTCAACGGCATGCCGACCACGCCGATGCTGCAACCAGGCGGCGCCCGATTCGATCCGGTGAAGCTCAACTGGCTCGGCAGCACCAACCGCGAAACGCAAGCCATGTATGTCTGGCACACCGCGCCCGCGCAGGCGCTCGAAGACATGAAGAGCAAGGAGATCGTGATGGGCGCGCAGGCGCCCGGCTCGACCCAGTTCGACTATCCGGTTCTCGCCAATCGCCTGTTCGGGTTCAAGTTCAAGGTCGTCACAGGCTACGAAAGCACGCCGAAAATCCATCTTGCGATGGAGAGCGGCGAAGCGCACGGCACCATCGCCAACTGGTCAACCCTCAAGGCGATCAGCACGAATTGGATCACCGAGAAAAAAATCCGCATCCTGGCCCAGTGGGCTCTCACTAAGAGTCCCGAGCTCGGCGACGTGCCGATGTTCCTGGACCAGGCCAAGACCGATGCCGAACGCGCGGCGTTGCGGCTGATGCTGGCGCGCCTGGAATACGGCCGCCCGTTCTTTCTGCCGCCCAACGTGCCGGCGGCGCGCGTCGAGGCGCTGCGACGCGCGTTCGACGCCACCATGAAGGACCCGGCCTATCTCGCCGAAGCGGACAAGCTCAAGATCGACGTCGATCCGCTCTCCGGCGAGCAGGTCGCGGCCTTGGTCGAACAGGTCTCCCGCACCGACCCCGAGACCGTCGCTCGCGTGCGCGCAGCGATGGAGAACAAATAGGACGGCCGACCTGCGGTGATTCCGGCATGATGACAACGCGAAGCCGCATGCCACTTGCGCTTTCGGCGCATGGCGCGCGGGGGTCGCGGCCGTTCGAAACGGACTCCCGTCCGCGCCCTCCTTTCGGTTATAACCGTGCCCTCGCACCGCCCCTCCCCGACATTGGAAGCCGTTATGGATGCAAAGACCGTTGATCGCCGCGCGCAGCATCAGCCACGCCTGGAGGATGATCCACTGGTGCGCGGGCTCGGACGTTACGCGGCGGACGCCCCGCTGACCGGCCAGACCTATGCCTATTTCGTGCGCTCGTCACACGCCTTTGCCGATATCCGTTCGATCGATACCGAGGCGGCAAAGGCGGTGCCCGGCGTGCTGGCGGTGCTGACCGCCGCCGACATGGAGGGGATCGGCAACATCTCCCAGCACCCGCCGCTCGCCGGCCGGGGCGGCCAGAAGCTCATCATTCCGCATCGCCCCGCGCTCGCCGGCGAGACCGTGCGCCATGTGGGCGAGGCGGTCGCGGTCGTGGTGGCCGAGACCCTGACGGCCGCGCAGGACGGCGCCGAGGCCGTCATCGTCGACTACGAGGAGCGCACGCCGGTGGTCGATCTGCGCGAGGCCGTGCGCGACGGCGCGCCGCAAATCTGGCCGGAGGCGCCGGGCAATATCGCAGTCAACTGGCCGGGCCTGGCGAAGGACCCCGATGCCAATGCCCAGGAGGTCGATCGCATCATCGCATCCGCCAAACACGTGGCGCGGGTGTCGCTGGTCCATCAGCGCATCCTGGTGCAGTCGATGGAGCCGCGCGGCGCCACCGCGAGCTACGATCCTGCCGATGACAGCTATTTCCTGCGCTGCTGCTCGCAGAGCGCGCGCGCATTGCGCGACGGCCTTGCTCCCATCCTCGGCGTTCCCAACCCGCGCCTGCGGGTGGTTACCGAGGATGTCGGCGGCGCCTTCGGATTGAAGACCGGGCCTTATCCGGAATACCTCGCGATCCTGGTGGCGGCGCGCAAGATCGGCCGGCCGGTGCATTGGATGTCCAACCGCGCCGAGGCATTCCTGAGCGACAATCACGCCCGCGACGCCTACAGCGATGTCGAGCTCGCGCTCGACGAGCGCGGCAAGTTCCTGGCGCTGCGCGTGCGCCACCTCGGCAGCATGGGCGCGTTCATCGGCGCGGTCGGCGCCAACATCCAGACCGTGAACCTGACGCGCTGCCTGCCCGGCATGTACGACATCCCGATGATCGACATCGCCGTGCGCTGCGTGTTCACCAATACCACGACCACCGCTCCCTATCGCGGCGCGGGGCGTCCGGAGGCGAACTTCATCCTCGAGCGGGTGATCGACGAGGCCGCGCGGATGACCGGCATCGATCCCATCAAGCTGCGCCGGCGCAACCTGATCAAGTCGTCGGCGATGCCGTACAAGACCGCCGTCGGCACCACCATCGACAGCGGCGAGTTCGAGACCGTGCTCGACAAGGCCCTCGCGCTCGCCGACCACGACGGTTTCAAGCAACGGCGGCGCGAGGCCGCCAAGCGCGGCAAGTACCGAGGGTTCGGCATTTCCTGCATGTTGGAGCATGCCGGCGGCTTTCCGCTCGAAGGGACCGCGTTGAGCTTTCCCGGCGGCGAGCACCTCGTTCTCGGCCTCAACGTGCAGTCGACCGGCCAGGGCCACGCGACGGTGTTCAATCCCATGCTGGCGGAACAACTGGGCATCAAGCCGGAGCATATCGAGCACCGGCACGGCGACTCCGCGATGGAGATCGCGGGCTATGCGTCGGTGGGCTCGCGCTCCGCGATGACGGTAAGCCATGCGTTGATCAAGACCGTCGAGGCGCTGCTGAACAAGGGCAAGACGATCGCCGCCACCGTCCTGGAAACGGCGGAAACAGATATCGAATATCGCGACGGACGTTTCGGCGTGGTCGGGACCGATCGCAGCGTCACCCTGTTCGATCTCGCCGCGCGCGCCAAGGAGATGAAGAAGCGCGGGGAAATCCCCGAAGATCTCGACACCAAGACCAATGCGGAGACGCCGCTGACGTTTCCAAACGGCTGCCACATCGCCGAGGTCGAGATCGATCCCAAGACCGGCGAGATGGCGCTCGTGGCCTATGCCGCGGTCGACGATTGCGGCCGCCCGCTCAACACCATGATCGTCGAGGGCCAGACCCACGGCTCCATCGCCCAGGGCCTGGGCCAGGCCATGCTGGAGAACGCGATCTACGACAGCTCCGGCGGGCAACTGGTCACGGGGTCGTTCATGGATTACGCCATGCCGCGCGCCAGCGACATGCCCGCGTTCAAGGACGCGATCCACTCCGTGCCGGCCACGACCAATCCGCTCGGCGTGAAGGGCGCGGGCGAGGCCGGCACCACGGCGGCAATCGCCGCGGTCATGAACGCCATCGCCGATGCGATTCCCGGCGGCGCCGGCGCGCATCTCGACATGCCGGCGACGCCGGAAAAGCTGTGGCAGGCGTGTCAGAGGGCGGCGCAGGCGTAACGTGGTCGTCGCCGGGCTGGACCCGGCAACCCATCGTTTCGGTGAGAGGATGGATGCGCGGGTCGAGCCCGCGCATCGTGGCTGTTGGGACGGGGTCAGCCCTGCGAGATGAACTTGGTATTGAGATAGGCGCTCAGCCCCTCGGTGCCGCCCTCGCTGCCGTGGCCGGATTCCTTCACGCCGCCGAACGGCGTCTCCGGCGTCGAGATCGCAATGGAGTTGACGCCGACCATGCCTGACTGCATGGCGTCACCGATCGCGGCCGCGGTCGCGTTCGAGCTCGTGAACGCATAGGCCGCAAGCCCGTATTCCAGGGAGTTCGCGCGCTCCACCACCTCGTCGAAGGTCTTGAACGTGACGATGGGCGCAATCGGTCCGAACGGCTCCTGCGTCATCACCTTTGAATCGTCTGGCACGTCGGTGACAACAGTCGGCTCGTAGAAATAGCCCTGGTTGCTATGCCGCTTGCCGCCGGTCACCACCTTGCCGCCGCGCTGCTTGGCGTCGGCAACGAAGCTCTCCATGGCCTCGATGCGGCGCGCGTTGGCCATCGGCCCCATGGTGATGCCCTTCTCCAGCCCGTCACCGAGCTTGATGCCCTTGGCGTATTCGGAGAAGCGCGCCAGAAACTTCTTGTAGGAATCCTCCTGCACGTAAAAGCGCGTCGGCGAGATGCAGACCTGGCCGGCGTTGCGATACTTGAACGCGGCGATGGTGTCGGCGGCTTTTTCCGGATCGGCGTCGGCGAACACGACGACCGGCGAGTGGCCGCCGAGCTCCATGGTGGTGCGCTTCATGCCCTTGGCCGCCAGCGCCGCGAGGTGCTTGCCGACCGGGATCGAGCCGGTGAACGAGATCTTGCGCACGGCATCCTTGGCCAGCAGATGCTCGGAGACTTCCGACGGCACGCCGAACACCAGGTTGAGCACGCCCGCCGGAACGCCGGCGTCGGCGAAGCAGCGCACCATCTCCACGCAGGCACCCGGCGTCTCTTCCGATGCTTTGAGAATGAGCGAGCAGCCCGCCGCGAGCGCGCCGCCGACCTTGCGCGCAGGCGTCAGCACCGGGAAATTCCATGGGGTGAAGGCGGCGACGACGCCGACCGGCTCCGAGACCACCAGTTGCCGCGTGCCCTTGACGCGCCCCGGCACGATACGGCCGTAGCTGCGGCGACCCTCCTCGGCGTACCAGTCGATGATGTCGGCCGACGTCAAAACCTCGACGCGGGCCTCGGCGTAGACCTTGCCCTGCTCCTGCACCATGATTTTCGCGATCGCGTCGTGGCGCTCGCGCATGAGGTCCGCAGCCTTGCGCATGATCTTGGCACGGTCATAGGCCGAGGTCGCCCGCCACAGCGCGAAGCCTTTCTTCGCGGCCTCGAGCGCTTCGTCGAGGTCGGCCTTGCTCGCATGCGGCAGATGCGCCAGCGGCTTCTCGGTCGCCGGGTTGATCACGTCCTCGCCCTTGCGGCCGCCGCCGTTCATCCACTTGCCGTCGATATAGAGCGCGAGATCGCTGTACATGGGGTCCTCGTATTTTTCGTGATTGCGGAGATGTCGGTCGCGACGGATTAGCACTATTCGACGCGGGATTCACCCCTCCCCGCTGGATGCCTCCTGCGTGGGCAGGGCAGCATCGCTGCCGCGTCACCCCAGATAGGTCCCGCCGTTCACCTGGATGTTCTGGCCGGTGATGAAGGCCGCGCCGGGACCGCAGATGAAGCGCACCGCCGACGCGATGTCGTCGGGCTGGCCGCGGCGGCCGACCAGCGCATGCACCAGCGAGTGGTGCTGCGGTTCGGGCTGGCCGGCCGGGCGCGGCGCCGCCATCAGCCCGGGGGTCACCGTGTTCACCCGGATCTTGTCGCCGGCAAGCTCGTGCGCCAACGCGCGGGTGAAACCGATGAGCCCGGCCTTGGCGGTCACCACATGCGGGCGGCGCGCCGCGCCGGTATGGGCGGAGAGGCCGCCGATGTTCACGATCGCGCCTGCCCCGCTCTTCTTGAGATAGGGCAGGCAGGCCTGCACGCAGTTGAACGCACCGTCGAGAATGATGCTGGTGACCGCGCGCCATTGTTCCAGCGTCATGTTCTCGAATGCCTGCTCGGCGCGCACCGCCGCGTTGTTGACCAGGATGTCGACGCCGCCGAAGCGCGCCGCGGCGGCCGCAACCATTTTCTGCACTGCCGCGCCGTCGGCGACATCGGCAGCGATGCCGAGCGCCTTGCCGCCCGCGCGCTCGATCTCGCCCGCGACTGTCTCGGCTTCCTTGAGGTTGGAGCGGACGTTGACGACGACAGCGGCGCCGCCGTCGGCAAGCGCGAGCGCGATGCCGCGGCCGATATTGCGCCCGGCGCCGGTAACGATGGCGACGCGGCCCGCGAGTTCCTTGGTCATGGATTCAGATCCTCAAGTGTTTTTGGGCGGGATGTTGGTGGAGCGCGGCGGGTGCGCGCCTTTGTCGTTCACCCGCGCAAGGAGGACAGATCGAGCTTTCCGTCATACAGCGTCCGCAGGAGCGCCAGCGCCCGCTCCGTACGCGCGGCGTCCCATCCGCCGTGGCGGGCATTGAGCACGAATTTCTCCTCGATGTCGCCGCGGGAGAGCGGCTCGTGTGCACCGCCGCGCAGGTGCGGCTGGCGCTCCTCGACCACGCTGCCGTCGGCAAGCAGCGCGCGGATATGCCCGGTGAAATTGTTGGGATAAGGATTTTGCGGATCGATCTGGTAGCGCACCTTCGACGCAAGCGCGAGCACGTCCGGCTCCCGCACCGCGTCGTCGGTGAAGGCATCGAGCCCGACCTGACCGCGCACGAACGCATGGGCGATGCAATACGGCGTGGAGAATTTGCCGGCATAGCCGTTGGCGGGGCGCTGCTTGACCGCGAGCGGTTCCCACAGCCGATGCACCGTACCTTCGCCGACCTCGCACACGAGCTCCTTGATCTCATCCGCCTTGATCCCGCGCATCGCCAGACGCCGCGCGCAATCGATGTAGGGATGCGTCATCGTTCCGCACGGATAGGGCTTGAAGGCAAGCGTCTGCGTCACCCATTGCGCGCCGAAATCCCCGATCAGCGCATCGTAATTGCCCGTCGTGGTATGGGCGAAGCCGTGAAACAGCCCGTGCACGCCTTCGAATACGGTGCGCGGGCCGAGAAAACCGTGGCGTCCCAGCAGCGCCGCGCGCAGCCCGGATTGCGCCGCCCAGCCCGGATGTAGCCGCTTGGTCCAGGCGCCCTCGGCGAGGTATTCGATGATGCCGCCGGCCATCGAGCCGGCGATGCCGAGGGCGTCCACCATCTGGCGCTGCTCGAGCCCGAGCGCCGCGCCGACGCCGGCGGCCGCGCCCATGGCTCCGAAGACCGCGGTCGGGTGAAAGCCCGCCTTGTGCACGGCCTTCGGCACCACCACGCTGAGCCGGCAGATCACCTCGGTGCCGACGGCGATGCCCAGCAGCGCCGAGCGCCCATCGGGATTGTAGCGCTCGCAAGCCGCCAGCACCGCCGGGACGATCACCGCGCCCGCATGCACGGGCCCGCCCTCGAACGTGTCGTCGAAATCCTCGCCGTGCGCGGCGGTGCCGTTGACGAAGGCGGCTCCCGCCGCACTCATCGGGCGCGCATGTCCGATGGCAGCGCAAGCCCCCTCCTCGTCCCAGCCCGCAAGCGCCGCCTTGACGTAGTCCTCGTTGCGCGCGGTGAGACAGAGCCCGACGACGTCGACGGCGAGATCCTCGCACTTGCGGCGCACGGCCGCGGGCAGCCGTGCCGGATCGAGCGCCGCGATCTTGCGCGCCAGAACTTCGGCGAGTGAGGTCTGGAGCAGGGAATTGTCCATGGAGTCCTACACCGCCCGGCTCAATCTGAGGGCGATCGCGTGTGTTTTCATTGGCAGGTCAGGTGTTGCGCAGACGGGCGTCGCCGAAGCCCGGAATGCGATTGACCGCGATGACGACGGCGAAGGTGATGACCAGCATGATCAGGCCGAGCACCGCGATGGCGCCCAGGTCTCCCGACTCGTTGAGATCGAAGATGAGCACCGAAATGACCTTGGTTTCCGACGTGAACAGCATGATAGCGGCCGACAATTCGCGGATGACGCCGACGAAGATGAAGCACCAGGTTGCGATCACGCTGGTGCGCAACAGCGGCGCGGTGATGTCGCGCAGCGTGCGCAGGCGCGTTGAGCCCAGGATGCGGCTCGCATCCTCGAGGTCGGTATGGACGGAACGGAAGGCCGACTGAAGCTGCTGATAGGCGGCGGGCAGCGCGATGGTCACGAAGGCGATCAGCAGAATCCACAGCGTGCCGTAGAGGACGAGCGGAGGACGCGCGTAGCTCAGGAACAGCCCGACCCCGAGCACGATGCCGGGAATCGCGACCGGCGCGGTGGCGAGAAAGCCGAGCGCGCGATAGCCCCGGATCGCCTTCCGGGTCGTCACATAGGCGATGACCACGGCCATGATCGTACCGATGGTGGCCGAGGCAACGCCGAGCAGGAATGTGTTCTTCACCGCGAGCTTGGTCGCGGACAATTCGAAGAACACGAAGTGGATATTGTGCAGGGTGAAATTCGTCGTCGTTACGAACGATGTGGCGACGCGCGAGAACGTGGCGTTGAGGAGCGCGCCATAGGGCAGGAACACCGGGCACATGAGAATGACGAAGACGAACGCGAGCGCCACCCATTTGAGCGCGCCCAGCCGGATCAGTCTCGGATCGCCCTGCTTGCCACCGACCACCGAATAGCCGCGACGGCCGAGAATGAAGTGCTCGGCGCGCAGCAGCACCACCGTGAGGACCAGAAGCGGCACGGAAGCCGCCGCCGCAAGCTCGGCCTTGGGCGGGTAATTGAACAGGCTCCAGATTTTGGTGGTCATGGTGTGGAAGCCGGCGGGAATTGCCAGGATCGCCGGCGAGCCGAACAGCGTCATCGCCTGCAGGAATGCGACCAGCGCGCCGGCCAGGAGCGCGGGCAGCGCCAGCGGGATGGTAATGCGCCGCGCGGTCGTCCAGGTGCGGCCGCCGAGAATCGATGACGCATCCTCGAGATCGCCGGGAATGCGATCGAGCGCGTTGGCAAGCAGCACGAACACATACGGGAAGGTGTAGCAGGAGATGACGAAAATCAGGCCTCCGAGCGAATAGATGTTGAAGAGATGCTCCTCCTGCGGAGCGCCGGTCACCGCGCGGTAGATCTTGTTGAGGAGCCCGCTGTTAGGCGCCGCCAGCAGCTCCCACGCGATGGCGCCGAGGAACGGCGGTGTCACGAAGGAGGCCGTGACCAGCGCTCGCACGGTGCGGCGCAGCGGTATGTCGGTGCGTGCGACCAGCCAGCCCATGGGGGCGGCAAAGACGCAGCAGATGATGCTCGAGCTGGTCGCCAGGATCAGCGTCGTCTTCATCGGATCGACGAAAACCGGGTCGGTCACCAGGGTCTTGAAGTTGTCGAGCGTGAAGGCGCCGGAGCGGTCGACCAGGCTGTAGTAGATCAACCAGGACATCGGCAGGATGATCAGCACGCACAACAGCGCAGCGAACAGCAGCAGGATCGGCCACGACAGGTCGATCTTGTGCTTGCGCGGGGCGCCCAGGGCCGGCAATGCAATGGTCATGACAGCCGCGCGCCTGTCATACGAGAATATGGATGATCCACCAACCTCCGGCGCCTGCATTTTTCATTGCAGATGCCGGGGTGATTGGACGCCTCGCCGCCGCGGGGCATGACGAGTTCAGTGGTCAACGGCATCACACCCTGAAGATCTGGGCGTAGCGCGTCTTGATCTCATCGCCCATCTTCTCGATGCTCTCGGGGTCCTCCTTCATCAGCTTGATGTCGGCGAGCTTGCGAATGCCCGGCTTCTCCACGGTCTGGCGATGCGGCGAATACTGACGGGCCCAATCGACAAGGAGCTGCTGGGCCTCGCGCGAGTGCATCCAATTCTGGAACAGGCGCGCCGCGTTCGGATTGGGCGCCGCCTTGAACACCGCGCTCGGACTGCTAGCGAGCGGCGTCCCCTCCTCGGGGTAGACGATCTCCACCGGCTGGCCCTCCTCCTTGTTGCGGATGACGAGATAGCCGGCGCCGTCGACCATGACCGCGCGCTCGCCGAGCGCGATCTTCTTCGGCGTATCGGTCGCCGACTGGACCTGCAGGACGCGCTGCTTTGCGAGTTTCTCGAAATAGCCCCAGCCGAGGTCGCGCGCGGTCTGGAAGGTCGAGTTCATGATCGTACCGCTGTAAGCCGGGTGCCCCTTCACCATCTTGCCCGCCCATTTCGGATCAAGCAGGTCGGCAAAGCTCTTCGGCGCGTCCTCCTTCTTCACCAAGCTTGTGTTGTAGGCGATCGGCGAGATCAGGATCCGCGTCGTGACGTTTAGGGCATCCGGGTCGTAGTACTGCGGGTCGAAATGCTTCGCGACCTCCTCGGGCAGGTATGGCGCGAGCCAGCCGTTGCGTTTCCATACGATGCAATGCGCCTGATCCGCCGTATTGACAACGTCGACGACATTGATGTTGCCGCCGTATTCCTGCGCGATGCGGGTGAAGATGCGCTCGGCGCCGGAGCGCTCCACGCGGACGGCAACCCCGGGGAACCTCTCTTCGAAGGTCTTGGCGAGCCGCTCGGCAAACGCCAGGTCCATGGCGGTGTAGAAGGCAAGTTTACCCTCTTTTTTCGCGGCCTCGACCAGAGCCGGCGTGATCGCCGATGCTTCCGGCGCAGCCGCACGCAGCGGGGAAGCAAAGACGGTCGCCGCCAGCGCAGTTGCGGAGTTGAGCAAGTCGCGCCTGGAGAAACGATGCTTGGTCATGATTTCCTCCCGATTCCACCGTCGGTCTTGACCACCGCACAGAAATCGTAGGGTGGGCAAAGGCGCGATGCTCGGTGTTCCCGCGTGGGCAAAATCGCGCGAGCGCCGTGCCCACACGCAGCAATCCAGCAGGCGATTTTGCCCACCCTACACAACGTCGTCACACTCCAAACAGCTTGCTGTAGCGCGCCTTGATCTGCTCGCTCATCTTTTCCACCGCCGCCGGATCGTCCTTCATCTTCTTGATCTCGCTGAACGGCTTGCGCCCGGGCTTCTCCTTGACCCCGGGGTGCAGCGAACGCAGGCCGCCGACATCGATCGACAACTGCTGGGCCTCGGGCGAGAAGCAGAAGCTCTGGAACAGCCGCGCGGCGTTCGGATTGGGGGCGTTCTTGAACAGCGCGTTCGGACCGACGATCAGGGGCGAGCCCTCGGTCGCGTAGACGATTTCGACCGGGCTGCCCTTCTCCTTCTCGACGAACATGTTGTACTCGTTGCCGTCCGCCATCACCGACCGCTCGCCGAGCGAAAGCTTCTTCGGCGGGTCGGCCGACGATTGCACCTGCATCACCTTCTGCTTGGCGAGCTTTTCAAAGTACTCCCAACCGAGGTCGCGCGACATCTGATAGGTCGCGGTCATGATGGTGCCGCTGTAGCTCGGATGCGCCTTGACGATCTTGCTAGTCCATTTCGGATCGAGCAGGTCGGCATAGCTCTTGGGTGCATCCTCGGCCTTCACCATGTTGGTGTTGTAGCCGATGACGCACACCCAGGCGCGGTAGGTGGCGAACGTGCCGTCCGGATCCTTATGCTCGGCGGGATAATACTTGGCCACGTCCTCGGGCACGTATGGCTCGAGGATGCCTTCGCGCTTCCACACGATGAAATGCGCAGCATCGGACGAATTGACCACGTCGACGGCGTGGATCCGGCTTGCATATTCCTGACCGATGCGCTGGAACACGCGCTCGGCGCCGGTGCGTTCCACCCGCACCGCTATGCCCGGGTATCTCGCCTCGAACGTCTTGGCGAGGCGCTCCGCCACCGGCAGATCGATCGAGGTGTAGAAGACGACCTTGCCTTCCTTCTTGGCGGCCTCGATCAATTGCGGCGTGACGGCGCTCGCCGGGGGAGCGGCCGAGGCAACCGACGCAAACACGCTCGATGCCGCCAAGGCGGTCGAACCCTGGAGCACGTCCCGCCTGGAAAATGTAGGTTTCTTCATTGTCGTCTCCTCACTGATCTCGTTATTGCTTGCCGGGATGTTCTCATCCGCTCAGCACACGGCAGCTTTCCGGCGGCAGATGGAGCCAGACCGCGGCTCCTTGCGGAATGTTCTCGGCTGCCGACGTGACCACGCGCAATTGGGTGCGGTCCGGCATTTCCACCAGGTAGTCGCGGCCCGATCCCAGAAAAACCTGCCGCACCACCGTTCCCGGCACCACATTCTCCATCGTGTCGGGCTTCTTCGCCCACAGCCCGACGACGTGCTGGCGGATCGCCACCGCACCGGCGCTGCCCGCGACGAACCTGCCGCCGGTGCATCGCAGGGTGGAACCCGCGTATGAAAGGTGGGATTCGTCGAGCGCCTGCCCCTTGATGACGTTGCTCGAGCCGATGAAGCGCGCGACGAATTCCGAGCGCGGGCGCTCGTAGATGTCTTCGGGCGAACCCGCCTGTTCGATCTTGCCCAGGTTCATGACCGCTATCACATCGGCGGTGGTCATCGCTTCGGACTGGTCGTGGGTGACGTAGACCGTGGTGTAGCGATACTCGTCATGCAGCCGGCGTACCTCGAAGCGCATTTCCTCCCGCAGATTGGCGTCGAGATTCGACAGCGGCTCGTCCAGCAGCAGCGTCTCGGGCTCCACGATCAGGGCGCGCGCCAGCGCGACGCGCTGTTGCTGGCCGCCCGACAGTTCGCCGGGATAACGGTCAGCGAGCGCACCGAGATGCGTGGTGGCCAGGATTGCCGACAGCTTGCGCTTGATCGTATCGCGATCGAGCTTGCGCAGCTCGAGTCCGTAGGCCACGTTCTCGGCGACCGTCATGTGCGGCCAGAGCGCGTAGCTCTGGAAGATCATCGACATGTTGCGCCGCTCCGGCGGTGTGGTCCGCGCCGGCGAGGACACCAGCTTGTCGCCCACGCGAATCTCGCCGGCCGACGGCTCGACGAAGCCCGCGATCAAGCGCAGCGTCGTCGTCTTGCCGCAGCCGGAGGGACCGAGCAGGCACACGAGCCGGCCGTGATCGATGGTCAACGACACATTGTCCACCACCGCCAGATCGCCGTAGCGCTTGGTGAGCCCCCGCAATTCAACCGACGCCACGCGATTTCCTCCTCGCTATCCGGCCGGCGTTCCCGGCGCTTGGTCTTATGGCTATTGAAACACCAAACCGGTGCCCGGCATCCGTGACAGCTTGCCGCCTCGCTGTTTTCTTTGCTCCCCGCCCAAGGAACCCGGGGTCACTTCCCGGTGAATGCCGGTTTGCGCTTCTCCATGAACGCCCTGCGACCCTCGATGAAGTCGGTGCTGGCGAAGCATTGGTCCACCATTTCCGCACAGCGCGCCAGATTGCGCTTGCTTTCATCCTTGGTGACTTCGCCGACGATGTATTTCACCGCCTTCACCGTGAGCGGCGCATTGCCGGCGATGGTCTCGGCGTAGTTCTTCACATAGGCCTCGAGCTCGGCCTCGGGCACGACGCGATTGACCAGCCCCATCCCGCGCGCCTCCTCGGTGTCGAACTGCCGCGCCGTGAAGAAGATTTCCCGGGCGAAGGCCGGCCCGACCACATCGACGAGCCGGCGCAGGCCGGCATAGGAGTAGCCCAGCCCAAGCTTCGCGGCGGGCACGGCGAAACGCGAATTGTCGGAGCAGATCCGCAGATCGCAGCAGACCGCGAGCCCGAGCCCGCCGCCGATGCAATAGCCGCGGATCATGGCGATGGTCGGCTTGGGAAATTCCTGTACTCCGGCATAGGCCGTTTCGACGGTGGCGTTGTAATGCTTGGTCGCGTCGAGGGTGGCGCGCTCGCTCTCGAACTTCGAGATGTCGGCACCGGACACGAAAGCCTTGCCGCCGGCGCCGGTCAGCACGACGACGCGCACCTCGTCGTCCTTGGCGAAATCCTCGAGGATGCGGCTGGTCGCCGCCCACATGTCGAGCGATACGGCGTTGTGACGCTCGGGGTTGTTGAAGATCACATAGCCGACGCGCCCGTCCTTGCGCGAAAGCATCTTGTCGGTCTTGGTCACGTCGTCCATCACTCGTCCTCCGCGCGCCGTGGTCATGCGCGCCAACTCGTCTGCATCCGTCAAACCGCGTTCGCTTTGCGCAGCGCCGCGATGTCCTTCGCGCTGAACCCGAACTCCTTGAGCACCGCATCGGTATGCTCGCCGAGCTTGGGCGGGCGCGCCACCAGCCGGCTCGGCGTACGCGACAGCGACATCGGCTGGCCCGCCATGCGCAGCTTGGACTTGTCCCTGGTCTTCACGGCCTGCGCTATGCCGAGATGCTCGACCTGCGGGTCGGCGTAGACCTGGTCGACCGAATAGATCGGCCCGCACGGAACGCCGGCCTTGTTGAGCCGCTCGATCCATTCGGCGCTCGTCTGCTTGACCGTATACCTCTCGATATCGGCGTTGAGCGCGTCGCGGTTCTTCGAGCGTTCGGCGGCCGTCTGATATTCCGGCCGCTGCAGCAGTTCGGACGCATCGGCCGCGGCGCAGAACCGCGCCCAGATTTTCGACCCGGTGGATGCGATATTGATGTGGCCGTCGGCGGTCTTGAACACACCGGTCGGGATGCTGGTCGGATGATTGTTGCCGGCCTGCTTGGGAACATCGCCCTCGATCAGCCAGCGCGCGCCCTGGAAATCGAGCATGAAGATCTGGGCCTGCAGCAGCGAGGTCGTGACATGCTGACCCTGCTTGGACTTTTCGCGTTCCAGCAGCGCCACCAGAATGCCGAGCGCGCAAAACAGCCCCGCGGTGAGGTCGGCGATCGGGATGCCTACGCGCACGGGCCCCTGCCCGGGCAAGCCGGTGATCGACATCAAGCCGCCCATGCCTTGCGCGATCTGATCGAAGCCCGGCCGCGCGGCATACGGACCGGTCTGCCCGAACCCGGAAATGCTGGCATAGACCAGCTTCGGATTAATCTTGCGCAGTTGCGGATAGTCGACGCCGAGACGACGCTTCACATCCGGCCGAAAATTCTCGACCACCACGTCGGCTTTTTTCACCATGCGCTTGAAAGCCGCCACCGCTTCCGGCGCCTTCAAGTTGAGCGTCATGCTGCGCTTGTTGCGATGCAGATTCTGGAAATCCGACCCTTCGCGCGGGCCGCCCAGCGGCTCACCCCCACCGGGCTCGGGCGGTAACTCGATCTTGATCACGTTGGCGCCCCAGTCGGCAAGCTGGCGCACGCAGGTCGGGCCGGAGCGCACCCGTGTCAGATCGAGCACCGTGAAACGTTCGAGCGCGCGCGAGGCCTTGGGAAACGGCATTTTCCGGCACCTGTGAGGTGATTCTCATGGCCCGGCGGAACGCCGGGAAGGCCCGACATTCCCTGATCTCCCGTCGGTTGTCCACCGCGGAACGGGGTTTGAGCAGCGGACCGATACCGATATGGTGCGGCCGAGCCGGGGGGCGCCCGAAGGACCGATGGACCCAGGACGCCGCATGATCACGCCCGCAATGACCTTCCCCAATATGACGAGGCTCGCCCGCCTTCGTTCATGGCGCCTGCTGCTGGCGCTGCTGCTCGCCGGCACGGCTACGTTCGCGAGCGCGCAGGAACGCCCGCGCCGGGCGCCGGCGCCGCAGAGCGAGCAACATCCGGAAACGCGACCGCCCGAACAGCGCGCCGCGGACACGCGCGACAGCGTGCTACGGCTGCTGCCGCCGGATTCGGTGACCGAGCACACCATCGATATCCCCGGCGGCAAGCTCGCCTATACCGCGACCGCCGGGACGCTGTCGTTGTTCGATCAATCAGGCGAGCGCTTGGCGGCGATCTATTACACCGCCTATGTCGCAAACAATGCAGAGTCGGCGGGCCGCCCGGTCACCTTCGCCTTCAACGGCGGTCCGGGCGCGGCTTCGGCGTATCTGAACCTCGGCCTGGTCGGGCCGAGGATCCTCGAGTTTCCCGGCAACGACGCCGCGACCGCGCGCTTGCAGGACAACCCGGAGACCTGGCTCGGCTTCACCGATCTGGTGATGATCGATCCGGTCGGAACCGGCTGGAGTCGGCCGACAAAGGCCGACGGCGGTAACGCGTTCTATGGCGTGCGCCAGGATGCGCAAACGCTGGCCAAGACCATCGCGCTCTACCTCGGCAAGAACGGCCGCGGCAACTCGCCCAAATATCTTCTGGGCGAAAGCTACGGCGGGTTTCGCGCCGCCAAGGTGGCGCAGGCGCTGCAGCGCGATCAGGGCATCATGGTGTCCGGCATCGTGATGGTGTCACCGCTGATCGAGGGCGGGTTGATCTTCGGCGGCAGCCGGTTCGCGCTCGGCGCCGCATTGCAGCTGCCGTCGCTGGCAGCCGCCGAGCTTGAACGTAAAGGCACCTTCAGCAAGGAAGCGCAGGCCGAGGCCGAGCGCTTCGCATTCAGCGAATATCTCACGGCGCTCGCCGGCCCGCGCCTCAGCGGCGACGCCGCGCGCAACTTCTATCAGCGCGTGGCGCAAATCACCGGCCTGCCCGAGGATATCGTCACGAAATCGCGCGGGTTCATCCGCGACGCCTTCGTCAAGCATCTGCGCTCCGGCGAAGGCAAGATCGTCAGCCGTTATGACGCGACGTTCGCCGTCGCCGATCCATTTCCCGAACAGGAGACCGCGCGTGGCCCCGATCCGCTGCTCGATGGGCTCACCCGCGCCTACGGCGGCGCATTCGCCAACTATGCGCGCGATGAGCTCGGCTTCAAGAGCGAGATGACCTACATCCTGCTGTCGCCCGACATTTCCGGCAAATGGGATTGGGGCGAGGGCTCCGGACGCGGCTTGGCGAGTGTCACCGACGACGTGCGGGAACTGCTGTCCCTCACTCCGTCGTTTCGTCTGCTGGTCGCGCACGGCTACAGCGACATGGTGACGCCCTACGCGGTGAGCCGTTACGTGCTCGACCACCTCCCGCCGATCGGCGACCCCTCACGCACCCAGCTCAGCCTCTATCGCGGCGGGCACATGTTCTACATCGACCCGGAGTCGCGCAAAGCGTTCACCGCGGACGCCAAGCGGTTCTACCAATCGAGCCAGTGATCCGCGCAGGGTGCCGCTGTCATTCCGGGGCGCCACGAAGTGGCCAGCCCGGAATCCATAGTCCCGGCCTGTGGCTATGGATTCCGGGCGCCCCTTGCTATCGCTCGGGCCCCGGAATGACGCATGGAGCGACCGGTTCAACCTCGTTCGAGTACGTCCGCGAGTTACCCCTGAAACTCCAGAATGTCGAAGCCGACGTGGCGGTCGACCATATAGATGAGGCCGCGCTGGTCGAGTGCCACGTCGTTGCTCTGCGGCGCGGCCCTGCCCGCCACCGGCTCGGGGATGAAATGGCCGATCTCGCGTGGGCTGAGGGGGTCGGCGACGTCGATGATCCGCAGCCCGCCGCCGAACCAGACGGCGTAGGCGATGGTGCCGGACATCCGCTCACAGAACTGGTGGGCGCCGAAGCGCGCGCCGCCCGTGCGGCTGAAGGGCGAGTCGAGCTCACTGACCTGAAACTGCGCGAGCGGCTTGATGGCGCCGAGATCGCTGACGTCGAAGGTCAACAAGCACGCATGCGCGCGTCCGCGCCGCGCCTCCTCCTCGTTCGCGCTCTGCGCCTGGTCCTCCTCGTCGATCGCAAGCGCGATGCGGCGGCCGCGGATGCGATCCGGCACGGGCATCACCGTGTGAGTCGGCTCCGGAAACAATGGATGGTAATTGTAGGTGCCGGCGCTTTTCGGCCGCGCGAGGTCGGACACGTCGACGACCCAGAAGCCGCCGTGCCAGCAGCTCGCCCACATCTCGTTGCCGAATCGCAACGCATGGTGGAGCCGGTGCCGGCGGCCGGACCAGCCCGGGATCTCGCCACCCTCGACGTGCTGCCCGGTCATCCACCAGCGTGAGATTTCCTGCGGACGGCGCGGATCGCGCAGATCGTAGATGACGAGGATGTTGCCGACATAGCCCTTCATCTCAGTCGAGATGTAGGCGTAGCGCTCGTCCATGTCGAAGCGGTGCACGCCGATGCCGCCGGTCTTCTGATAGCAGATGAGCTTGGGCTGCGCCGGGTTGGAGACGTCGTAGACCTTGAAGCCGCCATTGTGGTAGCCACGCTGCTCGAATTCCTCGAGCATACGCAGGTCGTCCTCGGTCACGCTCATCCGCGCGGCGATTTCCGAACGTGTGGGCTCGCGCTTGAGCTCCTCGGCGAGCGCACGCCGCGCCGCCGGCAGCTGCTCGGCCCGTCGTCCGATCTTGCTCATGTTGCGCTCGTGATTGACGATCATGATGTCGCCGGCGACGCGCACCTTATGGCTGTGGGATTCGTGATCGTCGAGCGTGACGGTGGCGACGACGCGCGGCTGGCTCGGCTCCGAGATATCGATGATGGAGGTGCCGAGATGATCCTGGTTCGGAATGTGCCCGACATAGGCATGGGAACCTGCAACGGTGACCTGGCCGGCGCCGGCGAGATCGAGATGCCCGAGCCGGCGGACGTTGTGGGCGAGCGCCGTAGATTGTCGTTCCACTTTGTTCATTGCGTCCGCATCCTCCGCTCGTCATGCTCCCGCGAAAACGGGGCATCCAGTTTTCACCGAATAGATCAAGGGCGCTGTCCCCGCGCCACTTCGTTGTTACTGCATACTGGATCGCCCGCCTGTGCGGGCGATGACGGCGAGAGAATGCCGTCAATCGAGCTTCGCGCCCGACGCCTTGATGATCGCGGTCCATTTGGGAATTTCGGATTTGATATAGGCCGCGAACTCCTCAGGGCTGCCGCCGATGATGTCGACGCCGAGATCGCCAAGCGATTTCTTGACCGCGGGATCCTCGAGCGTGGCAACCAGCGCGCGGTTGAGCGTGGCGACGACCTCAGGGGGCGCGCCCGCCCGCGTCACCAGCCCATGCCAGGTGGTCGCGTCGAAGTTCTTCATGCCGAGCTCGTCGATGGTCGGAATGTCGGGGAAGACCGCCGTGCGCTTGAGCGTCGCGACCGCGAGCGCCCGCAGCTTGCCGTCCTGGATGTGGGGCACCACCGACGATGCGGTCGCGAACATCATCTGCACGTGCCCAGCGATCACGTCCTGCAGGGCGGGCGCCGCGCCCTTGTAGGGCACGTGGATGATGTCGATCTTGGCCTCGGCCTTGAACAGCTCACCGGCGAGATGCGCCGCCAGCCCGTGGCCGGACGAGGCGAAATTGAGCTTGCCCGGATTGGCTTTCGCGAGCGCGATGAGCTCGCCCATCGACCGGACCGGCAGCGCCGGATTCACCACCAGGATATTGGCTTGCGACCCGATCAGCCCGATGGGTGCGAAGTCAGCGACCGGGTCGAAATTGATCTTCTTGTAGAGCGCGGCGTTGGTGGCGAGGATGGCGTTGTTCCCGGTGAACAGCGTGTAGCCGTCCGGCGCGGAATGCGCCACCGCCTCGGCCGCGACATTGCCGCCGGCGCCCGGCCGATTATCGATCACGATGGGCTGGCCGAGAATTTGTTCGAGCTTCCGGGCGAGGATGCGGGAGAGCACGTCGCTTGCCCCGCCCGGCGTGAATGCGACCACGAGCGTGAGCGGCCGCGTCGGATAGTCGGCGGCGCGGATGGCCGGCAAGGCGGCAAGCAGACATGCCGCGACGGCGAAGCAGCTCAGGACCCTGCGGAGCATCGATGCCTCTGGTGGTTAGACGAACTGCACGGCGATGCCGCCGAGCGGGCCGAAGTCGGCATGGAGCGTATCGCCCTTGTGCGCGAACACCACCCGGGTGAACGAGCCCGCCAGCACGAGATGCCCGGGCTCGAGCGCGACGCCGTGGCTGCCCAGCTTGTTGGCAAGCCAAGCCACTCCGAGCGCGGGATGGCCGAGCACGCCTGCGGCAACGCCGGTCTCCTCGATCTCCGAGTTCTTGTACATGATCCCGCCGACCCAGCGCAGGTCGACGTCGAGCGGGCCGACCGGCCGGCCGCCGACCGCGATGCCGGCCGCCGCGCCGTTGTCCGCCACCGTGTCGAAGATCTTGCGCGGATCCTGCAGTCGCGCATCGACGATCTCGATCGCGGGAACGACATATTCGGTCGCCCGTAGCACCTCAGCGAGGCCCACGCCCGGTCCCTTCAGCGGCTTGCCCATGATGAAGGCGAGCTCGATCTCGACCCGCGGCCGGCAATAATTTTCGTGCGGAATCTTGGCACCGTCCGCGATCATCATGTCGTCGAGCAGGTGGCCATAGTCCGGCTCGTCGATCTGCGAGGAGCGCTGCATGGCCTTCGAGGTCAGCCCGACCTTGTGGCCGATCAGCTTCGCGCCGGCCGCGATCTTGCGCTTGGCCACCTCGGTAGAGATCGCATAGGAATCCTCGATGGTGATGTCCGGCCAGGTCTTCGAAAGCTGGACCGCCTGTTTGCGCTCCTTTTCCGCACTCATCAGAATATCGGCGGCTTTCTTGCGGTCGGCATCGGACAGCATGATGACTCCTTCAGGCGGCGAATTATCCTCGCGGATGGTAGTGTAGCGCGAAACGGCGCACTGCATAGCGCCTCAGCAAGAAGCCACGCGCTGGGCAACCGCCGCGTCAGCAAGGAGGAAATCCGCGATGCGTCATGACCATCCGATGAAGCCGGCCACGCCTGATGCCTGCTGCTGCGGGCCGGACGTATCGTCCGCGCCGGCACCGTCCCGCCGGGCGCTGCTGACCGCGAGCGCCGGACTGGCGGCCGGCGCAGCCGCGCTCCCGTTCCTCTCGGACAGCGCCCGTGCACAGGCTACCGGAGCGAATGCCGATGGACTGCTGGCCCGGATGCGAGGCCAGCGCCGCATCCTGCTCAAGGGCGGCGTCGTCCTCACCCTCGACCGCGGCATCGGCGACTTCGCGCAGGCGGATGTGCTGATCGAGGACGGCAAGATCCGCGAAGTCCGGCCGAGCGTCGCACTTTCGAACGACGACGCAGCGGTGATCGACGCCACCAATCGGATCGTGGTGCCGGGCTTCATCGACACGCATCACCATTTCTACCAGGGTCTGCTGCGGAGCATCCTCACCAACGGCCTGCTCAATCCCGACTACAGTCGCGACATCGGCAATACGCTCACACCGGCCTATGCGCCCGCGGATGCCTATGCCGGCGTGCTCGTCACGGCGCTCGGCATGATCGACATGGGCACCACCACCGCCGTCGACACGTCGCAGGTCTCGCATACACCGGAGCACAGCGACGCCTGCATTCGTGCGTTGCAGGAGTCCGGCATGCGCGCGGTCTACGCCTACTGGCGCGGCAGCGGACCCGACATGCGCTACCCGCAGGATATCATGCGGCTGCAGCGCACATATTTCAGCTCGCAGGACCAATTGCTGACGCTGGCGCTCGGCGCCGTGCTCGACACCAACGTCTTCACTTATGCACGCGAGGTCGGCGTGCGTTGCGTCTCCCACGGCGTGAGCAACAACACCGAACGCACCCTGCTCGAGCTCGGGCGCGCCGGGCTGCTGCGACCCGGCGATGAATACATCCACTGCACCCATTTGAGCGACACAGCGTGGCACCTGCTCAAGGACACCGGCGCCCGCATCTCCATCGCCGCTCCCATCGAGATGGCAATGGGGCACGGCCTGCCGCCGATCCAGGCCGCGCTCGACCACGGCATCCGTCCGAGCCTGAGCTCCGACGTCGACGCCACCATGGCGCAGGATCCCTTCACCATCATGCGCGCGGCCTTCACGCTGCAGCGACTGATGCTGCTGCAACGCGCGCGCGGCGGCGAGCAGAACCTGCCGCCGTTGCTGACATGTCGCGACGTGCTCGAATTTGCCACCATCGAGGGCGCCCGTTGCGCCGGCCTCGAGAGCAAGGTCGGCACGCTCACGCCGGGCAAGGAGGCCGACATCGTCATGCTCACGGCCGACCGGCTCAACGTCTGGCCGCTCAACAATGCGCCCGGCGCCGTCGTCAATGTCATGAATCCCAGCAACGTCGACACCGTCTTCATCGCGGGGAAGGTGAAGAAGTGGCGAGGCAACCTCGTGGACGTCGATGCGGCGCGGGTGCTGCGCGTGGTGCGGGAGGCACGCGACGCGGTCGTCCGCCGCTCCGGCTTCCAGATGAACCTGCTGGGCTAAGGCTTGCCTGCGGGTCCGCCGGTTGTCAGCTCGGTCTACGCTCGCGGCCAGCGTCGCTGGCTCACGGCCCGCGCTGACCTGGCTGCTCCAGCCTCCGGATCAATGATCCTCCTCGACGTCGATCAGAGTGCCGTCGGGATCCGCGAGCTGGAAGCCGCCGTGCGAGCATTTCCGCAGCAGCGCCAGCCGCGCGGCGCCCTCGGAATCGAAATCGATCGGCTTCGGCGCGAGGGTGATATTGGTCTTGGCGAGCCGGTCGAGATGGGCCTTGAAGGCGTCGATCTTGGGCACGCGAAAACCGATATGGTCCATGCCCGGCTGTTCGATGCCGGCGCCGTTGAAAGACGAAATCTTCCACGGCAGGATTGCCAGCGTGACCCTTCCGTCGGTCAGATGATAGCCGCCCTCCTCCGCCGGTGCGTTACGGGCATCGAGCTCGAACACGTCGACGTAGAAATCGGCCACGCGTTGCGCGTCGCGCGCCCGCAACGCGAAATGGCTGAAGGTCGTCTCCTGCTTCCATTCGTTCTTGGCGTAGACCTCGGCGCGGTTCTCATGCCCGGGCTGCGACAGGTCGAAATAGTTTCCGGCAGGATCGTGCGCACTGTAGCTGGCGAACGGCCGGTTGCCCGGCCGCTTCACGATCTCGATGTCGGGATACTTCTTCGCGACCTTGGCACGGACCTTTTCGAGGTCCTCGACCTCGATGCCGAAATGGTCCAGGCCCGCCTTGCGGCCGCCGCGGCGGGGGATCAGCGTCATGCCGAGATAGCCGTCGCCGACCGAGATCGCGCCGATCTCGCGCGCCGTGTCGCCCGACGCCTTCAGACCGAACGCCGCGCGGTAGAACATGCCGAGCAGCGTGTAGTGATCGCTCGTGATGGCAAGGTGGTTGAGCTTCCCGAACATTCTGATCTCCTGGCGATCCCCGGGTTTACTGATAGTAGCGATCGAGCGCGATCTGACGGATCTCGGCGAGGCCCGCCTTGTCGAGCATGGTCATCGCCTGCTCGACGGTCGCGCGCACCTCGTCGGCGCCGGCATGGTTGGCCGAGAGGCTGAGCTTTTTGGCTTCGGCAACGAATGCCGGATCGCGGATGATCTCGGCCAAGGTTTTCTGCAGCAGGTCGATGCGCTCCGGCGGCGTGCCCGGCGTGACCACCATCAAGCGGCCGAGGCCGGCGATACTGGCGCGCCAGTCGATCAGGCGGGCTTGCGCCGGCGCGAGCTTTGCAGCCTCGAACAAGGTGGGCGCTTCCGGGAACTGCTCGACGCGCGTTCGGGCGAGCACCGTCACGACCCGCATGCCGTTGCTCGCCCCGTAGAGCGCGGCGGATTCCTCGGACACCACCCGGCCGTCCACTTCGCCGCGCTGGATGGCGAGGTTCATGTCGCCCGTGCCCTTGTAGCCGATGATCATCTTGCTCTTCATGCCGAGCGCGTGGGCCATGATGGCGGTGAAATCGGTATTGCCATCGATCTTGCTCGAACCCGCCCAGGTCACCGGGGTAGCGCTCCTCGCCATGTCCGCCACGCTGGTGTAGGGCGATTTCGGTCCGAGCAGCGCAACCTTGGCCTCGCTGCTTACCCGCGCCAGCCAGGCAAGCTTGCGCACGTCGTAGTTGACGCCGGGCGCGTCATAAAGCTGCGCAGTCACCAGCGTCTCGCCGCCGACGAGCAGGATCGTCAGCCCGTCGGGAGGCGCGTTGACGGTGCGGTTGACCGCGATCAATCCGCCGGCGCCGGGCTCGTTGGTCGGCAGCATCCGGGCGCCGAGCTTCTTCTCCAGATGCGGGATCAGGGCGCGCATATAGGTGTCGTAGCCGCCGCCCGGGCTGCCCATCGTATAGAAGCGCACCTGCTTGCCCTGGAAGAACGCCGCCGCCGATTCAGCCGCGGCGCATGCCGGCGCGGCGGCGATCAGGCTCGCGCCGATCGCAGCCGAGACCAAGCCTCGGAGCTTTCCTCTCCCAATCATCATCCGCTTTCTGTTTCGCAACCTTGGCGCGCGCGAGCGGTCGGCCGATCATGCTACAGCGCGGATGACGAGCACAAGTGCATGCAAGCGACCCTATCGACCCCTCCTCGACAAATGCCTTAGACTGGCCGCAACAACGGCGCGATCGCTCCAGTACAGCTCGAGACCAATTCGCGCCCGATCTCGTGGAGGAAGATATGGCGCTGATTCCGAACTCGGTTTCCGACATTCTCAAATCGAAAACGCGGCGCGGCCTGCCGCATCCCGTGGACTATCCCAAGGCCGACACGTCGAGCTATGTCCAGGGCGCCGACAACTTCCACAAGGTCATGGCGATCAAGCCCGGCGATCACGTCGTCATGCTGACCGATCCGCTGCTCGACCCGCGCGTGCTGCAGGCGGTCTATGGGGTCGCCAAGGCGCGCGGCGCGACCTTCACGTCCTATATGGGCGCGTCGACACGGCTCATGGAGGTCCCGGACGAGGCCAAGGCGCTGATCGAACGCGCGACCTTCGTGGTCTCTACCTGGTTCGCTTCCGTCATCGATCCCTTCTGCATCAATCTGCGGCGCAAGAAGGGGCAGCGCTGGGTCAAGATCACCTTCTTCCGCAACCTTGATCTCCTGAACACGCCGCAGGCGCGCTTTCCGCTCGACGTCCTCGGCGAGATCATCCGCGCGTCCTCGCGCGCCTATCCCGACAAGGGCAATTTCGACCTGCGGTTCACGGACGAGCGTGGCACCGACATCGTGGTGAACTTCACCGAGGAGATGCGCGCCATCATGAAGAAGGACAACCGCTGGCGCGGCCACAACGTCGCCGACGAGGACGGCTGCTACATCCACTACCTGCCCACCCACGGGCCGAACCTCTACGAGCTCAAGATGGTCGGCTGCGATCACGCCGCGCATATGCCTGTCAACGGCATTCTCTATCCGCAATGGGCGGTCGGCTTCGACAAGCCGTTCGAGGAAAAGATCGGGGTTGAATTCGAGAACGGCCGCGTCCGCGCGGTTCATGGCCGCGGCGAAGAAGCCGAAGTACTACGCTTCATTGTCGGTGGGACGCTTGAAGAGCTCGGCTGCGGTCACAATCCCAAGGCCCCGCGCTTCGACATCTACCCCGCCGGACCTAACTCTCCCGGCGCGCTGCATTTCGGCGTCAACGGGCTCAAGGAGTCCGAGTACCTGCGGCGCGTCATGCCGTACTGGGAAGAGCCGCATGTCCACATGGACATGGTCACTTTCGACACCACGGTCACGGCCGGCAACCGCACCGTCATCGACAAGGGATTCCTCATGGCCCTGCGCGATCCCCAGGTGGTGGCGGCGGCGGAGCGCTACGGCGACCCGGTCGACCTGCTGGAGAATTTCCCGCTGTAGCGGCAACAGCCGCGGGCGCGCCAAGCGAAGGACGCCCGCACGTCTTTCTTCAATCACGTGCGTGACGCGTGGCGCGGCGCACGCGCCTTTGCCCACCTTCGCCGGTGCTGGCCGCGTCGCGGCCTCCGTGCTCGACGACCGCAACCTGCAGGCGTCCGACTAGACAATGCAATTTCCTTGAGCCGGACGAGGACGCCCCTGAGAGGGAGAAGTCCGGCAATAGCAGACGAATCCTGCCAAGGCGGCCACACGGCTTGAGCACTTACGTTCCGGGTCATTGCTTTGCCGATGAAATCTGCAGCGTGCGACTAAAAGCGGCAGCACGAGCGAGCGTGATCGGTTAGGCTGATAGCTGCTGGACTTTTGGCGTACGTGAGCGCTGTCCGGCCGCAAGATTCGCTAACACCGAGAGGGAAGCATCATGGCGTCCAAATCCCATTCCACGCGGCGCGACGTCCTGCTCGGCGCGACCAGCCTGCTCGTCATGGCACCGCATGTGGCGCGCGGGCAAGGGGCGGAGCCGGTGCGTTTCAGCCTGGAATTCCGCATCTATGGCGGCAACGCGCCGCTGTTTCTCGGCGCCGAGAGCGGGATTTTCCGCGACCAGGGCATCAACGTCACGATGGATGGCTCGGGCGGCTCGGTCGAGTCGGTCACGCGCGTGGCCACCGGCACGCATCCCTTCGGCCTCGCCGATGTCAGCACGCTGGTCGAGTTCGCATCGCGCAACCCGAAGGAGGCGCCGAAGCTCATCATGACCGTCTTCGACAAGTTTCCCGCGGTCGTGCTCAGCCTCAAGCGCAAGCCGATCAGGACGCTGCAGGAGATGGTCGGAGCCCGCATCGGCACCGGCAGCGTGGACGCCGGCTCGAAGATCCTGCCCGCGTTGCTCGCGCTCAACAACATCGATCTCAAGTCGATCAACCGCACCACGATCGACGTCAAGCTGCGCGACACCATGCTGATCAAGGGCGAGGTCGATGCCGTCGTCGGCTTCGACTACACCATCATCTTCAACCTGATGGAGGCCGGGCTGAAGCTCGAGGACATCACGCTGCTCTACTTCGCCGATTTCGGCTTCAATTTCTGGGGCAATTCGCTGATCGCCAACCCGGCGGTGGTGGAGAAGAATCCGGACTTGGTGCGCCGCGTCGCCCTCGCCGTTGCCCGGTCCTGGGCCGCGGCGTCGAAGGACCGCGCCGCCGCCATCAGCGCGGTGACCAAGCGCGACGGCTTGCTCAAGGCCGAGACCGAGCGCGCGCGGATGGACTGGGTGCTCGACAAGCTTGTGCTGACGCCGAACGTGCGTCAGAACGGGATCGGGAATATGAACCAGGAGCGCATGGAGCGCGGCATCAACGTGATCAAGGAAGGCTTCCAGCTCACCACCGCGCCCACCATGGAACAGATCTACGACGGCCGATTCCTGCCGCCCGCCGCCGATCGAAAACTCGCGTAAGCGGTCGCAAGGCGATGCAAGACGCTGCCGGCGGCTTGGGGGCGGCTCCGGCCAAATTCGTCGAGATGGACCGCGTCGCGCTGCGTTACGGCGGCCCGGATGGCACGCTCGCGCTCGACGGTACGACGCTCAGCGTCGCCCACGGCGAATTCGCCGCCGTGGTCGGGCCGTCCGGTTGCGGCAAGTCTTCGCTGATGAAGCTCGTCACCGGCCTGATGCCGTGCACGGGCGGATCCATCCGCGTCGCCGGTGCCGATGTCGACGGTCCGCTCAAGATCGTGGGCATGGCGTTCCAGAACCCGACATTGCTGCCGTGGCGCAATACCTTGCTGAACACGATGCTGCCGCTGGAGATCGTGCGGCCACATCGCCATCGCCTGCGCCAGTTCAAAGACAAGTATATCGCGCAGGCCAAGGAGCTGCTGGCGGCGGTCGGGCTCGCCGGGTTCGAGGACAAGCAGCCGTGGATGCTCTCGGGCGGCATGCAGCAGCGCGCAAGCCTGTGCCGGGCGCTCATTCACGATCCGCAACTGCTGATGCTGGATGAGCCGTTCGGCGCGCTCGATGCCTTTACCCGCGAGGAGCTCTGGGGCGTGCTGCAGAAGCTGTGGCTCGACCGCAAGTTCACCTGCGTGCTGGTGACCCATGACCTGCGCGAAGCCGCCTACCTCGCCGACGTCATCTTCGTCATGAGCGCGCGGCCCGGCCGCATCGTTGCCACCCATCGCGTGGGGCTGCCGCGGCCGCGCACGGTGGAAAGCACGTTCGACAAGCCCTTCATCGACCTCGTGCACGCCATTCGCACCGAGATCTCGCGGGTGCGCGACGAGGCCGGGCTCGTGGCACGGGCGAAGGCCGTCTGACATGAAGGCCGTCTGACATGACGTCGCGCAATTGGCGCCGCCTCAATGTTGCGATGCCATGGCTGGTCATCATCGGCCTGCTCGTCGTGTGGCAGGCCATCGTCGATCTCTTCGGCATCGCGGCGTTCGTGCTGCCGGCTCCGACGGCGGTGTGGGCGGCGTTCCTCGAATATCGCGACGCCATCCTGCACAACGCGCTGTTCACCCTCAAGAACACCATGTTCGGGTTCGCGCTCGGCATCGTGGTGGGGGTGATCCTCGGCGTTCTCATCGGCTCCTTCCGCCTGGTCTATAGCGGCCTCTACCCGCTGCTGATCGGCGTCAATTCCGTGCCCAAGGCCGCCGTTGTGCCGATCCTGGTGCTGTGGCTCGGCATCGGAACGGCGCCGGCGATCGCCACCGCCTTCCTGCTCTGCTTCTTTCCCATTGCGGTGAACGTCGCCACCGGGCTGGCCACCGTCGAGCCTGAGCTCGAGGACGTCCTGCGCTCGCTCGGCGCCAGCAAGCTCGACATCCTGCGCAAGGTGGGGCTGCCGCGTTCGATGCCTTATTTCTTCGCGTCGCTGAAGGTCGCGATCACGCTCGCCTTCGTGGGCACGGTGATTTCCGAAACCTTGGCGTCGAACGACGGCATCGGCTACCTGATGCTACAGGCGTCGTCGCAGTTCCGCGTCCCGTTGATGTTCGCGGGCCTCGGCGTGATCGCGATCATGGGAATTGCGACTTATGTCGTCTTCGCCCTGCTCGAAGCGAGGTTGACGGGCTGGGCAACGCGGCGCCAGGACGCCCCGCTCGCCAGCGGCGGGGG
>Ga0207688_10000136_pt1 | contig 31013 bp, 31 predicted proteins | sample KBSMiscanthusM4_FD_184296 | JGI IMG/M metagenome (GOLD analysis project Ga0207688, IMG submission 184296) | Miscanthus rhizosphere microbial communities from Kellogg Biological Station, Michigan, USA - M4 (SPAdes) (version 2) | ecosystem: Host-associated > Plants > Roots > Rhizosphere ...
CGCGCCGACAGCGTCGAGGCCGGCTGGCGTGCGGTGCAGCCCTTTCTCGACGCCTGGAAAAACGCCGCCCGCAACGGCCTCGAGAGCTACCGGGCCGGCAGCGGAGGGCCCGAAAAAGCCGACGAACTGCTCAAGCGCGACGGCCGCGCATGGCGGGTGCCGGTCAGCACGGCCGCAGCTCCTGTGCCCGCCCAGCGGACGCAGCAAAGGTAGGGCATTAGAAAGGTAGCGCATTCATGCGCGCACATGGCCGCACGGATCACGACGTGGCACGAACGCGTCGATCTCGATGATGCACTCTCTCGCGGGGACGATCGGCGCCGGCAGCATAGGCATTCCGCATTGGGCGGCGAGAAAGAGTGGGGACCTGCCCGCTGGAGCAGCCTTTCACGAACGGCGATCACGGTCGTGGTCGTGCCTATACGAGTGAGCGCACCATCTTAACCTCCGATACCGAAAAGCCGCATCGTTCATACAATGACCTTGCAGGATTTCCGGACAGGACATTGAGGTCGCACAGCTCGCAGCCGGCGGCGCGCCCCCAATCCAACAGCTTTGCGATCAACCGGCCGCCGATGCCGCCGCGGCGCAACAGTGGGACGACGTAGACGACACTGATGTGCAGTGTCTTCTTTGGTGCAAACGCGCCGCCTAAAGTGGTCAGCTCGGCTCCTGCAACTCCAATCGGCTCTCCATTGGCCGATTCAGCAACCAGATATTTGACATTATTTCCTTTGAGCTCACCGGCGATGGCAACCACAATTTTTTCCCAAGCGGCACCGTCGGTAGCCGGAGTGTTGCCTCCATAGCTCGCCATATCGACGACCATATGACGAATCATTTGCACGATGAACGCCGCTTCGTCATGTCGCGCGTCGCGAACAGTCATCTTATCCATCAGCTATCACCCCCCTAACCTTCTGCGCCTGTTCGCGCGGAATGCCACCTGATCGCGGTGACCTGACCTAAGCGGCGTCCGGTGCGAGCTCGATCGGCTCGACGATCGCGGCGTCATCGTTCTCGGGCTTGTTCACCCGCGTCGAGATCGGCCACATGCGCATCAGTTCGGCAGGGGATATAATCAGGCGGCGGCCGGCCTGCCAGTTCGAGCCATGGTAGACAGTCCAGCAAGCGATCATCGGCTTCACCGTCACAACCTTCAGGAGCAGTCCCGTGTCGCTCCCGCGCGTCGGTCTCGTTGTCCTGCTGCTCGCGATCGCGACGCCACGATCCATGGCGGAGAGCGCCAACCCACCAGCGCCTGGCCGCTCGCAGTCGATGATCGACACGTTTCAGGTCATGTGCACGCTCGAGTTGCCCGACTTTGAGCGCATCGCTGCGAAGGCGACGGTCCTGCGGATGCGCCCCGAAGCGGACAGCAAGCTGAACGCTCCGGGGGATACTGTCTTCCGGAACAAATCGTGGATCGGCAATCTGACGACCGGCCCGTTCGTGCTCCTGCTCGATGAGACGACCGGGCCGAAGGGAAAGGCGACGAGCTGCGCCATCGTGGGCGAGGTTCCGGATCTCGACGCGTTTCGCGCCGACGCCGTCGCCGCGATGAAGCTGCCAGCCACCCCGCCGCCGGAGATGGGCAACGACGGCAGCCGATCGTTCATCTGGGATCACAGCTTCGGGCCGGGGACGACGCTCATCCTGCGAGATTTCAAACCCGCCGGAAAGCCGGGAATCATGCTGAAACTGATCTCGGCGGAGCCGCCGCGCTAGCGCCGCAGGCGGTTCACTCCGGCTTGGCGCCGGCAAACTTCACGACCTTGCCCCACTTCTCGGTCTCGTCGGCGAGGAGCTTGCCGAAGTCGGCGGGCGAGCCCGGCAGCAGCGAGGCGCCGAGCTCGGTGAAGCGCGCCTGCGACGCGGGATCCGCGAGGATCGCATTCACCGCGGCGTTGATCCGCTCGATGATTGCGGCGGGCGTGTTCTTCGGCGCGCCCAGCCCGTACCACGCGCTGGCCTCGTAACCAGGGAGGAACTCGGCCACCGTGGGCAGGTCCGGCAGCACCTGCGAGCGCTCGGCGCCGGTCACGGCGAGTCCGCGCAGCCGGCCGCTCCTGACGTGGTCGGCGGAGGTCGGGATGTTGTCGAACATCACCTGCACCTGACCGGCGATCAGGTCGGTCAGCGCCGGCGCGCCGCCGCGGTAGGGCACGTGCACCATGTTGATGCCGGTCATCATCTTGAACAGCTCGCCCGACATGTGGATCGTGGAGCCGTTGCCGGACGACGCCATGTTGAGCTTGCCGGGATTGGCCTTGGCGTAGGCGATCAGCTCGGGGATCGACCTGATCGGAAGCGACGGATGGACATCCACCACGTTGGGAAAGCGGATGATGCCGGCGACCGGGACGATGTCGCGCAGAAAGTCGAAACCGAGCTTGTCGTAGAGCGTGGCGTTGATGGCATTGGCCGGTGCCACCAGCAGCAGCGTGTAGCCGTCCGGCGCGGCGCGCACGACCGCCTCGGTGGCGATATTGGTGCCGCCGCCGGGCCGGCTTTCCACCACGACCGACTGGCCGAGCCGCTCCGACAGCCATTGCCCGGTGAGCCGCGCGGTGATGTCGGCGGAGCCGCCCGGGGTATAGCCGATGATCAAGCGGACCGGCCGCGACGGGTAGGCCTGCGCCCAGGCGCCGCGCGATATCGCCGGGAGCGCAACCGCACTGGCCGCCAGATGCAGGAACGCGCGGCGAGACGATCTCGAATTCATGCCAGCCTCCATAGGTCCGATCGACACGGCGGTGCGGCGCGCGGTGCGACGTCACGTTTCCCTGCATGGGCCGTTCGAAGCTTCCGCCGCCGGATGGCGGCGGACGGTCAATCCGCGAGCGCCTGGTACACCAGCGCGTTGATCATCTGCCGATACTTCCAGCGCATCGGTCCCGGCGTGTGCGCCATGAACACGACCGCGAGCTCCTCGCTCGGGTCAACCCACCAGTTGGTGCCGCTCGCGCCGGGCCAGGAGAAGTCGCCGACCGAGCCCATCATGCGCGCGATGCCCGGCGTCGTGCGCACCGCAAGGCCGAGACCAAAACCGTAATCGGCGCGGGTCGGGTCGCCGGTCAGCCCGATCATGTTCTTCACATCGGGCGCGAGCTGGTTCGACAGCATGTATTCGACCGTCTTGCGGCCGAGGATGCGATTGCCGCCATAGCTGCCGTTGTTCGCCAGCATGAGCGCGAAGCGCAGGTAATCGTCGGCGGTCGATGACAGGCAGCCGCCGCCGCACTCGAACTTCATCGGCTGTGTCGTCGGCCTGACCGATTGCGGCTGGCCGGTCAGCGGGTCGTTCGGCAATGCGCGGGCAAAGCGCGACAGCTTGTCGGCCGGTATGACGAAGCCGGTGTCGACCATGCCGAGCGGCTTGATCACGCGTTCCTGCAGATACTGGCCGAGCGACTGCTCGGTCAGCGATTCGACCACGAGGCCGAGCACGTCGAGCCCGAAGCCGTAGTCCCATACGGTGCCGGGCTGGTGCAGCACCGGCACCGAGCTCAAGCGGTCGAGGAACTCGGGCCCGGTCATGGCTGCGGAGGCGGCGCCGCTGCCGTCGGGAAACAGCTTGTGCACCGGCGTGGCGCCGCGGCCGCCGTAGATCAGGCCGGAGGTATGCCGGAACAGATCCTGGACCGTGATCTTGCGCGCGGCCGGCACGCGGTCGACGATGTTTTCCCTGGCGGCATCCATCACGGCGACCTTGGTGTCGCCGAACTTCGGAAAGTATTTCGCCAGCGGATCATCCATCAGCACCCTGCCCTGCTCGTAAAGCTGCAGCGCGGCGACCGACGTCATCGGCTTGGTCATCGAAGCGATGTTGAAGATCGCGTCGGTCGTCATCGGCGCGCCGGCGTCCTTGTCGCGGTAGCCGAACGCCTCGAAGAAGACGAGCTTGCCCTTGCGCGCGACCGCCACCACCGCCCCCGGCATCTGACCGCGGGCGATCTCGGCGTTGAGCGCCTTGCCGATGTCGGCGAGCCGCTCGGACGACATCCCGGCATCCTCGGGCTTGGCGCGCGGCAGCGCCTCGGCGGCAAAAGCGTAAGCAGGACAGCACAGAACGGCGGCGACGATGAATGAAAGCCCTCGGCTGATCGCCATGACAGGTCCTCGATTGAGCAATGCTCCAGAGCTGAGCGGGGATTCCCGGAACGGGCGCCGATCCCGGATCGAATGCTAGCGACTTTCGGAATCGTCCGGAAGCCCGCGTTCGACGGACGCGGGGCTAAGGACATGGGGCTCGCGGCCGTCGCCTGCGCCGACCGCGCGCATCGCTGCGGCCATGGCCTTGCCGGCACGGTCCGATCAGCCGATGCTGCATGCAAAAGCCGGTTCAACCGGGCAATCCGGCGGCATTCGCCGGCAATGGGGAGGACGACATGACCACGCGCAGAGACTTCATCGGCGGCGCCATGGCGGGCGCAGCCTTCGTCGGTTGCGATCTGCTCAATACCGCGCATGTCCATGCGCAGGGCGCACCAGCGAGGCGCCGGGAGGTCGTGGTGAACGGCCGCCGCGTGAAGACGGTCGACGTGCATGCCCACTGCGCGTTTCCGCAGGCCATGGCGCTGATGGGAATGAAGGTCAATCCGGACAACCTGGTCATGGGCGCCGATCGCATCCGCGCCATGGACGAGCAAGGCATCGACATCGAGGCGCTCAGCATCAATCCCTACTGGTACAAGGCGGAGCGCGACGTCGCACAGGCCGTCATCAAGATGCAGAACGAAAAACTCGCGGAGCTGTGCGCCGCCCAGCCCGATCGTTTCGTCGCCTTCGCGACGATCGCGCTGCAGCACCCGGATCTCGCCGTCCGACAGCTCGAAGAGGGCATCAAGACGCTCGGACTGCGCGGGGTCTCCGTCGGCAGCAACGTCGAGGGCCGCGAGCTCGCCGATCCGGCATTTCATCCGGTCTGGGCCAAGGCGGAGGAGCTCGGCTGCCTGGTCTTCATCCACCCGGTGCGGGTGCCCGAGCTCGACAAGAGGCTCGCCGGCAACGGCGACCTGACCAACATCATCGCCTTTCCGCTCGACACCTCGATCGCACTCTCGCACCTGATCTTCGAAGGGACACTCGATCGCTTTCCCGGGCTGAAAATCTGCGCATCGCACGGCGGCGGCTATCTCGGCTCCTACGCCCCGCGATCGGACGTCGTCTGCGCGAACTTTCCGCAGCGCTGCACCGGCGCACCGCTCAAGAAAAAGCCCACCGAATATCTGCGGCAGCTCTACTACGATTCGATCGTGTTCACGCCCGAAGCGATGCGGCACCTGATCGCGGAGGTCGGCGTGAGCCAGATCGTCATGGGGTCGGACTATCCGTTCCCGTGGAACACGGCGCCGGTGGATCACATCCTCGCCACGCCGGGCGCGAGCGACGCCGACCGCGCGGCGATGCTGGGCGATACCGCGGCGCGGCTGCTGGGCATCCAGCCGGGCTAGCCGAACGGAACTGCTCGCCGTCGTCGCGGATTGTCATCGGGCAGGCGCACGGAGCGCACAATAGGACACAGCACGATCGCTCCAAGCGCGTCGCATGGACGACGGCCTGCTGGTGGCCATGCGCAAGGGCGACTACAAGTACGTCTACGCCGAGCAGCGTGCCCCCGGGCAATTGCAGGTCTGGGCGGAGCCCTTCACCAAACTGCGCCTGACGAGCGTTTGCATTTCCCATATCGCCCCGCGGTCGGCGCCGCGCTGGATGGAACCCGCCAAGCCGCGCGCCGTGGGCCGCGCGGATGCGCCGATGCGCTGTGGTCGCGGATCACGCCGAGTGCCCGACGGATGCTGTCAGAGCGCATCCCATATGCGGTCGAGCAGGCCCGAGGCGGTGAGCGCGGCCACCGCGACCAGGAAGGCGGTAATGAGGTCATGCAGCACGTCGCTGGCGACGTGGCGGAACGGAGTCCGGAACATGGGAGGCCTGACCATGCCGGATATCTAGGTGGCGGAGGCGCGGAGTCGAGTCGATCTCCGCACGCGACGCGCACTATTTTGAGGCGCGTCGTGCCGTCCGTCGCGGCGCCCGGTCCTTGCCGGCTGGCGGAATGTTCCGCGACGACGCATTCGCCGTCTCCGCGCCTTCCCAGGTTCGTTCCAGCACACGCAGCCAATTTCCGCTGCACACCTTCGCGATCAGACGCTCGCCGTAATCGCGCGCGCGCATGATCTCCACCAGATGCTGCAGCCCAGCCGCGTTTCCTATTCCCGCCGGAACCCGGGCGCCGTCGAAATCGGAGCCGAAACCGACGCCGTCTTCTCCCACGCGCTCGAGCATATACTCGAGGTGATCGATCACGAGCTCGGCGGGCGTATCAGCATCCGCGCGGCCGTCGGCGCGGAGGAAACTGGTGGCGAAGTTGACCCCGACCATGCCGCCGGTTCCGCGGATCGCCGCCAGTTGCTCGTCGGTCAGATTTCGCGAATGCGGGGACAAGGCATGCGCGTTGGAATGGGTGGCGACCAGCGGCGCATTGCTGGTCTCGGCCACGTCCCAGAAGCCCTTTTCGTTGAGATGCGACAGGTCGATCAAAATCTTCAACCGGTTGCAGGCGCCGACCAGTTCCTTGCCGAGCGCCGTCAAACCGGGACCGGTATCGGGCGAAGACGGACAAAGGAACGGCACGCCATGCCCGAATGCATTCGGCCGGCTCCAAACCAGACCGAGAGAGCGCAGCCCCGCTTCATGCAGCACGTCCAATAGTTCGAAGTCCGGATCGATTGCTTCCGCGCCTTCGATATGAAGAACACTCGCCAAGACGTCGGCGGCGAAGCTGCGGCGGATGTCATCGACATTGCGGCAGACGCGCACGCGGCCCTGCGACTCGCGCTCGATCCGAAGCAGAAGCGACACCATGCCGTACACGGCCGCCTGCGCTGCCGTCATCTCGACGGCGGGAGGCGACGGAACGTCGCTGAAGGCGGTGTCAGACGATGCGCTCCCATTGCCGCTCGTCGGCCGCGCCGTCGAGGGGACGAAGATCGCGAACAGCCCTCCCGCGAATCCTCCCTGCCGCGCCTTGGGAAGATCCAGGTGGCCCTTGGCCTCGCCGTCGAGGAAGGCGCCCGCGGTTTTCTCGCCGCCACGCCGGTGAAGACGCAACAGGACGTCGTTGTGTCCGTCGAAGATCGGCACACGGCCGGGCGTCGTCAGGGGAATTGCCGCCATACAATCGTTATCGGTAGTTACGGAGAATCTGGCCCCGGATGAACGGATCCGGATCGCGGCCGATCAGCCGGTCGCCCGAGATCACGTCGTTGGGTTGCACGCGAACGCGCGGGCCGAACCCATAATGCGGGTTGGCCTGGGTATTGTAGACCGTCGGTGCGTCGGCATCCCTGTCCCTGCGCGCGTAGCCGGCGGCGTTGGCTGATTCGGCGACAATCGACACGGTGAGCGCGGCGATCATGCCGCCGAAGCCGATCAGCACCACATAGCGCGCCGCCGCCATCAATTTGCTGACCGGCAGATGCCACGACTGCGACGCGCTGCCAACTTCGGTCAAAGCCGGGATGGCGACCGTTGCCGCAGCTATCACAATGATGAGCGTCTCCATCGTGCCTTCCTGTATACCGCGCCGCGCCTTCGACCAGCCCGATGGGGACCGGAATCGCCAGGACCGGCCCGGCGGTCCGCATATATGCCGGCAGGGAGATGAACGCCACCAGCTTGGCATTATTCCTCGGCTGGCGGACGCCGTCTTTGGCGGCTTTGCTGATTTTGCCACATCATTGCGGGAAAACCGGGTCGCGGGGACCGAAAATGTCGCTCACGCGCGTCCGGCGTGACCAAGGGCTCCGATCGGGAACGCGGCGAACCTGCCATGCCTGGCGCGGCGCTCCTAGCGAGGCAGACCGGAATCATTTCACCCATCCCTACTCGTGCCGCACGTTGCGGCTGAAATCGTAATCGGCGGCAATGTCGGCGGCATAGCGCTGGATGCGGGTCGAGCGGTCATGGCCGGACGCCAGGACCGTTTGCAAGAACGCGCGCTGATGGGCCCAGGCCGCCTCCGCCTGGGCGCGGCGGTAGCGCCCCGGCATGGTGTCATTGAGCCAGCCGTGCGGCGCGTCGCGATAGACGTGGATGTCGTAGCTGTTTCCGTGGCGCTCCAGGCGATCACGCAGGTGCCTGACGTCGTCGAGCGAGATCAGATGATCGGTTTCGCCGAACATTCCGAGCACGGGACAATCGACCGCGGCGATGATCTCGTCGAGCGCGCGCGGATATTTGTCGTTGACCGCCCATTCGCGCGGCTGCGCCGCGCCGTACCAGACGAGGGCCGCGGCGATCGGGCGCCCGGCCGCGACCACGAGCGGAAGCCGAGCGGTCTGGCAGATGCCCATGATCGCGAGCCGGGTGGTGTCGGCTTGCGGGATAGCGTGCAACGCGTCGATGGCGGCGCCGAGTGCGACCAAGGCGTCGGGATCGGCGACGTCGCAGCCGGCGTCGCCGCGATGCAGCGCCGCCTGGTCGGGATGCTGGAAGTAGAGGTCGGGCGCGATGGCGACGAAGCCGTCGCGCGCGAACCGCTCCGCCAGGTCGCAGATGTGGCGGACCAGGCCGTAGCGCTCGTGCACGACGATCACCGCAGGCATCCGCGCCGCGGCGTCCGGCACGGCGACAAATGCCGGCATGCCGCCGGCGCAGGCGATTGTGCGCGTGGCGATGCCGGTCATTGCTTCGATGCTTGCGCGAGGAAGCTTGCGTCGATGAAGCCGGTGAGTGGCGGCGGCTCGGCGAGGTCGCCGATGGCGACGAGCGCATCGAAATTGGCCTTGATGCCATCCTCGAACAACCCGGCCGCGCGCGCGATGACCTGCTGCTTGATGTAGAGATCGTAGGTGGCGGCCGCGATCTGCGCCGTGGCCCGCGTGTGCTTGGCGAGGATGGCGATGACGTCGTCGCGACGGGCCGGATCGTAGATATATCCGGTCGCCTTGACGTGGGCGCGCAGGAAGGCCACCACGGCCGCACGGTTTTGCAGCGCCCATCGGGTGTCGACGAGGATGTTGTTCTGCGCCCAGTTCGGCAGGTATTGCGGCACGCTGCCGAGATCGACGAAGCCCTGCTCAAGCGCGGAGAAGTCCACCGGATTGGTCAGCATGGCGGCTGCCACCGCCCCTGACGCGAGCTGCGCAAAGCGGTTCGGCGTGCCGCCGCCATAGAGCAGATCGTAGTCCTGGTCGGCGAGACCGTTCCGGCGCGCCATCACCCGCAGGAAATAGAGCGTCACGTCGGTGAGGCCGCCGACGCTGATGGTCTTGCCCTTGAGATCGCTCCAGCTCCTGATCGTTTTGGCTGCAACGACACGGAACGGCGCGTTGGATGCGGCGCCCGCCACGATCCGGATCGGGGCGCCGCGAAAGATGGCGCGCAGGGACTGGTCGGTCGCGGCCTGCGCCATGTTGAGGGAGCCCGCGGCCAGCTGCTGCAGCACGCCGACCGCGGAGCCCGCCACGAACGTGTCGACCTTCAGGTCCTCGGCCTCGTAGTACTTCTTTTCCGTAGCGACGTAGTGCGCCAGGCTCAACGCGGTGTTGCTGGTGATGCCGAAGGCGATCTCCGTCCCCGCCTGCGCCGGGCGCCACGCCGCGCCGGCCAGGATCAACAAGGCGGAGGCGATCACCGCGCGCCGGTTCATGATGTCTCCCAAGGTTTGCCGCTGGAGCCGTCTCGATCTCGGCCCCATTGCAGCACGCCTTCGCGGCGATTTGAACCGGGGGCGCGGACATTGATCGCAGGCGGGGCGTCGTCCCCGAAAGATCGGCGCCCCCATTACCGGGCGGAGCAATAAGACGGCCGCGCAAGGAAGAACGACGCGCCGGAGACATCATCAAGGCGCCGGCTTCGCGGCGGCGCTGCAATTGCGGTGATCGCGCGGGGCAGCGCCCGGGATCACTGCCCGATCACTGCTTCCAAGACTCCGGTCACATGATCCAAGGTGGCGCGACGGCGCATCCGCCGCAGCCTCGTCGCACTCTAACGCCCGGCTACCCGCCCGACTTGCAATGGAACGGATTGCTGCATTGGCCGTCCGACGCGTCCCAATAATTCCGCCCGTCCATTCGTGGGCCAGCTGTCGAGGGTGAGTGGCGCGCACGATCGGGACACAGGATCAACTGGCCGCTGCCACCGCATTCCTCGCACATGCAGGCCCACGACGGTGCCGCCCCGTGACATGACCAGCATGCCTCGGAGGCCATTGCCGCGCCGCATTCGAGGCAATGAACACCGTTTCTCGCTGCTCCGTTCTGGCTTGTCCTTGTCATGACGCACCCTCGTTCCATCCAACGTGGTGGAGTTATGCGTCATAACTACCAATCATTGACGCGGGGCGCAGTGAGCTCCTTCACATCCACTCATGACCTTCTCTCTTCGTTTCGAAACGGGGGGACCCTGCCGGGCGCCCGGCTCGCGCTGGCATGCGCAAACCTCAGAGTCGAGCGCAGACCGGCATGGCGAATCGGGGTGGCGGTGTGAACGCCTTCACATTCGCAACGCCGAGGCTGAGGCATAAACGCGCGCAGTCGCGCTCCGGCGAGCGCATCAACTCAAGGAGTTTGAGATGAGGATGATCCTGCTGACAATTTCTCTCATCGTGGTGACCGCTCCTTCTTACGCCGCGCAGAAGCCGTCGTTGGAGAAGAGGTGCCAGGACCTAGTCGGCAAGGAAGATCGCGAAGGCGAAGGCGGGCGAAGCCACGTCGGCCAGTTCCAGGTGCAACGCTTCAGCGACTGCATGATGGGCGCGCCGCGCTAGCCCGGCCCACCCGATTTCGGAACCCGTCGACGGGGGATCCCCCGGGGCAGACGGCGAACCACCAGGACTTGCCAAGCCTGCGCGACGGTGCCGGCCGGCCGAGGCACACCGGACATCACTTGAACGCTCTGCGCGTTCCCGCCGGTGACCTCGGGCGGGCGAGGCCGGCCTCGCCGTCGCGGGCACCTTCCGCGCCGGCCGGCGTACCTTGCCCGCACCCAGCAGTTCTGTTTCCCTGCGCTGCCTCCGGCGCACGGTGATTGTCATGTACCAGCCCGACCATTTTCGCGCGCACGATCTGCCGCAGATGCGTGCGCTGATGCGCGCCAAGCCGTTCGCCACGCTGATATCGGCAGGCCCGGCGGGGCTCCAGGCCACGCATCTGCCGACTGTGCTGAGGGACGACGAACCCGATGGCGTCATCGAATGCCATCTCGCGCGCGCCAACCCGCATTGGAAGGACCTCGCCGAGGGCAACGAGGCATTGCTGATCTTCCACGGGCCCGAGGGCTACATCACGCCCAACTGGTATCCCTCGAAAGCCGAGCACGGAAAGGTCGTGCCGACCTGGAACTATGCGGTGGCGCACGCTTATGGCCGGCCCGAGATGATCAACGACAAGACCTGGCTGCGCAACCATGTCGCCGCGCTCACTGCCCAGCAGGAAAGGAGCGAGGCCACGCCGTGGGCGCTGTCGGATGCACCCGAGACCTACATCGAAGTCATGTTGCGCGGCATCGTGGGCTTCCGCATCGCCATCACCCGGTTGGAGGGCAAGTGGAAGATGAGCCAAAACCGAGAGATGCGGGACCGCGAAGGAGTCGCGAGCGGCCTGCGCCAACGAGCAGAGGGCGACGATCTCGCGGTCGCCGGGCTCGTCATGCCTCCGATCACATCGAGCGGCTGACGAAGCCGGAACGAGGCCGTTTTCGTACGCAAACGCGACCTCCGGAAACTCGCACGCGCTGCCGACATTGCGACTTGCGCTCGCACCACCCGCGCGTCAATGCTAGCCTCGCGCCCGCAAACAATCCGGGGCATGGGAGAACGCATGACACGCATCGCCATCATGGATCGCGCCGACATGAACGCCGAGCAGGCGCGCGTCTACGACGCCGCCAAGGCATCGAGCGGCATCGTGGGCGGGCCGTATCATGCCTATATCCGGCTGCCGAAATTGTTTGAGGCCTGCCAGGACCTGAGGGCCTCGCTGTCGTCCGGGCCGTTGTCCCGGCGGGAGCAGCAGATTGTGAACCTCGTCGTCGCCCGCCATTGGAGCGCTCGCTATCCATGGTTCGCGCAGGTGCGGGCGTCACTGGCGGTCGGAATCGAGCGGCCGGTCATCGACGCCATCAACGCGCGCAAGACTCCGGATCTGGCCGACGCGCGCGAGCGAACCTGCTTCGTCGTGGCGCGCGAGCTTCTCGCAAACAAGGGCCTCAGCGACCAAACCTATGCCGCCGCGGAAAAGACCATGGGGCTGGAGGGCCTGGTGGCGCTGGTCGCGTCGACCGGCAGCTTTTCGATGACCTGCATGACAGCCAACACATTCGGGATCGATCCGCCGCCCGAAAACCCGACCCCGCTCGCGGAGTAGTGCGGCTGCATCCATGCGGTGGGGAGAGACTCTCTCCCGACCGCGCCCAGGAGCTCATTGCGCCTCGGGCGGGCGACCGCTGCGCTCTCAGTTCGCCCTTGTCGCAAGCGCGGCCATGCCATTGGTCGGCACGATTGATCAAAACACAGCAATTCAAGAACAGATATTTTCGGCCACATCGCTAGGTTTCGCGCCAAGCCAGGGGGATTCGCCATGGCGCAAGCCGAAACGGTTATTTACGAGCCGCCCGCTCCCAGCCTTCCCTACCTGGTGGTCACGATCACCCCGACCGGCGTGAATGCCGTCGCGGTCAAATCCCGAACCGAAGCCCGGGTCATGGTTTCGCTGCATAAAAGACAAGGGCGCGACGATTTCGGTCCGGATCCTTCCGGGCAAATCCGGAGTTGATGAATCAGGGCGCGGCCGAAGGCGTCGGCGTATGCTGACACGATGCCCCCTCACATCGAGGCCACGCGGGAGAATTCAATGTCCGATCTCACCGATGCGAAACGCAGGTGCTTCCTGCAGCGCGCCGGAATCGGCGCGGCCGGGCTGGCGGCGGCGAGGCACTCGGGTTGATCGAGGCCGCGCAGGCGCAGACAATCCCCGCGCCACGTCAGCCCGCCGGGTCGAGCGGCGCGAGCGATGGGGCTCGCGGCCCGCAAAATGAAAATCACGCTCCCGGCCGACCTGGCCATCGATGCCGAAGTGGACTTGTGCACGGCGGAGGGCGCTTACTCCCTCCAGGCTCGCCTCAACGTCAGCCTGCCGGGCCTGGAGCGCGACGTCGCCCAGGCCGTGGTCGACGCCGGGACCAGACCTGTCCGTACTCCAAAGCCATACGCGGCAACGTCGACGTCGTGATCGAGGTGGTCTGAGCCGAGCCTCTCGCGGATCCGGCCTTCGCGTTTCGATCCGGCGCGCCATTTCCCTGGGAGAGAGACCAATGTCCGAACACATCAACCATCATCGTCGCGGTTTTCTCGGCGTTGCGGCTCTGACCATTGCCACCGCACCGTTTGTCACGATGAGCTCGGCGGGCGCACAATCCGGCACGGCAAGGCCGACAGCTCTGCCCGCGATCAGGCCGGGGACGAACACGTCGTTCGGTCCGCTGAAACAGATCGATGCCGGGCTCCTCAATGTCGGATACGCGGAAGCGGGCCCCACCGACGGCCCAGCCGTCATTCTACTTCACGGCTGGCCCTACGACATTCACAGCTATGTCGATGTCGCGCCTCTGCTGGCATCGGTGGGCTACCGGGTGATCGTCCCGTATCTGCGCGGCTACGGCACGACGCGCTTTCTTTCAAGCGAGACGTTCCGGAACGCCCAGCAATCGGTGGTCGCGCTCGATGTCATCGCGCTCATGGATGCGCTCAAGATCGAGAAGGCGACCGTCGGCGGTTTTGATTGGGGTGCGCGGACGGCCTGCATTATCGCGGCGCTCTGGCCCGAGCGCTGCAAGGCCATCGTCTCGGTGAGCGGCTATCTGATCACCAATCTCAAGGCAAACCTACGGCCGTTGCCGCCCAAGGGCGAATTGGGATGGTGGTACCAGTACTATTTTGCGATCGAACGCGGCCGGCTCGGCTACACCGAAAACCGGCACGATTTCAACAAGCTTATGTGGCAAATCGCTTCGCCGAAATGGGATTTCGACGATGCCACGTTCGAGCGCACCGCGACGGCCTTCAACAACCCCGATCACGTCAGCATCGTGATCCATAATTACCGCTGGCGGCTGAGCTTGGCCGAGGGCGAGGCACGATACGACGATCTCGAAAGGAAACTGTTCGAAGCTCCCATTATCGCCGTGCCCGCGATCACCATTGCCAGCGATTTCGACGGCGCGGCCGCGGATGGAACGGCCTATGCCAAGAAATTCTCGGGCAGGTACTCGCACCGAGTCCTCAAGGACATCGGTCACAATGTGCCGCAAGAAGCGCCGCAGGCCTTTGCCGAAGCCATCGTCGCAGTCCACGGCTATTGATCGGCGTCAGCCTTCGACCGGTCGGCTGGCGCCGCCGGCATCTTGCCCTCGCCGCTCCATCGAGGATGGGGAGGAGCGGTCCGAAGATTTCGCCGTAATGGCACTCAATGTCCGCCGGTGCGGCGCCTCAAGTTGAGATGGATGTTCTTCTCGCGCGTGAAACTGATGAGCTCTTCGATGCCTTCCTCGCGCCCGACACCGGACTGCTTGTAGCCGCCAAACGGCGCACCGAGGAAGTGCTTCGACACGTCATTGATCCAAACGAAGCCCGCCTCCACCGCCGCCGCGGCGCGATGTGCGGTGACGAGATCGTTGGTCCAGATCGAGCAGGTGAGCCCGTATTCGACCTGATTGACCTGTGCCAGCATCTTGTCCTCGTCGCTCCATTTAAGGATTGAGAGGATCGGCCCGAAGATTTCCTCCTTGCCGATACGCATGTCCATGGTGACGTCGCAGAACACCGTCGGCTCGACGTAGAAGCCTTTGGCCAGATGAGGCTCGCTCGGCCGTTTGCCGCCGCTGAGCAGCCGTGCGCCATCCTGCTTGCCGGCCTCGATGTAGCCGAGCACCCGCTCGTATTGCACCTTGCTCACGATCGAGCCCATGGTGGTCGCGGGATCGGTCGGAATGCCGGGCTTGTAGCGCTTGACTGAATTCTTCACCCGCTCGAGCACGGCGTCGTAGATCTTCTCGTGCACGAATGCGCGGCTGGTGGAGCCGCAGGACTGTCCGCACCAGGTGAAATTCATGCCGTCGACCACCGCGGCGGAGACCGCCTCGAGATCGGCGTCGGGAAACGCGATCAGCGCGTTCTTGCCGCCGAGCTCGAGCGTGACCGGCTTGAGCGTGTCGGCGGCGGCCTTCATCACGGCGCGGCCGGTGGGCACGCTGCCGATCAGCGCGACCTTGGCGACGTCGGGATGGCTCGCCAGCACCTGGCCGACCTCCTTGCCGCCCGGCACCAGGTTCCACACGCCCGGCGGCAGGATGCCGTCGATCAGCTCGGCCAGCCGCAGCGAGGACAGCGGCGCCTGCTCCGGCGGCTTGACCACGATGGTGTTGCCGGCCGCAAGCGGCGCCGCCGACTTGCCGGCGACGAACATGAAGGGATGATTGAACGGAATGATGCGCCCGACCACGCCGAAGGGCTCGCGCACGGAAAAGTTCACCGCGTCCGGTCCCATCGGGATCGAGGCGCCCTTCATCTCGGTGACGAGGCCAGCGTAGAAATCGAGCTGCGCCGCGCCCGCCTGCGCGTCGCGCACCATCTCGGCGTAAGGGTTGCCGCAGTCGGCGGCGTCGATCATGGCAAGCTCGTCGCCGTTCTTGCGCAGGACGTCGGCGATGGCGCGCAGCATCTTCGCGCGTTCGAGCGGCGGCACACGGCGCCAGTCGCGGAACGCGGCCTTGGCCGCCGCGATGGCGGCTTCGGCATCCGCTACTGAGCCGTCGATCACCTTGCCCAGCGACTCGCCGGTACCGGGGCTGATGGTGTCGATATAGCGGTCCACCTTCGGCTTCTGCCATTTGCCGGCGTAGTAGGGGTCGCGGTGCGACGGCAGATTGGGAGCGGACGGCTGCGTTCTTGCCGCGGATGCAACTGCGGTCATGGGATTCCCTCTCGTGTTGTTACTCTGACGGTTGTTACCGGCGTTAACGATTCCGGCTCGCGCCTCTTGCGTCCCCTCTCCTCGCGGATTCCTCGCATATCCATGGCGATTTTGCTATCGCCGACAATCCCCGGCAGGGGCCGGCCGAACAACTGAACGCGACAAATGTTGGCGGCCCCGGCGGGCGGCCTCCCCGCCAATTTTGAACCGGACGCTGGCGACCGCGCGACCGTCCTCATTGATATCCATCATCCAGCCGCAGCAGCGTTTGGCGTTGGAATGCATCGGGCCTCGGAGCACAGTGGCGACGGTTGCGGCACTGTGTCGGCGACCTCCAGCTCGGTCCGATCGCTTGCGACGCCGGGGGGAATAATGGCCCTTGGCGGGTGTTAGATCGGCAGGCGGTCCACCTTCGGAGGATGGCCACGATCATGATCCGCGCCGCATTCGCCCTGCTTACGCTTGCTGCGATTGATACGCGTCCGGCTGCCGCCGAAATCTACCGGCCATGGTGCGTGGTGTATTCCGGCCGCGACGGCGCCTACACCTGCATCTTCACCTCGTTCGAACAATGCATGATGACGGCGACCCCGGGCACGGGCGGCTCGTGCGTGCAGAACCCGTGGTATGCGCGCTACGGCGAGCATGGCCGGGGACAAGACGGTGGCGACCGCCGCCGATCCGAGCGGCAATGAAGCGCTCCGTCGGTCGCGACGGAAGGATCAGGTTCGTTTGATGGAGTCGAGGCCGCCGACCCGGCCAATGACCGTGTTGGCGCCGATCGCGATCACGAACAGGATGATCAGCAGCGCATACATCTGCGGCATGTTGAAGATGCTGTAGGCCTGGATCACCAGGAAGCCGATGCCGCGATTGGAGAGCTTGGTTTCCGCGAGCAGCGTGCCGATCAGCGCCACGCCGAGGCCGAGCCGCATGCCGTTGATCACGGGATGGCGCATGGCCGGAAGATAGATCTTGGTCACCATCTGCCAGGTGTTGGCGCGGAAGCTCCTGCCGACCCGGATGAGGACCTTGTCGATCTCGCGCATGCCGCCGGCAACGTTGAGCGCGACCGGAAAGAAGCAGGAGATCGCGCCCATCGCGACCTTGGATCCGGGCCCGACGCCGAACCACATGATCATGATCGGGAAAAAGATGATCTTCGGGCAAGGGCCGAGATAGTACAGGTAGGCTTCGTAGGCGCGCGACATGAATTTGCTGCCGCCGAGCAAAATGCCGACGGCGAGCCCGCTCACGCCGCCGATCACCATGGCGATGCCGATCTCGTAGAACGTCGTATACAGGTGGAAATAGAAGCTCGGATCGCTCAGCGTCGCGTACAGCGCCTTGCCGATCGCGCCGAGCGACGGCACGACGTCGCGGTAGAGCCAACCCGACGCCGAGACGAGTTCCCAGATCACCAGCACCGCCACGATGATGCCGATGCGCAGCGCCGTGACGGGGTGCACGGGCAACCGCAGCGGCCTCGCGGACGGCAGGCTCAGTCGACCGGTCTCAGCCATCGCTCAAGCCTTTCCATCAGGACGAACACGCACACGCTGACCAGGATCACGAAGCAGATCGCGGCGTAGGTTCCCGGCAGATCGTAGCGCTCGGCAAGCTCGTTGATAAGCTGCCCCAGCCCACCGAAATTGATCAGGAACTCGATCCCGACGATGTTGATCAGGGAAAAGATCAGCCCGAGCCGCAACCCGACGAAGATGGTCGGTAGCGCCGCCGGGAACAGGATCTTCCAGAACTGCTGCGAGGGGGTGAGGTTGAAGCTCTTGCCCACATTGATCAGAACGCGCCGCGTGCCAGACAGGCCCTCCAGAGTCTTGAGGATGACAGGCGCCAGGCCGGCGGTGAAGCCCATCATCACGATGGTGAGCGCGCTCCTGCCGAAGATCACGAGATACAGCGGATACATCAATACCAGCGGGGCGGCCGCGATCGCCGCCACCCAGGTTTCGGTCGCCTGCCGCAGCAAAAGGTAGCGGTGGAGCAGGACGCCGCCGCTCACCCCCAGGACGGTCACCAGGATGGTAGCCGAGAGCGCCTCCGTGGCGGTGAGCACAAAGCGGTGAAGTACCTGCTCCTCCTCGATCACGCGCGGGAAAGCGGCGATGATGTCGGAGGGCATCGGCACGATGAAGCGATTGATGAGGCCGACGCGAATGAGCAGCTCGACCAGCACGATGAAGGCGACGAACGAGCCGAGCCCGATCAGTGCCGGACCGTACCTGCTCCGGGCGAACGCCTTGCCGGCGGCAACCGTGGCGTCGCTCATCGCTTCTCGCCCTCGCGCAGCTTCCGCCCCTCCTCGTCCTCCAGCCCGCGGCTCGCTTCCTCGCGCAGGTCGCCCCAGATCTGCGCCACGTAGCGCCCGAACGCCTCGCTCGACACGACCTCGGAGCTGCGCGGGCGCGGCAGCTTGATCTCCACCATCCGCTTCACCTTGCCGGGACGGTAGGTCATCACCAGGATGCGGTCGGAGAGCTGCACCGCCTCGGTGATGTTGTGGGTGATGAGCAGCGTCGTCTGCTTGAGCTGCTGCTGGATCTGCAGGACCTTGTCGCCGAGGAGGAGCCTGGTCTGTTCGTCGAGCGAAGCGAACGGCTCGTCCATCAGCAGGATTTTCGGCTGCGCCGCCAGCGTGCGCGCCATCGACACGCGCTGACGCATGCCTCCGGACAGTTCCGCCGGGTAGCGCCGCTCGAAGCCGTCGAGGCCGACCAGCCGCACGAAATGCTTGGCGCGCTCGTAACGCTCCGCCTTTGGCAGGCCCGCGATCTCCAACGGGAACGCGACGTTGTCGATGACGTTGCGCCAGGGGAATGTGGACTCTTCCTGAAAGATCATGCCGATCGATCGGTGCGGCCCGCGCACGCGCTCGTCCGCGACCTTGACCGTGCCCTCGTAGCCGTCGAGCAGCCCGCCGATGACGTTGAACAAGGTCGATTTGCCGCAGCCGGAGGGGCCGATGATACCCACGAACTCGCCGGGCGCGACGCTGAACGAGACGTGGTCGACCGCCGTGAGCACGCCATCCGGCGTCTCGAAACGCTTGACGATATCATCGACAACCAGAATAGGCTGCACGGGTGCGGTAGTCGCAACCCCGGAGTCAACGCGTTCAAACGGCACAGTCACGCCAGCCATCAATCGTCCCCTCTCGGCCGCCCGTCTGTCTTGCGCAGCGCGGCCGGCCGGTCTGCTTCGCCCTCGCCCTATACCACATCCCCACCAGCGTGGGCACGAACGGCCCCGGCGAAAATTATGTCGCTGGCCGCTCCGGAATGGCCCTGCCGGCCGTCAACCGTCACCCGGCGGTCGGCCTGCAGAGGCCGACGCGCAGCTTCAACCCGCTTCCGCCTGCAACGGCCGGTTCGCCCGCCGACACCAGTTTTCCCAGGCGCGGTTGATGCCGTACGAGCCGGTGCGCGACGCAACCTTGTCGACCTCGCCCGCGGTCAGGAACTGGACCTCGCCCATGTCCATGGCCTGCTTCTGCAGCCGCGCGTTGACCTCGAGATAGACCGAGATATAGACGGCGTGACGGATGTTCCTGCCCGCGACGGTTGCGCCATGGCCGCGCATCAGCGCGGTGCCACTCCCGCCCATGAGCTTGGCCAGATCGCGCCCCATCTCCATGTTCTCGACCAGCAACGCGGTGTCGCCGAAATGGTCGTGGGAATCCCAGACCGGCACTTCGTGGCCGATCGATGCGCCCATGTGGAAGATCGGCTTGATCTTCTTGCCGGTCACTCCGAACGGAATGACGCTTTCGCTGTGGTTGTGCACCACCGACATCACATCCGGCCGCGCTTCGTAGAGCGCGCCGTGGATGAACCGTTCGAGATAGGGCGCACGCCCGCCGGCATCGACGGGCGTGCCGTCGAGCGTGAACTCCATGATGTCGTCCTTCTCGATGCAGTCGGGGGCGCGTGAACGCGAAAGCAGGTAGCGCTGCGGATTGTCCGGATGGCGCACGCTGATGTGCCCGAACGAATCCACCACGCCTTCGCGCGCGAGGATGCGGTTTCCGGTCACAAGTTCTTCGAGCAAGTCATCAAGCTTGGCCATCGGCGTTTCCTTCTGAAGGTTTGCGACGTTTCGCTGCGTCATGCGCGAGGTTGATCCGCGCATCCATCGAACAAGCAGTCTTCGAAGCGGACGGATTGCCGGGTAGAGCCCAGGCAATGACGCGGGGATGGGTAGGTTCCACGATTAGGGGTATACGGTTCGCTCGAGCACCTCGGGTGACGGAGAGAGGACGGCGCCTGTTCAGAGGATGAAGCTCACCGAGCCGAGGGTGCCGAGCTCGTGCGCGTCGATGAGGACGCGGCGCTCCTTGATGCGGAAGGAATCCCCGGCGCATTTGAGGATGTAGCGATACGCGCCGACATATTCCCGGATGCGTTCATAGCGCCGGTAGCGGTAGCAAACGAAGTTGGCGGCGACGGTGACGAGATCGCCATCGCGCGCAACGATGCGCACGTTCGAGATCAGCCGCCGCGTGCGCGACTTGGGAAACTCGGCGTGGCAATTGGGATCGAGCACCCGGATGATGCGTTGGCGGATCCGCTCGCGGTCATCGGCTACGAGGAACAGCGTGGTGCGGTGGTCGCCTTCGAGCTGATCGTTGGGAGGAACGTAGTAGGCGGCATCGTCGGTGAGGAGTTCCTGCCACTCGTTGAGCTTCCATTCGTCGAGCAGCGCAGCCTCGTGATAGAGGAAATCCTCAACTTCCGCGCGCGTGATCACCCTCGGCGGCGCCACGGTCATGTCTGCGCTCCCATCAGCTCGTTCCAACGTCGCCAGAAAATGCGCAGGTGATGCTCGTCGCTGTTGAGCTGCTCGCCTTCCTTGCCCATGCCGCGCGACATTTCCGACCACCGGTCGTCGGCCCAGTTGGCGAGACCCTGCTGCACGAGTTCGAGCGCCTCGACGTCGTCGGGGGTCGCAAAGCCGCCGGGGCCGTAAAACGTCAGAAAGGCATCGAGCCGGCGCGCGCGGGCGTCCTCGCCCTCCTCCACCGGCCCGAGCGCCCAGGCGGTGACGTGCATCTTACCGACGCCATCGGGATAGAACGTGCGCACGGTCACCGACGAACCGTCGTTGATCACCAAATTGGGGAAGATCACCAGGTTGCGGTTGGTGTCCGCGACGCGCCCAGCACGCTCCGCGCCCAGGCGCGCGACGAGCTCGCCGCGGATGTCGTCGATTTGCGCCTTCGCCGCCTCGCCGTAGAGCGGAATCCATTTGGCGACCGGCCGCCCGCGGAAATTGACATTGTCAGTGGTGAAATGTCCGTTGCCGAGCTCGACCGCCTTGCCCCGCGTGGGCAATACCAGCCCCTCCTCCTTGGGCGGCTCGATCTTCACGCCCGAATTGGCCATGAAGTTGAGCCAGGTCGAATGGGTCGCGGGCAGGTGATAGTCGTCGACGCTGTTCTCCACCATCAGCTTCCAGTTGGCGGCGACGTCGTACTCCTGCACGCCGGCGATGATCTCCATCTGGCCCGACGGCGACTGATCGATGACGAGATCGATGTAGTCCTTGGCGCCCGCCAGATAGTCGGGAAGCGGATCGGCGTCCTCGTCGAGACACATGAACCAGAAGCCGCGATACTCCTCGAACCGCGCCGGCCGCCGCAGGCCATGCGAGGATTTGTCGAAGCTCTCGGCATAGGCGTCGGCGCCGGGCACGCCCACCAGGCGACCGTCGTTGCCGTAGGTCCAGCCGTGATAGATGCACTGGAAGCGCCGCCGATTGCCCTCACGTTCGGTGCACACGATGGCGCCGCGGTGGCGACAGGTGTTGAACAGACAGTGGAAGTTGCCCGCCTGATCGCGGCAGAAGATCACCGGCCGGCCGGCAACCTTGCGCGAGCGGAAATCGCCCGGCTTCTTCAGCTCGGAGGAATGCCCGACATAGATCCAGCAGCGGCCGAAGATCTGCGCCCGCTCGGTGCGCAAGACGTCCTCCGACACCAGGACTTCGCGATCAAGCAGGAACCTCTTCTGCTCGCGGTCATCGATGATGTAGGAGCGGACGGACATTTCCCATTGCCTCTCGCTTCGGCCGGCCCAGGCCCTAACGTACATGCTGGTTCAAAACGGGGTCAATTCCACCGCGGCCATCGCATGCGCGGAACAGGGCTTCGCCACGCCCTATTGAACTTTTCCCGCAGGGCGGTAAAGCACACTGTCTCCTTCACACCGTCTCCTTCGCAACGAAGTCCCCTCATGGCAGAAAACCCGATCCCCGTCTGCGCCACAGCCGACCTTCCTCCCGGCAACGTCAAGAGCTTCGAGGTCGGCGACGAGATCGTAGCGGTCTACAACATCGACGGCACCTTCTATGCGACCGAGGCGCGCTGCACCCATGCCACCGCCGATCTCGCCGATGGCATCCTGGAGGGGGACGTGATCGAGTGCAGCCTGCACTTCGGCGCATTCCACGTGCCGACCGGCAAGGCCGTGCAGGCGCCCTGCTTCATCGATCTCAAGACCTTCCGCACCGAGGTGAAAGACGGCCAGGTGCTGGTCGACCTCGAAGCGCCGGCGGCGACAGCCTCGTAATCTCCGCGGCGCGCGCGGTCCGAATCCGTCCCGGTGTCCACCACCCCCGGTGGACCGAGAACCCCCACCGGCCTTATGTCTGCGGCTGCGGTTCCGGCTGCGGCGCCGCTTGTGGCCCCGGCTCCGGTTCCGACACGGGCTCGATCTTGCGCTTGGTCTTGGCTTTCTCGCGCGGCGGCCCCATCAGCAGCGGCTGGAACAGCACGGCCGCGGCCATCGTGGTGACGAGCGCGAGTGCCATCAGCTTGCCCATGCTCGACGTACCGGGATGGCTCGACAGCCACAAGCTGCCGAAGGCAGTCGCGGTGGTAGCTGCGCTGAACATCACCGCACGCGTCAGGCTGGATTGCAGCAGGTCGGTCTGCCCCGCCCGCCACGCCATGATGTAGTAGATCTTGAAGGCGACGCCGACGCCGAGGAGCAGCGGCAAGGCGATGATGTTCGCGAAGTTGAGCTTCATGCCGAACAGGACCATCAGCTCCATGGTCACGACGCCGGCCATCAGCAGCGGGATGATGGTCAGCAGAACGTCGCCGAAGCGGCGCAGCACGATCCAGAGCAGGAGGGTGATCGAGGCAAGCGCCCAGAACCCGGCTTCGAAGAAGGCATGGATCACGGTACGGCCGGATTCGAGGATCGCGATCGGACCGCCGGTGGCATTCGGTTCGACCTCCTGCACCGCGCGCGCGAACCGTCGCAACGTCTCGTTATCAGTCGGGTCGCCCTTGGGCAGGATTTCGACCTTGTACTGTCCGTCCTTGGTAACCCATCGCTGGGTGATCTCGGGCGGAAGCGTTTGGAGCGTGACCGGCTCGGCCTGCAGATATCCGCGCAATTCATTGAGCGCGGTCAGGAGCGGGGGGATCATGGCCGCATGCGCGCGCGCGCGCATCGCTTCATCACCGTCCGCAAGTTTCGTGAGGTCGTCGGCGAGCCGGTTGGCAGCGGCCCCGCCCCGCCCGGTCTGCGTACTCGCCGCCTGCTTCAAGTTCCCCACCGCCGCCTTGAGTGCGGCAATGTTATCGGAGTCCGTCGGCGGCTTCTTGTTCGGGTCAGCCCGCAACGCCGGCTCGAGTACGGTGGCGAGCTGACGGATGGCGGCGAGCTTGGGCTGCTGATCAGCAGGAATGAAATTCTCGATCGTCTTTACGCTCGAAACCTCCGGCAGCTGGGACAGCTTCTGCGCGACAGCCTTCACCGCCTCCTCGTTCGGCGCCAGCATATAGATCGAGCTCGCCCCGATCGCGGGATCGCTGCGCAGCTCCAGGAACGTCGCAACCGACTCGACCTTCGGACTTCTGAGGTTGAGCGGATTGAAGTCGAACTGCAGCCAATACAGCAGTGGCAGTCCGGCCGCGACCACGAGCCCGGTGCAGACGATGATCGGAATCCGGTGCCGTTCCATCGCCCGATCGAGGGGCGCGAGGAACGTGAAACCCATTCCTTCCGGTTCACCCGGCGGGCGCAGGAGCATCAACAATGCGGGAATCACGGTGATGCTGGTGATGAACGCGATGATCATTCCGAGGCCGGCGAGCAGGCCGAGCTCTGACAGCCCCTTGTAGTCGGTCGGGAGGAAGGAGAGAAAACCCGCGGCGGTGGCGGCGGCGGCAAGCGTCAGCGGCGCACCGACATAGCGCGCGGTGCGAATCAGGGCTTGATGCAGATCGTCGACCTCATGCCGCTCGGCGCGATAGCGCACGCTGAACTGAATCCCGAAATCGACGCCGAGGCCGATGAACAGAACAGCGAAGGCGACCGAGATCAGGTTGAGCGCGCCCACCAGGGCCAATCCGATCGCGGCGGTGATCGAAAGGCCGACGAGGAGGCTGACGAAAACCGCGAGGATGATCCCGAACGACCGCAGCGCAAGCCACAGGATGGTCAATACCACCACGATGGTGAGGGTGGTGTTGACAAAAGCCCCCTCCTGCAAGGTGGCATATTCCTCATCGGCGATCGCCACCGGCCCGGTCAGCCGCACCCGCGCACCATATTGCGTGGCCAGGTCAGCCGCCGCGCTCCGAATCGCGTCGGTGGCAGCCTTCCCGGGCATGAGAGCGGCGAAATCGAGCACCGGCCGGATCTCGATGAAGCGGCGGCGCTCGCTCGTCGTCGACGGCCGCCCATTGAGCATCGCGCGCCAGGAGAAGCTCGCCGGTTTCCCCGCGATCGCCTCGTCCAAGGTGTCCGACACCATATTCATGGTGCCGGCGAAGTCGTCGAGCGTGTAGTGGTTCATCCGCGCGCCGACCAGCCCGTAGTTGAGCGCCGTGGTCAGCCCGCGCAGATTCGAATCCTGCGCCAGGACCTGAATCACGGGCTTGGCTTCACCGAGTTTCTTAGTGAAGCCGACGACTTCCTCGGCAGGCAGGAACAAAAGCCCATTCTTCTGAAAAAATGGCCCTCCGCCGCCCTCCACGATCGAGTGGAAGTGATCCTTCTGGGCGGAAAGTTTCTGGATCAGGGCGTTGGTCGCCTGCGTCGCCTGCTCGGAGGTGGGGGCATCGACGACGGCCAGCATGCTCTCCTCTTGCGAGGGGAAGAACTTGTTGAACGCTGCCTCGCGCTGGCGCCAGGGCAGATCCTTGGAAATGAGCTTGTTGACGTCCGCGTCGATGGCAAAATGCCCGGCGGCGTAGATCCCGGTGACAAGGCCCAAAAGGATAGCTATGCCAACAACTTGCCTGGCATATTTGGTACAATAATCAACCGTAGTGATGATCGCCTGCTGCAACATGCCTAATCCTAGGAGTTTGCCCTTGGGACCCAATCGGCGGGCGGGATCTAATATGTGTGGCGGCGCAATATCAGGCAATTCAGTACGTTGACAACGACTAAGCTTGCCCCGAGAACACCGGCGGGAAACGTTCCTTCAGTGTGTGTTCGCAACCCTAGGCTGTATGTTGCAGTCGACAGCCAGCAAATGGGGGCTTTTCAACCGCAGCGTCCAGTGATTAGGGCTGTGCCCCCGCGACTCCATGTGGGAAAATGCTCGGATGATGATGTCACAGACCCCACTGCTAGATACCCTCAGCAGCCCTGACGACCTGCGCCGCCTTCCAGAGGCATCCCTGCGGCAGCTGGCCGACGAGTTGCGCACCGAGACGATTAGTGCAGTCGCGGTCACCGGTGGGCACCTTGGGGCTGGCCTCGGGGTCGTGGAACTGACGGTCGCGCTGCATCATGTGTTCGATACTCCGCGGGACCGGTTGGTCTGGGATGTGGGGCACCAAGCCTATCCACACAAGATCCTCACCGGCCGGCGCGACCGGATCCGGACCCTGCGCCAGGGCGGAGGCCTGTCCGGTTTCACCAAGCGCGCCGAAAGCGAATATGACCCATTCGGGGCCGCACATTCCTCCACCTCGATCTCGGCCGGCCTGGGGATGGCCGTGGCGCGCGATCTCCGCGGTGAGCCCCACAACGTCGTCTGCGTGATCGGCGACGGAGCGATGTCGGCAGGAATGGCTTACGAGGCCATGAACAATGCGGGGGCGATGAATTCGCGCCTGATCGTCATCCTCAATGACAATAACATGTCCATTGCGCCGCCGGTCGGCGCCCTTCCGGCTTACCTCGCGCGCCTCGTCTCCGGCCGCACCTATCGCTCGCTGCGCGAGGGCATCAAGCAGATTGCCAAGCCGCTGCCGAAATTCCTGGAACGCCGTGCGCTGGCGATCGAGGAATATGCGCGCGGGCTCGTTACCGGCGGCACGTTGTTCGAAGAGCTCGGCTTCTATTACGTCGGACCGATCGATGGCCACAATCTCGAGCATCTGCTGCCGGTGCTCAAGAACGTGCGCGATGCCCCAACCGGGCCGATCCTGGTGCATGTGGTCACCGAGAAGGGTCACGGCTATGCGCCGGCGGAGGCGTCCGACGACAAGTATCACGGCGTGGTCAAGTTCGACGTCGCCACCGGCAAGCAGGCCAAGGCGAAATCGAACGCCCCCTCCTACACCAAGGTCTTCGGCGAGAGCCTGATCAAAGAGGCGAGAAAGGACCCGCGCATCGTCGCGATCACTGCAGCGATGCCGTCGGGTACCGGCGTAGACATGTTCGGCAAGGTCTTCCCCGAGCGGACATTCGACGTCGGAATCGCCGAACAGCACGCGGTGACATTTGCCGCCGGCCTGGCGACCGAAGGATACAAGCCGTTCGCCGTGATCTATTCGACGTTCCTGCAGCGCGCCTATGACCAGATCGTGCATGACGTCGCGATCCAACGCCTGCCGGTGCGGTTCGCGCTCGACCGTGCCGGTCTGGTCGGCGCCGACGGCCCGACCCACGCCGGATCGTTCGACATTGCCTATCTCGGCTGCCTGCCGGGCTTCGTCTTGATGGCGGCGGCCGACGAGGCCGAACTGGTCCATATGGTCGCGACCCAGGTCGCCATTGACGACCGTCCCTCCGCGTTGCGGTATCCGCGCGGCGACGGGGTCGGCGTCGACATGCCCGAAATCGGCGTGCCGCTGGAGATCGGAAAAGGCCGCATCGTGCGCGAGGGCACCGCCGTTGCGTTGCTCTCGTTCGGCTCGCGGCTCGCCGACTGCCTCAAGGCAGCCGATATGCTCGCGAGCCACGGCCTCTCGACCACGGTGGCGGACGCCCGCTTCGCCAAGCCCCTCGACGTCGAAATGGTGCTGCGGCTTGCCCGCGAGCACGACGTGCTCGTGACCATCGAGGAAGGCGCGATCGGCGGCTTCGGCACCTTCGTGCTGCAGACGCTGGCGGAGCACGGCAGCCTGGATCGCGGGCTCAAGGTGCGCTCGCTGGTCCTGCCGGATCTGTTCATCGATCAGGACAGCCCGGCGGCGATGTACGCAAGCGCCGGACTGGATGCCAACGCGATAGTGGCGAAAGTGTTCGAGGCGCTCGGAAGGGACATCGCCGCTGTGCGCGTCGCCTCGACCCGCGTGCCGGCAGGGCGTCCATGAAAGTCCTTCTTTCGCAGCCTCGCGGTTTCTGTGCGGGCGTAGTGCGCGCCATCGAAATCGTCGAGCGGGCGCTCGAGAAATACGGACCGCCGGTCTACGTCCGCCACGAGATCGTTCACAACAAGTTCGTCGTCGATGGCCTCAAGGCCAAGGGCGCGATCTTCGTCGAAGAGTTGTCCGAGGTCCCGCAAGGGGCCGTGACCATCTTTAGCGCGCACGGTGTGGCCAGGAGCGTGGTGAACGAGGCCGGCGGACGGCAACTGCCGGTGCTCGATGCGACCTGTCCCCTGGTGACCAAGGTGCATAACCAGGGCAAGCGCTATGTCGCGCAGGGCCGCGCGCTCATCCTCATCGGCCACGCCGGACACCCCGAAGTCGAGGGCACGCTCGGCCAGATCGACGGTCCCGTCATGCTCGTGCAGAACGAGCAGGAGGTCGAAGCGTTGGACATTCCAGCCGACACGCCGGTGGCCTACGTCACGCAGACGACCTTGAGCGTCGACGACACGCGCGGCATCATTGCCGCGCTCGAACGCCGCTATCGCAACCTCGTCGGGCCCGAGATCAGAGACATCTGCTACGCCACGCAAAACCGCCAGTCGGCGGTGCGCGAGCTCAGCCAGCACGTCGACGTCATACTGGTCGTCGGCGCCAAGAATAGTTCCAATTCGAATCGATTGCGTGAGATCGGCGAGGAGGCTGGAATTCCGAGCTACCTCATCGCCGACGGCAGCGAGCTTGCACCCCAATGGGTCAAGGACGCGCATGTGATCGGCATCACCGCCGGCGCCTCGGCGCCCGAGGTGCTGGTGGACGACGTCATCAACACATTGCGAACACTTGGTGAGGTCGAAGTCTCGACTCTGCCGGGCCGGCAGGAGAATATTGAGTTCCGGTTACCGCGCGAACTTGCGACGAGTTGAGGCGTTTACTAGCAAGACAGAACGCGAACTTGCGACGGATCAAGTCGTTCAACTGGGAAGATAAAAAATGCGAGTGCCGTTTCTTAAGGAAATGCGTATCGGCGCCTATATCTTCAAGCAGAAGATGCTGGGGCGCAAACGCTATCCGCTCGTCCTGATGCTGGAACCGCTGTTTCGCTGCAATCTCGCCTGCGTCGGCTGCGGCAAGATCGACTATCCCGATTCCATTCTCAATCGCCGGCTGTCGGTCCAGCAGTGCCTCGACGCGGTCGACGAATGCGGCGCGCCCATGGTCGCAATTCCCGGCGGCGAGCCGCTGATCCATCGCGAGATCGGCGAGATCGTGAAGGGCCTGGTCGCGAAAAAGAAGTTCGTCTCGCTGTGCACGAATGCGCTGCTGCTGGAGAAGAAGCTGCACCTGTTCGAGCCGTCCCCCTATCTGTTCTTCTCTGTCCACCTGGACGGACTGCGCGAGCATCACGACAAATCGGTCTGTCAGACGGGTGTGTTCGACCGCGCGGTCTCCGCGATCAAGGCCGCCAAGGCCAAGGGCTTCACCGTCAACGTCAACGCTACGATCTTTGACGGGCATGCCGCGCAGGACGTTGCCGCCTTTCTCGACTACGCCAAGGAGCTCGGCGTGGGGGTGTCGATCTCGCCCGGCTACGCCTATGAGCGCGCGCCCGACCAGGATCACTTCCTGAGCCGCAGGAAGACCAAGGAGCTGTTCCGGAAGGTTTTCAGCATGGGGAAGGGCAAGAACTGGGATTTCATCCATTCGAACCTATTTCTCGATTTTCTCGCCGGCAACCAGACCTATCACTGCACGCCTTGGGGCATGCCGACGCGCAATATTTTCGGCTGGCAGAAGCCCTGCTACCTGCTGGGCGAAGGATACGCGAAGACCTTCCAGGAGCTGATGGAAACGACGGACTGGGATTCCTACGGCACCGGCAAGTATGAGAAGTGCGCGAACTGCATGGCGCATTGCGGCTACGAGCCGACCGCCGCCGAGGCGACGATCTCGCAACCTTGGCAGGCGCTCAAGGTCGCCATGTTCGGACCGCGCACTGCAGGACCGATGGCGCCGGAGATCCCGCTCGACAAGCAGCGGCCGGCACGATTCGTCTTCTCGCGTCATGTCGAGGACGAACTCGCGGCCATTCGTCAGACCGAGAAGCGGCCGGTCAAGCCTCTGGAGGCAGCGGAGTAGCAATATCCGCCACGTCACATCCCGAATCCCACCGCGCGCGCATTGGCATTGCTCAGGTTGCGGTAGCGTGCCAGCGCCCACAACGGGAAAAACTTCGCGTAGCCGTGATACCGCAGATAGAAAACGCGCGGGAAGCCGGTAGCGGTGTAGCGCGGCTCGTTCCAGAAGCCGTCACTGCCTTGTGTCCGTGACAGATACCCGATCCCGCGCTGGACCGCGGGATGGTCGACCTCGCCCGCCGCCATCAGGCCGAGCAGTGCCCAAGCAGTCTGCGACGCCGTGCTCGGCGAAGGCTCATAGCCGCGGTACTCAAGCTTGTAGCTGCTGCCGTCCTCGCCCCAGCCACCATCGCCATTCTGGATCTTGACCAGCCACGCCACCGCCTTGCGGAATTCCGGTGATGCATGATCGATGCCGGCGGCATTGAGCGCACACAGGACCGACCAGGTGCCATAGATGTAGTTCATGCCCCAGCGACCGTACCAACTCCCCTCCTCCATCTGCGTGCGGCGCAGATAGTCGACCGCGCGCGCGACGGCCTCGCTCTTGTCCACCGTCTCGCCGACCTGTGCCAGCATCGAAATACAGCGCGCGGTCACGTCTTCGGTCGGGGGGTCGAGCAAGGCGCCGTGATCGGCAAAGGGGATGTTGTTGAGATAGTCATAGTGATTGTCGGCATCGAACGCCCCCCAGGCGCCGTTCTCGCTTTGCATTCCCACGATCCATTCCCGCGCCCGGGCGATCGAACCGCGGAAGTCAGCCTGGGCGCTCAAGCCCTGCACGCGATCCATTGCCATCACCACCACAGCCGTGTCGTCGACGTCCGGATAGTGCGGATTCGCGTATTGAAATGCCCAGCCACCGGGGCGAACATCGGGGCGCCGCGCGATCCAATCGCCTTTGACATCCAGGATCTGCTTGGGGACCAGCCATTCGAGACCCTTGCGCACCTGCGTCAACGTCCGGTCGCCGCCCACTTCGAGCAAGGCATGACAAGCGAGCCCGGTGTCCCAGATCGGCGATACGCAAGGCTGGCAATAGCCCTCATCCTCGTGCATCACCAGCAGCTTCTCGATCGACGCGCGCGCAATAGCGCGTTGCGGATGATGCTTCGGATAGCCCAGCGCGTCGAACATCATCAAGCTGTTCGCCATCGCCGGGAAGATCGCGCCGAGACCGTCCTCGCCGTTGAGGCGCTCGCCGACCCATGCCTCCGCGCGCTCGATCGCGCGTCGCCGCGACCGCTTCGGAAAGAACGGCTCGAACGCATGCAGCAGGGAATCGACTGCACGAAACAACCAGAACCACGAGGCTTTCTGCTGCGGCGCCTTCGGGGCCGGGCCGATCCTCTGCGGCGGCTCGAGGAAGAGTTC
>Ga0207688_10000137_pt1 | contig 30921 bp, 25 predicted proteins | sample KBSMiscanthusM4_FD_184296 | JGI IMG/M metagenome (GOLD analysis project Ga0207688, IMG submission 184296) | Miscanthus rhizosphere microbial communities from Kellogg Biological Station, Michigan, USA - M4 (SPAdes) (version 2) | ecosystem: Host-associated > Plants > Roots > Rhizosphere ...
GCCCGGCGACCCGGTAAATGCCACCATGTCGACCTCGGGGTGCCGGACCAAGTGTTCACCGATGTGCGGTCCGGTGCCGATGACGACGTAGTACACGCCGGCGGGAACGCCTGCTGCAGCGGCGATCTCGGCGAGTAACAGGGTGTTCAACGGGGTGATCTCGCTCGGCTTGTGCACCACGGTGCAGCCGGCGACCAGCGCGGGGATGATCTTCGACATCGATAGCAGGAGCGGGTAGTTCCACGGCGAGATCGCCGCGACGACACCGACCGGCTCGCGGAAAACTCGCGAATTCGCCACGGTGCCTTCACGGCACCACTACTGCCCGGCGCGCCGAGCAGCGGCGACGGGCGATTACTTATCAGATACATGGATCGTGTGTGGGTCAACACGTAACGTAACGAACTTCCAGCTCCAGTCGTTCGAACGCCACCTCGGTTGCCCCGTCGGTCCCGCTCGACGCCGATCGGCCCCGACCGGAGCCGCATGGCAGCATTGGAGCCGATGATTATCCGCCGCGAGCTGCCCGAATCGCCGTATCTGGCCGCGGCCACCGGCCGCAAACCCAGCCACGTGCCTGTGTGGTTCATGCGGCAGGCCGGCCGCTCGCTGCCTGAGTATCGGGCGCTGCGGGCCAAGAACACCATGATGCAGGCGTGCTTCGATGCAGATTTGATCACCGAGATCACGCTGCAGCCGATCCGACGCCACGGGGTGGACGCCGCGATCCTGTTCTCCGACATCGTGGTGCCGCTGCGGGCGTCCGGCATCGAACTCGACATCGTGCCCGATGTCGGGCCGGTGATCGAGCACCCCGTGCGCCGCATCGCGGACGTGCAGGCCATGAAAGCTCTTGAACCGCAACAGGTTGCACCGGTTGCGCAAGCGGTGACGCAGCTGGTGTCGGAGCTTGGCGACGTCCCGCTCATCGGCTTCGCCGGCGCCCCGTTCACGCTGGCGTCCTATCTCGTCGAGGGCGGTCCGAGCAGGCACCATGAGCGCACCAAGGCGATGATGCTCGGCGAACCCGAGACCTGGCATGGCTTGATGACGACGCTGACCGACGTGACGATCGCGTTCCTGCAGACCCAGGCGGCGGCGGGGGTTGACGCGATTCAGGTGTTCGACTCCTGGGCGGGCACGCTGTCGCTGGCCGATTACCGCCGCTACGTGCTGCCGCACAGCAGCAGGGTGTTCGCCACGCTCGCCGGCGCCGGTGTGCCGATGACCCATTTCGGGGTGGGCACCGCCGAGCTGCTCGGCGCGATGTCGCAGGCAGGCGCGACGGTCGTGGGCGTGGACTGGCGAACCTCGCTGGCAGACGCCGCCGCGCGCGTGCAACCGGGCACCGCGCTGCAGGGCAATCTCGACCCGGTCGTGCTGTTGGCCGGCTTTGAGGCGGCGGAGCGTGCGGTGCGGGACGTTGTCGAGGATGGCAGGCGCGCGGTCGACGCGGGCGCGGCGGGCCACGTGTTCAACCTCGGCCATGGCGTGCTGCCCAGCACCGATCCATCGGTGATCACCGACGTCGTGGCATTGGTGCATTCCCTGTGAATGCGCCGTATGCCGTTGTCGGGGGCGGGATTTCGGGTTTGGTGGCGGCCTACCGGCTGCGGGTCGCTGCCGGGCCGGACGCGACGATCACGGTGTTCGACCCGGCCGACCGGCTCGGTGGGGTGCTGCGCACCGAGCGGATCGGCGGCCAGCCGCTGGACGTCGGCGCGGAGGCATTCGTCGCGCGCAGGCCGGAGGTGCCCACGCTGCTGGCCGAGCTGGGCTTGGCGGCTAGGCAGATCGGCACCACCGGCGCACGGCCGCTGATCTACAGCCAGCGTCGGCTGCACCCATTCCCGACAGACACCCTGCAGGGGATCCCGGCGCAACCGCAGGCACTGGCCGGGCTGGTGGACGACGCAACGATGGCGTGGATGCTCGACGAGCGCACCCGCCCGTTTTCCTGGCGGTCCGGCGCCGATCCGTCGGTCGCCGAACTGGTCGGAGACCGGTTCGGCGAGCAGGTGGTGACCCGCTCGGTGGATCCGCTGCTGGCGGGCGTGTACGCCGGGTCCGCGGCCACGATCGGCCTGCGGTCGGCCGCTCCGACACTGGCGGCAGCTCTCGATCGCGGCGCACGCAACCTCACCGACGCGGTGCGGGAGGCAGTGGCAAGTGTGGGACCGCCGCCACAATCGGTGTTCGGCGCCGTCGAGGGCGGATACGCGGTGCTGGTCGACGAGCTCGTCCGCCGGGCCGGGATCCGCTGGACGCAGGTGACGATTGAACAGGTCAACCGCGCCCAGCCGGGCTGGGAGCTGGTCGACGACGAGGGGCAGCGCTGGCACGCCGACGCGGCGGTGCTGGCCGTCCCTGCACCGCGGCTGCCGACGTTGATCGACGGCGTGGCCCCGCGGACCGCGTCGGCCGCGCGGCGCATCGCCGTGGCGTCCACGGCGCTGGTGGCGTTGGCGCTGCCGGGCGGTACCCCACTGCCCGAGCAGTCGGGGGTCCTGGTGGCAACGGGAGAGCGACTGCGCGCCAAGGCGATTACGTTGTCGAGCCGCAAATGGGGGCGGCGTGGCAACGTGGAACTGGTGCGGTTGTCCTACGGCCGGTTCGGCGACTCCACCGAAACCAACGCAGCCCCCAGCGCCGGTGACGAGGATCTGCTGTCGTGGGCGTCGCAGGACCTGGCCACGGTGTTCGGCGTCACCGTCGAGCCGGTCGACTGTCATGTGCACCGGTGGATCGACGCGATGCCGCAGTACGGGCCGGGCCATCTCGACCTGGTGGCCGATCTGCGGGCCGGCTTGCCCCCGACGCTGGCGGTCGCAGGTGGCTATCTGGATGGCATCGGGGTGCCTGCCTGCGTGGCCGCGGCGACGACGGCGGCGTCGCTGGTCACCGCCCGCGTGGCACGATAGAAGCTATGGCCAAGCTCGATTTCGACACTCTCAACGCCACGATCCGGTATCTGATGTTTTCGGTGTTCGCGGTGCGGCCAGGCGCCCTGGGTGACGACCGCTCGGTTGTCGTCGACGAGACGGCGACCTTTCTCAAGCAGCAGGAGGAGCGCGGCGTAGTGGTCCGCGGGGTCTACGACGTCGCGGGCCTGCGGGCCGACGCCGACTTCATGATGTGGACCCACGCCGAGACGGTTGAGGCGCTGCAGGCGACCTATTCGGATTTCCGCCGGACGACCACGCTGGGCCGGGCGACGACGCCGGTGTGGAGCAGCGTCGCGCTGCACCGCCCGGCCGAGTTCAACAAGAGCCACATCCCTGCGTTCCTGGCGGGTGAGGAGCCCGGCAACTACGTGTGCGTGTATCCGTTCGTCCGGTCTTACGAGTGGTATCTGCTGCCCGACGAGGATCGCCGCCGGATGCTGTCCGAGCACGGCATGGCGGCCCGCGGGTACAAGGACGTGCGGGCCAATACGGTGCCCGCGTTCGCGCTCGGCGACTATGAGTGGATCCTGGCCTTCGAGGCGCCCGAGTTGCATCGCATCGTCGACCTGATGCGCGATCTGCGGGCCACCGACGCGCGCCGCCACACGCGCGAGGAGACGCCGTTCTTCACCGGGCCGCGCGTCGGGGTGGAAGAGTTGGTCAACAAGCTCCCGTAACTGCGCCGGCGGAAGGACCCCAGTTGTCTGAGGCAAAGACCGGACAGGACAAGCTGTTCGACGCATTGACGACCAAGGGCACCGCCTTCACCCACGCCGAGCGCCGCGAATTCGGGTTGCTGGGCCTGCTGCCGATCGCAGAGAAGACCATCGAGCAGCAGGTTGAACACTGCTGGAACGAGTTCTCCACTCGCCGTCACGAACTCGACAAGCACATCTACCTGCGCGCGCTGCAGGACCGCAACGAGACGCTGTTCTACCGGGTGCTGCGCGACCACATCCCTGAGACGATGCCGATCGTCTACACCCCGACCGTCGGTGAAGCCTGCCAGCGCTTCAGCGAGATCTATCGGCGGCCGCGGGGGCTGTTCGTGTCCTATCCGGACCGGGCCGAACTCCGCCAGGTGTTGCGCAACCGTCCCCATCGCGAAGTCGACGTCATCGTCGTGACGGACGGGCAGCGCATCCTCGGCCTGGGTGACCAAGGCATCGGTGGGATGGGCATCCCGATCGGAAAGCTCTCGCTGTACACCCTCATCGGCGGGATCGAACCGGCCCGCACGCTGCCGATCGTGCTCGACGTGGGCACCGACAACGTCGAACTGCTCGAAGACCCGCAATATCTCGGCTGGCGCCACCGACGGATCGGCGACGACGACTACTACGCGTTCATCGACGAATTCGTCGGCGCAGTGCACGAGGAGCTCCCAGATGTGCTGCTGCAGTGGGAGGACTTTGCCACCGCACACGCGCTGCCGATTCTCGAGCGTTACCGCGATAAGTTGCTCACCTTCAACGACGACATTCAGGGCACCGCCGCCGTCACCGTCGGTGCGCTGCACGGCGCGGCGAAAGTGGCCGGTCGGCCGGTCTCACAGCAGCAGGTCGTGATGTTGGGTGCGGGCTCGGCAGGCATGGGCGTCCTCGACATGGTGCAGCGCGAGATGATGGCGCAGGGACTGTCCGAAGCCGACGCATCGGGGCGAATCTGGGTCGTCGACATCCAGGGACTGCTCACCGACGACCGCGCTGATTTGTCGGCGGAACAGCGGAAGTTCGCCCAGCCGGCGGACCGCGTTGCGGACTGGGGCCTGTCCGCGCCCGCTCAGTTGGCTGACGTCGTGCACCACGTCGATGTCGGTGTCCTGCTGGGGCTGTCCACCGCGGCCGGTGCCTTCACCGAGGAAATCGTCCGCGAGCTCGCAGGGAAGACCCAACGGCCCATCATCTTTCCGCTGTCCAACCCAACCAGCCGCGCCGAGGCGCATCCGGCCGAGCTGGACGAGTGGACCGACGGCCGTGCACTGATTGCCACGGGCTCACCGTTCGGGCCGGTGCACCGCGACGGCGTGGAGCGGCCAATTGCCCAGTGCAACAACGTCTATATCTTCCCGGCGATGGGCCTCGCAGTCACCGCCGCGCAGGCCACCCGGGTCACCGACGACATGATGCGAGTCGCCGCCGCCACCCTCGGGGACGCCTCGCCCGCCCTCCACGATCCGAACCAGCCACTGCTGCCCGCCTGGACGGACGTCCCGGACGTGGCCGTCCGTATCGCCCATGCCGTCGCAGTCCAAGCGGTCGCGAACGGCGTCGCTCCCGAACGCAGCGCCGAACAACTTACCGAGCGAATCGCACAGGTGCGCTGGACGCCCGACTACCCTGCCTAGAGCGTCCAGCGGCCAACACCCTGATTGACGTTCAGGCACTCTGAGCGCAGTTATGAAAGTGCCGGCCATCACTTGAGTCCGGCGTCGACCGGCAGGCGGGATAGCCCAACGGCTGCGCACTGCGTGGCGGCATCCGCTGATACGACAGCAGCGTCCTGCGGTCTGGCGGTTGCGGTGAGTGTCTCCGCGAGCAGAAGTCGCGCCGTGAGAGCGGCCAAAGGCCGACGCTCACCATCTGTTCCGGCGAGCAGATCGCGCGCCCGTCGGCGCGCCCGCTCGTGATCCTCGTCAGAATCGCTGCCGCACAACAGCCGGATCCCGGAGTCCTCGTCGAGTTCGGCGGTCATCCTGGCGGTTCCGTCGTCGTGGGGGATGGTCCGCTCCGCCCGCAGTCGGTCGGCAACCGCGGGCGCGATCTCGATACCCAGCCGTATCCGTTCGTTGGTCACCGCGGCCGCCAGCCGCTGCAGGCCAAGCTGCTCGGCAACCCTCATACCTGCAGACAGGCGCTCCACCGCTGAGTCCCGATCACCATGGATCGCTCGAAGTCGCGCACCGGTCACGTACCGCGCGTTAAGGTAGTCCACTCCGCCGCCCTCGGGACCGAGCCGATAGCTCTCGTCCAGCAGACACGTGGCTGTGGCCAGATCGCCTGTCTCGTAGAGCAGTTGGCCGAGAAGCGCACCGGCGAGGCGCGCGGCGTGCGAATGCGGGCCCACACCGCAGCCGATCTCGAACGCCCTGCGAAAGCTGGTCTCGGCACGCGCGATGTCGAGCTGATACCTGGCGGCTATGCCGTCATAACAGGCCCCGTAGACGCTCGCGAACGGTCCCATCATCTCGTGGTAGGGCTCCGCCCACTCGAGCAACCGGTGCGCCGTGTCGAACTCGGAGCGGTAGATCGCCGCCAACGCCGAGGTATTTCCGGCGACTCCGGCCACCCGCGGGTGCAAGGTGTCCGGTCTCGACATCGCTTCGGCGACCAGGCGGTCGACGTTTTCGGTGCGGTCGGCGAAGGATTCGGCAACCGCTCGTACGACGTTTGCCTCGGCGCACATGTCGGCTCGCGCTGTGTCGGAGAGGGCAGTGCGAACCACCGCCGCCTCGAACCGATTCAACGCCGCGTTGGTGGCGGCGGTGTGCTGCAGCAGAATGTGCGCCCAGCCGAGGTTCAACTGCAATCTGGGCCGGGAGGTGACAAGTTGCGTTGGTAATTTCTTGATGATGCCGAGCAGCGTGGTCATCTTCGACTGTTCGAGCAGTCTGGTCTCGTCATGCTCGACGAGCTCAACAGCCCGGACAGGATCGCCCGAGGCGAGCGCATGGTCGACGGCCTCGCTGAGGTAGCCGTGTTCGGCATACCAGGTGGATGCGCGGTCGTGGAGGTGTGCGGCCCGGCCAGGGTGGTCGCGGTCGAGTCGACGACGAAGGAACTCCGCGAACATTTGGTGGTACCGGAACCACTCGGGATCGCCGTCGACCCGCTTCAGGAACAATCCCCGCCGCTCGACCTCCTCTAGCATCGCCTGCCCGTGCGTAGTCTGCGTCAGCGCGGACGTCAGCCCGCTGCAGATCCGCTCCGTTATCGAGCTGGCCAGCAGAAACTGGGCCAGCTCCGGTTCCGTGTTGTCGAAGACACTCTCGGCCAGGAAGTCGCCGATCACATCGTTGGCACCCGACATCTCGGTGACAAGGCGTGCGGCGTCGGCACCGCCGCGCAGGGACAGCGTCGCCAGCTGCAAGGCGGCAGCCCACCCGTCGGTCGATGTGGTCAGCGCCTCCACATCGCTACCCGACAACTGCAGTCCACCGATGTCGTTCAGGAGTGACCGCGCTTCGTCGGCATCGAAACGCAAAGAGCCACCGTCGATTTCCACTAGCTCGTCATGAATCCGTAACTTGCTCAACGGTAGTCCGGTACGTGACCAGCTGGTCACGATGACTTGCAGGTGATGGCATCCGTGCTCAAGCAGGAAGCCGAGGGCGGCCGTGGTCCCAGCATCCGTTACCCGTTGCCAGTCGTCGATCACCAAGGCGATGCGGTCGTCCTTCTGATGTATCTCGTCGATCAGCGACGTCAATACGTAGCGGGCGGCGTCGTCCCCGTGCTCCTCGAGCACCTGGCACAGAGAGGCGGCGAGCTCGGGACGGACCCGCCGGAGCGACTCCAGAACGTGGACGATGAACCACACCACGTTGTTGTCGTCGTCGTCGACGGTCAGCCAGCCGACAGCAACACCATCGCGCGTGAGCTCGTCGCGCCATTGCGCCGCCAGGGTGCTCTTGCCGTAGCCCGAGGGCGCGTGAATGAGCACCAGCCGTCGGCGGCCACCTGCGCGGAGAGCCTCGATCAACCGGTCGCGGGCCAGCATCGATCTGGTGGCAACCGGGGGACGATACTTCGTCGCGGGTGTCGGTGGCGTCGGCGTGGGGGTGAGGTGGCGCCGCATCGGCGCCTCCGGTGGCTCCCGGCGTTCTACGCCGAGTTCGACGGGCCGTGCCATCTGGTCGACGTCCGTGCCCGTACTGCGTTGAACGTCCCGTAGCCGTTCGCCGAATTCCGCAATGGTCGCGGGACGATCCGAGGGATCGCGCGCCATCGCCGCTTCAATGGCGGCGGCCACGCCATCCGGCAATCCATGCGCACGCAGATCCGGTACCGGCTCCGACGCGATTCGAAGGAACTGGGCGACCACCTGCTCGCCGCTGCGGCGCTCATACGCGGCGTGGCCGGTCAGGGCGCAAAACAGCGTCGCGCCAAGAGAGTAGATGTCGGAAGCAACGGTCGGTGTGGCACCCTCCAGTACTTCGGGTGCGGTGAATGCCGGCGAACCGGTGATCACTCCCGTCGCGGTCTCGAAGCCCCCGGCGATCCTCGCGATACCGAAGTCGGTCAGCTGTGGTTCGCCGTAATCGGTCAGCAGGATGTTCGCGGGCTTCACGTCGCGATGCAACGTGCCAACGTGGTGCGCGGCGTCGAGTGCGCCCGCCAGCTTGACACCAATGCTCAGTGTCTCGCGCCCATCCAGCGGTCCGTGCCTGCGGATCAACGCCTCGAGCGAATCCTTGGCGTGGTATGGCATCACGATGAATGGGCGGCCGGTCGCCGTCGTACCGACCTCGAGGATCTGCACGATGTGCGGGTGACCGGACAAGCGGCCCATCGCGCGTTGCTCGCGCATGAAACGGTCGAGATTGGCCGGATCGAGGTCGGCGGTCAGGACCTTGACGGCGACCTTTCGGTCCAGGACCGGCTGTACGCAGCGGTAGACGATGCCGAAGCCGCCGTGGCCGATTTCGGCGACATCGTCGAATCCGGCGTCGCGTAGTTCCGCGGGTATGTCAGGAGCCAGACCACGCTGTGTCGCATGCGAATCGACGTCGGCCATCGACGGTCACCATCCTCGGTCGTCACGATAACGCCGCAGACGTCGGCCGAGGACGCGAATCCTTCTCCCGCTCACATGTCCATGCCGCCGTTGACGCTCCAGACCTGGCCGGTGATGTAGGAGGATGCGTCGGGGGCAAGGAAGCACACCACGTGGACGACTTCCTCCGGCCTGCCTGCGCGACCGACAGGGATTTAGTTGGTCAGCTTCGCCAGCACCTTTTCCGGGATGTCCGCGGTCATCTCGGTGGTGATCAGGCCGGTGTGACGGTGTTGACGGTGATGCCGATTCCGTCGTCGGTGCTCTTGCCGGACTTTGCCAGCTGGTAGGCGGCCTCCTTGGCAAGCGTCTTGGTCGCCCGAACAGTCCGGACTTCGACGCGGCGTAGGTCGCCTGGCCGATGTTGCCGGTTTCTGCGACGACGGACAACACGTCGACGAGGCGCCCGTGTTCGTCGATCACCTCTTGCGATCGTGCGGCGGCAATCTCCCGACGAGCCGACGTTGCCCCGGTGTGCGAGGCCGATGCGCCGTGGTGCCGTGTCTTCGTCAACATGTCGGCGACGAATTGGTCGGCGCTGTCCCTGTCGCGGTTGTAGCCCACCGCTACCGTCGCGCCCTGATTGGCGAGGCTGTGGGCGATCGCCGCGCCGATGCCACGGGTTCCGCCGGTGACAAACGCCACTCGTCCGGCCAGCTTGTCGGTGGCCGGCGGGTTCGACGGGCGCGGTTCGGATTCCAATACGCTCGTCATGATCAACCGCTCCGCGATTACTGGGTGTTTTGGGTGAGTTCTGAAAGCGCGACATCGGCCGCGTTGGCGCCGCACATGCCATGCGCACCTGGCCCTGGCGGTGTGGCCGCCGAGCAGATGTACATGCCTGGAATGCCGATCTTGTAGGGCGACAGCGTGATCCGAGGCCCGAACGTCAACTGAAGGATGTCCTTGGAACCGGTCATGATGTCTCCGCCGACGAAATTCGGGTTGTAGGTGGACATCTGGGTGGTGGTGCGGACCGTCATCCCCACAATCCGGTCCCGGAAGCCTGGGGCGAACCGCTCGATCTGGGCGGTGATCGCCTCTGTGGCGTCACCCGAGAATCCGTTCGGCACATGCGCGTACGTCCAGAGCGGGTGAATGTTTCCGACGGATCGCCCAGCGTCGGCCAGATATTGTTGGCCGACCAGAACGAAAGGGCGCTCCGGCATCCGTCCTGCGTGGATATCGCGCTCGGTCGCGGCCAACTCGGCATAGCTGCCCACGACATGAACGGTGCCAGCTGCCTGCGCCGCCGGGTTCATCCACGGGACACCGCCTTCCACCGCGAAGTCCACCTTGAAAGCGCCAGGCCCCTGCCTGAACCGTCGAAAGGCGCGGGCGATTCGGCGCGGCAGGCGGTCGCCGAGAATGCGGGCGACGGCTTCGGGCGCGAGATCGAACATCGTCACATCGGCGGGCGGCAACTGCGAGGCCGTCTCGATCCGCGTGCCCGTTTCGATCTTGCCGCCGAGGTCGGAAAGCAGCGCCGCGAGCGCGTTGGTGATCGACTGTGAACCGCCCGCCGCCACCGGCCATCCGTGGCGATGTCCGGCGGTGAGAATGCCCAAACCGATCGCCGATGTCATGGGGTAGTGCAGCGGCCGAAAGGCGTGCGCCGCAACGCCTCCGAACAATGCCCGAGCCTCCGCGCTGCGAAACCACCGGGCCAGGGTCGATGCGGGCAGCGCGGTGGGGGCGCCGAAGCGGGCCAGCTTCAACGGATGATGCGGCACCCTCAGCAGCGGACCCATGATGTCCTCGGCAAGCGCATCGAAACTGGCCGACGTCTTGCCGAACAGGCGGCGCCACCGGGCACCATCGGTGCCCAACCCCTCGGCGGTGGCCTCGACAGAGCGGTACAGCACGCCCGCGCCGCCCCCGTCGAGCGGGTGGACGCAGTCGATTTCCGGGAGTCGCCATGACAAGCCGTAACGATCGAGCCCCAGTCCGGCGAGGAACTGCGAGCCGACGGCCATCGGATGGATCGCCGAGCAGTGGTCGTGCAGCAGGCCGGGAATGATCGCCTCGCTGGTCCGCGTGCCACCCCCGATTTCGTCGGCGGCTTCCAGGACGGTGACCTGGAGGCCGGCCTTGGCGAGTGCGACCCCGGCGGCCAAGCCGTTCGGGCCGGCCCCCACGACGATCGCGCTACTCATACCTCGCCTCCCACTCGCTCCGGTCCTCGCTCGTTCCTCGCTGCGATCCTCACTTGCGCTCGGCTTCGGGCTACTCATACCTCGCCTCCCACTCGCTCCGGTCCTCGCTCGTTCCTCGCTGCGATCCTCACTTGCGCTCGGCTTCGGGTGCTCATGCCATCGCCCCGTGATCGTGATCCTCCTCGTCGCGGACCACTGCCGACCTCTTGGCCGTGAGGGACCATGTGACCTCTGTCGGGATCGGGCCGTTGGGCAGCCACGGCTGCTCAGCGACGGCGTCGGTGACCTTCCAGGTGCCGCGCTCGATCACTCCGAGCGCGGCGTCGATCACTTTGTAGTGCTGGGCGTGACTGCCCCAGGCCTGCGATTCGACCCAGACGATCACCAACTCGCCGGGCTCGAACGCCGCTTCACGCTGCACGGCCGCGATCATGTCTTCGTCGTGCAGGTGGCCGTCACCGAAGTTGAATCCGATCAATGAGTTGCAGACGAACTCGCCCTCACGGACGGAGCGGCTGTCGATGTCTGGCAGGGTCTTCAGCAGCACCGAGAACAGGCCCCGGCCCTGGCTGTGCATGGTTCGCCACGAGATCACACGTTGCATCGTGACATCGGCCCACTGCGGCTCGTAACCGAAGTCGACGAACTGGTCGACCTGGTTCTTGGCGGTGCGGGTCACCTTGTTGAGCTTGGCCTCGGCGCCGGGGGCGAAGGCCCACACCGCGGATGCCCAGTTGCCGGCATACTGCCGCATCGACGGCAGGAACGACACCTTGTCCGGCCTGAAGTTGCCCAGGATCGGATAGAACAGGAGCGCCGCGACAACGACGACCGTCAGCCAGACCGAGGACATATCCCACACCGCGTAGCCGTTCCACGCGGGGAAGCCCCAGAACAAGAAGATGGTCGCGTACGCGAACAGGACGTTCCATTCCAATGGAACCGCAAGCGGGAACGTCGAGATGATGAACAGGTGGAAGCACACCATGATCGCCACGGCGACCAGCGTCACCCACTTGTTCGTCGAGAACAGCAGGGTCAGCGGCGCGATTATCTCAACCACGCTGCCGGGCCCGTGCGCCATGAACGAGGCGAGGTGTGACGGGCGAAGGTCGTTGGGGAAGTTCCGGTAGTGCGCCCGCTTCAGCCACTGGAACGGAATGAACGGGCTGTTGCTGACCATCGGCGGGATGACGTTGGTGAAGTGCAGCCCCAGCTTCGACACTCCCGCGCCGACCCACACCACCACGATCAGCAGCTTCAGCGCGATGATCATATCGACGAAACTGAACGCGGCGAACATGATCAGGGCGGGGAGATACTGCTCACCTCGCGCCGCGAGGAAGACGATCTTGTCCCGCAATCCCATGACCACGAGCAGCACCACCGGCGGGATCAGCAGCGCGGGATTGACCAGTCCAGACGTGTTGCCGGGCATCGCGGCCGAGAGTGAATCGCTATGTACCCCAGGTGCAAATAGAGGGACTGCGACGCTGATCATCAGCACGATGTACAGGCCGACGTCAAACCAGGTCCGTCGGTCGCCGTCGGTTAGCGGCACCCACTTCCACGGCCGTAGCCGGATGGTGCCCGGGCGGGCCCAGAACAGGATGCCGCCTGTCATCGGCTTGATCTTGCCTGCCAGCGGGCCCCACGATCCGGCAACGCCGATCAGTTCCAGCAGGACGGTCCACAGAACGGCCTTCTCGTAGACGATGGGCTGGTTCCACCACTGCGAAACATGAAGGAACGGAAGCCCGGACGTCAACGTCGCCACCAGGATGCCACCGAGCGCGTATAACAAGACGAGCTTCGCGATGTAGATGGTGTGGACCATTTTTGGTGAGCCGAATCCGTTGTCTACCCAGTCGGTGGCGAGGATCCGCATCCGCTCCATGAGCGGTTTCTGCATGAAGGTGTCCGGATCGACGTCGGGCAAGTCCGGCTTGGTGAATCCCATGATTGATGCTCCTCTGCTATGTGATGGGTGTGTTTTTCAGCGTGCTTCGACAGGTCGTTTGCGCAGCGTCGGTTTATCGATTTTGCCGACCGCGTTCTTGGGGAGGTCATTCATGATCGTGATCTCCACCGGCAGTTTGTATTTCGACAATGACTCGCTGAGGTGCGCGCGGATCGTTTCGGTGTCGAGCGTCTGTCGGGGGTGCAGCGATACGAACAGTACTGGCTCTTCGCCGTAAAGCGCGTTGGCCCTTCCGACGACAGCGGCTTCGGCGATCTGGGGTAACTGGTGAACGACCGCCTCGATCTCGCGGGGGTAGATGTTTTCGCCGCCTCGGATGATCATGTCCTTTGCGCGGTCGACCAGAACGAGATAGCCGTCCTCGTCCAGCCGGCCGACGTCCCCGGTGTGCAACCAGCCGTCGACGACCGTCTTGGCCGTTTCCTCGGGCCGGTTTAGATAGCCGCGCATCACGTTGGGGCCCTTGATCACAACCTCGCCGGGCTGGCCGTCGGGCACCCGACGCCCCGCCGTGTCGACGATGCGGATCGTTTGACCCGGCACGGGAAGTCCCACCGTGCCGGGCTTGCGCTCGCCGTCCAACGGATTAACCGTGCTGGCGCAGGATCCCTCCGACAAGCCGTACCCCTCGATGATCGGTATGCCGTAACGGGATTCGAACGCCTCCAGCAGTTCGACGCTGGCCGGCGCCGCCCCACAGATCGCGAAGCGCACCGACGAGGTGTCCGGTTTCACGCTTGCGGGCAAGCCGCACAGCATCGTGTAAATAGTTGGTACTGCGGAGAAGTATGTGGGGCGGCTCTGCTCGATCCGGTCGAAGAACGACTCCGGCCTGAACCGGCCCGCCACGGTCGCTCTGCCCCCGGCCAACAGCGGTGAGAGGGTCCCGACGACGATTCCATTGACGTGGAACAGCGGCAGTATCAGCAGGCTGTGATCGGCACCGGTCAGCTTGAACGCGTCGATCACCCCGTTGCACATCGCATCGAGGTTGGCGTGATCGAGCATCACGCCCTTCGGCCGACCGGTCGTCCCGCTGGTGTAGATCAGCAGGGCCAGCGCGTCGCCGCCGTCGTGAGGCGCGTCGGCGTCGGTCGTTGCCTTTCCGTTGTCGAGCTGGTCTGTATCGACTACCACCACGCCTGCGTCGAACTGCGGGGTCTGCTCGACGATCAGGACCTTGGCGCCGGCGTCGGAGACCTGGTATGTGACCTCCGCAGGTCGCAGCGACGGATTGATCGGCGTGACGGCCGCGCCCAAGCGCCACGCTGCGAATAACGCCACGACGAAGCTGGCGGTGTTGGGCAGCATGATGGCGACGACGTTGCCGGCCGTTACCCCATGGCCGCGCAACGACGCCGCAGCGCGCTGCACTGCGGCGAGGAACTGGGCGTTGTCCAGATCGATTTTGTCATCGGCGACGGCGGCGCGCAGTGGGTCCTCCGCGGCGCGTTGGTCGGGCAGTGCCGATAGGTTCATGTGCGCTCCTGGTTCGGGGTTGAGTGGCGATAACGGTAGGAATCGGGCGATGCACGGCACAGTCGCGAACCGACAAGAACCGACGCGGGTTTTGTTGCCTGGGCACAACCTGTGAGCACTGCAAATCGTCGGTTATCGGTCGCGCGACGATCTACTGTCATGAGGTGACCACCCGGCGTCTCGACGGTGACGTCGACCTGAGCCGCTACGTCGCTGAGGCTGCCGACCGGCTGCACGACCGGCTGGCGGAGCTCTCGTCTGGCATTCAGAGTCTGTTGGAGGAGCAGATCCCCGAGCTGCGCGGAGATGCGCGGGTGATGGAGCTCCTCGGCGCCAGCGTCGAGGGAAACGTCGACACTGTCCTGCACGCCCTGCGCTACGACATCACCGTGGAACGGGTGGAATCGCCCACTGCAGCCCTGGAGTATGCGCGCCGACTCGCCCAACACGGCGTCCCGGTGAACGCGCTGGTCCGCGCCTATCGTCTCGGTCAGCGCCAGATGAACGAAATCGTTTTCGCCGAGGTGCGCGCGATCGATATCCCCGAATCGGTCAGGTACACCGTTGTCCAGGCAATCACCCGCACCCTGTTCGAATACATCGACTGGATCTCGCAGCAGGTCGTCGCGGTGTATGAAGACGAGCGAGAACGCTGGTTGGAGAATCAGAACAGCCTTCGAGCCGTGCGGGTTCGAGAAGTACTGGCCGCGAATAAGGCCGTCGACGCGGATGCGTCGAGCACCTCGATCCGCTATCCGCTGCGATGGCACCATCTGGCGGTGATCATGTGGTGCCCCGACGAGGGCACCGAGGGCGACGAACTCGCCGCGCTGCAACGGTTTGTCCGGGAACTCGCCCAGGTCGCGGGGGCCGATGCGAACCCGTTGTTCGTCGCGGCCGACCGGCTGTGCGGATACGGATGGCTGCCGTTCCGCGCGGAACCGTCGGACGCCGTGGCCAGGGTGTGCGCATTCGCCCAGAAGCGGGGGGACGGCTGTCCGAGTCTGGCGATCGGGACGATCGCGACCGGCGTCGAGGGCTTCCGCCGCTCGCACCGCGAAGCCCTGGGAGCGCGCTCCGTCGCGATGGCTGGCGGTCGCCACGATCGCATGGTGATTTCCGCCAGCGACCCCGGCCTGTCCATCGCGGCACTCCTCGGCAGCGATGTCGGCTACGCCCGCGAATGGGTGACCGCTGTACTGGGTGACCTGGCCGCCGATAGCGAGAACGACGAGCGATTGCGCGAGACGCTGCGGGTATTCCTGGGCTGCGGCAGCAGTTACAAGTTGGCGGCCGAAGAACTTGCCATGCACTTCAACACGGTGAAGTACCGCGTCGGGCGTGCGGAAGCCCGGCGCGGTCGCCCGATCGCAGAGGATCGGCTCGCTGTCGAACTCGCATTGCTCGTGTGCCATTGGTATGGCGCCGCAGTCCTCAGGCGGGACTCGGCGTAGCACGATCGCGAGGGACAACGACGATGGAATACTTTGTCCTCCGAGAACAATCCCCAGGTGGCGGTTGTGCTTAACGTTCCGCGCATGCATAGCGACGTGGTGCACCAGCAGATCGCGGAGATCGCGGGAGCTCTCTACCGGCGAACCGATGAGCTTGCGCCGGTGCTTGCTCGTGCAATCACCCGGGAAGTGAGGCTGTACCAGGCGACGACACCGGTGCCCTTCGAGGTGATCGTCAGTGGGTGCGCCGGGAACATGCGGCCGATCTTCAGCGCGATTGCTGACGATTCGGCGTTCGATCCAACCGCCTCGGCGGAGCTGGGAATTCAGCGCGCCGGGGACGGCGTGCCGCTCACATCGTTGATGGAGGCATACCGCGTCGGATTCCGTTGTGTGTGGGACGCGGTGATGACGGAATCCGCGATGCACAACCACATCAACGGCGCCGCGATGCGCGTACTGACCGCGAAGGTGTCTGCTGCCCAAGACATTTACACGGACGCGATGGCTGGCGCATATCGGGAGGAGAAGGCACGCCGGGTACTCAGCGAGGAGTCCGAGCGCTCGGTTCTCATCGACTCGGTCCTGCGCGGACGGCTGTTCGAACAGTGGAGCGTTTGGGAGGCGGCCGACTACCTCCGGCTGCCCACTGAGGGACCGTATATCGTCATCGCCGCCGAAATCGCCGAGATCGGCATGGAGGCCCTGCCGGAAGTCGAATCGAAGCTGCGGAGCTTGGATGTGTTCTCCGCGTGGCGGATGCTTCCCGATCTGCAGGTCGGGATCGTGCACGTCAAGACGGACAAACATCTCGCGAGTGTGTTGGCACTCGTGTCCCGCATAGCGACGACGCGGGTCGGGGTGAGCGCGCGCTTCAGCGACCTGCGCGAAACCGCCCAGGCGCTTCGATACGCCAGGATCACCCTGCGCGGCAGGCCGGACCCGGGACTGCGTGTGACACAGTTTGACGGCTCGATACTCGCCACTGCGGCGGTCAGTGCTCCGGAGTTGATGGTCAAACTCGTCACGCCAACACTCGAGTGCTTCGCAGAGCTTGCTCACAATGAGCGTGACATTCTCTTCGACACGTTTAGGGTCTGGGTGGAGAACGACGGATCACTGCGCGTGGTAGGCAAATTACTGTTCTGTCACCCCAACACCGTGCGGTATCGGTTACATCGGATTGAGCAACGTACTGGCCGCTCACTGTCACGTCCGCGCGATGTCGCCGAGCTCTGCCTGGCATTTGAAGTTCACCGCCGTCTCATGTGGCAGATGCAGGACCGCCACCAGCAGACGCCGGTCCCATGAGACGCCTGTGCAATTCGGCTGTGAGCCTGTGGATTTCCCGAGTCAGCTCGGTATTGGTCTTGAGCTCCAGTTCCTGTGCCTCGAAGTCGTGATCGGCTTTCGCCTGTTGGAAAGCGGCCTGCCGATTCTGGCCGATCATCACGAAGGTTGACAAGAAGATCGCCTCGAGCGACACCACCAGGGTCAATGTCGGCCACGGACTGCGCTCGAGGAACAACATCCACACCGCGAACAGCGCCGCATGAAGGAAGACAAAGCTCATCGATCCGGCGAACGCCGTTATCTGATCGGCCACGCGCAGCTGGAAACTCGCGTTGCGTTTGCGCGCCTCGTCAATCACCGCCGGGTGGTGTGTTTCGTTGCCCTTGAGGAGCCGACGAGGTACTAGCCGGCTGATTTCGGCACGTAGTGAAGTCATCGCACCAAGCGATTCACGACGCGTGCTGTCCGTCGAGGGCGGAGACACCATGGCCAACCTTGCGCACGGCGAAGGCGGACGCGATCTGGCCCACGCCGTGGATGAGCGCGCCTGCGGCGACCCATGACACCAGCACGGTGACGGACACGTTCCATGAGCCGGCGGCCCAGAACCCGATCGCCAATTCCGCGAGACCGACGATCAGCAGTACCCACCATCCGGGTGCTCGGCTGGCCGCGAATGCCATTGCGATGTCGAATGATCCACGGAAGATGAAATAGAAGCTCATCACGGCCGCCAGACCGACGAACGTGTCGTCGGGCCGGATGAACGCGAACACGCCGACCACGACGAACAGCGCCGCCAGCAACCAGTGCAGTATGCGCCAGCCCTTCGTGGATACGGCGCCGACCATCACCTCATTCGCCGCCGCCAGGAAGCTGAAGAATCCGAAAAGCGTGGCGATCGTCGCCACCGTCGCGTAATCGAAGCGGAGGATCACCACCGCGATCACGATCCACGCCACGCCGGCGACCAGCAGCAACCACCAGTTCTTCGTCGTGGAGACGACGTCGTCGAGGACGGGATGAAATATGCCTGATGGTGTCCTCGGGGCCTGACGGGTCTCGGTCATTTCCACTCCCAGTGATTCCGGTGTCAACGCTTCGCGCGACGTTCTGGCCAAGTCGGCGAGATTCATTGTTGCGCCGCGCGGTATCCGCACCGTTGTTTGTGGACACACCATCGGCATTGCGACGTTGTTCGGTGCAACAAAGACTGCTCGCGTTGCAGCCGAGACGATTGAATGGCCAGCAAAGCGGAGCAGATGGAGCCGCCGTGTCAAATCTAGCGCTCAATCTTGTTGTTAGCGCCGCGCGTATCCCCGGTCGGATCGCGGCTATCACCGACGAGCACGCGATGACATACGCGGAATTGGATGTCGCGTCGGCCCGGTTGGCCACGCTGCTCGAGCGCGACGGCATCGGCGCGGGGGACCGGGTCGGCGTGATGCTTCCGAATATCGCCGCGGCACCGATCGCGTACTACGGCATCTGGCGGTTAGGTGCCATCGCGGTGCCGATGAACCCGCTGATGCAGGGCCGCGAGGTGCAGTTCTACCTGTCAAACACCGACGCCAAGGCGCTGATCGGAACCCCGGGGTTTGCCGGCGCAGCGACCGACGGCGCCGAGAGCGCCGGCGCGAAGCTGTGGCTCGTCGACGACATCGAACTGTCGCGGTTGACTGCCGACCTACCCACGTTCGGCAGCCCCGTCGAGCGTGCCGACACCGATACCGCCGTCGTGCTGCACACCTCGGGAACCACCGGTACGCCGAAGGGTGCAGAGCTGACCCACGGAAGCCTTGGCTCGAACCAGGAAGTCATCCTCCGACGCCTTGTGAAGCTGACCGATGAGGACGTCGTGCTGGCCTGCTTGCCGCTGTTCCATGTGTTCGGGATGACCTGCGCGATGAACGTCGCGATCGCCGCCGGCGCCGGACTTTCGCTGTTGGCGCGCTTCGACCCGACCAAGGCGATCGAGCGGATCCGGCGCGATCGCGTCACAGTGCTGGAGGCCGTGCCGACCATGTACAGCGCGCTCCTGTCGGTTGCCGATCAGTTCCCGCCGGAGGCGACGGCGACACTGCGCACGTGTGTCTCCGGCGGCGCGGCCCTTCCGCTCGCGGTGCTCAACGATTTCGAGAAGGCCTTCGACGCGATGATCCTGGAGGGGTACGGCCTCTCCGAAACGTCGCCCGCCGTGACGTTCAATCACCCTGACGCGGAACGCCGTCCGGGCTCGATCGGCACGCCGATCGAGGGCGTCCAGGTCCGCCTGGTCGATGAGGACGGGAACCAGGTGCCGACGGGAGCGCCGGGGGAGATTCAGGTCAAGGGCCCGAACGTCATGAAGGGCTACTGGAACCTGCCCGACGCGACCAGCGAGGCTATCAAGGACGGCTGGTTCTCCACAGGCGATATCGCCGTCGTCGACGCCGATGGGTACTATTACGTCGTCGACCGCAAGAAAGACCTGATCATTCGTGGCGGATACAACGTTTACCCCCGAGAGGTCGAAGAGGCGTTGTACGAGCATCCCGCCGTCGCCGCGGTTGCGGTCATCGGCATTCCCCACGAGTCACTGGGCGAGGAAGTCGGCGCAGCGGTGGTTCTGAAGGCGGGCGCGTCTGCCACACTTGAAGAACTTCGACAGTTCGTCAAGGGGCGAGTCGCCGCGTACAAGTACCCACGCCGCATCTGGTTCGTGGACAGTCTGCCCACCGGCCCGACCGGGAAGTTGCTGCGCCGTGAAGTGAAACCACCACCATCCGAGGAGGCGTGACACCGTGGTAGCGACCAACAGCCGGAGTGCCGACGAACTAGCGGCACCACTGGATCTGCTGTTGACGAGCTCGGCGATCGGCATGGCGGATCGGTTGATGCCCAACGTGGCGTGGAGCAGGTTCGTCCTCAATCTCGCCAAGCAACCCCGCATCGTGGCTTCACGAGCAGCATCGCTCGGTCGGGAATTGTTCTCGATCGCCGAGGGTCGTTCGGAGGTGGCACCCGCGAAGGGCGACAAGAGGTTCGCCGATCCGGCGTGGCGGGGCAATCCGTTGCTGCACCGCACGATGCAGGCTTACCTTGCGACCAACGGCACGGTGGATCAACTGTTTTCGGATGCCAACCTCGACTGGCGGGATGCCGAGCGAATCCGGTTTGTGTTGGACTTCCTCTCCGAAGGGCTTTCGCCGAGCAACAATCCTGTGCTGAACCCGCTGGGCTGGAAGGCGCTCATCGACACCGGCGGGCGCAGCGCGGTGCGTGGGCTGCGCCACTTCGTCAGTGACATGGCATCGGCGCCCCGGGTGCCGTCGATGGTGGAGCCCGACGCGTTCACGCTGGGCAAGACCATCGCGGTCACCCCGGGATCGGTGGTCTTTCGCTGTGATGAATTCGAGCTGATTCAGTACGCCCCGCAAACCGAGAAGGTCTTCTCGGCCCCGCTGCTCATGGTGCCACCGGTGATCAACAAGTTCTACATCATGGACATCTCACCCGGCCGCAGCATGATCGAGTACTTTCTGCGACAAGGCATCCAGGTCTTTGCGATATCCTGGCGCAATCCCACTGCGGAACAAAGGAATTGGGGTTTCGACGCTTACGGCCAGGCGATCCTGAACGCACTGGACGCCGTCGAGAAGATCACGCAGTCTGATCATACGCATCTGCAGGCATCCTGCTCCGGAGGGATTCTCGCCGCAATGACCGCCGCGCATCTCAACGCGACGGGGGAGGGCCAGCGGCTCGCCGGGCTCACGTTGATGGTGACGGTTCTCGATCAGACGAAGGCCGGTTTCGCCGCCGCGGCCATCGACGAGGAAGCGGCGAACATCGCCATCGCATTGTCGCAGCGCAAGGGTTACTTGGACGGCCGATCCCTGGCGGAGGTGTTCGCCTGGTTGCGGCCGACGGACCTCGTGTGGCGTTACTGGGTCAACAACTACGTGGAGGGCAAATCACCCGCAGCCTTCGACGTCCTGTACTGGAACGCCGACACCACAAGGATGGCCGCGGCGTTACACCGCGACATGGTGACGATGGGTGTGCACAATTCGCTGGCCACGCCCGGTGCCGTCAGCATGCTGGGCACCCCGGTGGATCTCAACCAGTTGACCACCGATGCCTATGTGGTGGCGGGGATCGCCGACCACATATCGCCGTGGCAGGCCTGCTATCGCAGTGCCCGGCTGCTCGGTATCAAGAATCTGCGCTTTGTGCTCTCGTCCAGCGGACACATCGCATCGCTGGTCAACCCGCCGGGCAATCCCAGGGCGAACTTCCGCGCCGCAGGTGTGGACGAGCCCGATCCGAACTTCTGGCTGGAGTCAGCCGAGCAGCACACGGACTCCTGGTGGCCAGACTTCGTCTCCTGGTTCGGCGACCGCAGCGGCGAGAAGAAGGACGCACCACAATCGCTCGGCGGCGCCGGTATGGCGCCACTGGAGCCGGCTCCCGGTTCCTACGTGCTCGAACACTGAACATCGAGAGGGGTTGTATGACAACCGTTTTAGAAGAGCCGGCCGACCTGCTCAAGCTGGTCGGCCAGCGGCTCGGTACCACGGACTGGATACAGATAACCCAGGACCAGGTCGACCGCTTTGCCGACGCCACCGGGGACAAGCAGTGGATTCACACCGATCTGCAGCGGGCGGCGAAGGGTCCCTACAAGGGAACGATCGCGCATGGCTATCTCACGCTGTCACTTGCGCCGGTGGTGATTTCGCAGGTGCTGCAGATCCGCGAGCTGACGGCGGCATTGAACTATGGGCTGAACAAAGTGCGGTTCCCGATGCCGCTACCGGTCGGGTCACAGGTACGCGCCGCTGTCACGGTGATGAGCGCACAGCAGAAGACATCCGGTGTCGAGTCGGTGTTCACCCTGACGTACGAGATCGACGGCGAAGATCGGCCCGCCTGCGTCGCCGATGTCATCGTGTTGTACCCATGACGGCCGCGGCGTCGAACAGGTTGACCGTGGAAGACCTGATTCCGGTACTGGGTCAGCAGATCCGGGTGAACATCCGCGAGGGCACCGGCGTACCACTGGTGTTGTGTAACGGCATCGGAGCCAGCCTCGAGGTGCTCGATCCGCTCGTGGCGCATCTGGATCCGGACACGACCGTGGTGCGATTCGATGTTCCTGGCACCGGCGGGTCACCGAATTCTCCTCTGCCGTACGGATTTCCGTACTTGGCGGCCGTGCTTGGCCGGCTGCTGAAGAAGCTTGGACTCAACGGCGAGGTGGATGTTCTCGGTGTGTCCTGGGGCGGGGCGCTGGCCCAGCAGTTCGCGTTTCAGAACCCGCGTCGCTGCCGGCGGTTGATCTTGGTGTCCACCGGCACGGGTGCAGTCATGGTGCCTGGAAACCCGTTGGTGCTGGCGAAGATGCTGACCCCACGCCGGTTCCTGGATCACAACTACGCCGCCTCGATCGCGGGTGATCTCTACGGTGGAACCGTGCGCAATGATGCGTCTCTGATCAAGCAGTTGTTCGACCGCCAGCTGATGGCCGGTTCGCGGGTGGGCTACCTGCATCAGCTTCTAGCGGGGGCGGTGTGGACCAGCCTGTTCGGCTTACCGCTGGTCCGCCAACGGACTTTGATCATTGCCGGACACGACGATCCTGTCGTACCAGTGGCCAACGCCAAGATCATGGCGCGGTTGCTGCCCCACGCGACGGTGTACATGCATACCGGGGGCCACGTCGACCTGATCACCAACGCCGCCGAATTGGCGCCGGTGATCGAGAGTTTCAGAGATCAACCGGACTGAGGGAGCGCCGATGAGCAACGCGACCACTACCGACAGCGCCGACTTCTACGCACTCGAGTCGTTGCTCGACGACGACGAGCAAGACTTCCTGCATCGTGTGCGGGACTTCATGAAATCTGAGGTCGAGCCGAGTATCAATCAGCATTGGCAGCGCGGAAGCTTTCCATTCGAGATCGTGCCCGGCTTCCGGCAACTCGGATTGGCGGGACTGCCGTATCAGGGATTCGGTTGTCCCGGAAGGTCGTTCCTTCTCGACGGCATGGTAGCGATGGAACTCGCCCGCACGGACCCTTCGATCGCCACATTCGCGGGAGTGCACGGCGGCTTGTCGATGGGCTCGATCTATCTGTGCGGCAGCGAGGAACAGAAGCAACAATATCTGCCGGACATGGCCCGCTTCGACAAGATCGGGGCGTTCGGTCTGACGGAGCCCGACGTCGGTTCGGGCGCATCCGGCGGCCTGACGACGACTGCTCGCAAGGACGGAGATTCGTGGATTCTCAACGGGCAGAAGAAATGGATCGGCAACGCCACCTTCGGCGACCTCACCGTCATCTGGGCCAAAGACGTCACCGACGGCCGGGTCAAGGGGTTCATCGTCGCCAACGACACCCCGGGGTTCTCGACCACCAAACTGGTAGACAAGATTGCCCTGCGCATCGTGCAGAACGCCGTCATCACCCTCGACGATGTCAGGGTCTCCGAGGATGACCGGTTGCAGAACGCGAACTCGTTCCGCGACACCGCTGAGGTGCTGCGGATGACCCGAGCCGGGGTGGCGTGGATGGCGGTCGGCTGTGCGCGCGGTGCGTACGAGAACGCGTTGACGTACGCGCTGTCCCGCGAACAGTTCGGCCGGCCGATCGCGGGCTTCCAATTGGTGCAGGACCTGCTGGTGCGGATGCTGGGCAACATCACCTCGTCGTGGGCATTGTGCGCGCGACTGTCGCAGTTGCAGGACGAGGGCCGCGCCGAGGATCGGCATTCTTCCCTGGCCAAGGCTTGGTGCACGGTCAGGATGCGTGAAACCGTTGGATACGCCCGGGAGCTGCTAGGTGGTAACGGAATTCTGTTGGAGCACAACGTCGGACGTTTCGTCGCCGACGCCGAAGCCATCTACTCCTACGAAGGCACCCGGGAGATGAACACGTTGATCGTCGGGCGCTCCATCACCGGTCTCAGTGCGTTCGTGTAGATGGAGGACAACACCGAAATGACCGACCTGACCGAGCGGATTCGGCAGATCCTCGAGCGTCACCACCCATACGGCGAGTCCGGACATGCCCGTCGTGCAGCGGAGGACATCGTCGAGCAGCTGAAACTGCGCCGGGAGAACGTCGAAGACAAGATGCGATATGTCAGTGCGTGGTTCGACAACGAGCTGACGAATCTCGAAGGTGCGGAATGACTGTCCTCAGAGGCCAGGCTTGGCGGCAACGCGACCACTCGCGACCGCCTCGCTCAGGGCGGTGTAGTCGCGCTCGTTCTGTCGGGCGTACGCCTCGGCGAACCGGGTGAACGCGATGTCGGCGGCCTCACCGCTGCCGAGATAGCCTGCGATCGCGATGCGATCACCACTGCGGGCATGTGCGCGCGCGAGAACATGCGCGCATGATCGACCGTAATCGGCAAGTAGCTGTGGACTCATCGATTCCACGCTTACCGATTCCTTCCAATCGCGCAGCTGACGCACGTAGTAGTCGCCTTCGTGGCCGTCTGGGCCGACGCCCCGCAACCAGCCCAGCAGGATGTCGCTGCTGGCCTGCATCAGCCGTTCACCCTGCACCACTCGCTCGGCGGCGTTGGCGTAGCCGCAGGCGCCGAGATAGCGCTCCAGCACTGACGGTTCGGCCTCCTTGACCTGCATCAGCAAGGGATCGCTGTCATCACGCCCCAACAGCAGTACCACCCACGCGCGGGTGCCGACGCTGCCCACGCCGACCACCTTCCGGGCCCCTCCGGCGAAGCGGAATCGTTCGACAAGCGCGCGACGGCTGGCGTCAAGGCTCTGCCGATACTCGTCGACGAGGACACTCATCTGTTGTTCGTACAGTCGGGCCTGCGCCTCGCCGACGAGCTCCTCGATCGGAATGAGCAGTGGCGGATCGCTGGCCAGCCGGCGCCGCCCGTCGACAACCCGGGTCAGTTTCGACAGCGCCTGGAGGTTGTCGCGGGTGTGGGCCTTGGCCGCAGTGCGCCGGATCGCTTGGCCGTACGTGTGATCGACATCGGCCTCGAGCGCATCGTTGACGACTATGTGGTCATACCACACGTCGAGCTCGCCCATCGTGGCAAGCGTGCGCATCCGATCGCGGTAAGCCTGTGCGCAGGCGCGCAAGACGCGCTCACGCTGTTCTCGATCAGAGCCGTTCTCCTGTGCGACGATCGCGACGCTTGCCACTAGCCGCTTGACATCCCACTCCCAGGGCCCCGACAGTGTCTCGTCGAAGTCGTTGACGTCGAAGACCAGGCTTCTCTCGGGCGATGCGAACAGGCCGAAGTTCGACACATGTGCGTCGCCACACAACTGCGCGGTAAGCCCGGTATGCGGGGCTGACGCCAAGTCCGAGGCCATCAGCAGAGCCGCGCCGCGGAAGAATGCGAACCGCGATGGCAGCATCCGTCCATATCGCACCGGCACCAGGTCGGAGATCCGCGAGCGGGCTTGTGACTCAAGCAAATCGACTGGGTCTGGCCGGTCCTGTGCTGCAGCGAAATCTCCGAGCGCCGACCTGGGCAACACCGATCGCCGGCCTCTGCCCAGGTCGTGTCGCTCTTGGACCGATGCGGTCAATCAGACTCCGAGTGCAGCCGCCGCTGCTCGTGCGTACATCGCGTCAAGCACAGCGTATTCCGCCTCTTCGATTGCGTCCAGCGCGAAATCGATCGCATCGTAGGCGTACGCCTCGGTCAGGTCGGCATCCGTCGCGGCGCCGTCGGCGTCGATCTGTGCCTTGACCCGGTTGGCGCGCGCCCGCGCCTCGGCCACGTGGGCTTGCCACTTACCGCGGACCTGTTGCCAGTGCGACGACGCGGTATCCCTGGCGTCATCCGCCTTTTCCTTCAATCGATCGGCCGCGGCGTCCGCGCGTTCACGCGCGCTGGCGACGTCGGCTTCGAGCTGGTCCCTGGTCCGCTCATTGGCCGCCCTCAGTTGGTCGGCCGCGGCTTTCGCCTTGTCCGAGATCTTCTCGAATTGTGTGCTCAGATCCCCGTCAGCCATCAAAAGCTCCTATGTGAGTGAAAGCGGGCTCTCCGCCCACACTGAATCGTCGGTGCTGCCGATTGACCCGTCATTGTTTTGTGGGACACCATCGGCGGCCGAAGATTAGTCGCGGCGATAATGGCCATCGCCGATCTGCACCGGAACAACGTGACGTCCTTCGCGCCGATCTACGCTCAATGACCATGGCGGCCCCGGATATCGACGCACAGGTGATGGAAATCGGCTTAGTCGTCGGGCGTCACCTCGACGAGATGGCCGAACGGGTTGCATCCTCGGTCAGAGCCAACGTCGAGTTCTACAAGGACACCAACGTCGTGAGTGCTGACGAGCTGTTGTCCAGCAGTACAGAAAACATCCGGTTTCTGTTCAATGGACTTCGCGACGGTGCCACCTTCGACACGTCACCCGCCGTTGTCACCGGAACCAATCGCGCCGCCGCTGGGGTGCCTCTTCCCGTCGTCATGGACGCGTTCCGCGTTGCCTTGCATCACCTGTGGGACGCCATGATCGGGGTGGCGGGGGGACAGGCAAACATCGGCCGCGAAGCGCTCTTGCGAGCGACCGCGCTGCTCTGGCAGGCACAGGACGTCTACACCGACGCGATGACGGCAGCGTACCGCCGCCAGGCAATGCATCAGGCGCTGGCGGATGAAGCCGAACGTTCCGCGCTGACCGAGGCGTTGCTCCAGGCTCGGATCACCGACGACCGCAGCCTGTGGGAAGTTGCACAGCTGCTGCGACTACCCCAGAAGGGTCCATATGTGGTGATCGCGGCCCAGTGCCCGTCCGTTGGCAAGCAGGCACTTCCGGGAATCCATGACATGCTGCGCAGCATCGACGTCTTCTCCTCCTGGCGGTTGCTGCCCGATCTGCAAACCGGCATTGCGCACATCCCGGGCGACACCGAACGCGGTGCCCTGCTGGAACTACTCGGCCGAGTGGCGACCACTTCCGTCGGAGTCAGTCCCGAGTTCGAGGATCTCGCCGATACCGCCGAGGCCCTGCGGTATGCACGCGTGGCGGTAAACGCTCGAGGCAGGGGACCAGGTGCGGTGACAGTCTTCGACGACTCGGTTATCGCAGTCGCGGCAGTGAGCGCTCCGGAGGTGACGGCGAAGGTGGCCGACCTCGTTCTCGGCGCCTTCGGCGACATGACTAGTGACGAGCAGGACGTTCTGTTCGACACGTTCCGTGCGTGGGTGGACAACAACGGGTCGATCCCGAACACGGCCACGCAGCTTTACTGCCATCCCAATACGGTGCGCTACCGGCTGCACCGCATCGAGGAACGCACCGGGCGGTCGCTGTCTGCGCCGCGTGAACTCGCCGAACTCTGCCTGGCATTCGAGATCTACCAAGACAGTTGGTAGCCGTCACGCGAGGCCGAACGTACTGGGCGTTGGTCACGTTTCCTCTCGGCCGACAGTGCCGGTGGCACGCCACGCGTCGAGGAGGGCGGAATCGGTGGCCTGAACCACCGTGCAGCCGAACTTGTCCTCAAATCGCCTCAGCGCGTCCGCGGGTATCGGGGACCCAATTGACAAGCAGACGCGCAGGGAATCGAGATTCTGTGGGCAACGGTCGGCTGCGGTGAGCATCGACCTGAACATCGCGGGCGTGCCCTCGAAGACCGTGACCCGCTCGGCGGCAATCATTTCCAGCACCCGACGCGAGTTGAACCGCGGCTGCAACACCAGCGTCACTTCTGCCGAGACGGCGGCCAAGAGACCGCACGACAAACCGGAACCCTCGAACAGAGGCAGACATCCCATCACGATGTCATCGGAGCCAAGGTCCAGCACGCTGCGGGCGATGATGGACCCGTTGCGGATGAGCTCGCCGTGGGTGAGTTGGGTGACCTCTGGAACACCCGTCGCTCCGGAGGCGTAGACGGTGAACGCGATGTCGTCGCCGGCACGAATCACCGGCTCAGTGCGACCCGATAATCCGGCAGTCAGCGCGGCGATCCCATGTTTTCCGATCCGCACGGGTTGCGTTCCGGCGGTGACCGCGGCGAGGTCGGTCGATACCGCTCGTCGACCGGCGTGAAACAAGATCCGTGTGTCGGTGACCGTCGAATCGAACTCCACCGCGCGGAAGCTCAGCGACGGATTCATGGCTACCACGACCCCGCCTGCGCGCAGCACTCCATAGAACACCACCGCGAACGCGGGCCCGTTTGGCAGCATCACGCCGACGTGATCACCGGGTTCCACGCCGCCGTCGATGAGATAGTCGGCGAAGCGGGCGACATCGGCGGCCAGCATCGAATAGGTCGTCGTCACGCCGTCACATCGCAACACGGCGGCGTCGGGGTAGCGGGCCGCCGACTCGGTGAGACACAGGCTCAAATTCGTCATGACACTCCGCGTTGGCGATTTCTCATCGATCATGCGATCCCCGAGTCCGCGTGTCGATGGACTTCACGCCAACGGGACCCGCCTGCTCGCGTACCTGTGAACAACCACGGGTGAATCCAGGTGCCGTCGTCGGTCAGCGCAGCGGCGGCGAGCCAGGAACACCGCCGGGCGAGGTGCCGCACTTCGGGCCTCGAAGGTGTCGCGGCCCGAAGACTGTCCGCTGATCAGGCGTCGTCGAGTGTGGGAAACAACACCTCCTGGGTCAGTAACTGCAGGGCGGCCGCGACTGGTATCGCAACCAGCGCACCGACTATGCCCAACAGCGCTGCGCCGATCAGAACGGCGACCATCGTGACGCCGGCAGGCACCTTGACGGCGCTACCAATCACCCTGGGAACCAACAGATAGTCCTCGATCCACCGGAACACTACGTAAAACGCGACGGTGGCGATGCTGACGGGCAGCGAGACGGTCAGCGCGACCCCGGCGACGACGATGCCGGCAACGGTTGAACCGTAAGGGAGGAGGTCCAAGACTGCGACGAAGACGCCCAGCAGCAACGGGTAGGGGACATCCAATGTGAAGCACCAGACAGAGGTGGCCACGCCGGCGATGAGTGAGGTCGCCAGGTTGCCTGCGGCATAGGCACCCACCTTGGCGAAGATCTCATCGCCGAGCAGGATCGCTCGGGGTCTTCGGGAGCGGGGCACCAATCGGTACAACGTGGCGCGGATGCGGGGCATGTCTGCCAAGAAGTACACGGTTAGGACGGCCACGACCCCGATATCAGATATGACGCCGAACACGGCTGTTCCCGCCTTCATAACGCCCGAAAACGATGATGTGCCCATGCTGTTGATCGTGTCGGTAATTCGCTGCTGTATCTGAAAGCGCGCATTGAGCCTACCGGCTAGTGAGGAGTGATCCTGTGCGTGCTGCAGGTAGTAGGGCGCGTCCGCGATGAATTGGTGTGCTTCCTCCACAAGAGGGGGGACGGCCGCCGCGAGGGACGCGGCGAGAACGGCGAATACCACCACCGCAACGATCGTGACCGCGGCCCATCGCGGTAGTTTCCGCCGGACCAGCCATGACACTGCAGGCTCGGCCCCCAACGCGAAAAACAAAGCGACACCGATCAACACCAGCACCGATGACGCTAGGCACAGGATGCGGACCGCGCCATACGTCACCGCCACACCGGCAGAGGCAGTCAATCCGAAGTAGAACGGAGACCGCCGACTGAATCGCGGTCCGCGCACACCGAGTGGGTGTTGGCTGGAACGCATCTGGGCGGCAACATGTTCCGCTTCAGCGATTGGCCCTGCAGCGGCACGGCGCTGTTGACCTTCCGTACGAGAATCACCGCGCCCAGCATGGCTGTGTTCCGGCTGCGCAACGCGTCGTGTCCTACTCACTCTGGCCATCCCGTTCGACACGTGCACCTTTCGCCCGAAACGACCAGCCCGCCACCATGAGTACATCGCGACTCCGGATCCGGTGCCGCCGCGACGGTGTCGCAATGGGCGAACCCGTTGGCAATCTCGGCCAGCTCGGAGGCCACGGTGTGGGTCTCAAGCAGCCGAGGACACGAAAGTCTCGGCGCCGGACACGATTGCGAAGCTAATCCGAGGTGTCGTGTTCCTGGCCGGAAACGGTTGACACAGAGCAGGTTTGTCCGGACATCGCGCGATGATCCGACAACAGCTTGGGGCCCGTTCGCCCAATCATGAATGGAGCGCGTCTGCGCTGGCGCGCAGGTACATGGCGTCGAGAGCCGCGGACTCGGCCTCCTCAAGAGCGGCCTGCGCAAAGTCGATCGCGTCAAAAGCATAGGCCTCGGCCATATCGGCATCCATCGCCGCCCCATGGGCGTCGAGCCGTTCCTTGTGTTCCTTGACGTTTCTTCGCACTTTGGCGACATGGGCTTGCCACTTGTCCCGGATGTCCTGCCACTGCGACGACGCCTTTTCGCGGTCACCGTCAGCCTTGTCTTTGAACCGATTGGCTGCCGCGGCGGCCTTTTCTCCTGCGGCGGCGGCGTCGGCAGCGAGCATGTCCTTGGTTTTGTCATTGGCTGCTCGGAGCGTGTCGGTCGCCGTTTTCGCTTTGTCGGAGATCTCCTCGAATTGTGTGCTGAAACCGTTGTCTGCCATCAAACACTCCTTCATCAACTGAGATGGGCATACTCCCACCGTGGTCACCGTCGGCAGGGCTAGACCGACTCAGGTCAATCTTTGGCGCATAGGGGGTGCCGGGTCACTGTTTGCTTGGACATGATCGACGACGGTTGACTGGGCGCCGAGACAACCGCAGCGCGTTGGGATTACCATGTCGACTTCGGTGCCACCTCCCGCTGCGCCGGCCGCCAAGATTCCCTCAGATGTGCCGGGCCGTGAGTACGGTTCGGGCGAACTAGGCTGTGACACAACCGAGCTGGTGTCGCCGGTGACAGATGAGATCAGCCATCAAGGCGTTCTGTC
>Ga0207688_10000142_pt1 | contig 30554 bp, 20 predicted proteins | sample KBSMiscanthusM4_FD_184296 | JGI IMG/M metagenome (GOLD analysis project Ga0207688, IMG submission 184296) | Miscanthus rhizosphere microbial communities from Kellogg Biological Station, Michigan, USA - M4 (SPAdes) (version 2) | ecosystem: Host-associated > Plants > Roots > Rhizosphere ...
ACGGCATGTTGACCCACAGCGAGGCCGGTCGTTGAGGCCGATATCGGGGCTATAGGCGAGATTCACCTCATGGCCGCTTCGGGACCGGATTAGCTACCGCAATTCATGGCTAATAGCCATCGAGCGCTGGTTCCGCCCGTAGGCAATTCTCCAAGAAAACGATAACATTGATTCGATGGATTCGTCGCTTTGGCACTTGGCGAGGAGACGGATGTGACGGGCTCTATCATCACCGTAGCGACGATGAAAGGCGGCAGCGGCAAGAGCACGGTTGCAAGCTGTCTGGCGGCCCATTGGCAACTCGAAGGTCGCCGCCCATCCATCATTGACGCTGATCCGCAGCGCTCGATCGCTCGACTGGCGACCCGGGAGCGTGCACTCGGCGGCGTCCCTGTGGTCGAGGATGCAAGCGAGGACGCGTGGAAGACGGCCCGCCGTCTCGCCGCCGCCGGCGGTCCGGTCATCATCGACACCCCCGGCTTCCGCTCTGAGACCACGCTGGCATGCCTCACCATGAGCGATTTCATTTTGGTTCCCGTCAAGCCGTCCCCCTTCGACGTCGACCGAATGTTGGACACGCTCAATATACTCATCAACGGCGTCAGCGGCAGGCATCCGGTCTTCCGTTGCCTTCTGGCCCAAACGACGCGTGAGTCGGTGATTGCCAAGCATATTCGCGCGGAGCTTGCGGAGGCGGGTTTTCCGCTGCTTCAGAGCGAGATGACGAACCGCGTTGTCTACGCGGAAGCGGCGCTCTGGGGTGCGACGCCAAGCCTCATCGACCCGACGGGGCCGGCTGCGCGGGACATCGCAGCCATCGCCGACGAAGTTGACGGCATCCTCGGCATCAAACAGGCGGCGTGAGCGTGGGCAAGAAAAGCCTTCCGAAAGCGATCAGGACCACGACGGTTGACGCCCGGGAGGCAAGCGCCGGGCCTGGCGCAAGCGAGCAGCGCGAGCGGCTTGCGGTTGCGGCGACGTCGAGCGAACGATTGGACAGTCGCCCTGCGGCGGCGAAGCCGGTGCATGCAAGCGATATCGTCGACGAGCCGTCCGGGGCGCCTGCGCAGGCTTCACCAGCCTCTCCGAGTGCGCTTGTGCGGATGGCCCCGATGGGTGCGGGGATCGATGCGCCGCGGCGACGAACGCAGGCCAATTCCATCGTAGAACGCCATACGGCCTATGCGGCAGTAGGCGGAATCATCCCCGTGCCGATTGCGAATGTCGCCAGTGTCACGGCCGTCATCGTGCGGATGGTAAAGCGGCTGAGCGATCTCTACGGCATTCCGTTCGAGCGTGATCGCGCGCGTGCGATCGTGGTCGGATTGATGGGCGGGGCCATGCCGACCGGGCTTGGTGCAGTGACGACGTCGACACTCTTCTACGTTGTTCCAGGAAGCGGCCTTGTTGGCCTCGCCGTCTCGTCCATCGCGGCGGTCGCCTGCACCCGCAGCATAGGGCGAATCTTTGTCGAGCATTTCGAAAGCGGGTCGAGTTTGCACGATCTCCGCGCGACGGCCAGAACCTGATCGTCATCAAGCGGCGAGCAAGGGGCTTCACCGGACACCAGGCGCAGCCTGCCGCAGATTGATCAGACACGCGCTCGGCCGCGTGGAACTGCATCGCGCCAAACAGCCGTGTACGCTTTAAGCCCGCGCCCTCAGGAGTCCGCCAATTTTTCGTTGATTCCTCGACCGAGTACGGCTTCACGAATGCGGTGATACCCGCCCTCGGGCATAAGCGTCAGGTGCCGATCGTGGAATGCGAACAACGTCGAGCGGTGACCAATCGAGACGATCGTCGCGCGTGGAAGCGCTTCCTGCAGCAGCAGATAAAGCTTGGCTTCCGACGCCTCATCGAGAGAAGCCGTGGCCTCGTCCAAGAACAGATAATCGGGCGCTTGCAAAATTGCGCGGGCGATGCCGAGGCGCTGCTGTTCGCCCAGCGACAGTACCTGGTTCCAGTGCACCTCGTCGGAGAGCCGCTGCGCGAGCGCCGGCAGTCCAACGGACTCCAGCACTTGCTTTATGCGGGCCGACTCGAAGTCGCCTGGTTCGGATGGATAACTCACCGCGGCTTCGAGGCTGTCTACCGGGAAATATGGACGCTGTGGCAGCATCATCAGTTTGGCGCCACGCGGCACTTTGACGGTGCCCGTGCCGAACGGCCACAGGCCGGCTATCGCACGGAAGAAGGTCGACTTTCCGCCGCCTGACGGGCCGGTGACCAGGGCGCGTTCACCCGCCTCGATGAAGAGATCTTCGCTCGCAACGAGCGGTGCGCCGTTTGGCAGGTGGACCGACAACCCGCCTATCGTGAGGCCCGTTTTCGTCGCGACGGATGGGACGGCATCCTCCTGCGGCAGGGTGGATACCGCCGGAGCGGTCGCGCGTGCAATCCCGATCGAGCGATCGAACCCGTCCAGACGTTCAATCGTCGCGCGCCATTCGGCGAGGTCGCGGTAGACAGTGACGAAAAAAGAGAGCGCGGTCTGCACGCTGCCAAACGCGCCCGCGGTCTGTACCAGGCCGCCGAGTTGCATGGAGCCTGCGAAATAGGCAGGGCTGACGACGATGAAGGGGAATACGAGTGCGAAGCGATTGTAGGCCGTGGTGAAGAAGGTGAGGCGCTTTTGCCGCGACATGATGAGGTGCCAATTGGACACCACCCGGCCGAACCGTGTGAGCAGACGATCGGACTCGGCCGTTTCACCCGTCAGCAGCGCAATCTGCTCCGAATTTTCTCGCACGCGGACGAGATTGAAGCGGAAATCGGCTTCGTAGCGCTGCTGATTGAAATTGAGCTGGACCAGTGGCCAGCCAATCAGATGCGTTAACGCCGTGCCCAGAATCGCGTAGATAATCGCCGCCCAGACGAGATAGCCCGGGATCGCGATCGTCGCCCCGAACAGCTGCAACGGCGCTCCGGCCGAAAGGGCCCAAAGAATCACCACGAAGGAGGCCAGCGTTACGATCGCGCTGAGGAGCCCAATGCCGATGGTCAACGCGCGCTCGATGAACAGCCTGATGTCGTCAGCGATGCGTTGGTCGGGATTGTCCGCGGCGTCGCCGAACAGTTGCATGCGATAATGCGTTGCTCTCTCGAGCCAGTGCGAGAGGTAGACCTTCGTCATCCAACGGCGCCAGCGGATCTGTAGCCATTGGTTGAGATAGAGCTGGTAGACCTGAAGCACCGTGGCAGCCGCCGCAAGCAGACAATAATACAGCAGTTGAATGATGAAGACGTCCCAGTTCCGCTCCTGCAGGGAGTTGTAAAACGTGTTGTACCATTGGTTGAGCAGCACCGTGATGCCGACGAGGCTCAGCTCGGTCGCAATCAGGGCTGAAAGCAAGAGTCGCCCCGCCCAGCGATCCTCGGACCGGAAATACGGGATGGCAAGCCGCCATATGGTGGACAAGGACGAGGCGAAGCCGGTCACGGGGACCTCCGGTGGTTCAGTGTCGCCGCAGGTTGGAGGCGTCGACGTAAGCGATGCTGCATTAGGCGCTTCGATTTAATTGTAGAGCGCGCTTGGGCTTTACGACCAGACATCGCAGGGGCCTAGTTAGACCGGGCTCCAAGAGCGTTGCCCCCTGGGAACACCCGCCGCTCTTCGAGGCTGGGACGACAACAGGGAACGCGATTCTCGCCATCATGTCGTCCAGCAGGCCGCCAGCCTGGGGCACGCAGACTACGCGCATTCGGCGGGCCGGCCAGTCCCGCACGCGAATGGATCACGAAACGCGTTCACCTCTTGGCTGTATTCCTCTGTCAATGTCTTGTCTTGTGATCCCAAGGCAGAACGTTGCCCTTCGATTCAGTCGCATCGGACGAGGCGGCTCCTTTGGGTTGCGCGGTTCCGGACAATTCGTTCATGTGTTCGATGAGACTGTTCGGGCGCATGTCAGTCCAATGTTGATTTATGAATTCGAGGCAGGCGGCACGGCTCGCCGATTGATGAATGATGGTCCAGCCCTCGGGGACTTGGATGAAGCTCGGCCAAAGCGAATGTTGGCCCTCGTCGTTGATCAGAACGTGGTAGACGCCGTTTTCGTCTTCAAACGGATTGGTCACGTCGTCCTCCTTTGAGGATCAGAGTCTGGTGTCGGTCAGAGGTCGGCGAGCTGTCGATTTCGCGGCGAGCGGCCGATCCGCCTCGTCCGCCCGGATACAATTGATCCAGGTGCGGAGGAGTGCTCAATTTTCGCTGCAACAGTATTCCGCCAAATCGTTATGGTGGTGGTCCGTTTTGTCAAGTGGAGTGGGCGGGACACAGCTGTAAATCCAGGACAAACGCCTAGCACCGGCTATATGCGTATGTTAGTGTTCAGGAACTGACGCGGGCGTACGCCACACATGTGTCGACCGGTTTGGCTCAGGGAGCTTGATTGAGCGGGTCGGCTGGGCGCGCGGGTGAGAGAAAGGATCCCCTTATGAAGGTACAGGAAGCGACTGGGTCTGGGACGGCCGAGAAGATTGAGCCCCCGGAGGGCGCCATTGATTCCCTCACCACCGAGACGACCGACGAGAGTCGCGATGAGGCCGCATCCAAACTCGTAGATCGCTTTTCGTTATGGTCCGGAGCTGCCGGGTTGATCCCGCTGCCGATTGTCGACATCGTCGCCGTCGGCGGAGTGCAGCTTGAGATGCTGCGCCGTCTTTCCGACATCTATGGCGTTCCGTTTGTCGAAAATCGAGGCAAATCGCTCATCGCGAGCCTTGCAGGATCTTTGCTCCCCGCCAGCACCGCGACCACTACCGCGATGGGGGTGACCAGCGCACTCAAGAGCATCCCGGGAATCGGGACCGCTATCTCTGCGTTCACGATGCCGGTGTTCTCGGCCGGCGCCACCTACGTCATCGGCAAGGTTTTCATCCAGCACTTCGCTTCGGGCGGAACCCTGCTCGACTTCAACCCGCCGGACTATCGCGAATTCATCAAGGCCCAGAAGGAGAAATGGAACTCGCGATCTACGGCGTCGGGTGCCTCTTCTCCAGCACCATCCGCCAACCAGAATGCGTCCAGCCCGGGTGCGGCGTCCACGATTACTTGAGGGTGCCAACTCTGACCGCTTTGCCGCGCAGCCACGCAGGCCTAGCCGGGCAAGGATGGACAGGGAGACATGATCTAAATGACGTTATCGATCGCGATCATATTGTATCTCATATTCTGCCTCCTCGCAGGCCTCTGCGGCAGTCACCGCCGCATGGGTTTTTTCGGCACCTTCTTATTGTCGCTTTTTCTTACGCCCGTGCTGGTGGTGCTGCTGTTGATATTGACCGGACCATCACGCACTGAGCGCGACCGCTACCCGCAGAGCAATTGAGTGCGGGTGCGGTCGAAAACGCAGTTGTTCGCGTTCGTTGGGGTTGGCGTCCTGCGCAGGCGTAAACGGGCTACATCGCACTGATGTCCTTTTTCCAACTCGTTCGCCGCGAAATGCAGGGCTCCCTGAACCGGCTGGCCGTCATGTCAGGCCTGGGCGGTATCAGCAATGCGGCCATTCTCGCCGCGATCAACTCCGGCGCGCAAGCCGCCGGAAATGGCGAGGTAAGCGTCTCATCGGCAGCGCTATTCGTCGTCGCGCTGCTCCTGTTCATCAAGACCCAGCACTACATTCTGATCGCCACGACCGTCGAGATCGAAGCTATCATCCACAAATTGCGGGTGCGCCTCATGGACGAGGTGCGGCACTCGGAACTCCTTCCGCTCGACGACATCGGTCGCGCCGCAATCGTTGCGGCCATCACGAAGGAAACTACGACTCTCACGCAGGCGACCAACATGGTGGCGTTTGCGGGACAGGGGGTTGTTCTCGTCTTCTTTGTCGGAATCTACATCGCGTATTTATCGCTGCTTGCCTTCGCAGTCAGCGTAGTGGTGATTTGCCTGGCGGGCGTGATATTTCACATCAAAAGCCGTCAGGTTGCCGCCGGCACCCGCGAAGCAGCCGACTGGGACAACCGTCTGTTCGATCGTTTGATTGATCTCCTGGACGGCTTCAAGGAGGTCAGGCTCAATCGTTCGCGTAGCGACGACCTGTTCGACGACGTCGTGGAAGTATCGAGAAAAGCAGCGAACATCAAAATTCGCAGCCAAAGCGAATCTTACAAGCAGCTGGTTTTCTCGCAAAGCTCGATGTACCTGCTCCTCGCCTCCGTCGTATTTGTGGTCCCTGCTTTCAGCGAGACCAAAGGCGGATCTATCACGCAGGTTACGACGGCTCTCATGTTCGTCGTCGGAGTATGCATGGGCATCGTGCAAACGATACCTGTCTTGCTGGCCGCGGACGTTGCAGCAGATAACATCGAGCGGCTGGAGACGAAGCTGCGGGCGATCACGGGCGCAGCGAAGCTCAGCTCGCTCGACCCTCGCACGCGTTTCGACACGATCGAGATGCGCAACGTCGTGTTCAGTTACATGGACAAATCATCCGAAGCCGTCTTCCGGGTCGGCCCCTTCAACTTCACCCTGCACTCCGGCGACCTGGTATTTATCAGTGGCGGCAACGGCTCCGGCAAATCAACATTCCTCAAACTGCTTTCAGGCCTGTACGAGCCCGATTCCGGCGAGATCCTGCTCGACGGGATCCCTGTGAATGACACCAATCGCGATACCTATCGCGCGTTGATTGCCGCGATTTTCGTTGATTACCACCTCTTTCAGCGGCTTTATGGGATAGCCGATCCGGATCCCGGTGAGATCAATCGGCTTTTGACGCAATTTCGGCTGACAGATAAGACTCGTCTTGGCCCTGGCGGCGAGTTCAGCACCCTCGATCTATCGGGTGGACAGCGCAAGCGCCTGGCCCTCATCGTGAGTCTGCTGGAGAAGCGTCCGATCTTGCTGCTGGACGAATGGACCGCAGATCAAGACCCGGATTTTCGACGCAAGTTCTATGACGAGCTGTTGCCGGAGTTGAAGCAGGCGGGCGAGACAGTCGTGGTGATAACCCATGACGACCGCTATCTGGCCGAGCTCGATCTGCCGGCTCGCAAACTTCGCATGGACGAGGGCCGTTTCGTCGAGGCGAATTCGGCGGGGGTCGGGCGATGAAACCGCACGCCTTGTCATTGGACGGGATGCCGCCTCCCACGACGACACGCTCCAAATGGTGGCGGCTTGTCGATCGTTATCTGCCAAGCGTCGTAATCTACTTGATGTTGGTGACGCTTGTCGCTGTCGTGCTCTTTCCTTATGCGGCGGTGACCGTTCCAAGTGGCCATGCCGGCGTCCTATGGAAGCGCTTCGGCGGCGGGACCGTGCTCGATCCACGTCAGATCAGGGAGGAGGGTCTTCACCTCATTTGGCCCTGGAATGAGCTGTTTCTTTATGATCTGAGGCTGCAATCCGTCACGGAGACCTATAACGCGATCTCCAGCGACGGCGTGAGCCTGAGTTCAACCATGAATATCCGATTTCGGCTGCAACGCGCTGCCGCGCCGGTCATTCATCAGGCGCTCGGACCGAATTATCTGCAATTGCTGGTGCGACCCGGCATCGGCAGTCTGACGCGGGAGGTCATGGCTCAATACACCGCCGAGCAGGTCTATTCGACGGCGCGCCAGGAGATACAAGACAAGATCCGCAGCCTCTCGCAGGACAGATTGAGTGAGAAGATGATGGAACGCGAAGGCGATGAGCCGTACCGCGTCTCGCTGAGCGACACGGTCATCCTCTACGATACGCTGGTGTATGGCATCGAGTTGCCCGTGCTCGTCGTCAATGCGATCAACCGAAAGATCGAGCAATATTATATATCAGAGGAATACAAGTTTCGGGTCGAGCGCGAGAGACGCGAGTCGGAACGCAAGAAGATCGAGGCTGAAGGCATACGCGAATTCCAGCAGATTGTCAGCCAAGGGATATCGGACTCCTACCTGCGATGGCGCGGCATCGAGGCGACGCTTCAACTCTCACAATCCACGAATTCGAAGGTCGTGATCATCGGCAGCGCGAAAGACGGCTTGCCGCTTATCCTTGGGAACATGGCTGCTTCGCCAGCGGAGGGCAGGACAGGTGCCGCGACCGAAGGCGGCAGCGCTTGGCCTACGGACACAACGACTGCCGCTGGCCCGGCAGCCGAGTCGCAAAGAACACCCCCTGCCGGCTCCGCGACATCGTCAGAAAAGAACACGACGTCGGGTTCAGCGGCAACGCCTGACGCGGGCGGGACAAGACCATGATCGCTGCGGCCGTGACGTCGTACGATATTTGTTCGACGGAGCCGGCGATAGAATCGCCGCCAAACCAGCCGTCCGACCCCACCGCGTCGCACTCACGCTAGTATCGGTGCTCCTGCGCGCTGGGGTCGTCGTTTCGGAAAGGCCGTGCCGGCACGAACTGGCCGTCGCGCGGCGGTCGATCGGGGACACTATCTGTTCAGGTGCCGTGCACGCCTGATGGAGGTGACCGCGGGTCTCAGCGGGAACGCGAGCAGCGTGGATGCGACCCGGCTGACCGACGAATCAGGTGCCGCGCCCCCAAAGCCCGCAGTAACGTCGTGCGACGAACTGCAGGCCGTTTTCGTAACCCGGCCAGCTTGCGTATTTCGGCAGCTTGAAATCCTTCTCGGCCGGCTCCCAGCATTTGCCGTCTTGCGCGCTCTTCTTCATCTCGGCAGAGGCGTCCTGCATCAACGTGAGGACATCCTGTGCGTCCTTCTTGGTGCCGAGCCGGCTGTTAGGCTGTCCGGGATGACCGGGGATCAGCCTGTCCCAGTCCAATGCGAGCACCTTCTTGATGAACTGCTCGGTCTCGAGGGGATAGATATCGATGAAGCCGCGACCCGGAAATGCTCCTACGGGGATGGTATCGACGATGAAAATGATCTTTTCCTTTGGCAGTCGCATGACCAAGTTCGAGTCGGAATGATTGAGGCCAAGGTACTTCAGTTCGAGCGTGGTACCGCCGAGTCTGATCGTCCGGCCATTGTCGTTGACCACCTGGTCCGGAAGCGGGGTATTGGGGTCGTTGAGCATGGCAAGGCGTTCCTTCGCCCGCTTGTGCGCGACAATGGTTGCGCCGGCATCTTTGAAGGGCTTGCCGCCGGCGATGTGGTCGTAGTGGTGATGGCTGTAGATCAGGAATTTGATCGGCTTGTCGGTAACCTTCTTGATCTCGGCGATATAGTCCTGCCCGCCGGTCGGTCGACCATAGGCGATCGGATCGGTCGCGATCACGCCGTCTTTGGTCACGATGAACATCGACTGATGATTGCCATTGCGGAAGATGTAGACGTTGTCGGTGCCCTCGACCTTTGTGGTCTCAATTTGCGGTCGCTGTGCCTGCTGCGCCAGGGCGGTGGTGGTGCACCCCGCTACGATCAAGGCGGCCGCCACTCCTGCCAGACGAATTCGTGACATGATTATTCCTCCCTCTTGTTGTCGGGTCGTGATGCGTATCTTCGCAGCGCGACCTGCGCGCAACTATAGTACGACCCTAGATGGCGTGCCACGCGCTGTCATGTCGCGGTACTCCTACGGTCGGGCGCGGAGAAATGCCAATGCCACCAAGTGCTGGGCAGATGTCGAAAGGCGCAATTCGACCACGCGACCGTTCCGCACCACGGCTTTGCGCTCGGCCAGATTGATTTCAACATCGTGATGTTCGAGGAAGATTTGGTCCAGCGGATGGACCGCCTTGTACACGGCCTCCTTGGCAACGAAGAGCAATCTTCCGCGGTAAGGGTCGTCACCCAGTTTGAGCCGCTCTTGCGGCGTCGCGACCAAGTCCAGCAGCTCGGACGGCAGGCACTCGGCCGGCTCAACGTCGATGCCCAACGCACCGACGTTGGCACGCATTCCAACTGCTGCGACCGCGACTCGAGCATCATGAGCCAGCGAGCCGATGACGCCAGCCGGCCACACCGGTGCCCCCGAAACGCCCTTAGGCAGCGAGCAGTCGGGATGCCCGAGTTGAGTCAAGAGTTGGCGAGCGACGATGCGGGCGGCGCCGCTTGCCCGCTGGACTTTGACGACGCTGGTGGCAAACGCCTGCACCTCCTCCTTCATGAGAGCATGCTCATCACCTGGTGAGATCAAGCGGTGACCCACCGTCACGCCTGGGAAAGACAGCGTTTCGATTGCTGACTGAAACAGGGTATCGGTGGTGGCACTCATGTTCAGCTGTGTAGACGGGGGTTGCTGGACGGCAAATCGTGAAACGTCAATCGAGGAAAGTGAGCCGAAAATTGACACCCCGCCTGGGAACTTCTAACATTCGGCCCTTCCTGACATTGCATGTCTTCACCCCCCGAAAGGCCCTATGCAACAAGACCTTTCCTCTCTGTCTACGCCGGCCCACGACTATATCTCGTTCGACGCCATATACCCGGAAATGGTCAACAAAAATGGTGTCGCTGTGTGGCAGGCGTCATGGCGGAGACGGCAACAGTTTTTGCGGGATTGCGCCAATGCGATTCACCCTGCTTACTTCCGCGGTCTGAAGGCGCTCGACCTGAGACCAGACAGATTTCCGACTCTTCCGGAAGTGAATGATGTGCTGGCCACCGCGGGATGGCGCGCAGCGTGGGTCCCGGGCTTTATCCCGTCTCGCGAATTCGCAGACCTCATTCGAGGCCGCTGCTTTCCTGTTTCGGCAGGCGTGCGCGCGCTCGAATTCGTCGACCACGCGCCCAGCCCCGACGCGCTCCATGATATCTGGGGTCATCTGCCGTTCCTCTTCGATGAGACATACAGCGAATATTTGCTATCCATCACTGGCGCGATGGTGGACACCGAGCAAGGTTCATTGGAAGTTCAGTTGTACGAGGCAAGGAAGGAACTAGGTCGGCTCCGCGGCATGCATGCGGCGGCGCCGGCGGTTCTCGAGGCCCATCGTCGGCTGAATGAACTTGAAATTGCGGAGCGCAATTCGCCGCAGCTCTCGACGCGGCTATCGCGTCTATTCCTCTGGTCGATCGAGTTTGGCCTTCTGGGCCAACCTGGGGACTCGGTGATTGTGGGTGCCGCCATCTTGTCCTCGCCCCGTGAAGCTTACGGCGTTATCAGACATCCGCCTCGGACGCACAGCTTCACGCTCGATGCGACCAATCATGACATCTTGTTCACCGAACCTCAGCAGCATCTCTTCGTCGCATCCGGCTTCGATACCTACAAGGATGTGCTCGATCAATGCCTGGAAACGTATGGAAGCGCCATCGCAGCCGGTCACTCTGGTCCGCAATAACGCGGGCTTCAGCGCGCGGGCCTTCTCCGTTAACGCACTCGGGTGTAATGACGGCCCGGCAATTCCACGTTATACGTGCGCCAATCTGGCTGGATTGACGGCCGCTCGCTCGCGTCTGACCGGTGCGTAGTGTGCCTCCAGGACAGCAACGGGCAGCGGGTCGAACAGGTTCGCAATTGCCAATTCAGGGCCGCTCGCCAGTTTTGCGCCTCTGAGTACGTCGGTGATTTCAGAAAACCCTGCAGCGACCAGCGATGCGTCCCAGGCGTCACCGGACGGCCATCTCCGACCGCCAGTGCTCGCACGCCCAAACAGGCGCCCAACGACGACAATCACGGCTCGACGGCCGCTGACCCGGGCAAACGCCATGATTTCGTTGGCGTCACGTCCGGCAACGTCGAGGGGACGATATGAGCCGTTCGTGAACACGTTCGGGAGCCGCCTTCGCAGAGCAAGAAGGCGGCGCATGAGAGCAAATTTGACCTTGCCGCTTGGCCACGTACTGATCAAAGCCGCCCAGTCTGGCTCATCGCCCGCAACTTTCAGGAGAGACGCTCGAGCTTGAAAGTCGACGGGGCGCCTGTTGTCCGGGTCCACCAGCGACAGATCCCAGAATTCGGTCCCCTGATAAAAATCGGGAACGCCGGGCATCATTGCCTTCAATACGAGCTGGGTCAGGCTTTTCAACGCGCCGATCAAAGCCGTTCGTCGCGCGAATGCCTCGAAGGTGTCGATAAATCTTGCCGAATGCGAGCGATCGAGAAGACGACCCAGGAATTGCGTGAGACCGTTTTCATAGGCTTCGTCAGGCGCCAGCCAACTCGTCTGCTCCTTGCCTTCCCGCGCTGACTTGATGGCATAGGCCTGCATCCGCTCTTCGAAATCGGGGTCGATACCCGCGAGGGGCCAAGCGCCGAGCAGCGCTTGGTAGAGCATGTATTCGTGCGCCGGGGAGGGGATGCGCTGCGCCGACGAACTGGTGAACTTCGCGTTGAGCGTCCGCCATTCGCGCACGCTCTGCGTCCACTCGTCGGCGAGTTCAGAGAGCGCGAGCAGTCGCGCGCGTGCATCTTCGCCGCGCTTAGTGTCGTGTGTTGTAGTAGCGCTCAGACCATGAGGGAGTTTGGCTGCGCGCCGCTGCATGCGCTCGTGAAAGCCGGCACTGGAGAGTCCGCTGGCAGCAGCGTCGCCCCCGACCTCGTTGAGCGCCAATAAACGATGGTATCGATAGAATGTCGTGTCCTCCAGCGACTTTGCCATCAACGGTCCCGTGAATTGCTGGACCTTGAACGCGAAATGGCGGTTACGCGCAATACTATGTCCCGTGCGGCCCGGAGCGACGAGATCCAGGGTCAGCGCATCGCGCAGAAAATCGAAAATACCGATGTCGGAGCCGAACCAATCCGCGCGTGCCTTGGCGAGTGAGGCATCGATGATGGCACGATCTTCGCGGCTGGGCCCCGAAGGAGTGAGGTATGTGCGATAAATCGGAAAGTGTAAGACGAATAATTCCAGTGCCGCGCGCAGGCGCTCAGCGGTATAGTCGCGAGTGGAGTAGTGGCCGGCGGCGATCCGTGCGAGCAGGCGCGTCAATACCGTGAACTCGCTCGACAGGATGGTCGCGATCACGCGGCGCTTCGAATCGATGACGATTTCATCGAAGCTCCGCCCGTCACCGCCTGCCTCGCTCCACGTTCCATCGAGAACGGAGAGGCCGCGGTCGTCGACAAGAACGCGTGAAATCACATTCAGCCATTCATAACCGGTGGTGCCGGCGACCCCGGCAAAGCGCGGGAAGCGCTCGCCATCGGCAAGAATCTTTTCGGCGATCACGTAGAAGCGGCGACTTCCGGACGGCGTCTCAACATCGATGAGCCGCTGCAGCCGGCGGAAATATTGATGCGGGTCGCGTAGCCCGTCGATGTGATCCAACCGCAATCCATGCAGGCAGCCTTTGGCGATGAGGCGCCCGATCAGGGCATGAATGGCGGGAAAGGCGCCAGCATCCTCCACTCGCAGTCCGGCCAGGGTGTTAACGTCAAAAAATCGGCGGTAGTTGATGTCGCTCCCCGCCAGCCGCCAATATGCCAGCCGGTAGTGCTGGCGCTCGAGCAGATGGTGCAGGGCCTGCACGGCTCCCGGTTCGCCGCGCGCCGGTTGGTAGGCGCGCAGGCCGCGCTCAATGATATCCTTGGCTCCGGTGATCGCCGAAAGTTCGGCCTTGAACGCCGGCGCGTCGGAGCGCGAAGGGTTGTGCGGGCCGCGACATCGGGCAGCGAGCCGGAGGAGCTCGCGGCCCGGCGGTTCGTCGCTGGTGCCGGCCTCTGCCACGACCTTCTGCAAGATTTCGCCGTACCGGTTTGGGCCGATCGGGAGTCGATGCTCGTAATACCAGGCGGAAAAGCTGCCTTCGGCGTCGTCATATCGAAGGGCGATTTCGCCATGCTCCAGTGCTTCGCCGTAGGAACGGCCGAGAATGGGAATCAGAATCCCGCCGCGGGGGCGCCCAGGTAGTGTCTGCCAATCGATATCGAAAGTGGCCGCGTATGGGGATTTCGGGCCCCATTCCATGACGTCAAGCCACCACGGATTGTCGGCGTAGAGGACACCCATGTGATTGGGAACGAAATCTAGAATGAGGCCCATATCAGCCGCTGCGAGAGCATCGCATAGGCGCTGAAACGCCTCGTCGCCGCCGAGTTCGGGATTGAGCGAATTGTGCTCCACCACATCATAGCCGTGCGTGCTGCCGGCGCGCGCCTTAAGAAATGGCGAAGAATACAGGTGACTTATTCCGACGGCCTTCAGATAGGGAGCGAGCGCCGCGGCGTTGTCGAATCCGAAATCCGCAGTGAGTTGAAGCCGATAGGTCGCGATCGGAATCGAGGGAGGCATCATTCCTCTCCAATGATCGCAAACATGGGCCGGGACGGGAGCAATTGCGCGCGATCGCCGGCCCAGATCGATCCACATTGAAAAGCGCGGCGTCGCGTCGCGTTCAAACGCACGCTGGCCGTCATGTCGCCCCCGAAAACGCTAGTATCGATCGCGGCCGCGCCTCCAATTTCGAGCCGGACGTGAATTGGCCGCCCGCCCGGGACTCCGGTGCGGTTTCAAGCAGCATGCTCCAGCGGGTATATTCAGGCAGTACGGGGAGTGTGAACTCGATCGTTTCCTTCGCCGCGTTGAATACGAGATAAAGCGGTGACTCCCTTTGCCGCAGCGGACCTAGGACATAGGACAGGAAACGCCCTTCCGGAAAATGCCAGTCCTGTTCCGCCATCTCGACCGCTTGCGGCGTCAACCATAGGACGCCAAAGGAGCCGTCAGTGCGGCGGCCATGAACCCATCGTCTTGCGCGCAACTGGGGAAAACGTCGGCGCAGCTCCGTGAGCGCCGCCACGAAGGAGGTCATGTCCTCGTCATCGCTACCCAGCGCCGACCAATCCACCCATCCGACCGCATTGTCCTGACAATAGGCGTTGTTATTGCCGCGCTGGCCGTTACCGACCTCATCTCCGGCAAGCAGCAACGGCACGCCTTGCGCCAACATCAGGCTTGCAAGCAGGTTGCGACGCAATTGCCGTCTCAGCCGAAGAATCTCGGGCTTATCGGTTGCTCCCTCGACACCGCAGTTGGTGCTGTGATTGTCGTCGGAACCATCGCGGTTGTGCTCGCCGTTCGCCAGATTGTGCTTGCGGTGATAGCTCACGAGGTCGGCGAGCGTAAATCCATCGTGAACGGTGACATGATTGACGCTCGCGCGCGGGCTGCGGCGATCGTGATCGAAAAGATCGGCGGAGCCGGTCATGCGACGACCAAGCTCACCGATGATGTTGCCTTCGCCCGTCCAGTAGCGCCGAAGGGTGCGACGAAAATGGTCGTTCCATTCCGACCAGCCCGGCGGGAATTTTCCGACTTGGTATCCTCCTGGCCCGATGTCCCACGGTTCGGCGATCAGCTTGACCGCGGCCAACGCAGGATCCTGCCGAAGGGCGGCGAAGAAGGCTGCGCTGCGTTCAAATCCATGCCGGCCTCGCCCGAGGGTGCTGGCAAGATCAAACCTGAATCCATCGACGCGACACACTTCCACCCAATACCGCAGCGAATCCATCACCATCTGCAGCACTCGGGGATGGCTGAGGTTGAGCGCGTTGCCGCAGCCGGTGAAGTCATCGTAATAGCGCGGCTGGTCCGGCAAGAGCCAATAGTACGACGTATTGTCTATGCCGCGGAAGCTCAGCGTTGGGCCGAGATGATTGCCCTCAGCGGTATGATTGTAAACGACGTCGAGGATGATCTCGATGCCGGCATCATGCAGGCGTGAGACGGTCGAACGAAACTCGTCGAGCGGCTTTTCCAGGGCGTAGCGCGCGGCGGGAGCAAAAAAGCCGAGCGTGTTGTACCCCCAGTAGTTGTTCAGTCCGCGCTCGACCAGGTGTCGATCGTCAACGAAGGCATGAATCGGAAGCAGCTCAAGCGCGGTCACCCCCAGCCGTTGAAGATGCCTGATGACGGCAGGCGCGGCGAGGCCGCGGAATGTGCCGCGCCAGGCGGGTGGGACCTCCCCGCGTTGGTGTGTCAGTCCCTTAACGTGGCACTCATAGATGATCGTGTCTTCCCATGGGATCGATGGTCTGCGGTCCTCTCCCCAGGTGAACGCCGGATCGATGACCACGCTCTTGGGCATTCCGCGCGCGTTGTCCCGTCGATCAAACGACAGGTCGGCGCGTACGCTGCCGGCGCGATATCCGAAATGGGCATCGCTCCAGACGAGGCGCCCCGTCAGTTCTTTGGCGTAGGGGTCGACGAGGAGCTTGTGAGGGTTGAAGCGGAACCCGCGCTCAGGCTCGTACCGGCCGTGAACCCGATAACCATAGAGCTGCCCGGGTGCCACATCGTTCAGATAGCCGTGCCAGACGTCCTCGGTGCGCTCGGGCAGGGCGATGCGCTCAATTTCGCGGCGGCCGTTGTTGTCGAAGAGGCAGAGCTCGACCTTCTCAGCGTTCGCTGAAAACAGCGCGAAGTTCGTGCCTCGGCCGTCCCACGTCGCGCCCAGCGGATGAGGTGCGCCGGCCGAGAGCCGCAAGTTAGCGCTCCGGGACGAGAAAAATTGCTGCAAGGGGTGGAACAACAAGGCTTACCTCGGGAATTGCGCCTTCGTCCAACGTCCTGACGTTGCCGCCGTTTCCGACATCGCTACCCCCGTACACGGCCGCGTCCGTGTTGAGGACCTCGCGCCAGGTCCCTGAAAATGGCACCCGGATCCGGTAGTCGGGGTACACCTGCGGGGTAAAGTTGACCACCACGAGGCAGCGCTCGTGCGTCTCGCGTCCTTTCCGCAGCCAGGCGAAGACGCTGCGATCGGCGTCATGCGTGACCAGCCACTCGAATCCGGCCTCCTCGCAATCAAGCGCGTGCAGGGCCGGCACGGCTCGGTACATGCGGTTGAGATCCCGGATCAAAGCTTGCACCCCCGCATGTCTGGGATTTTCGATCAGATGCCAATCGAGCGAATGGTCGTGCCGCCATTCGTTTTCCTGAGCAAATTCATTCCCCATGAACAAGAGCTTCTTGCCCGGGTGCCCGAACATAAAGCCGTAAAAGGCGCGCAAGTTGGCGAAGCGCTGCCACTCATCTCCCGGCATGCGGCCGAGGATCGAACGCTTGCCGTGCACGACCTCATCATGGGAAAGCGGCAGGATGAAATTCTCGAAGAATGCGTAGTGCAAACCGAACAGGATTTGGCCGTGATGGTGGCGGCGGTAAATTGGGTCTTTGCTGATGTAGTCGAGGGTGTCGTGCATCCACCCCATGTTCCATTTGTACCCGAATCCCAGGCCTCCCCAGTCGACCGGTCTCGAAACCATCGGCCAAGCCGTAGATTCCTCTGCCGCCGTCGTCGCCTCCGGAAAGCGTGAGAATACCTCCGAATTGAACCGGCGAAGAAGGCTGATGGCCTCGAGATTTTCGCGTCCGCCGTGCTTGTTCGCGATCCAGCCGCCCGCGGGTCGGCTGTAATCGAGGTAGAGCATGGAAGCCACGGCATCCACGCGCAGCCCATCGATGCGATAGCGATCAAGCCAGAACACGCCGCTGGCCAGCAGGAAGTTCGCGACCTCGGTCCGCCCGTAATTGTAAACGAGGGTATCCCAGTCCTGGTGACGGCCTTGCATGGGGTTGTCATGCTCGTAAAGGGCCGTTCCATCGAACCGGCTGAGCCCATGTGGATCGTCGGGGAAGTGCCCCGGCACCCAATCAAGAATGACCGCCAGGCCTTCGCGGTGACACGTATCGATCAGTGCGGCCAACTCGGCCGGGGTGCCGAACCGACTGGTCGGGGCAAACAGGCCGGTCGGTTGGTAGCCCCACGAACCGTCGAAGGGATGCTCGCTGACCGGCAGAAATTCGATATGGGTAAATCCCATATCGCGCGCGTAAGCCGGCAATTCTTCCGCAAGCTCACGGTATGTCAGCCAGCGGTTGGCCTCCTGCGATCGACGTCGCCACGAGCCGAGATGCACTTCGTAGATTGAGATCGGGGCGCCCAACCCATTTACGCGGGCGGGAGCCGGTCGTGGCCGCTCAAGCGTGTTCGTATCAACCACGATCGAGGCGGTCTGCGGCCGCACCTCTGCCGCGAATGCCAGTGGATCGGATTTCAACGGCAACATCCGGCCGTCCGGTCCGATAATTTCATATTTGTACTTGGCGCCGGCCTTGGCTTCCGGCACGAAAATTTCCCAAAATCCGTTGCCGCGCACACGCATCGCGTGGCGCCGCCCGTCCCACAGATTGAAATCGCCAACCACACTGACGCGCCTGGCTGCGGGAGCGAACACCGCAAACGCCACGCCTGATACGCCGTCGAGTTCCATAGGATGGGCGCCCAGCTTCTCGTAGAGATGCATATGCGTCCCTTCGCCAAGCAGGTAGAGATCGAGATCGGACAAGATGGGCGGGAACCGATAAGGATCCTCAATCTCGACCTCCCTTTCGCCATAGCGCGCGCGCACGCGGTAGCGGCACAACCCGTTGGCCAAGCTGCCCTCGAACAGGCCGGCGTCATGAATGCGTTGCAAATTGCATTCGTGCCCCCGTTCGTCGACTACAGCCACTCTCTCCGCGTCCGGAAGGAAGACGCGCACGACCGGGATGTCGCCCGCGAGATGTGGGCCGAGATAGTGGAAGGGGTCGGAATGGCGACCCTCGATAACCGCATAGGCTTCGGGCGTAAGAGGGGTCATTCGGCCGGGCGCTCCGCACGCGAAAGGATGCGCCAGGTACCGGCAAGGGGCACCCGCAGCCAGCTTGGCCGATGTGCGAGTTCATATTCGATCTCGTAGAACGCCTTCTCCAACAGGAAGAAATCGAGCAGTCGATCCGCGGACTGCAAGGACTGCGGCCAGAGCCTCACGTCATTCAGAGATTGCCGGTAGGCGCTGAGAAACGAAGAGACGGACGTTTCACGCCAGCCATCGAGCGCGCGTGCGATCTTGCCATGTTCATCAGGGGCGGACTTCAGTGCGCGCTCGAGCGCAGCGATTGAGGAATAGTCGATTGAACGAATGAGCCCCGCCACGTCGCGCGCCGCCGGCGCCTTGCGACGTCGTTCCTCGATGCTGCGGCGCGGCTCTCCCTCAAAATCGATGATGACCACATCATCCCTGACGATCAGCATCTGACCAAGGTGAAAATCGCCGTGATGGCGAATTTTCACGGCATCGATATCGTCTGGCAGCAACTCACGCAATCGTGCGGGCAGGGACACTCGGTGCGACAGCAGCGCATCGGTAAGTTGGCGGTCGTTCTCCGTCAGATCTGACCGTCGCTGGGTCAATTCGTCCAGCGTGCGCTCGGCGCGCTGCAGCACGCTCTCCGTCCAGGTGCGGACGTCGTCGGCTGTGATGGGCTCAGGGGCGAAATCCGGCAGGTCGTCACGGCTCGCGAGCGCGAGCTGTAACTCAGCCACGCGCCTTCCGACATGCTGCGCGCGCCGAAGATAGGCGGCCTGTTCATCACTTTCGCCCGCGGCTTCGGCGGTGAGCAGCCGTTGCTCCTCGACGAAGCGATCGAGATACGCGCCGGTGACTGTCCAGGCGTCCCCCTGGTTCTGAACGAAACCGTGCACCACGGCGATGGCACTGGAGGCGCCGTTCGCCATGAGCTCAACGGAGCCGAGCAGGGGCGGCATGTGCGAGAACTGAACCGTTTCGGTGAGAAATCGTCCGATCTCGATTTCGGGGTTCACACCCTGGTCGAGCCGGCGAAACAGCTTCACCACGCAGTCGGTTTCCACGACGACGGTGGTGTTCGACTGTTCCGTGTCCACGGCGTGGACATCGCCCATTGCCGTCGGGTCGTTCTTCGGAAGTGCGGATGTGGGCTTGAACTCGATGCGACCTTGGTCGGTGTCGATAGTCGCCGAGGCGCGCAAGTTATCGAGCAGAAATGCGATGAATCTCGGATCCGCCGTAGCATCGAGCAGCGTGCCCTCGCGCGCGCCGCGGCGGACAGCCGCGAGCGTGTTCGGGTTTTGACGTTCGCGGTCCAACCGGGTCCAACTGATGGTCAATGGCAGCAGGTAGGTCGCCGGGGCGTGCCTCCCCTTGGTCTCGATGATCGCCAGTCCTAGCCCCGGATCGGCAGGAACGAGGGGGATGGTCGCCGAGATACGGGCACTGGCGGGCGAGTTTCCACGTTCTGCGTACCAGCGCTTGTTTGCCAGAAACGCCGGAAGCACGTCGCGTTCAAGCACGGACCTCGATTGGCCTTGCGATAGGGAACTCCAGCCCTGGGTGACGACCAGCGTCTCGAATTCGGCCGGTGTAGTTGAGACCTCCACCTTCGAGGCGTCCCGTTCACGGAGTAGAAACCAAAAGAACCCGTACGGCGCGAGCGTGATGAGATAGGGCGCATCGCCGACCGGCGGGAAGCTCGTGCGCCCAAGCAATTCGAAGGGGACGCGTCCCCGCCAGGGCGACAGGTCGATCTCGGCCGCTTGGGCCGAGCGTGACAGATTGGCGACGCAGAGCACGACCTCGCCTTGATATTGCCGAACATAGACGAGCACCGAGCGGTTCGCTGGGCGGATGAAGCTCAACGATCCGCGGCCGAACACCTTGCTCGACTTGCGAACGGATATCAGGCGCTTGGTCCAGCTCAGCAGGGAGGCCAGGCTGCGAGATTGGGCCTCTACATTGACCGCCTCATAGCCGTAGACCGGATCCATGATCATCGGCAGATACAGTCGTGCCGGGTCGCAACGGGAGAATCCGCCATTGCGGTCGGGGGTCCATTGCATCGGGGTGCGGACACCATTGCGATCGCCGAGGTAGATATTGTCGCCCATTCCGATCTCGTCGCCATAGTAGATGATCGGCGTGCCGGGGAACGACATCAGAAGCGAGTTCATGAGCTCGATCTTCCGCCGGTCGTTGTCCATCAAGGATGCCAGGCGGCGTCTGATCCCGAGATTGATGCGGGCGCGTGGGTCGGTCGCATACGTCGACCAAAGATAATCGCGTTCCACGTCCGTCACCATTTCGAGCGTGAGCTCGTCGTGGTTGCGTAGGAACAGCGCCCATTGGCAGTTGAGGGGAATGTCCGGCGTTTGCCGCAGGATATCCGCGATCGGAAATCGATCTTCCTGGGCGATCGCCATGTAGATGCGCGGCATCAGCGGAAAGTGATATGCCATGTGGCATTCGTCGCCGTCGCCGAAATAGGCACTGACGTCTTCCGGCCACTGATTGGCTTCGGCGAGAAGCACCTTTCCGGGCGCATATGCGTCAAGCTCGGCCCTGATGTTCTTGATGATGGCGTGGGTTTCCGGAAGGTTCTCGTTGTTGGTGCCTTCGCGCTCGCACAGATACGGAATCGCGTCCAGGCGAAAGCCGTCGACGCCGAGATCAAGCCATCGCCGCATGATCTGGACCATGGCGAGGAGCACCCGCGGATTGTCAAAATTGAGATCCGGCTGATGCGAGAAGAAGCGGTGCCAGTAGTAGGCCTGCGCGTCCGGGTCCCAGGTCCAGTTTGATTTTTCGGTGTCGTTGAAGATGATGCGCGTTTCGGAGAAACGATGATCGGTATCGCTCCAGACATACCAATTGCGGGCATCGGATGACGGCCGGCCTCGGCGTGCGCGCTGAAACCAGGGATGCTGATCCGAGGTGTGGTTGATGACCAGCTCGGTGATCACCCGCAACTTTCGCCGCTTGGCCTCCTGCATGAAGCGGCGAAAATCCTGCATCGTGCCGAAATCGGGATTGATGTGACGGTAGTCCGAAATGTCATAACCGTCGTCGCGCCCCGGGGATGGATAGAATGGCAGCAGCCACAGGGCGGTAACCCCGAGATCTTCGAGGTAGTCCAGCTTGCTGGTGAGCCCGGCGAAATCTCCGATACCGTCGCTGTTGCTGTCGGCAAACGCCTTGACGTGAAGCTGATAGATGATCGCGTCCTTGAACCAGAGCTCGTCGCTCTCGACCTGGGATTCGACCTTGATGTCGGGCGCAACATTCACGGTGCAACCCTCACGCGAAGCAGCGAAACAGCAGGGCGGGGTCGCGGTCCTGATCGATACGCAGCCGGACGCCGCCCCATTCGAGCGTATGCCGCTCGCCGGTGATCAGGTTCTCGATCGATTTGACGCGACGCCTGTCGTCCGGCGGGCCGATCTCGAGCTCGCCGAAATGAAACCAGAATTCTCGTGGTCCAGCTTTTGTCAATGCCACCGCCACAGCGACCGCATTATCGCGCTCCACCGATTCCTTGACAAATCCGATTACTTCGCCGTCGTCGATTTGCGCGAAGCGCAGGTCGCTGGTCTGCAGCAGAGCCGGGTTTCCTTTCCGTACCCGATTAAGCTGACCGATGTAATCCTTGATATTGCCGGGCTGCTCCCAGTCCCTGACCTTCAACTCGTATTTCTCCGAGTTGAGATATTCCTCTTTGCCGGGTATCGGTTCATGTTCGAGCAACTCGAATCCGTTGTAGATGCCGTAGCTGCTCGAAAGTGTGGCAGCGAGCGCGACACGCGCCTTGAACATCCACGGCTCTCCGGTCTGTAGATGCAACGGCAGGATATCCGGGGTGTTGACGAAAAGATTCGGGCGGAAGTACTCCCGTTCCGGGTAGCGGGTGATCTCGCTCAGATAAGCTTGCAACTCCTCCTTGCCGGTGCGCCAGGTGAAATAGGTGTAGGATTGCGAAAAGCCGAGCTTGGCGAGCGCTTTCATGACCTTCGGGCGGGTAAATGCTTCCGACAGGAAGATGACGCCAGGATCAACCGATTGCACCTCCCGGATCAACCACTCCCAGAACGGAAATGGCTTGGTGTGCGGATTGTCGACCCGAAAGATCCGAATTCCGCGGCGAACCCAGAACAGCACCACGTCGCGCAAGGCCCCCCATAGGCCCTCGCGGTCGGCGCCGTAGAAGTCTGGATTGACGATATCCTCGTATTTTTTCGGGGGGTTCTCGGCATACTGGATCGAGCCGTCGGGACGGCGCTTGAACCATTCCGAATGTTGCGAGAGCCACGGATGGTCGGGCGAGCACTGGACGGCGAAATCCAGCGCGATCTCCATTCCGTGGTCGGCGCAAGCCGCGACCAGCCGGCCAAAATCGTCGAGCGTGCCGAGCTGGGGGTGGACCGCGTCATGTCCGCCTTCGGCGGACCCGATTGCATAGGGACTCCCGGGATCATCCGGACCGGACGTCAGCGAATTGTTGCGACCCTTCCGATTGACGCGCCCGATGGGGTTGATGGGGGTCAAATAAAGGACGTCGAAACCCATCGCGGCCACGTCCGGTAGCCGAGCGATACAGTCGTCGAACGTGCCGTGGCGGGTGGCCGTAGGCGATTGGCTGCGCGGCATCATCTCGTACCACGCCCCGGCGCGCGCAATTGGGCGATCCGCCAGCAATGGATAGCTCGGGCTTCGGGTCAGATCGGACTGCGTACCTTTGCTGGCCGCGGCGGCGAGCTCGTCTGATAGTAGCATTTCAGAATCGGCCGTTCCGGCCGGTGCCCGACAGACCTCGCGAATGAGGCGAGCCTGAGCGACATTGCGCGCCTTCAGCGACATCAGGATAGTGTGGCCTTCGGCGATCTCGAGAGCCAGGTCCATCCCCGCCTCTCGTTTCGCGATAAAGTCACGGCGCCAAGTCGCGAACTCGTCGGTCCAGGCTTCAATGGCGTACACGTATCGGCCGGGTTTCGGCGGCGCAAAATTTGCAGACCAACGGTCGTTTGGCCGCGCCAGCATCGGAACGCGGGACCATTTGTTGGCGGCTTCCGGCCGCCACAGCAACTCCGCGGCAAGGACGGCATGACCGTCCCGAAAAATGTCGGCCCATACCTCCACCGTCTCGCCTGCAATTCGCTTGACCGGAAATCGGCCGACGTCGACGAGCGGATAGACATCCTCGATGTAGATGCGACGACCGGAAAGGTCGCCGACGGAGGGGATACTCACGTTCGCTGTCACGTCTGGATCGTGCATTGCCGTCCTGTCAGCCCACCCGGACGGCAGGAGAGGTGTTGGTGGAACCGATAGGTCCCCGCTTTGGTTCCGCCCTTCCCCCGGCCTCGGGGATGCTGGACCGAGAAACTCGCCTACCCGGTGCGGAACGCGGTGGCGGAACCAAGTGGTATCGGCCAAGTTGCCGGTCGGCTGATTGTGGGGAAAATGTTACCTGTTTGCGCCTGACCGCCACTGCCCGATTGCCACATAGAGCCCGCCGATCATGAACGATATTCTGGAACGTGCCGCCCGATGCGGCCTGGAGACTGAATATCGCGACGCGTTCGGGCAGCTGCAATCCGTAGAGCCGGAGATCCTGGCGAGACTCCTTGATTCCCTGGCAGTTGGTGGCGAGGAGCCGCCCCGCATGCTGCCGCGGACCGTGGTGATACGCGGGCAAGCCGATCGCTCCCTCCACCTGAGCGTCCCGGAAGGCCTCCCGCTTTGGTGGGAGATCTGGTCGGAGCAGAAGATCACCGACGGCGAGGGCGTTTCCCCCGTGCTCCACCTCCCGCAAGGCCTGCCGCAGGGGGTCTTTCGCCTGCATGTCCGAGTCACGGCTCCGGCAGGTCCATTGACCAACGTCGCATGCCTGGTCGTTTGCCCGGATCGTGCCTATCAAGGTGGTGAAACCGCGCTCCCGAGGATGTGGGCGCTTGCGGTGCAGCTGTACGGGGTCAGATCGTCCGGCAATTGGGGCCACGGCGATTTTTCCGATCTGATCACGCTCATTGACCTCGCCGCCGATCTCGGCGCATCGGGCATCGGACTCAACCCGTTGCATGCTTTGTTCGATGATCGGGCGCACGAGGCAAGTCCTTATTTTCCCAACAGCCGCCTCTTTCTTAATCCACTTTATATCGACGTCGCAGCGGTGCCGGAATTTCCCGGACTGAAAGCGGCCGGGCTGGCGGACGCGATCGAGCGGCTTCGGGACAACAATATTGTCGACTACCACGGGGTTGCAAACGCCAAGACGCGGGGGCTCAAGCTCGCGTACAAAGCGTTTCGGGCGCACGGCACCACGGCAAGACGCGAGGCCTTCGATCATTTCCGACAACAGCGTGGCTCCTCACTGGCCCGCTTTGGGTGCTTCGAGGTGATGCGCCGGAAGTTCGTCGGTCCCTGGTGGGAATGGCCGGACGAATGGCGGAGAGTCGATGACAAGGCCATCGAAAGCCTGCGGCGGAGTGCGCCCGCGGATGTCGGCTTCATCGAGTTTGTGCAATGGATCGCTCACGAGCAACTTGACCTTTGTCGAGCCCGCGCCCGCGCGCGGAATTTGCCAATTGGGCTTTATCTTGATGTCGCCGTCGGCGTGCGGAACGACAGTTTCGACGCATGGTGCAACCAGGATGCCGTCTTGTCCGGAACTGCCGTCGGTGCGCCGCCGGACATTCTCAACATGGCGGGACAGAATTGGGGATTGGCAGGGTTCAATCCGGTCGGCCTCGAAGATCGGCAGTTTGATCCGTTCTGTCGCATGCTGCGAGCCTCCATGCACTATGCCGGGGCAATCCGGCTCGATCATGTTCTCGGATTGAAACGTCTATATGTCATTCCCCACGGCATGCGGGCGATTCAGGGAGCGTATATTCGCTTTCCCTTCGAGGCGCTTCTGGCTGTCGCGGCGCATGCCAGCGTTGAGCACCGATGCATCGTCATCGGGGAAGATCTCGGAACCGTTCCCGACAATTTCCGGGAAACGCTCGCGGACTGGGGGTTGTGGTCATATCAAGTCATGCTGTTCGAACGCGGTTGGGACGGGACTTTTTCCACCCCGGACAATTACCGGCAAAACGCGCTGGTGACGTTCGGAACACATGACGTTTCGACCTTTGCCGGTTGGCGGGACCACCGTGACCTCGCTGTCAAGCGGGCACTCGGCATCGACCCCGGCGAGACGAGCGAGCAGCGGCATGGCGCCTTCCATGCTTTGGATCAGGCGCTCCGGCAGCGCGGCATCGAGGGGGCCGACTTTCCGGCCGTGGCGAATTTTCTAGCGGGTACGCCCTCGCGGCTGCTGGTCATATCGCTCGAGGACCTCCTTGGAATAACGGATCAGGTCAATCTGCCGGGGACGGTCGATGAACATCCGAATTTTCGCCAGCGCCTTCCGATTGCCCTGGAGGAGCTTAGAAATCACGAGGAGGTTACGCGTGTCGCCGAGATCATGCGTTCAGCGGGGCGTAGCACGCGCCGGTGATCTGACACGGGCGATGGCGGCATCTCCCAGCTCATGGGTGCCGACCGTCGTCAGCCGGCGCCTGTGGTCATCGGCAGTCGTGGTCTAGCTGGCAGCCGAGAGTCGCGCACGGCCGGCCCGTGCGCAGGTCTCTCGTAATCCCGGGCGACTGCAGTGAGAAGCAAGATCCGGGACCCCGTACCGCCGCTAGGCGCCTTTCGGCAGATACTTGGCGGACCGTTCGTCGACTGCCTTCCATTCCGCGTCGCTGAGTCTGGCCAAACCCACGAATTTGTTGGTGAACATCGTATCGGTCTTGGGCAGGTTCTTCACGCCCATGTAGGTCTCGACCGTGCGCGCCGTCTGCTCCACCAGCGCGGGCTCCATGTAGCCCAGACCGTCTTTCTTGAACGCGGGCACCGTCCCCAATGCAGTGCTCACGGCCTGGCCGTACTCGATCACCTTCTGGTTGGCGATACTGCCGCCCTGGAACTCCTTCACACTCTCGAGGTGAAGCTGAACGGATTTTTCCGGGTTCAGGTAGACGTATTTGAGGCCGTCCATGAGGCCTTCGACGAAGCCCTGGCAAAGCTCAGGTCGCTTTTCGATCGTGCCGCGCTTGCATGCGACGACGTTGCTGAGCATCTTGATCCCGTAGTCCTCGTAGAGGATGGAGTTGATCTCCAGTCCCTGCGCCCACAGGCTCGGCGCGATGCTGCCGAAGAAATTGCCTTCGGCCTTCACCTGCTTCTCCACCAGCACCTTGATCAACGCGGCCGCATCCATGGTGACCTTGTTCACCTTGCTGTCATCGATGCCGGTTGCTTTCACGAACGCCGGCCACAACTGGAAATCTCCGCTGCCGACGTCGAAGGCGACGGTTTGGCCTTCGAGATCCTTGGGTTTGTTGATGCCGTATTCCTTGAGCGAGAAGATGCCGACCGGCGAACGCGGCCAGATACCGGCAACCGCAACCAAGTCGAGCCCGCGACCCACGCAGTTCATCATGACCGCAAGGTCGAGGATTCCGAAGTCGTATTGACCCTGGTCCACAGGCACACACACCTTGCCGGAGCCGAAGCCGCGATCGATGGTGACATCGAGGCCGCGCTTCTCCCAGAACCCCATTTTCTTGGCCACGAATGCGTAGCTGAACGTGCCGAGCGGCAGCCACGGCAGTGTCATCTTGACCGGAGTCGCGGCGTGTATGATCGCCGGCGCGGAAACGCCGAGCACACTGCCTGCGCCGGCCGCTCCGGCGAGCCTCAAGAAGGAACGACGATGTAACCGAGCCATCTCTGGTTCTCCTCTGTCTGGATCATTTTTCATTTCAACATCACAACATTTGCCACCGGCGCGGCGCGCAATCAGCCTCCCGCGGCACCCCCGATGTCGTTTGGTGTCTGCCAGTAGACCGCGCGTCCTTCGGCGGCGGCGATCATGCCGTAAAGTGCGAGACCGCTGATGCTGAGCACTGTGATCGCCGCCATCATCAGGGGGGTGTCGAGCAGCCCGCCCGCGAGCTTGATGAGATAGCCGATGCCCTCCTGCGAAGCCACGAACTCTGACACGATGACGCCGATGATCGCCAGCGTGATCGATATCTTCATGCCGGCAAAGATGTAGGGCAGCGCATTCGGCATGCGAATCTTCCAGAAGATTTGCCAGCGCGTGCCCATGAATGTGCGGGCCATGCGATGGATATCTTCATCGACCGCCTGAAAGCCCATGGCCGCATTGATGGTCATGGGAAAGAACGCGACCAGGAATGCGAGCAGCAGACCCGACATCGTGCCGGTCCCGAACCACACGATGAACAGGGGGGCGATCGCGATCTTCGGGATCACCTGTGAGACGATGATGACGGGATAGAAGCCCTTTCGCATGATCGTCGAGTAGGTGATCAGGATGGCCACCAGCACGCCCCCGACGACCGAAAGGGCAAATCCGAGCACAGTCAGGTAGAGCGAAGGCCACAGATGTGTGAGCAGGAGATCGTGCCGTGCGATGATGGCCTGCGCGATCTCCGACGGCGGCGGCAGTATGATGCTGCGGATCCCGAGTTCGCGGACTGCGAATTCCCAAAGCGCCAACATGGCGAGGCTGATGCCGATCGGCCAACCCAGTTCGCTCGCGTATCGGCGCACCTTAGCTGTCATGGCTTGCCTCGATCGCTTTTCGCAGCCTGCGCACGTGGCGATTGAAGCCTTCGTCCTCCATCATCGCGATGTGGCGTGGACGGGGCAGATCGATGATCGCCTCCTCCACGATCGTCGCCGGCCGCCGGCCCATCACCAGCACTCGGTCGGAGAGGAACGCTGCCTCGCGAATGCTGTGGGTGACGAAGATCACGGTTTTTCGGTTTGCTTGCCAGATGCGCAAGAGCTCGACGCCCATCTCGTCGCGGGTGAGGGCATCCAACGCGCTGAACGGCTCGTCCATCAGCAGAATGCCGGGATCGTGAATGAGTGCGCGGCAGATCGATACGCGCTGACGCATCCCACCTGACAATTGCCGCGGCAGGTGATGAGCGAAGTCGTCGATCTTGGCCATGGCCAGCAGATCCATCGCGCGTTTCTCGTATTGCGCGCGCGGCAACTTGAGCAGCTCGATCGGGAACAGCACGTTGTCGAGCACCTTGCGCCACGGCAGCAGCACCGGCTGCTGAAACACCACGCCGACCTCGCGTCGCGGGCCCGACACCGCCTTCCCGTTGATCGAGATCTCGCCCTCGGTGGCGTCGATCAATCCTGCAACCATCATGAGCAGGGTGCTCTTGCCGCAACCGCTGGGGCCGAGCAGGCTCAGGAATTCGCCGCCAGCGACATCGAACGATACGTTTCGTATCGCTTCGAGTTCGTCATAAAATTTGCGCACCGCCTTGATGTGCAGCGCCGCCGAAGGCGGACTATCGGTGGCCCGCTCGGCAGGACTGGGGGACGCCTCGGACAAGGCCGCTGTTCGCATTCAGGTCGCCGTTCGGACCACGCCAGACACGTCATGCTATGATGCTAAAGACCATACCACAATGGCTGCGCGCAGTGAGGCTGACAAGGCTGAAGGCCGGTGGCGATGCGGAAATTGTGCGCACGCGTGCTCAATCTTGGCGCGAGGCACGCGCGCAGGCCGATGTCGTACACGCCCGCGGTGCGCAGAACACTGCGGCGTTTCACCGAGAGTGTCGCTGCGTTCGAGCATGCACCCGCCATCGATAACTCGAGGTCAACCATTGGCGCGGGGAGGTCGCGATCTCTGCTCTGTTCAGAGTTGCTATCGTACTGAAAATAGCCTCACAATATTTTCCTCTGTTTGAGCCCTGGCCTGCGGAGCAGTACTGATGGCGAAATATGGAATCGGAGCGTCTGTTCTTCGGAAGGAAGACGATCGATTCCTCCATGGCCGCGGACAGTATGTCGCGGATCTTCGTCTCGCGGGAACGCGCGAGGTCGCTTTCGTGCGAAGCCCGGTCGCTCACGCGCGGCTGCGCGCAATCCATATTCCTGAAGGTCTCCGCGATGTCGTCTTCACCGCGAAGGACCTGGTCGGGGTGAAGCCGATCATCTCGTCGCCGCCGCTCAAAGGGTTCAAGCGCTCGTCGCAACCGATCCTGGCGACGGACAAGGTCCGCTACGTCGGTGAGCTTGTGGCGATGTGTCTCGCCGCGACGCGCGCCGAGGCGGAGGACATCGCTGCTTCAGTCGATCTGGATTTCGAGGAACTACCTGCGGTCACCGATATGCTGGCTGCCCTGGAACCCGACGCGCCACTGGTGCACGAGGAGTGGGGCGACAATGTCTTCATCGCGTTCTCGGAAGACGGCCCGGTGGATGAGATTGCCAAGACCGCGGCCATCAAGGTGACGCGCAAAATCCGCACCTCTCGGCACTGCATGTTTCCGATGGAAGGGCGCGGCGTCGTCGCCTATCGCGACCAACGCTTGCGCTATCTTACGCTTGTCACCTCGACGCAATTCCCACATTCCGTTCAAACCGGGCTTTGCGAGTGCCTTGGGCTCGACGATGGCGCGGTGCGGATCATCTCACCGGATGTAGGCGGAGGGTTCGGATACAAGGGGTTGCTCTGCAGAGAGGAAGTGGCGCTGGGATGGCTGGCCTTGCAGGTGAACCATCCCGTCCGCTGGCTGGAGGATTGCCGCGAGCATCTGAGCGCGAATGCGAACTGCCGCGAGCATCACTACGACATCACCGGATACGCTTCACGCGACGGCAAGCTGCTCGCAATCGACTGCGTCGGTTACGTCGATGCCGGTGCATATTCGGACTATCCGGTTTCTTCTGCTCCCGAGGCAGCGCAAATTGCCAACCTGCTGCCGGGCCCTTACGTTTTCTCGACCTACCGCTGCCGTTCCGCCGCGGTGGCCACGAACAAATGCCCCATCATTCCGTACCGCGGGGTGGCGCGCTCAGTCATCTGCCTGGCGATCGAAGTGATCATGGATGCGATTGCCCGTGAAGCGGGCCTCGAACCGTACGAGTGTCGGCTGCGCAACATGGTCCGGCCGGACCAGATGCCGTTCGACAATGTGCTGGGCAAGCATTTCGACAGTGGCGATCATCCGGAATGTCTGCGCCGCGCCGTTGAGGCGATTCGCCTGTCCGAGGTGCGCGCTCGCCAGAAGCAATCC
>Ga0207688_10000148_pt1 | contig 29907 bp, 29 predicted proteins | sample KBSMiscanthusM4_FD_184296 | JGI IMG/M metagenome (GOLD analysis project Ga0207688, IMG submission 184296) | Miscanthus rhizosphere microbial communities from Kellogg Biological Station, Michigan, USA - M4 (SPAdes) (version 2) | ecosystem: Host-associated > Plants > Roots > Rhizosphere ...
TGTCCGATTTGTCTTTGATTTCACCGGGCGACACCGCCATGGCGGCGTGTCTGCGCATAGATGCGGGTTTGTTCGTACTGCCGGTGGCGATCGCAAGCACGCCGGTTCCGTTGTCGGTGACCGCTGGCCCGAGCAATCCAGCCGCAATGCCATGACAGTCTGCAACTGGTGGACCTCCTACCCCGATGCCGGTATCGCAGTCCACACCGGGAACGAGCCGTCATCGAGCGTCGTTGTTGACGATGCAATCAGCGCATTGCGCGCAATCGTGTCCGCCGGACAAAACCAGCCAAGGCTAGCCGGACAGGCGACGTCCGACGTGGTCGAGCACCTTCTTGGCGAGCCGGTTCTTCTCGCCCCAGGAAATCAACTGCCGCGAGGCCGAATGCCCTGACAAGGAGACGAGGGTCGAGTCCCCATCGCCATGGACGACCGCCGTCATCTGCTGCCCACGCCAGTCCGACATCGAAGCGCCTGTGCGGTATTCGATGGTCCAGCCCTCGATATCGGCTTTCGCATCCTCGTAGCCGAGGTCCGCGATCGTCGCCCATAATGCATCCCACACGCGATCAGCGGACGCGTCGTAGGTTCGCTCGATTGCCTTCCCGCCCATGACGGCGAGGCTAGTTGACCGCAGGTGTCCGGAACGAACCAGTTAGACCGTTTCTGGCACTTCGAAGCCAGCGGCCTCAATCTGGTCGGTGATCGACTTCAGGTCGTAGGAGTAGCGCCACCGCGTGATCCGCGCCTCGGCATCGATCGCGAACGCTCCCATGACCTCAAGGGCGAAGGGCTTGCCCCCAATGCGGTAGTTCTCGACTCCTTCGATCATGACGGTTCCGCCGTCGGCGACAAGCGACTTCACGTCGATCCTGATGCTTCCGACGCCCATGGCGAGTTCCTCCGCAAGTTCGGCCCTGATGGCCTCGACACCTCGGTGCACTCCTCGCGGGCCGTCGATGAACACGGCGTCATCACTGAAATAGCCGACCAACTCGTCCAGCTTGGGCTCTGCAAAGGCGGCAAGGAAATTACGGACTACCTGCTACGGAGAATGGCTCATGGAAACCCGCTGTTTGGACCTCCCGGACCCCTCAGGCTAACCCAGCACCCGATGCTCCGACGGTGTTTCGACGGCGGACCGCGGCGGGCTCCGACAGATCTGGTGGTCGTCGCAGGCGCGGCCGCCGGAATGCATTCTGCAGCAGTCGTTTTCGCAGCGCCAGTGCCGCGGCGGCCAGCCATGTGCCGGCAATGCTGTGGCAGCGGGTTTGTTGAGGTGGAGGTAGCCCACGCGAACGGGGCGCGTCCGATATTCATATGATCTTGTGATGGGCGTCGACGCGGCCGCCGTCACGAGTGCCGAAGCAGCGCAGTACCGGGCTGCCGGCTGGTGGACCGACATCACCTTGTCGGGGTGCGTCGCACACAACGCCGCGTCGACACCGGACAAACCCGCCTATGTCGAGTTCTCGCTCGACGCACCAGACTGCGCGTTGACGTGGTCCGAGTTTGACCACGCCGCCACCAACCTCGCCCATCAGCTGCTCGAGTTGGGTGTCGCACCGGGCGCCGGCGTCGCGGTCTGGCACAAGGACACCCCGGCCGTTCACGTGCTGCTGGTCGCCATCGAACGCTGCGGAGCAATCGCAGTCGGGCTGGGCGCCCGGGCCGGCGTGCGCGAGGTCGCGGCGATCCTGCGGACCACGCAGCCAACTCTCGTCGTCAGCGATGCCGACCGGCTCGCCGCAGCTCGGCAGGCGGCCGAAGATGCTGACCCGGCGCTTCGCGTCGTCGCCGTTGGGAAAGACCTTGACATCGACCCCACTCCCCGACCGGACACGCTAAGCAGCCTCTCGCCCGTCGGCCCCGACGACGTGTTCCTGATCAACTCCACATCGGGCACCACCGGACTACCGAAATGCGTTGTCCACACCCAGAACCGGTGGCACTACTTCCATCAGAAGGCCGTCGCCAACGGCGAGCTCAGGGCCGACGACGTGTTCCTCCCTGTCATACCCACACCCTTCGGCTTCGGCATCTGGACCTCCCACACCACGCCGATTCACCTGGGCGCCACGGCCGTCAGAATCGAGAAGTTCGACGCCGTCGCAACCTGCGCGGCCGTCGAGCGCCGCCAGGCGACCGTGCTGTGCTGCGTCAGCACGCAGCTGGCAATGATCCTGGCCAGCCCGGCCTCGCGGGAGTACGACCTGACCAGCCTGCGGGTGGTGTTCACCGGCGGCGAGCCGCTGCCCTACACCCAGGCGGCCCAGTTCGAGGAGCTGACCGGCGTCACGATCCTGCAGTTCTACGGGTCCAACGAGACCGGGATGCTCAGCGCGACCACCGTCGCGGACCCCCTGCACCGACGCCTGCGCACGGCCGGCCGGATCGTGCCGGAGATGCAGGTGCGGCTCTTCGACGGGGATCGGGACGTCACCGAATTTGGACATGGCCAACCCGCGTGCCGTGGCCCGGCGCTCAGCCTCGGGTACCTGGGTGGAACCGACCACGACAAGCTGTTCACAAAGGACGGCTGGATGCGGATGGGCGACATCTGCGAACTCGACGCCGACGGTTATCTCACGCTGACGGGGCGTACGTCGGACTTCATCCTCCGCGGAGGCAAGAACATCAGCGCGGTGCAGGTAGAGGAGGCAGTGGCAACCCATGCCGCGGTCGCCGTCGCGGCGGCGGTGGCCATGCCCGACCCGCTCTTCGGCGAGCGGGTCTGCGTGTTTGTCGAGCTCAAACACGCTTCCGCCCTCGACCTTCCGACCCTCGTCGAACACCTTCAGCAGCAGGGCGTTTCCAAGGAGCTACTGCCCGAGCGCCTCGAAATTCTCGACGAACTGCCGCGCTCGTCTGGCGGCAAGATCGCCAAAGGCCTTCTTCGTGACAAGGTCCGGCAGACACTGGAGCGGTCATGAGCACCCGAAGGCGAGCGCGAGTGAGGATCGCAGCGAGGAACGAGCGAGGACCGGAGCGAGTGGGAGTCGAGGCATGACCACAGAACACGTACGACGCGGCGGCCTCGAGGTCTGGTCGCCCTCCAAGATGCCCCCCATCGGCGTCGACCTCACCGACGAACAACAGCTGGCGATCGCCTTCCGCCACCTCGCCGAGGTCGGCTTCGCCGAAAACATGGCCGGCCACATCACCTGGCAGCCCGATGGTCAGACCGACATGTACGTCAACCCGTGGGGCCTGTGGTGGCAGGAGCTGACCGCCTCCGACATCTGCGTCGTCGACGAGGACGCGCGGGTGGTCCGCGGACGCTGGGACGTCACGCCCGCCATCCACATCCACACCGAACTTCACCGGATGCGGCCCGACGCTCGGGTGGTGATCCACAATCATCCCTACTACGTCAGCCTGATCGCTGCCCTAGGCACACTTCCGGAACTGGTTCATCAGACGGGCTCGCTGTTCCTCGACGACATGTATCTGGTCGAGAAATACGACGGTGAGATCGACGCGCCCTGGCGGGCAGCCGAACTGGCACAGCAGATCGGTTCCGCCAACCTCGTGATCCTGGCGAACCACGGCGTCATCGCGACCGGCCGCAACCTGGCTGAGGCCGTCTACCGGGCGGTGTCGATCGAGCGCGTCTGCCGTCTGGCCTACGACGTGATGGCGGCCGGCAGGACCCCGACGAAGATGAGTCGTGGCGACATGGTCGGCATGCGGGCGTCGCTGATCGAACGGGCCGCCGATGTTTACTGGGCAGGCGCGGCACGCATCACCATCAAGGCAGATCGCAGCGTACTGACATAGAGCACCAAGGGTTTTCGAGGAACGGGGATCACTATGGCGTCCATCGACGAGATGTCGGCGAATCTGAACTTCACCACCGCCAAGACCGGCGACGACCGCACCGTCACCTTCCTGGCCGAGCCCCAGCGGGCCGCCCGCCGCTACACCGTCATCTCCGTCGATGACCACATCGTGGAGCCGCCGGACACATTTGAAGGTCGCGTGCCGCAGAAGTTCGCCGACCGCGCCCCGCGGGTCGTCGAGACGGATGACGGCGGGCAGACGTGGATGTACGACGGGCAGTCACTCCCGAATATCGGCTTCAACGCGGTGGTGGGGCGCCCAGTGTCCGAGTACGGATTCGAACCCGCCCGGTTCGACGAAATGCGCCGCGGCGCATGGGATATCCATGAGCGCGTCAAGGACATGGACCTCAACGGCGTGTACGCGTCGCTGAACTTCCCGTCCTTCCTGCCGGGATTCGCAGGCCAACGATTGCAGCAGGTCACCAAGGACCGCGACCTCGCGATGGCATGCGTTCGCGCCTGGAACGACTGGCACATCGAGGCGTGGGCGGGTGCGTATCCGGACCGGATCATCCCGTGCCAGCTCCCGTGGCTGCTCGACCCAGATGTCAGCGCGAAGCTGATCTACGAGAACGCCGAACGCGGCTACCATGCAGTGACGTTCAGTGAGAACCCGGCGATGCTGGGTCTACCGACCATCCACTCCGGCTACTGGGAGCCGATGCTGGCGGCCTGTGCCGAGACCGGAACGGTGGTGAACCTGCACATCGGTTCGTCGGGCACCTCGCCGTCGACCACCGACGACGCCCCGCCCGATGTGCAGGGCGTACTGTTCTTCGCCTACGCGATCACGGCAGCCGTCGACTGGCTGTACTCGGGCGTCTGCACGCGGTATCCAGACCTGAAGATCTGTCTCTCCGAAGGCGGGATCGGCTGGGTGGCAGGACTTCTCGACCGACTCGACCACATGCTGAGCTACCACGAGATGTACGGAACCTGGGCGGCGCTCGGTGAGACGCTGACGCCCGCGGAGGTGCTGAAGCGGAACTTCTGGTTCTGCGCGGTCGAGGACCAGTCATCGTTCATCCAGTACGAGCGGATCGGTTCGGACAACATCTTGCTCGAGGCCGACTACCCGCACTGCGACTCCACATGGCCGCACACCCAGCGCACCATCCACGAGCAGATCGGCGGCCTCCCCGATGACATCATCCGAAAGGTAACGTGGGAGAACGCCTCCCGGCTCTACCAGCATCCGGTGCCTGCCGCAATCCAGGCTGATCCCAACGCCTTCTAGAGATCGGTCGCCGGCCGCGCGGACGACAAACGTGCATCCGAATCGACCCGTAGCTTGACGCCCCCGTAGCGGCTCAACTCGGCGCGTTCAACGGCGTCGGCGTATCGGCAGCCGAACTCGCCAGCGTGGGCATGCCGAGTGTCGCTGTGGGGCTGTAGATACTGTTGTAAACGGGCCCGCCGAAATGTTCGGGGATGGCGGTCTTCGCCTGCGCCTGCGTGTCAGTAGCGACGAACAGTGCGGCCACGACGAATGCGACGGCGCCGACGAACGCGGCCACAACTCGAAAAATGTGCGCTCTCAAAACAGATCAACTCCTTTCGGATTTGATCGCTACCAATTTCAAAGTAAGCACCGCGGAGCGCCAATGCGAGCTTCACAGTGAAATCTCCACAATGTCAAAGGGTTTCACAATGTCGATCAGCGTTCACAGCATTCCTAAAGCGCACACTATTCGGGCTCTCATAAACGCGACTTAACGTCGAATTGTATTGCACTGCCTAGGTCACGAAGGGAGCAGACCGATGCTGCGAAAACCCTCGAAACGAACACTCGCGGTGGCGGCGGCCGGAGTTTCACTCACGGCGGCAATCGCCTTCCCTGCCGTCGCGTCGGCAACCCTACCGGCGGCGCCAGCGGGTGGTTACGCGACGTACTGGGGACCCTACGGCCGATACGGGCCGCATCCGCGCGACTGGGATCACCCGGAGTGGGGAGCCGGGTGGAACGACGGCTACCCTGCGCCCGGTTGGGTACCGCCTGCCGGGTGGGCGCCGCCGCCGGACTGGATCCCACCCGCCGGCTGGTATCCCCCGGCAGGCTTTGCGCCGCCGCCGGGGTGGGTCGGACCCTGCGCCGGACCACTTTTCGATCTGTTCCACCCGCTGCGCTGCGCGTAGGTCACACTCTGAGCCTGCCCGTGTCGGGCAGGCTCACAGCCGATCGAAGATCGAGTTGACGATGTCGTCCCCCATGCCGATACCGGCACCGGTCACGATCGCCTGGCCGAACCGTCCGCCGAGGAAACGCTGCAGCGCGCCGCCGCCCTGGCTGGGCTGCGGGTAGCTCGGCTGATACTGCGGCGGTTGGCTGTACTCGGCGGGAGCCGGGTAGTACGCGGGCTGCGGCGACGGCGGTGCGGCGGCCGCCACGTGATTATCGATCAGCGCGTGAATCGCCTGCAGCAGTTCGGTTGTCGTGCTCTGCTCGTCGCGGATGGCTAATGCGATCTCTTTGAGATCCAGTCCCCATTCGCGAGCGTTTGGGTCGCCTGCGGCAGCCGCGGTCGACAGCTTCCCTGCAAGGGCCGCGATCAGTGATCCGGTTTGCTGAGCCTGCTGCTGAAGCGCGTTGAACTGGCGGTCCACGGTGTCGGTGTCCACTGCTGCGGTCCTTTCGCTCGGTCCTGTGCATCGAGGTCTACCGCTTCTCGCTCGCAGAGTGGTGTGAGTGTGCTGTGCGAATCCGATGAAGTCCCTCGCACTGTTCTGATCAGCCGACCGCGCGCGCAACGATCCGTTCGTAGGCCGTGCGCTGGGCGGCATCGATCGTTGGTGCGAATTCCAAGACCACGTCGCCGATCTGATAGCCGTTCGACAGGGACGCTTCATACAGCTGCGCGTCGCGTGACCGGCCAAAGATGAGGATGGACACTGTGTCCGTCGCCACGGCGCCAGCGCAGTGGATGTCAGGGCAGCGCTGGTCTGTCACATCACGGGGGTTGGGCGCCGCCAGACCGGCGGCGGTCAGGACGTTCACCAGCGTCCACGCCGACGTTGCATCGGGTCCGGCCGCCGACCCCGCCGCGGAGTCTCCGCCAGGGGCGGGGTGCCCGGCACAACCGGCGAGCAAGAACGCCGTCAGCAGCCGGGCGGGAACGGATGTCAACCGGTTTCTGCTCCTACTTGCCATGGTGTTCCCTTTTCCAGGGCGGGTACCCGCCATACCGGCTAGCCGGTAATGGGATTGTCCGGCTTGTGCCAATGACGCAGTCACCAGGGTCGGCGAATCGTGGAGATCAGACTCCAGCACCCAATAGGAGATTCTCGTGAGTCACAGCGACACCGATCACCTCAGCTACCTCCGGTGACAGACGTCACATCGCTTAGCGCAGGCGAAATATGCGTTATCCGACTCGGATCGCTTATGCGCAAGCTGTTGACCCACAATCATTTTCACGACAGTCCCATCCGCTCAGGTGAGCGCGTTCCCGGTGCTCACAGTAACTGTGCAGGAATATATAGTTTTCCTAAAGTACTTATTCCCAGTAGGGCTATCGACCTGATCCGACCCAATTTCTGAATGTTGAAGGAGATTTCGGCATGTCAACTTCAGCCACCGCTCGCGAGGCACGGCAGCAACGCCGATTCGAAGAATTGACCTCGACGGACGCGCAACTCGTTGCTGCCCAACCTGATCCAGCGATTACCGCCGCAATCGGCGGCCCAGGCCTGCTGGTCGCGGATGTGATCCGAACCGTGATGGACGGCTACGCCGACCGACCCGCGCTGGGCCAGCGCGCCGTCGAGTTCGTCACCGATGCAAACGGACGCACCGTTGCCGCGTTGCAGCCTCGCTTCGACACCCTGACGTACCGCGAGACCTGGGTTCGAGTGCGCGCCCTCGCCGAAGCGCTCGCCGACAACCCTGTCGGGCCGGGCGAGCGCGTGGCGACGCTCGGATTCTCCAGCGCCGACTACGCGATCGTGGACATGGCGCTGTCGCTTACCGGAGCGATCGCGGTTCCGTTGCAGACCAATGCCCCAGTGCAGCAGCTGCACCCCATCCTCATCGAGACCGAGCCGGTCGCGATCATCTCCAGCGTCGACCACCTGCAGGACGCCGTCGAACTCGCACTGACCGCCTACACCCCGAAGCGGCTGGTGGTTTTCGACTACCACCCACAGGTCGACGACCACCGCGAGGCGCTGGAATCCGCCGCAGCGCGCCTCGCCGACCACGGCGTCCCTGTCGAGGCGCTCAATGACCTCATCGCGGAGGCGCCTGCGCATTCCGGGGGACCTGATATCGAACGCGGTGACGGCGACGCGCTACGCCTGCTGATCTACACCTCCGGCTCGACTGGGACTCCGAAGGGCGCGATGTACATTGACCGCCTGATGGCCAATTGCTGGCGGGGATGGTTCACACCTTCCTGGGATCCTGACGGCAAGGCGCCCGCGATCACCCTGAGCTTCATGCCGATCAGTCACATCATGGGACGCGTCATTCTCTACTCCACGCTCGGTGTCGGCGGGACGGCATACTTCGCTGCGCGCAGCGATCTCTCGACCTTGCTCGATGATGTCGCGCTTGTCCGGCCGACGAAGCTCGATTTCGTGCCACGCATCTGGGAGATGCTCTTCCAGGAGGTGCAGAGCGAGATCGACCATCGCTGGGCCGAAGGTGACCGCGAAACCGTCGAACGGCAGGTCATGGCGGAGCTCCGCGAGAAACTCGTTGGCGGACGCCAATTCTCGGCACTGACCGGCTCCGCACCCATCTCATCCGAACTACGGTCCTGGGTGGAGGACTTCCTAGACATCCATCTGACCGAGGTCTACGGCTCGACCGAGGACGGCATCATCCTGGTCGATGATCAGGTTCAGCGGCCGCCGGTAACCGACTACAAGCTCGTCGACGTTCCCGACCTCGGGTACTTCGGGACCGACCGGCCGCATCCGCGCGGCGAACTATTGGTCAAAACACCAGATCTGATCCCCGGTTACTACAAGCGACCCGAAGTCACCGCCGAACTCTTCGACGCCGACGGCTGGTACCACACCGGCGACGTGATGGCCGAGATCGCACCGGATCAACTGATCTATGTGGACCGCCGCAACAACGTGCTGAAGCTGTCGCAGGGCGAGTTCGTCACTGTCTCGAAGTTGGAGGCGGCCTACGGCGGCCATCCGTCGATACGTCAGATCTTCGTGTACGGCAACAGCGCCCGGTCGTATCTACTCGCGGTGATCGTCCCGACCGATGACACGCTCGAAAGTGTCGGCGGCGACGTTGCGGCCGTCAAGCCGTTGTTGAGCGACGCGCTACAAAGCATCGGGCGTGAGGCCGGCCTGCAATCGTATGAGATCCCGCGCGATTTCATGGTCGAGACAACGCCTTTCACCTTGGAGAACGGTCTGCTGACCGGCATCCGTAAGCTGGCTCGGCCGAAGCTCAAGGAGCACTACGGTCCAGCACTCGAGCAGCTCTACAGCGATCTCGCCGAGGGGCAGGCCGAGGTGTTGCGTGCGCTTCGCAGGGATGGTGCGGACCTGCCGGCTCTGGAAACAGTCAGCCGGGCCGCCGGCGCCTTGCTCGGCGCGACCACGTCCGATGTCTCCCCCGACGCGGCGTTCACTGATCTGGGTGGGGATTCGCTGTCGGCATTGACATTCGGCAATCTGTTGCGCGAGATCTTCGACGTCGACGTGCCGGTGGGCGTGATTGTCAGCCCGGCAAGCGACCTCGCTTCGATTGCGGCATACATCGACTCCCAGCGCGCCGGTGGGACCAAGCGGCCGACATACGATTCGGTGCACGGTCGCGATGCGACAGAGGTGCACGCGAGTGATCTGACGTTGGACAAGTTCCTCGACGAGGCGACGCTCGCCACCGCATCGTCACTGGCCCATGCGAACCAGGAAGTCCGTACCGTTCTGCTGACTGGGGCCACCGGTTTCCTCGGGCGCTACCTGGCTCTGCAGTGGCTGGAACGGATGGATCTCGTCGATGGCAAGGTCATCTGCCTGGTCCGCGCCAAGGACGACGCCACTGCCCGGCAGCGTCTGGACGCGACATTCGACAGCGGCGATCCGAAACTCCTCGACCATTACCGGTCACTGGCGGCCGACCATCTCGAAGTGCTCGCCGGCGACAAGGGCGAGGCGAACCTCGGACTCGACCACGCCACCTGGCAACGGCTGGCCGACACCGTCGACCTGATCGTCGACCCCGCCGCGCTGGTCAACCACGTGTTGCCCTACAGCGAGCTGTTCGGGCCGAATGTCGTCGGCACAGCCGAGCTGATCCGCATCGCGCTGACGACGCGGATGAAGCCGTACACCTACGTCTCCACGATCGGTGTCGGTGACCAGATCGAGCCGGGCAAGTTCGTCGAAGAGGCTGACGTCCGGCAGATGAGCCCGACCCGCAAGATCGCCGACACCTACGCCAACGGCTACGGCAACAGCAAGTGGGCGGGTGAGGTGCTACTGCGCAAGGCCAACGACCTGTTCGGTCTGCCGGTGTCGGTGTTCCGCTGCGACATGATCATGGCCGACACCACCTATGCCGGACAGGTCAACGTGCCGGACATGTTCACCCGCATGATGTTGTCACTGGTGGCCGGCGGGATCGCGCCGTACTCGTTCTACGAGCTCGACGCGGACGGCAACCGGCAACGCGCCCACTTCGACGGGCTCCCCGTGGAATTCATCGCCGATGCCATCTCGACACTCGGTGCAAACGTGGTCGCGGGCTTCGAGACCTACCACGTGATGAATCCGTACGACGACGGCATCAGCATGGACACCTACGTCGACTGGCTCGTCGAAGCGGGCTACCAGATCGCCCGGGTGCCCGAATATGCCGACTGGTTGGCGCGGTTCGAGACGACGCTGCGGGCGCTGCCCGACAAGCAGCGACAAGCGTCTCTGCTGCCGCTACTGCACAACTACCAGAAACCCGACCACCCGGTCACGGGGTCGCTGGCACCTGCCGACCACTTCCGGGCGGCGGTGCAGGACAACAAGATCGGGCCGGAGAAGGACATCCCGCATGTGTCCGCAGCGGTGATCGTCAAGTACATCACCGACCTGAAGCTGCTCGGTCTGCTCTGACCGGGTGCGCGCCGAACGTGGGTTACCCGCACGCCTGTCGTGCAAAAGTCGTGTGGGTAACCCACGTTCGCCGGCAGACTAGTAGCGGATATCGCTGGCCAGCAGCGGCGGATACACCGTCGACACTTCGCCGTCCACGGTGGTGCCCGCGAATTGGAGCATCGTGCGCGTCTGGCCGTTCATCTCGGCCGGGTAATTGAGCGCGGGCGCCGACACCTCATCGAGAACGCGCAGATGCTCGTTCGTCAACTTCACGTCGAGGCCGGCGAGGTTGCCTTCGAGGTGTTCCAAGCGACGGGCTCCGACAATCGGCACGACGGTTTGAGGCCGTGCCAACAGCCACGCCAAAGCCACCGCCGCAGAAGTAGTTTCGAGTTCATCGGCGATTGCCGCAACCCTGTCGATGACGTCGAACTCGGCGTCGCTTGGGCCGCCGACGAACTGTGCGCGCGCTGAATCGGCGACCTGTGCACCCCGCCGGTACTTTCCCGAGAGGAATCCACCCTTCAGCGGACCCCACGGCGTCAGCGCCATCCCTTGTTGTTGTGCCAGTGGCGCGAGCTCGCCCTCAACCGTGCGCGCCAGCAGCGAGTACTCGACCTGCAGCGCAATCAGCGGCGTCCACCCTCGCAACACCGCCGTCGTCTGCGCTTGAGCGGTCACCCACGCAGGGATGTTGGAGAAACCGATATAGCGGATCTTGCCCGCACGCACCAAGTCGTCCAGGGTGCGCATCGTTTCCTCGATCGGGGTGTTCCGATCCCAGTTGTGCAGCCAGTACAGGTCGAGATAGTCGGTGTTCAGCCGGCGCAGCGTCTCGTGGAGTTGGGCGATGATCGACCCGCGACCCGCGCCCCCACCGTTCGGGTCGCCGGGGTACATGTTGCAGAAGAACTTCGACGCCACGACCACGTGCTCGCGTTGACCCGGGTGGGCTGCAAACCAGTCGCCGAGGATCTTTTCCGAGTGGCCGTTGGTGTAGAAGTTGGCGGTGTCGACGAAGTTGCCGCCGAGATCGAGATAGGTCCCGAGGATCTTCTCGGATTCCTCGACGCTGCTGCCCGCCGCGCCCGGGTCTTCGCCGAACGTCATGGCGCCGAGGGCCAACGGGCTCACCCGCAGCCCGGATCGGCCCAGAGTGACGTAGTGATTGAGTGGCATGAATCTGCTCCTGTCGGTTTATACGAACAGCTCAATCAGATCGTGAACACCCAGGCCAGCGGTAGATCAATACACGCGTGCTCTTGCACAATCCTATCGATTTCAGTCGGATCGTCCATCACCTGTGGTTTCGTTGAGCCGTGCGCCCGACTTGCGACATTCTCGACGAGATCCGCGACCACATCGAGGCACACGCCCGACCGGATCTCGGGACCCCGATTGACGGGCTGTTGCTGTCGAACGTGGCGACGACGCCCGCGAATCCGGAGTACTCGTTGACTCACCCGCTGCTGGTGGTGATGGCGGAGGGCGGCAAGCGGCTCCTGCTCGGCGACGAGCTGATCGAATACGGGCCCGGCGATTGTCTGGTCATCACCGCCAACCTGCCGGTCACCGGCACCTGGGTCGACACGGACGGAAGCGGCCGGGCGCTCGGCATGGGACTTGTACTACGTCCTGCGGCCATCGCGGAGCTGTTGCTCCGGGCTCCGGCCGGGCGATGGCCGCGGGGAGCGCCGGGCACGCCGGCGATCGCGACCGCTGTGGCCGAACCCGACCTCCTGGACGCCGCGGCACGGATGTTGCGCCTGCTCGACCATCCCGCCGATGCGCCGGTACTGGCTCCGATGATCGAAAAAGAGATGCTCTGGCGTGCACTCACCGGAGCGCAGGGCGACACCGTCCGCCAGATCGGCCTGGCCGACAGCGACCTGTCACATGTCGGCCGCGCGATCGCCTGGATCCGCGACAACTACGCCGAGCCGATGCGTATCGACGACCTCGCTCGGCTATCCGGGATGAGCGCGTCGGCATTCCATCGGCACTTCCGGTCAGTAACGGCCATGAGCCCCCTGCAGTTTCAGAAGCGCATCCGTCTGCAACGGGCACGCTCATTGCTTGTCGCCCATCCCGGGGACATCGCCGGCGTCGGGCACCACGTCGGCTACGACAGCCCGTCGCAGTTCAATCGCGAGTACCGGCGGCTGTTCGGCGCCGCGCCAGGCCAGGACGCGCAACGGCTACGCGCAGCGGCGCCCATGGCCGCATCGCTGTAAATGGCAAAACGCCCTTGGCTCTTGGCGACAGCATTGAGACGCGATGCACCTGCTGTTGCTGATGTGAAACCAGGCCCCCCTCCCCCACTTGGGGCCCGGTCACACACACCAAGTTTGGCTCAACACCGGCGCCTACGAATCGGGTGTTTCCCTACCTCCGCATGGCAAATGGCCGCCTCGCATCAGGGCGAGACGGCCATCGCGCGTCGCGCGATTATTTCCACCACTTCCAGGGCTTATCCCAGTGACCCGGCGGCACCCCGGTCCATTGGCCGATATGGCCCGGTGACGGGACAAAGTGACCAGGCGGCGGAACATCACACCAACCCCACCAGCACCAGTCGTCAGCTTGCGCCTGGCGTGCGCCGATGCCGATCGAGGCAAATCCGAGCGCCCCTGCGGCCGCTGTTCCCGCTGCGATCCTCTTCAGTCTCATCGTGAACTCCTCTATCAGCGGGCTGCCTCACCGCCACCAGGAAGGCGGCCTGCCGCACATTGGCGAAACGGCAAGGCCCTCACGACTATTTCCGGTGTCGATATCGTCCCACTGGACGCGTTCGTTAGCCATATCGACTGTGCCTCTTCGCTTTTTGGGCAGCCGAAAGATCACCACGCGCGGCCTGCCCGCCGCTCAGTACGAGTCGGCCAGCCGCATCCACTCATACTGCGGCCGCTGCGGCCACCCCTCCGGCGAGTCCTCCCATGTTTCCTGGCGGCCGTAAGGGGTGAGGTCGAGCAGGTCGAAGACCACCATGAACGGCTCCTCGCCGCGGTTGAACGTCTGCCACGTGTGGAACACTCGACCACCGTCGTCGCGCAGGAAGACGCTGACCGAGTGGATCTCTTCGTCGTCGACCGTGGCGCCGAAGTCCTCGTTGAACGTCGACTGCGCCGATGACACCCACGGGAGCTTCCAGCCCATGCGCTCGCGGAACATCAGCAACTTCACCAACGGCGCACGCGAAACCATTACGAACGACGTGTCTTTCGCGTGCAGATGCGACAGCGGCCCGATGTGGTCGGCCATCATCGAGCACCCGTCACAGCCCTGCTCCCAGTCCGGACCGAACATGAAGTGCTGCACGATCAGCTGCCTGCGCCCGTCGAACAGATCCCGCAGCGTCGCGGGTCCCGTCTCGGCGTCGAAGGTGTACGCCTGGGTGATCTCGACCATCGGCAGGCGCCGACGCGCGGCGCTCACCGAATCCTTCAACCGGGTGAGCTCCTTCTCGCGAACGAGCAGGTCCTCACGCGCCTTCTGCCATTCGGAGCGGGACACGATCGGCGGCATCGGGGTGGTCATGTCGGGAGCTTGCCACGCGCGGGCGACACCGCTGATACGTTCGGCCCGTGCGCACCAAGTTCGCATTCGATTTCATGACGACCGCTACACCCGATCAAGTCATCGAGCTGATGACCGACTTCTCCCCCAACCGCGTGCACCGCTGGCCGGCCTCGTCCGCGAAGGCGTTCGAGGTGTATCACCTCGGCGAGACCGAGGCCGACATCCGCGAGGGCCAGGACTTCCCGAAGCTGTGGGCCACATGGCACTACGACTGGTCGACTCCTGGGTCGGTGACGCTGACCATCACCGAAAGCGACACGCTCCAGCCGGGCGGCCACATGACGTTGACCGCGACACCCCACGTCGCGGGCGGCACTGCGGTGCACGGCGAGTGGCAGCAGACCTCGAAGAACCTGAGCGGGTTGATCGCGGTGACCATGATGCGGTTCATCGGTCCGCGGTTCTTGTCGTCGTACTACAAGAAGGTCTACGACGGCCTGTGATCGTCGAGCTTGGCGGCCTCCTCGGCGGCCACCTTGCCGACGACCTCGTCGATCGCGCGCCGGAATGCCTGAATGCCGAGACCGATTGCCAGCGGCCGCAATTGGCTGGTCTTGTCCGCAATCATGTGCCACTGCTCGGTCGGTAGGCCGGACTGGACGGACGGCTCCCAGATCGTCTCACGGTACAGGCCGACCAACGCCTGCACGCTGGCAACATGGTGGTCGGCTATCTGTGTCAGCGTCTCTGCCACCTCGTCCAGCGGCAGCCCCATCGCAACGAGCTTCTCGACGTAGTCGAACGTCGACCTGTCGGTGATGACCACGAGATCCTCATCGCGCACCTCGATCAGTCCGCATGAGGAGAGGAGTCGCTCCGCGTCGCTGCCGAGCCGGTCGGCCAGGTCCGCCCGCTTCAGCTCCATCGACGTCGTCAGGTTCGCCGCGTCGAACACCTCGGAAGCCAGGCGACGAACGTCCGGTGCCGACTCTGCCGACCGGTCGAGCATCCTGCGGATGACGTCTAGTGGAAAGCCCTCGGCGCGAAGCGATTTGATGCGCTCGATGCGCGTCATGTGGTCGGCGGAGTAGATCCCGATGCGGCCGCGACGCTCCGGTGGCGGCAGCACGCCCATGGTCTGCCATTCCCGGATGTTGCGCGCGGTCATGTCCACGCGACGAGCCAACTCGTCGATGGTCATATCCACGGCGACCCCTTGTTGTTTACACTTGCAACCGTTACGGTCTTTTCCGTAATAGTACTCGAAGGGGTTCGACGATGACCCTCACCCGGAACGTCCAGTTCGCCGCTTCGCTGGTGAAGCCCCTCGGCACGGCCGCCCGGATCAACGCAGTCTCTGGCGTCCGCGCTCGATTGCAGGCCCGTCGCGTCCCGATCGCTGCCGAGACCACGTCGTACGATCCGCTCGATCCGGCCACCGCCGCTCAGCCGCACGCGTCGTATCGCCAGCTTCACCGCGGCGCCCGGGTCCACTACAACCCGAAGCGGTCGGTGTGGATCCTGACCCGGCTCGAGGATGTGCGCGCTGCCGCGCGCGCCGACGCGGTGCTGTCCAGCGCCGACGGCGTGACCCGGACGAAGTTCTCACTGCCGATCCTGATTACCACCGACGGAGAACGGCACGCGCAGATGCGTCGCCAGATCCTGTCCGCGTTCACCAAGGCGGCGCTGGACAGCTGGCGGCCGACGATCGACCAGCTTGCCGCCGAACTCGTCGGTGACGTGCTGGACAGCCCAGGTTGCGACGCAGTGCAGCGGTTGGCGGTACCGATGCCGATGCGGCTGATCGCGCACATGCTGGGCGTTCCTGACACCGATGTCGACGCGTTCCGGCGGTGGTCGGAGGCCGCGGTCCAGGTGACCGACCTTGCTCTGACCCGTCGCGGTGTCAGCAAGCTGGCGGGCTCAGTGGGTGGCTCGCGGGCGATCTACCGCTACTTCCATCGGCAGTTCAGAACCGGCGGGCTCAAGGGTTCCGACACGATCCTCGGCAGACTGCTGGCCAGGACCGAGGAAGGCACGGTCACCGAGGACGAGCTGTTCTATTTCGCCATGCTCCTGCTGCTGGCCGGCAACGAGACGACTACCAACCTGCTCGGCAGCATGTTCGACACGCTCGCGCGAGATCCCGAGTCCTACAACCGAATCCGGTCCGACCACAGCCTCATTCCGATGGTGATCGAGGAGCAGCTGCGCTATTCGTCGCCAGTGCAGAACCTGTACCGGACCGCACGAACGGACTACCCCGTCGGTGACGTCACGATTCCGGTTGGTGCCCGCGTGCTGCTGTCTTTCGGCGCCGCCAACAGAGACCCAACGGTGTTCGAGGCTCCGGACGTGTATCGAGTGGACCGAAATCCCAGCCAGCACATCGCATTCGGATTCGGCGCGCACCTGTGCCTCGGTGCGCAGCTGACCCGCATCGAGGCACAGGCCGTGTTGCGTGAGCTCGTGACGCGAGTGAGCGGGATCGAACTCGCGGGTGAGACGCGATGGTCGACCAACAGCTCGCTGCGCGGGCCCGCCCACATGCGGGTCAAGCTCACGCCAGCGTAGACAACCGCGGAGAGGGGTCCGGTTGCGTTTGGCTGTTGGGCGGCCTACGCGTAGGCCGTGACCACCTCCGCGACGCGACGCAACTGGTCGATATTCGAACTCGTCGGGATGAGGTGCACCTCGTCGGTGCCGATGTCCTGGAACTTGTGCAGCACGGCGAGCAGATCGTCATCGCTGCCTGCCCATCCGGTGGACGGCGCTATCGCGTCGACAACCTGTACTGGAATCCAGTTCATGTAGCGCAGCAGATGCCGGTGTACCTGCGCCCTGGTCTCCAGCGCGTCGTCGCCGATGGCGAACCAGAACGACGTCGCCAGATACGGTTTGGGCTTACCGGCCTGCGCCCAGGACTGGCGCGCGACGTCGAACAACTCGTTCTGCTTGGCGACGTCGAGGTCGAGCGTGGTGCCGGCCAGCCCGTCGGCCCATGCGGCGGCGCTGCGCACAGTCTTCGGGCCCATCGTGCCGATCAGCAACTCGGGTCCGCCGGCCTGGAGGGGCGAAGGCCCAACCGGGACGACGGACTCGGTGACGTTCTCGCCGGCCCAGATTCGCTTCATCACCGAAACACTGTCGGCCAGTCCGCGAATCGTCTGCGTCGCTGGATCAGCCTCGACGGCGTGGTAGTCCTCGAGGCGACCGCCGACGCCGATGCCGACGGTCAGCCGGCCGCCGCTGAGCATGTCACCGGTCGCCAGCTGCTTCGCCAGCATGACCGGATCGTGCAGTTGCGGCACCACGACCGTCGTCACCAATCGCACCCGATCGGTCCACGCCGACAGCGCGCCCAGCAGTGTCAGGCATTCAGGGTTGTCGAACGCGATGCGCTCACCCCAGCACAGTGACGAGAACGGGCCGCCGTCGATGACCCGGGCCCAGGCCTTCAGCGTCGCCGCATCCAGGTTGGGCTCCATCACCGGCATGGTCATCCCGATTCGCACGACGGCGATTCTGGCATGCGTCAGTCGGCGGCTCGTCGGAGCCCGACGACGGTGCCGGAAAATCATCGCGCGGCCACTGCTGGCAACATGGGCCCATGACGATCAACACCAGTTCCATCGCGCACGTCCGCCTCACCGTCACCGACATCGAGCGGTCGCGGCAGTTCTACGAGAGCGTGTTCGGTTGGCCGGTGTTGATCGAGGCGCCCGAGGCCGCCGACGCGGCCACCCAGGAGGCGCTCAGCTTCCTGTACGGCGGCGTCATCTACGACCTCGGCGGCATGTTGGTCGGCCTCCGACCCGTCGCGGCCGACTGTTTCCACGAGGACCGCTGTGGACTGGACCACCTGGCCTTCCGTGTCGCCAGTAAGGCCGAATTAGACGACGCCGCAAAACATCTCGATGACATCGGCATCGAGCACGAGCCGATCAAGGACATCGGCCCGTCCTACATCCTGGAGTTCCGCGATCCGGACAACATCGCACTCGAGCTCACTGCCCCGAAGTAGTCATGCTCAGTGGGTGAGGCGGACAACCCCGGAGTAGGTGTTGTTGTCGGGTTTGCGGGGATCGGGCTGGGGTAACCACGCCAGCGGACGCATCCAGCGCGGCAGCCGATCATCGGCGCGCGCCGCGGTGAAGACCGATTCCACCTCGATGGGGCGCCAGCCGACGTCTTCGAAGCAGGCTAGGCCGTTGGCAGGCGCGAACTTGAGCGGTGCGCTGCCCATCATCGACCTGACCGGCTCACCGGCCCGAGAGAGCGGCGGGCGGGTCCTTCTTTGCCTTGATCGGGTCCTGTGATGGTGGCGCGAAGATGTTGCCCCGCAAGCCGCCTCGGAACGTCTGAACCGCTACCAGGCACCAGGTGCCAAGCAGGCCGACGTAGGCGATGGCGGCGGCGACACGGAACGCCGGCAGACCGGTATGGACGGCCAGCTGTGTGGTGCCCGTGACGAAGGTGCCCACCGGGAAGGTCAGACTCCACCACGTCAGGGCGAACGGCATGCCGCGCCGAAGGGTGCGGATCGTCAGCGCTGTCGCCAGCGCGATCCACAACACCGCGAATCCCCATACCGGAACGCCGTACAGGATCGCGAACACGCCCATGCCGTCTGCCAGGTGGGGGTCAACAGCGAGCGCGGCATTGGCCCCCAGTAGTCCTGCGGCCGTGATGGATTGGCCAAGCGGGCCGAGCACGATCCACAACGTGGGCACGCGGGCGGTGCCCGACGTGCCGAAGTGGGCCAGCCGACTCCACACCATCGTGATGATGATGATCGACGCGACGAGCGACAGCCCGAACATCGCGTAGCAGCCGTACAGCATCGTTTGCCTGCCGGTGCCGGGCGCCATGTGCGGGATCAGCAGTGCGCCCGTCGCCGCCGACACCATCGGTGGCACCACCGGCATCAGCCAGCCGCCGAATGCGGCGTCCGGTTCGACGCGGTACTGGGTGAACATCAGGTACGGGATGCTGACCGCGGTGAACAGTCCACCGAGCGTGCCCGCCGTCCACAACACCCAGTCGAGGTCGACGGCCGCCCGCTCGCCGATCAGGTCCCTGCCGACGAGAGTCGCTCCGGCGCCGACGGTGAGCAACGCCATCGGCGCGGCGCCGTAGAAATGGCCCATCTGCGGGTTGTAGGCGTGGCTGCGGGCCACTGTCGGGTGTCGCAGCCAATGGGCGCCCACCGCGACGATGAGCATCACCAGCCACACCGTCGTCGCCACCCACACCGCCTCGGCGAAAGCGCGCAAACCCGGGATGTGCACCGGCAACGTCGCGCCCGCCGTGGCCACGATGCCGCTGCCCATGACCGAGGCGAACCAGTTCGGGCCCAGGAAGCTCAGCCGTTGTTGTCGGTCAACCGTCGCCATGAGTCGACGGTACTGAGGCGGGGGTTTTCCCCCGCCAGTTCTCGGGAAAACGCTGTGTCGCAGGTCGGCTGCTGTCTATACGTTGAAGCATGGTCGCAGTCACCGACAGGAGTCCTGATGCCACTGATATCGACCAGCTGATCGCCCACACTGACACCGGAGCGGTGGTACTCAGCGGCGCTGCGCGGCGCATCGAAATTCATAACGTGGACGGCGAGGTGGCCACGCGCGACCCGATCAGGACGACCGAATCGTTCAGTGCCACCACCGAAACGGGCGATATCAAGGTCGATTTCGCCGAGACCGCGCCGCGCAACGTCGAGGCTCGAAGCCAGGATGGCGACGTCGTGATCGACGATCTGCGCTAGTGGTAGCAACGACGTCGGGCATCCGTTCAATTTGCCCGCGTAGCGAGCGACAACGTCGTGGTGTCGTGCGCCCGTGACTGTGCGGTCTACGAGCGTTACTTCCAGAGGCGAATCGATCAGCGGCAGACCGAACAACGTCACCAGACCGGGATCGCCGAACACGACGACGCGGGCGATCCCCGTCGCGGTCACGTCGAGCACCGCGATTCCGAATGCCCGCAGGACGCCATCGTCGTCGCGGCGATAGGGCGCCGCCGCGGGCTGGCCGTTGGCGGCGATCGCCACCATCCGCCAATCGCCCTGCACGCCAACCACTCCCGCGAGGTAGGGCAGGCAGGTCGCCCGCCCGGCGAACCAGGTCCGCGCTCCGACCATCTCCAGCGCGGCGTCGTGACGCAGCGCCTCCTCGAGCAACGTGGTGTCAGCGGCCTCGAACGCGGCCATGTACCTCTCGAGCAGCTCGCGCGCCCGCGTTGCCGTCGGCTCGATGACGTCATCGGTGCTCGGCGCGACGTCCTGCATCCGGGCGCGGGCCCGCTGCAGCGCGCTCTTCACAGCGACGGCGCTGATGTCGAGCACCGCGGCGGGGAACGCCAACACATCGCGCAGCAGCAGCACCGCGCGCTGCTGGGCCGGAAGATGCTGAAGGCTGGCGACCAACGCCAGCCGCACGTTCTCCCGAGACGTGACGACGACGGCCGGATCGTCCACCCACGAGTCGGGAATCACCTGCAGCCACGTTACATTCGCCGCCGGCTCGGGCGCTGTGAGCGGGTCGTCGGCGGGCCCGGCCAGGCCCGATGGCAGCACCCGCCTGCTGCTGTGCGCGAGTGCCGTCAAACACGCGTTGGTCGCGATGCGCTACAGCCAGGTCCGCACCGACGACCGGTTCTCGAATTCCTGGTATCCGCGCCACGCCCGCAGATAAGTCTCCTGCACGACATCCTCCGCGTTGTGCAGGGACCCGAGCATGCGGTAGCAGTGCGCGATCAGTTCGCGACGGTACGGTTCGGTGTCGCGGACGAATTCGCTCATGCCGCGGCCGGCGGGAACTGGTAGACCTTCTCCGGCGTGATCCGCACGATCAACCGCTGCACATCCGGTTCTGGTGGAGGCGTCGCACCGCCCATGTGGTGGGCATACATCTCGTAGAGTAATCGCTTCTCCGGGTCCTCGGTGATCTCCACCGTGCCACGGATCACGACGTAACGCCCCTTTTCCTTGTCGATCACCAGCAGACTCACACGAGGGTCACGCGTCATGTTTCGGGTCTTCAGCCGGCTTTTGATCGTGCTGAACGCCACGGTGTCGCCGTCGCGCTTGACGAAGATCACCGACGACTGCGGGCGTCCGTCGGCGTTCGACGTGGCGATCGACGCGATGTGCGGGCCGTCGAGCACGTCGCGCACGATGGCATTGAAAGTTGGTTCCATGCCGGTATAGACCCGACGGCGTTCGAAAAGGAATCGGTCACCCTCACGGCCGCCGTTCAGATGCGGTTCAGGAACGGCAGCAGATGCTTACCGTGAATCCATCGATGGAGGTGACCGCGATGCGCAGGCTCATCATCGCGTTCGTGGCCGCAGTAGCGCTTGCCGGCTGCGGTTCGAACGGCTCGACGTCGGCCCCGACCGGGCAGGCGGGGGCGATCAATACCGACAGCCCCTCAGCGGCACCGTCGCCGCCGGATTGGACGGTGCCGTTGATGCAGACTCCCTACTCCCCCAAGGTCGATCCGGCCCAGTTCACCGACAGGATCACCAACAAGTATTTCCCGCTCGTTCCGGGGACCGTGATGGTCTACGAAGGCAAGCGCGACGGAGTGCCGCTGCGGATCGAGCTGACGGTGACTAACGAAACGAAGGACATCTTCGGAGTGCGGACGATCGTCGTACGGGACATCGTTACGGGAGCCCTGGAGGAGCGGACGTCGGACTGGTACGCGCAGGACGCCTCGGGCAACGTCTGGTACTTCGGCGAGGACACCAAGGAGTACACGAACGGGGTCGTGTCCAGCATCGCCGGTTCGTGGGAGGCCGGCGTCGACGGAGCGCTGCCCGGCATCATCATGCAGGCCCGCCCCGTGCAGGGCGACGCCTACCGACAGGAGTACCGGCCGACGGTTGCAGAGGACGTGGCCCTCATCAAGCAGCTCGGCACCTCGGCCGAGGTCCCAGCGGGTCGCTATTCCGACGTGCTGGTGACGAACGATCGAGACCTCCTGGACCTGAACAAGGACGAGGACAAGTACTTCGCCCCAGGCGTCGGGCTGGTCAAGCTCGGCGGGCTCGTGAACGGTCACCGAGAAGACGTGTGGCTGGTCTCCATCCTGGCGCCGAAGTGACCGACCGAGCCGGCCCTGCGATGGAAGCCCGCGGGCTGTACCACATCTATCGCGAGGCCGACGTCGAGACCATCGCGCTTCGAGGCGCAGCATTGACGCTCGAGCCGGGCACCTGGACGAGCGTCATGGGACCGTCGGGAAGCGGCAAGAGCACGCTCGTCTACGTGTTGGCCGGGCTCGTCGAGCCCAGCGGAGGAGCGGTCGTCGTCGACGGCGAAGACCTCACCCGGCTACCGCCGCCCGCGCGTGCTCGGTGGCGCCGTCAGCGGGTCGGCGTGGTGCTCCAACGGGACAACCTGCACCCGCTTCTCGACGTCGCCGAGAACATCGAGCTGCCGTTACGCCTCGAAGGTCGAGGTCGCACACAGATCCGGGCGCGGGTGGACCAGCTTCTGGACGAGGTCGGGCTCGCCAAACGGCGCCGCCACCGGACAGGGCAGTTGTCCGGCGGTGAGGGGCAACGAGCAGCCATCGCCGTCGCTCTGGCACCGCACCCGCAGGTGCTGCTGGCCGACGAGCCGACCGGTGAGCTCGACGAGGCAACGGCCGCAGGCGTTCTCGACCTTCTGGCGAATCTCAAGGCGCGTGAGGGCGCGAGCATCCTCACCGTGACGCACAACCCGCGGGTCGCCGAGCGGGCCGACCGGCGCCTCGTCATGCGCGACGGCGAGATCCTCGATGGTGCCTGAAGCGCCTGCGATCGAGGCGCTCATGTTGACCCGGACGTATCGAGGTGGCGGGCACGAGGTTCGAGGCGTCGATTCGGTATCCCTCGCCGCCGCCCGGGGCGAGGTTGTGGCGGTTACCGGCCCGAGCGGCTCAGGCAAAAGCACCCTCCTCTTTCTTCTCGGCGGACTCGACACCCCCGACGAGGGACACGTGCGCGTGGCCGGCGTTGACTGGGCGATGCTGCGGGGACGTGCCCGCGCCCGATTTCGCCGGCGAACGTGCGGTTTCATCGTTCAAGGTCTGGCGCTTCTTCCGCAGGCGACGGCGGCGGAAAACGTCGAAGTGCCATTGCTGCTCGATGCGGTCGAGCCAGAAGCGCGGGATCGCCGGGTGGCCGGGGCGCTTGAACGGGTAGGACTCGCGCAGCACTCGGTGAAGCTGACCGACCAACTCTCAGGCGGCCAGCAGCAACGGGTGGCGATCGCGAGAGCCCTGGTGGCCGAACCCGCGGTCGTTCTGGCCGACGAGCCCACCGGAAGCCTGGACTCGGTGACCGCCCAGGACATCGTCGCGCTGCTGATTGCCGCCGCGCGCGAGCGTGATGCGGCGGTGGTCATGGTCACCCACGATCCCACCGTCGCGGCTCACGCCGATCGCGTGGTGGCCATGCACTCGGGGCGGATCCAGTGATCCGCTGGCTCACGGCGCGCACGATTTGGCGTGCGCCGAGACGGGTCGTCCTCGGCAGTCTCGGGATCGCGTTTCCGGTCGCGATGCTGGCCGCGACGATGCTTTTCGTCGATGACGCCGACCGCGCCATGACGCGGGTGGCATTGGAACCGGTGCAGATCGAGATGCGGGCGATGGGCAGGTCGCTCGACGTCGACATGACGTCCGTCAGCCACGATCTGGACGCGGTGCCCGCGGTCGCCCGCGCCGAACCCTTCGCTGCGACCAACGTGGTGGTGGAAACCCCCGGTGCCGGGAAGTGGACCGCCCGCCTGATCGCCGTCGACCCGTCCTACTTCGCCGGGCGACCGTGGCTCCGTGGCGTCAGCGGTAAGCCGGGCGGCGGCGCGCTGCTAGATGAAGCGCTTCGCAACACTCCCGGATTCGCCTCGGCCGCATCGGTTTCGATCGCATTGCCCGGCGACGCACCGAAGCTCTCCCTCACCCTCCCGGTCACAGGGACGGTCGATCTGCGCCAGGCCACAACGTGGTTCTCAATCCCCTACGGCGACGTGCAGGGCGATGTGGTCGCCGTTCCCCGCTCAATCGTCATCGACTTCAGCACCTTTCAGCGGGACATCCTGCCCGTGCTGCAGGAGTGGGCCACCCACGGTGGTATCTCCCCGGTGTTCGATCCGGGTTCCACCGATCTGCCGCCGGTGAGCCTCGAATCCCACGTCACCGTTGACCACGCCACCTATCCTCCGAACCCGAGTCGGGCAACCGCATGGTCGGGCCAGCTTCGATCGCTGCTCGAGCGCCGGGCGGCGGGCTCGCTCCTGGTTGCCGACAACGCCGCCGAGACGTTGGTGACTGCCCAATCCGACGCCACCAACGCGAAGATCCTTTTCCTCCTGCTGGGGATTCCCGGGGTACTCGCGGCCGGTGCACTGGGTCTCGCCGCCGGTTCCGCCCTCGCCGAGGCCAACCGCCGGGAGGAGGCACTGCTCCGGCTGCGGGGCGCCACGAGCGGCCAGGTTCTTCGCCTGGCCGCGGCCGACGCTGCGGTCGTCGGACTCGCGGGGTCGGTCGTGGGACTTCTCGTCGCTACAGCCACTGTCAGTTTGGTGACCGGCGGACCCGTGTGGCGCGGGGTTGCAGCGGGAGAGCTCGCCAACACGGCGATGCTGGCGGTTGCGGTCGGCGCAGTGATCACGGTCATCCGGCTCATCCGGCTCAGAAGCACAGAACGCCGGTCGGACGTCGCCGTGGAACGCCATCTGCTCGAGCGGGGGTGGAAGCCGATGTGGAAGCGGGCCTACCTCGATCTGATCTTCATCGCCCTCGGGCTGGGCATCCTAGGCATCAACCGCGTGACCGGCGGGCTGTCGCAGACCCCGATCGAAGGCACGTCCCTGGCGCTGTCGTTCTATGTCCTGCTGGCACCCATGTTCCTGTGGCTCGGGGTCACCTTCCTGGCAGTCCGGGTCGTGCTGACGACGTTGAGTCGACGGGCCGAGCGGGGACGGTCGAAGCCGTTGCCTTCGTGGCGCGCCGCTGCCACCCGATGGACGGGCCGGCGTCCCGCGCGGATGGCCGTCGCACTCATGCTCGGAGCGTTGGCGGTGGCGTTCGGCACCCAGGTGTTGGCGTTCGCGGCGACCTATCGCACCGCGAAAACGACTGACGCCGGAGCGGCTTTGGGCTCCGATATGCGCCTCACCCCGGCCGACCCGACGAACAAGCTACCGCCCCTCGGTCCCGGGATCGCCGGCGTCAGCCCCTTCCGCCTCGTGCCCGCGCAAGCGGGAAGCGACCGCAAGACAATCATGGCGATCGACCTGTCCACCTATCCCGACGTGTCCACGATGGCACCGCGGATCCTGGAGGGTCAGGGCCCCGACGCGCTCCGCAGCGACCCGCGAGGAGTCCTCCTGCTCAAGGAGCTTGCCACCGATTTCGAGGTCGGACCCGGTGACACGCTGCCGATCACCATCTATCCGGACGATTTCGAGAAGAGCACCAACCTGAAGCTCCACGTGCTCGGCGTCTACGGCTCGTTTCCGCCGACGAGCCCGCCGCCCGACCAGCCGGCCGAGCTGGTCATGTCGACGGCCGCCATCCCTCGGACGGTGCCGGTGCCCCCAGACTTCTACCTCGCCCGCGTGTTCGCCGGGCGATCGGCCGACGCGGTGGCCGCCGAACTCCGCGGAACCCTGTCCGATCAATTCGGCGTGACAACGGTCGGAAACCCATTCCAGCGAGGCCTCACCGCATTGAACCTCGCGGGGCTCGGCCGCCTCGAAGCGCTCGGAGCCGCGCTGATCGCCGCCGTCGGAGTCGCCGTGCTTGGCGCATTCCTCGTGCTCGAACGCCGCCGCGAGTTCGCGATCCTTCGCGCCGTGGGCGCCGACGCGTCCCAGCTCATCGTGGGACCGGCTGCCGAAGGCGTGCTCGTAGTGCTGGGGAGCTTGCTGATCGGCGTTCCGGTCGGGCTGGGGCTCGCACTGCTCGAGGTCCGGGTGCTCTCGCTGTTCTTCGCACTCCCCCCGCCGCTGCTCACCATCCCCACGGGTGCCCTCTCGGTCTTCATCGTGTTCATGGCGATGACGTCGACGATCGCCATCGCCGCAGCGCTGGCCGCCGTCACCCGGGTGCGGCCGGCGTCGGTACTACGCGAGCCCTAGCGATAACTCACAGTCCCACTCGCCAACCGGTGGCTGCGCTCGTCGCATTGCGCTGTCTGCAGTACTCGTGTGCGGCGGGTTCAGCCTGGGCTCGGAAGTGTCCCCGAGCCCACGCATCCAGCGCCGCCCCTCACGCCGTCTTTCGTCGCAGCTACCTCTTGGTGTCAACGGTTTTCGGCCGATTGTTGCGGTCTTAGATGCGCGAAGCGCGCTTCGTCATCGCACACTCAGAAGTGCCGCTCAGGTGGGCAGCCGGCGGTTGATCAGCATAGCGGCCAGCGCCGAGGCGGCCAGCATCAGCGCGCCCAGCCACAGCCAGCCGGCACTGGCGTCGCCGCGGATGGTCTCGTAACCGATCTGCTGCTGCAGCGAGGCGTAGACATTCTTCAACTCAACCAAGCTGGAAGCGTTGAACGCCTGCCCGCCGGACAGCTCGGCGATCTTCTTCAGCATTTCGTCGTCGACGGGCACCGGCTGGCGCTGGCCGTTGATCTCGACGTAGCCGTACGGCGTACCGAAGGAGATGGTCGAGATAGGCACGCCCTGGTCTTTGGCGGTGCGGGCCGCGGTGTAAGCGCCTTTGGGGTTGTTGGGGTTGGAGGGCACGGTTTCCTTACCATCGGACAGCAGCACGATCCGCGCCGGGGGCGGGCCGTCGCCGCCACCGATCACCGCACCGACGGTGGCGATGGCCTGCAGCGCGGTGAAGATGCCCTCGCCGGTGGCGGTGCGGTCGGCCAGCTGCAGCTTGTCGACCGCGCGCTTGGTGGCTTCGCGGTTGGTCGTCGGCGACACCAGCACGGTCGCAGTAGCGGCGTAGGCGATCAATCCGAGGTTGATACCCGGCGTCAGCTCGTCGGCAAACTGCTTGGCGGCGTCCTGCGCGGCGGCGAGCCGATTGGGCGGCACGTCGGTCGCGCGCATGGACTGTGAGACGTCGATCGCCAGCATCACCACGGCGCGGTTGCGGGGTATCCGAACGTCGTGCGTGGGCCCGGCCATCGCGACGGTGAGCAGTAAAAGGGACAGCACCAACAGCATTGTCGGCAGATGCCGCCACCGGGTCGGCCGTGTTGGAGCAACGCTTTCCAGCAGCTCCATGTTCGCGAACCGCAGCAGCCGCTTCTTGCGCGCCAGCTGGACGATGATGTACAGCCCGATCAAACCGAGGACGACGAGCAGGAAGAGGAAGTACCACGCGTGTCCGAAACCCGACAACGTCATCGGGCCCAACAACGGCACTGCCATATCAGGACGCACCGATTGCCATACGAGGTGACAACGTGATCGAGCCCATGCGACGAGGGAGTGTCAGGGCCAACTTCCAAACACAACAATCGCGACGGTGGCCGCGATCACGTGGCGGTTGTTCATCAATTCTCCTTCACATTTGGCCACGCCGGAAAATGGGCGCCGAGGACCACACTGTCTCCCGTTGCCGCTGTGAGAACGCTGTGCACTCAGCGCGCCGGTTCTCAGCCCCCGTTCAGCGTCCTGGCGGAGGATTGAAAGTAGGTCCGTACCGCGGGCCAAAGGGCTTGGCAGGCAGCTGCTCTCGACGTGGAGAGGAGTTGATCGACGATGTTGGATTGGTCGTTGCTGTCGGGGCCGATTCCAGTCGTGCTCCGCGTCAGCGCCGTAGTCGCCGCAATATGGCTGTTGTCGCGGACGCTGCGTGCACGTCGTCAGCTATGGGTGAAGTGGGTGGACCTCACCGCGTGCCTGCTGGTAGCCGCGGTCATCACGGCGGTGGTTGCCCACTTGGCGCGCAACGTATGGATGCTTTACCCCGACAATTTGGAACCGGCGGTCTATCTGTGGGCCGGTGCGGGCGTCTTCGCCGTCAACTTGACGGTGACGCGTGTGGTGACCGAGCGCAAGGTAGGGCGGGCGTTGGTTGGTCTAACGGCGGCGGTTGTGGTTGTCGGTGCGTGCGCCAACCAGGTCAACACCATTTACGGCGCGTACGTGACGCCGCGCGACGCGTTGCACATGGTGCACCCTGATGACATAGCGCTGCGCGATGCGCCCAGCCACCGGCAGCTGCCCGACGCCGATCCGGTTGAGTTTCACTGGTCCCCGCCACCGGGATTAACGTCGCAGGGCAAGCTCACATCCGCGCCGATCGCGGCACCACAGTCCGGCTTCACCGCGCGTGAGGCCAGAATCTATTTGCCGCCCGCGTATTTCGCCGATCCGCAGCCCCAGCTTCCGGTGCTGGTTTTACTGGCCGGTCAACCCGGAACTCCGCAGGACTGGCTGACCGCCGGGAAACTGGTCCACATCATGGACAGATTCGCAGCTGACCACCGCGGTCTGGCGCCGGTGGTGGTGGTCCCCGATGCCACCGGAAGCCAGTTCGGCGACCCGTTGTGCCTAGATTCACGACGCGGAAACGCCGACACCTACCTCGCCAAGGATGTGCCAGCCTGGGTCAAAACCCATCTCAGCGTCGATCCCGACCCGCAAAGTTGGGCGATCGCCGGTGTTTCCTACGGCGGTACGTGCGCGCTGCAATTGGCCACCAACCATCCAGACGTGTATCCCACCTTCCTCGACATCTCAGGTTCTGCCGAACCCAGCCTCGGTGACCGGCCACGCACCGTCGCCGACGCGTTCGGCGGCGATCAGGCTGCATTCATGCGGGTTAACCCACTGGATCTTCTTCGAACTCGCCGCTACTGGGGCAGCGCGGCGGCGATCGTGGTTGGCGCCGGAGACCGTGACACCAAATCCGATGCCCACGTGGTCTACGCCGCCACACGAGCCGCCGGAATGACTAGCCACTACATCGAGCTGCCGGGATCGCATGATTGGCGCTTGTTCTCGGCCGCGCTCACACACGAGCTGCCCTGGCTGGCGCAGCGGATCGGGCTCACCCAGCAGACACCCGGTGCGAACGGATAACACCCACGCACCGCCGATCACACTCGAGGGAGGTTCGATCCGCCATGATTGCGCCTGATGCAGAGATACGACACTATCTTCACGCAGGCTGGATCGGCGAGCGCCTTGAGCCGCAGCGCGACATGCAGGGCGTCGTCATCACTCATCGGCCCAGCAGCCACGGGTGCTCAGCACACCGGTGCCGAGGCGGCTAAGACATTCAGCGTCGATTCAGGCGACGCGTTTAGAATCATGTGAGTGAACATGGCAGCGCGTCTGTCGGCGATCGGCGCGGGATGGTCAGTGGTCGTGCTGACGGCGGCCTGCGGGGGGAACCCTGCACCAGCACCGAACCCAAGCGCGTCTGCGGCTCCGTCGAGTACCGCGCCGATGAAGATCACCGATCCCTATTCGCCGACGATCGACCCCGCGGCCTTTTCGGCCACGATCGACAACTCTTAT
>Ga0207688_10000156_pt1 | contig 29285 bp, 34 predicted proteins | sample KBSMiscanthusM4_FD_184296 | JGI IMG/M metagenome (GOLD analysis project Ga0207688, IMG submission 184296) | Miscanthus rhizosphere microbial communities from Kellogg Biological Station, Michigan, USA - M4 (SPAdes) (version 2) | ecosystem: Host-associated > Plants > Roots > Rhizosphere ...
ATCTGGGACAGGCTGCAGGAGACCGCCTTTGCCGGTCAGCCGATCGGCCGTTCAATTCTCGGCACGCCGGCGACCGTGCGATCTTTCGATAGCAAGCGGCTTGCCGCTTACCTCACGCGCAATTATCGCGGACCGGACATGGTGATCGCGGCGGCGGGCGCGGTCGAGCACCACGCGGTGGTGGCGGAAGTGGAAAGGTTGTTCGCGAGTTTCACCGGCCCTCGCGCGCCGACGCCCGAGCCGGCGCGCTTCGTCGGCGGCTCGCGTATCGAGAGGCGCGACCTGGAGCAGGTGCACATTGCGCTTGCCATGGACGGAATACCGCAGCGCGATCCCAACCTGTTCAGCCTGCAGGTGTTCACGAGCGTGCTCGGCGGGGGCATGTCATCGCGATTGTTTCAGGAAGTGCGCGAGCAGCGCGGCCTCTGCTACGCAATCTATGCGTTCCATGCGCCATATTCAGATACCGGAATGTTCGGCCTCTACGCCGGGACCGATGCGGCCGACGTGGCCGAGCTGATGCGCGTCGTCGTGGACGAGATCAATGGCGCGGCCGAAACCCTCAATGAGGCGGAGGTGGCGCGAGCAAAGGCACAGATGAAAGCCGGATTGCTGATGGCACTCGAGAGCTCCAGCGCCCGCGCCGAGCAACTCGCGCGCCAGCTACTCCACTGGGGCCGACCCATTCCACTCGACGAATTGGTGGGAAAAATCGAAGCCGTAACGGTTGCGAGCGCCCGTGCCGCCGGGCGCGCCCTGATTGCGCGTGGACGACCCGCGGTCGCCGCGCTCGGTCCGGGTAACGGGCTTGAAAGCGCGGCCACGATTGCCGACAGTCTCGTCCGTCGGGCGGCCTAAAGCCGGATGACCGGCACTGCACGACCGCGTACAGAAGGAGCAGTCCGTTCCTAAACGTCCGCCATCCGTCGTCCGCTGACTGATCACTATGGCCTTCTTCCGCGCCGTAAGCTTGTCCGACCTAATGCCCGCGGTCTCGGGTGAGGGGGTGGTGCTGCGAGCGCCGCAGATGTCCGATCATGCCGAATGGGCGGCGCTGCGCGAGGCAAGCCGTGATTTTCTCACCCCCTGGGAGCCCGCCTGGCCGGCTGACGACCTTGCCCGCTCGTCCTTTCGCCGTCGTATCAAGCGTTATTCAGAGGATCAGCGCGGCGACCTTGCCTATGCATTCTTCGTTTTTCGCAAGAGCGATGACGTTCTCGTTGGTGGGCTGACGCTCGCCAACATTCGTCGGGGTTGCGCACAGGCAGGCAGCCTCGGCTATTGGATGGGGGCGGCCCATGCACGCCAAGGTCATATGACGGCCGCCGTAACCGCCATGATTCCGTTCGCATTCGGCACCCTCAAGCTTCACCGGATCGAAGCCGCTTGCATTCCGGCCAACGTCGCTTCGGTCCGGCTGCTGGAAAGAACCGGTTTCAAACGCGAGGGCTTTGCCCGGCAATATCTTTGCATCGATGGGGCCTGGCAGGACCACCTGCTTTACGCCCGGATCAAGGACGACCCGTCACCCTGATCCCCGATCCGCCTTGGGGTCGCCATGGTTTGATTGATATAAGGCACGGAGCGGGAGCTTCTGCCAGGAAAAACTCGAGTTATTTCAATGCGTCCGGGGCGTGACGACAGGCGAATGCGCGGCGGGGGCCGCGCGTTGACGCTGCTGATGGGTGCCATGCTGCTGTCTGGCTGCTCTTTGGCATCCAGCATCGGCTCGTCTGACACCGTCTCCTCGATCAGTAACAGGTTTGCCGGCCTTTTCTCCAGCGCCAAGCCGGGCGTAACGCAGCCGGCATCGCCGACGCCTTCTTCACCGGACATCGAATGTCCCGGCGTCGATATTCGCACTGGGGCGTCCACTTTGGAGATTGCGGCGAAGAGCGGCCAAGCGACCGCGGGGGATTTGCGCTACCAGCTCTCCTTCGGCCAGACCGCCCGCGAGTGTCTGGTGCAAGGCGGTGTCATGACGATCAAGGTAGGCGTTCAGGGGCGCGTCATCCTTGGACCAATGGGGACCCCCGGCCAGGTCGATGTACCGCTGCGCTATGCGGTGGTCCGGGAGGGTCCGCAGCCCAAGACTATCGCCACCAAGTTCAAGCGGCTTCCGGTGACCGTGGGGCCGGATCAAACCCACGTGCAATTCGTTGATGTTGAAGAAGGCCTCACCTTTCCGGTTCCGTCGCGCTCGGAGGTCGATGCTTACGTCATCTATGTCGGATTTGACGAAATCGGCGACAAGAACGAGAAGAAGACGGCGAAAAGCGCGAGGAAGCTGGCACCGCGTCAGCAATAAGCCGCGTCAGCTACCACCCGCGCAGGCCAACTACGGTACTCTTCAGATGTCGCAGGTCGGCAACGACGGTGCGCGCGCCGGCCTGGATCAGTTGCTCGCCGAGAGGGGCGCTCGCATGACTGCCGCCGACAAAGCCAATAACCGCCATTCCTGCCGCCGTGGCAGCAGTCACACCAGCAGGTGAGTCCTCGATCACGATACAATCGCAGGCCTGAACCCCCATCCGCGCAGCGGCATGAAGGAACAGGTCTGGCGCGGGCTTGCCATTGGGCACATCGCTGGCGGAAAACTGAGAGTCGAAAAACCGTACCAGGCCCGTGATTTCCAGGCTCATCCGGACGCGGTCGCGACCGGAGGACGAAGCCACGCATTTCGGCCCGCGTAACCAAGTCAGCGCATGCGCGGCGTGCGGCATGGCGCGCAACTCGACACGGAAACGGTCAAGCGTTGCGGCCGCGACTGTATCGGCAAAATTCGTGGGCAACTTGCGGCGGGTCGCTGCCTCGACGGCGGCAAACATATCGGCTGGACGGCGCCCGAAGAAATAGCGCATGACGAGTTCGGACGTAATCGGAATCCCAATGCGCGTGAATTCGTGCGCGGCAACCGTTGCAGCGAGTTGTTCACTGTCGACCAGCACACCGTTGCAATCGAAGATGATCACGGAAACCGCGCCAGCGCGCCCCCCACATCGGCCAGATCAGGCTGTCCAACGAATCAATGCGCCCGCACTAGAAATCGCGCGCAAGTGGCAAAACTCGGGCGTTATGCCACGACGGGATTCTTTTGCACAGATTGTTTGCGTTGGGAGCGAGCGAGAAGAGGGTTAATTGAGCTTACCCTTGAGGTCGGCGATCCCTTTGACGATGAGATCGTCGGCGACCTTGCCCTTGACGGTATGGGTCAAGATTCTTTCGGCTGCGGCAACGGCGGCCTCTGCGGCGGCCGAGCGCACGTCGGCTAGGGCCTGCGCCTCGGCCTGAGAGATTTTGCTTTCGGCCATCTTCGTATGCCGCTCGACGAACTCCTGGATCTTCGTTTCTGCCTCGACGGCAAGTCGTTCGGCCTCGGTCTTGGCGCCGGCGATGATCGCTTGCGCCTCGTGTTCGGCTTCCTGCAGCTTGCGCTGGTAGGTGGCAAACAGGGCTTCCGCTTCCGTTTTGAGACGGCGCGCCTCGTCCAGCTCCAGCTTGATACGATCGCGGCGGTCGTCGATGCTCTTCACCACGAGCTTGTGCACCTTGAGATAGCCGAGGACGCCAACGAAGATAACGAAGGCTACGGCGACCCAGAATTCAGCTTCGAACATGTGCGATCTCAGTGCTTGAGCACATTCGTGACGGCTTCGGCGACCTCTTCGCTCGCCGGTGTAACGCCGGCCAGTCGCTGTACGATGGCGGGTGCGGTGTCGCTGGCGATGCCGTGCACATTCGCCATCGCGGCTGATCGGGTCGCGGCAATCGCTTTCTCGGCTTCGGCGATGCGGGCCTGGAGCTTCGCATCCACCTCTTTACGACGAGCTTCGGCCGCTTTCGCCGCTTTTTCGCGGGTCTCATTGGCGAGGGTTTGCGCGCGCCCGCGCGCCTCGGCCAATGCTTTCTCGTTGGCCGCAATAGCAGCGTCGGATTCGCTCTTCAGGCGCTGTGCTTCCGCAAGATCGCTCTCGACGCGCTGGCGGCGCGCCTCCAGGATCGAGCCGACGCGTGGCAACGCGATCCGCGACATCAACAGGTAAAGGGCAATAAAAGCCAACGCGAACCAGAACAGCTGAGAAGCGAACGTCTGCGCGTCGAACGGCGGGAACCCGCGACCATGCTCGCTCCCGGGAATATGCTCGACAGTTCCAGCCGGCTGCGCGCTCTTCTGAGCCATCGACAACTCCGGACCTCACGCGGTGGCAAAGACCGCTCGCGTTGAGGTCATCGTCGGGACGTTAGAGGGCGAACAGCAACAACAAGGCAATCAGCAGCGAGAAGATGCCGAGCGCCTCGGTGACTGCGAAGCCGAAGATCAGGTTGCCAAACTGGCCCTGTGCCGCGGAGGGATTGCGCAAGGCGGCGGCGAGATAGTGGCCAAAGATCGTGCCCACGCCCACGCCGGCGCCGCCCATGCCGATACAGGCTATGCCAGCGCCGATCATTTTTGCGGCTTGAGGATCCATGAGAGAACTCCTTTTCGAGGTTTGATGAACGGGGCGGGTTAGTGGCCCGGGTGGATCGCATCGTTGAGATAGATGCACGTGAGAATCGCGAAGACGTAAGCTTGCAGGAACGCCACCAGCAGCTCGAGCGCGGTCAGCGCAACGGTGAGGCCAAGCGGTAGGACCGCTCCGAGCCAACCGAGGAAGCCGAGCGCACCCAGCATGGTCACGAAGCCCCCGAACACCTTCAGTGTAATGTGGCCGGCGAGCATGTTCGCGAACAACCGAACGCTATGGGAGACCGGCCGGGAAAGAAACGACAGTACTTCGATGAACGTTACCAGAGGCAGAATGTAGATCGGGATTCCACTTGGCACGAACAGCTTGAAGAAGCGCAGTCCGTTTTTCCAAAAGCCATAAACTATGACCGTGAAAAAGACGAGCAGAGCAAGGGCAACCGTAATGATGATGTGGCTGGTGACCGTGAAAGTATAGGGAATGATGCCCATCACGTTCAGCACTAGGATGAACATGAAGAGCGAAAATACCAGCGGGAAGAATTTCATGCCTTCGGTGCCGGCGGTACTTCGCAACGTGTTGGCGACGAATTCGTAGGAGATCTCCGCGACCGACTGTAGCCGTCCAGGAATCAGGGCGCGGGAGCTGGTGGCACCAAGCATCAGCAGCAAGATCAGGAGGAGCCCGATCAGCATGAACAGCGCCGAATTGGTAAAAGCGATTTCCATCCCGCCAATATGAGCGATCGGAAAAAGCTTTTTGATCTCAAACTGGTGGATCGGATCCATGACCAGCCTTCGCCGTGCGCTCAATCAGGCAAGCGCGGTTTTCTTCATCAATTCGAATTGGGCGGGTCCAACGTTTTGGTCGGAACCACCCCTGCTGCCCGCATCACGTTGAGAACACCCGCGGCGAAGCCGAGCAGCAAAAACACAATCATTCCCCACGGCGAGATCCCCAGCCAACGATCGATCAGCCATCCGACCGCCGCACCGACCAGAACCCCGGCCACGAGTTCGGTCGAGAGCCGAAAGCCGCGCGCGATCGCCGACGGATCGGCGGTCGGGCGTTGACCCACACTACTTTCGGAGGGACGGTCGGAATGGACGTGGCCGAGCCGTTCGCCGAGACGCTTCAACCTTGCGGAGAGCGCCGCCTCGTCAAGCGAGGGTTGTTCGCGATCGCCTCTTTCGCGTGCGTCGTCGGCCATGCTTTCGACACCCGCGACGGTCCAGGCAAGATCGCGATACTTCCGCCGCCCCAAGGCCGCGCGGACCATACTGACTGGGTCCATACGAGTCAAGAATCGGCATCCTTGCGGTAAGCTACTGGGAATAAATATGAAATTCCAGCTCCGCGGCGAGCCGGACAGGCTCGTTTTGATCGGTTCCGAGCGCGGCGAGGACTCGCCTTCCGACGTCCGCCGCAAACGCGTGTTGCGATTTCTTCGTCGACTGCGGTGATGGTAATCTTCCTCCGACGGACCGCTTCGGCTCGCACCGTGGCGCGTCCCTTGGCTACCGCCGCAGAACGTCCGCGGTAGCGACGCAGGAGAGAGCTCATGATCCGAATGGTTCTATTCACGGTTGCCGGGCTGGCCCTTGCAGGCTCGGCGGCTTGGGCCCAAAGCCCGCCCCCGGAGGGGGCCGACTCCCGCTATACCTTCCACCGCGTCGATGACGGATATGTGCGGCTTGACGGCCGAACGGGCCAGGTATCGATGTGTGTCCAGCGTCCGATAGGGTGGGCTTGTCAGGCCATACCGGACGAGCGCTCGGCGCTGGAGGCCGAAATCGCGCGTCTGCAGGGCGAGAGCGTCGCGCTCAAGAAAGAGCTCATCGCGCGCAATTTGCCGCTTCCCGGCGCTGTCAGGCCGGAACCGCCCGCCGCCAAGGAGGAGCCGCCGAGGCTGCAACTGCCCAATGATGCCGATCTCGACAAGGTTGTCACCTTCTTCGAAAAGATATGGCGTCGCTTCGTCGAGGTGATCGTGACGCTGCAGAAGGACCTGCAGAACAAGACCTGAGTGGCCTGCGGCGAGACAGCGGTGAGTACTCGATTGTCACCCATCGTCAGCGTTGCGCCGGAGATCATTGCGACGACGAAGCTTCTGGTTGAAACCCGTGGTGAGGGATTCACGGAGATCACGTCTGACGTAGCGCGGTTCATTGCCGATGCGAACGCGAAAGATGGCGCCCTATTCCTTTTCATGCGCCATACGTCGGCGTCCCTCGTCATCCAGGAAAATGCGGATCCCGACGTGCGCACGGATCTTGCGAGCGCACTGGATCGCCTTGCCCCTACGGATGCCGGCTGGATCCACGACGTCGAAGGGCCCGATGATATGCCGGCGCATGTCAAGACCATGATCACTGGCGTATCTTTGAATGTCCCCGTGATCGACGGCGCGCTCGCTCTCGGCACCTGGCAGGGCGTCTATGTAGCCGAGCATCGTGCTCGACCACATCGGCGTGAAATCATACTGCAGTTCATCGGTAGCAAGCGATGATCGCGGCGCCTTGTCGCGCCCGGTGCGGTGCTGTCCGGCCGCGAAATCCACCCATATAACGCTTGCGGCTGCGGACCCCCTCATCCGGCTGTTGAACCCGCAAGGCCGAAAGTGAACATGGCCGTCCGTCCGGCAGTCGAGTAAGAGCGGGCCTGCGATGTTGAAATTGTGGTATGCTGGTGAGGCATGGCCATATATGGCCCAAGAACGACTCTAAGCGGAGGTGAAGGGGGTGGGTGATTCGGCGCGTCTGGTTATTGCGGACGACCACCCGTTGTTTCGCGGGGCTTTGCGCGAGGCAGTGTCGGGCCTGTTCGAGAAGGTGGAGATTGCCGAGGCCGGGTCTTTCGACGATGTCGCGAAGCTGCTCGAGCATGGTGGGGAAGTCGATCTCATTCTGCTCGATCTGAGTATGCCGGGCGTGCGCGGCTTCTCCGGCCTAATGTATTTGCGTGCGCAGTATCCAAGCGTGCCGATCGTCGTGGTCTCCGCGAACGACGATCCCGGCGTGATCCGTCGCTGCATGGATTTCGGAGCGCTGGGTTTCATCCCCAAGACGCTCGGGATCGAAGCCATGCGCGGAGCGATCGCCCGCGTATTCGAGGGTGGCATTTGGACACCTGCCGATATCGATCTGGGGGTTGGGTCGGACGCCGAGACCGCTGAATTGATGGCACGGCTCGCGTCGTTGACGCCGCAGCAGGTACGCGTGCTGATGATGTTGTCGGAGGGCCTGCTCAACAAGCAAATTGCGTACGAACTCGGTGTCTCCGAGGCAACCGTCAAGGCGCACGTCTCGGCAATCCTGCAAAAGCTCGGGGTTGAAAGCCGCACGCAAGCAGTGATCGCCGCCTCGAAAATCGAACTCGGGCAATGGCCGCAGACCGCAAGCGCTGGCCATTGATTTATAGCTTGCGACTGTGGGTATCTTGGCGATCGTCTCCTGTCCCGGACGAGGGGAACCGGAAGAACTACTCGGCCGCCACAACCCGTTGCATGCGCCATTGCGTCAGGAGCGCGCGCAAGGCGGCCGGTTTGACCGGTTTGTTAAGCACCTGAACGCCGTTCACCCGGGCTTCTTCACGCACCTGCGGGCTCCGGTCTGCCGTAATCAGGATGGCTGTGAGGCCGGCACCGAAGCGTCGACGCAGCTCTTTGATGGCTGTGACCCCACTGCCGTCGTCGAGGTGGTAATCCACCAGAAGACCGTCAGGCGATATTTTGGCTTCTCCGGTGACTGCTATTGCGGTCGCGAGATCCGGCGCCTTCAAGACCCGACAACCCCAACCCCCGAGCAACGTTTCCATGCCGTCGAGAATCGTCAGATCATTGTCGATGCACAGAACGGTGATGCCCGAGAGCTGTATGCGATCGACCTCACGGGCCATGCGCTGGTGCTGCTTCACGGGAACCGCCGCGGAGAGCGGTGCCTCGACCGAGAAATGCGATCCGCGGCCGACCGTCGAAACGACGCCGATCTTGCAGTCCAGGACGCGCGCGATGCGCTCTACGATAGAAAGACCGAGCCCCAAGCCTCGGGCCACCTTGGCACCCTGATCGAGGCGGTGAAATTCTTGGAAAATGGCGCGTTTCTTCGATGAAGGAATGCCGAGGCCCGTGTCGTAGACGTCGATACGCAGCCGGCGCCGGCGGCGCCGACAACCAACGAGCACGCGTCCCCGGGGCGTGTATTTGATCGCGTTGGAGATGAGATTCTGAAGCAATCGGCGCAACAGGCGCCGATCGGATTCCACGGCGAGCGAGCAGGGCATGAATTGGAGTCTCAATCCCCGCTCTTGCGCGAGCGGGGTGAACTCGACTTCCAGCTGACGCAAAAGCTCATCCATGCGAAAGCTCGTGATTTCCGGTTTCATCGCTCCGGTATCGAGTCGCGATATGTCGAGCAGTGCTCCGAATATTTCTTCGACCGCATCAAGCGAAGCGTCGATATTGCCGACCAATTGGGCGTCATTGCCGCCACCCTGCCGTTCGATCAGGCTGGTGACGTAAAGGCGCGCGGCGTTGAGCGGTTGCAGGATGTCATGACTGGCGGCGGCGAGAAAACGTGTCTTGGAGACGTTCGCTTGTTCGGCCTCGCCTTTGGCGCGGCCGAGTTCGGTGTTGAGGCGCGTCAGCTCCTCCGTCCGCTCCTGCACGCGCCGCTCCAGCGACTCGTTAGCGCGTTCAAGTTCCTCCGCTGCTTTGACGCTTGGCGTGATGTCCGTGAAAGTCGTGACGATGCCGCCATCCGGCATCGGATTCGCGCGCACCTCCATCACCAGGTCGCGTTCGGCGAAACGCTCCAAAAACGGCTCGCTGCTGGCGACGTAGCGCGCGAGCCGCTCGCGCACGAACACGTCGGCGACGTCTCTGTCGGCTGCGCCATGCTCAGCATGGAAGCGTAGGAGGTGATCCAACGGGGTGCCAACGCGAGTAAGCTGCGGTGGCAACGCGAGGATTTCGCCGAACTGACGATTCCAGCACACGAGGTGCAGATTCTTGTCGAATACTGCAATGCCCTGCCGCACATGATCGAGTGCGGTCTGCAAGATCTCGCGATTGTAATGGATCGCCGCATTGGCATCGTCGAGAAGCTTTAGGGCCGCCTTGGTCGAGACCGTGCGCTTGCGCAGCAGCAGCGAGAGCACGAGACGCGATGAGGCTGCCCCAATCGCCGAAGCAAGAAGATGTTCGGCGTAGCGCAGGAGTTCGAAGTCGGCCTCGGCCTTCGAATCAATGCTGATGCCACGCGTCAAGGCGTAGCTGCCGAAAGAGGTGCGCGTTCGCTCCTCGCCGAGATAGCGCGCGACGGTCGTGACCAATTCTTCGATCGTCACAGAGGAGCGCCACAGCCGGAAACTCGGCGGGATCGGAGTCAGCTGGGAGGGAACGAACAGGTCGGCTTGCACCCGCTCGATTGAGGCCGGCACCCGTCCGAGCGAGAACACCACATACGCGGCCACATTGAGCAAGAGGCTCCAGATCACGCCGTGTGCGAGCGGTGGGAGATCGAGACCGATCAGCGCCTCCGGCCGCAGCAGAGTCAGGCCCCATGGCCCCTGCGCGAGCAGGCTTCGACCGACGATGCCGGCGTCCGCAAGACTGGGTAACAGCAGCGTATAGGCCCAAGTCAGAATACCGACTGTCATCCCCGCCAGTGCACCGCGCGCTGTTCCCCGGCGCCAGATCAGGCCGCCGAAGAAAGCGGGCGCGAGCTGCGCAATGGCCGCGAATGACAGAAGACCAATCGAGGCGAGCTGCGCATCGCCCGCCAGGCGGTAGTACACGTAAGCAAGAAAAAGGATGACGAAGATCGCCATTCGCCGAACGATAAGCAGGAGGCCACCGACATCGTCGCGCCCAGTGATCAGGGCTTCGCGCCGCTGGAGCACGAGCGGCATGACAATGTCATTCGACACCATAATGGCGAGCGCCACCGATTCGACGATCACCATGGCGGTCGCCGCCGAAAGCCCGCCCACAAAAGCGGCGATCGTGAACAGGTCGGAATGGGCGGCAAGCGGCAGGGCCAGAACGAACATGTCGCTGTCGACCTGCCCGGGCGCGAATGTCAGCAGGCCAGCCAATGCGATCGGTATGACGAACAGGTTGATCAGCACGAGATAGAGCGGGAACAGCCAGGACGCCCGCCTGATCTCGGCCTCGCTGTTGTTCTCGACGACGGTGACGTGGAACTGGCGCGGCAGCAGGACGATGGCGAACAGCGACAGCAGGGTCATCGCGACGATGGTGCCGAGCACGGGCTCGCGTGTGAGCACCGCAGCGGTGTCGGGCCGCTCGAGCGCTTGGGCAAAAAGTGCAAGCGGCCCATTGAACATCCAGAACGTGACAAATACGCCGACCCCGACGAAGGCGACGAGCTTGACGATGGACTCGGTCGCGATCGCCAGCATCAATCCGTCCTGGTGCTCGGTCGCATCGATATGGCGCGTTCCGAACAACACGGCGAAAATCGCCATTGCTACGGCAACGTACAGCGCGATGTCTCCCAATATCGGCTGCATCGCACCGCTCGCGGGGCCGAGGATCGTGGTAAGGGAGGACGAGACTGCTTTGAGCTGAAGCGCGATGTACGGGATGGTCCCGATGATCGCGATCAGAGCGACGGCGGCGGCGACGGTCTGAGCCTTGCCGTAGCGTGCGGCAATGAAGTCAGCGATCGATGTGATGTTCTGGGTTTTCGCGAGCCGCACGATGCGCATGATGACGGGTGAGCAGAAACCGATCATGAGGACCGGGCCCACATAAATCGTCAAAAAGTCGTATCCGGTCCGTGAGGCGAGGCCGACAGAACCGAAGAACGTCCAGGAGGTGCAGTAGATTGCGAGCGAGAGTGGATAGATGAAGAGCCGTGATCGGCCAATGCGACCGAACCGCCGCGTCCGGTCCCCATAGCTCGCGACCACGAACAAGAGTCCGATATAGCCGAGCGCACAGGCGATAACGATCCAGCCTTGCAGCATGACGAGTCCGTGGACCTCCGGGCGCGACCTCTGACGGTTTCATTGTATCGCAGGAAGGAGCGGGGGAGAACATCGGTGCCTGGCCGCTGGCATTTCCATCGCATGCCTGGAAACGGCTCGTCGAATCCGGGGGCGCGGCGGCATTCCATAGCTACGGCGGCGTGCACCACGGAGCCGCGTGCACCATGAAGAGGGGGCGGCCGAAAGTGACCCGGGTGCCCGTCTCCAGCCCCGTCATTTGACGCGGTACAGCGCGCGCGGCATTGATCACGGTTGAGAGCGGACAGCAGGACGCGCTTGCTCATGCGATCCAAACGTCCGGGACCGAGCAATGCCGCCTTCCTTTCCCTCACAACGCGAACTTTTGCAGATTGCGGAGACCGCGCTCATTGCGACCGTGGGCGGCGTCGGCTTCTATCTGATCGGCTTTCCCGGCGGCCTGGTTTCGGGCTCGATGCTGGCGGTCGCGGTCGCCGCACTGGGGGGGCGGCCCATGAAGATACCGGCGCCGCTGGCGCGCCTGTGCTTCGTACTGGTCGGTATTCTGCTTGGTGCGGTGGTGACTCCGGACACGCTCAGGGGAATTGCGGCGTGGCCGCTGAGTGTCGCGCTTCTGGTCATCGCGGCTGTCTGCATGATGACAGCCACCGCGTTCTATCTGCGCGTGGTGCACGGCTGGGATCCATTGTCGGCATTGCTCGGCGCCAGTCCGGGTTCGATGGCGCAGGTGATGGCGCTGTCGGCGGAGTTCAAGGCCGATGTGCGCGGAATCGCCATAGTGCACGTGATGCGCGTACTCTTGATCGTGCTTGGTTTGCCCGCGGGGCTGGCGGTGTTCGGCTCAACGGTGGAACCTGTGGTGTCGACGCGCGGCGTTTCGGACTCCTCGTTGCTCGAGCTTGTGATCCTGGTGACGGTGTCGACCGTTGTCGCGCTCGCCATGTTGCGGGTCCGTTTTCCCGGAGGCCTGCTGTTCGGTGCCATGGCCGGTTCGGGATTTCTTCACGGACTGGATTTGGTCCGTGTTTCGCTGCCGTGGTGGGCGGGCGGGGCCGCCGTGCTCACGCTCGGAGCGGTCGCGGGGGCACGATTCGCGAATACCAGTCCCCGGATGCTGCTGAGCTACCTCGGGGCGGCCTTCGGCTCGTTCGCAGTGGCGGTGGCCGTGGCGGCGGCGTTCGCGCTGATCGTGGTCGCCTTCCTACCGTTTCGGATCGCCGACGTGATCGTTGCTTTTGCACCCGGCGCGCAAGACACGATGATGGTGCTTGCCCTCGCTCTGCACCTCGACCCCGTCTATGTCGGGGCGCACCATCTAGCCCGATTCCTGGCCGTCAGCTTTTCAGTTGCTATCGTGGCCCGACGCGTCGTGCGCAGGCTGCCCGCACAGCCGCGCCAGAACTGGAAGCGGCCGGGACAGGGGACATTTGATGATTGACGGTTAGCGCGATACCTTGAACCAATAGTCCGGCCGGACTGCGTTCAACGGCCTCGGGAGCCGATTGCTTGGGGCAAGCGACGTCACTCCGCGGCGAGCGCGCGGTCCTTGAGCGGCAATTCGAGCCGTTCCCAGACGTCAACTAAGGCCTCGGCAAGCGCATCGATCACTGCATCCGCGTGGTAGGGCGTGGGCGTGATGCGCAGCCGCTCGGACCCCTTCGGAACAGTCGGGTAGTTGATCGGCTGAATGTAGATCCCGTGCTCGGCGAGCAGGAGGTCGGTCGCTTCCTTGCACTTCTCGGGTTCGCCCACGAACACGGGCACGATATGGGTATCGTTCGGCATCACCGGCAGCCCAGCCGCATTGAGCACAGCCTTGACGCGCGCCGCGCGCTCCTGGTGGCGTTCGCGCTCGAAGCTCGAAGCCTTCAGGTGCCGGATCGCGGCCGTTGCAGCGGCGCAGATCGGGGGCGGGAGGGCGGTGGTAAAGATGAAGCCGGGGGCGTAACTGCGCACCGCATCGCAGAGCGCTAAACTCGCCGTGATATAGCCTCCGAGGCAACCGAAGGCCTTGGCAAGTGTGCCTTCGATCACGTCGATGCGCGCCATCGTGCCTTGCTGTTCTGCCTGGCCGCCGCCGCGCGGCCCGTACATGCCGACTGCGTGGACCTCGTCGGCATAGGTCATGGCGCGATAGCGCTCGGCGAGATCGCAGATGCGATCGGTCGGGGCTATGTCGCCGTCCATGGAGTAGAGCGTCTCGAACACGATGAGCTTCGGCCGGCTCGGATCAGCTGCCCGCAGCAGATCCTCGAGATGCGCCATGTCGTTGTGACGGAAAATCTGCTTCTCGCATTTCGATTGGCGCACGCCCTCGATCATCGAATTGTGATTTAGCTCATCCGACAGGATGAGGCAGTTCGGCAGCAGCTTGGCGATCGTCGAAATACCGGTCTCGTTGGACACATAGCCGGAGGTGAAGACGAGGGCGGCTTCCTTGCGGTGGAGGTCGGCAAGCTCGCGCTCCAGGTCGACCAGCGGGTGATTGGTGCCGGCGATATTGCGGGTGCCGCCGGCGCCCGTGCCCATACGCGTTGCGGTTTCGACCATCGCCCCGATCACCTTCGGGTGCTGACCCATTCCGAGGTAATCATTGGAGCACCACACGATGACGTCCCGCGGCCCTTGCGGAGAATGCCAGATCGCATGCGGGAAGCGCCCGGCCAGCCGTTCGAGATCGGCGAAGACCCGGTAGCGGCGCTCATCCCTGAGCCGGGCAAGGGCACCTGCAAAATACGCGTCGTAATTCATGATTTTCTCCCCCGGCGAAGAGGGGCCTTTTTTGGAACGCTCCCAAGGTCTTTTTTAGAGGGGTTCCAGTGCCTTTGTCGAGGCGATAATGGACGCGTTGCAGAGCCGGGGTATGCGGGAGATGGTAAATGCACCTTACGCGCGCTTTCCCGCCCGCCGGCTCCCCGCGACGTTTTGCTCCGGGAGCGCCCGGGGGTCTGGCCATCCATGAGGCCACCGGATTCACGTTGCGAGGACATTAGAAGCAGGGGGGACACGGGCAAAGCGGCCCAAGAGGACGCGAGCCCGCCGAGCACCGCCAAAGTAGCGCCGGGCTGGTGACTAAACTAACATTCCAGACGCCTCACCGGCGATCCCGCCGGGCGATAGGAGGGCTGTCAGTTGGCGGGGACACGAGAGCCATGAGTGAACGCATGCACGGCCTCGAGCATGGCCTCACCAGCTACGGCGACCGTGACTTTTCGCTCTATCTGCGCCGATCCTTTGCTCAATCCATGGGCTATTCGCGGGCAATGCTGACCAAGCCCGTGGTCGGCATCGCCTATACGCCGTCGGGGTTCAACAACTGTCACCGCCATTTCCCCGAACTGCTGGACGCAGTCAAACGCGGGGTGCTCGCGGCTGGCGCGCTGCCGATCGAGTTTCCGACGATTTCTCTCGGCGAGGTCTTTCTCAGTCCCACCAGCCTCAAGTACCGCAATCTGATGTCGATCGATACTGAGGAAATGGTTCGCGCTCAGCCGATGGACGCGGTGGTCCTGATGGGCGGCTGTGACAAGACCGTGCCGGCGCAGCTCATGGGCGCGGTCTCCGCCGGGCGTCCGGCGGTGATGCTGGTGGCCGGCCCGATGATGACCGGACGGTACCGCGGAGAGCGGCTGGGGGCCTGCACCGATTGCCGGCGCTTTTGGGCGCGCTATCGCGCCGGGGAAGTGAGCAAAGAGGAAATCTCGGAGGTTGAAGGCCAGCTCGCGGTGACCGCGGGCACCTGTGCGGTGATGGGGACGGCCTCCACCATGGCCTGCATCGCCGAGGCGCTTGGTCTCATTCTGCCGGGCACGGCGGCGATCCCGGCAGTTCACGCCGACCGGCTACGCGCGGCGGAGGCCACCGGCGCCGAGGCCGTGAAACTGATCGGATCGGACCGCACCCCCGACCGCATCGTCAATGCAAAGTCGGTGGACAACGCCTTGCGTGTTCTCCTCGCGCTCGGCGGCTCGACCAATGCCGTGATCCACCTCACCGCGATCGCCGGTCGTGCCGGGGTGAAAGTGGGCCTCGAGCAGCTGAACAAGCTTTCGGACTCGACGCCGGTGCTGGTCAACCTTAAGCCGGTCGGCAACGGCTACATGGAGGATTTTTTTGCGAGCGGCGGAATGGGCGCGCTGTTGCGCGAGCTCAAGCCGCTGCTCCATCTTGATTGCATGACGGTAACCGGCGAGACGCTGGGCGAGCGGCTTGCGCACGATGCTCCTCCCTGGATCGATCGCGCCATCATCGCTGCGAGCGAAGAGCCGTTCGAACCGCAGGGTGGTCTGGTTGCGCTCTTTGGCAATCTCGCCCCGAAAGGCGCCATCCTCAAACGCTCGGCGGCCGACGCAAGACTGTTCGAGCACGAGGGTAGGGCGGTGGTCTTCGCATCGCTGGCCGATCTTGCGGCGCGCATCGACGACCCGGATCTCGACGTGGAGCCGCAAGATGTGCTCGTCTTGCAAAACGCCGGCCCGCACGCGCCCGAATGCATGCCCGAGGCTGGCTATCTCCCGATTCCAAAGAAGCTCGCTCAACGCGGTGTGAAAGACATGGTTCGAGTCTCCGATGCGCGCATGAGCGGCACGGCGTTCGGTACGATCGTGCTGCATGTGACCCCGGATTCAGCGTCCGGTGGCCGGCTCGGCTTGGTTCGCAATGGCGATCGCATCTGTCTCTCGGTGAAAGAGCGGCGCATCGACCTTCTGGTAGATGATGCCGAACTAAAAAAGCGCGCGGCCGCCGCGAAGTCGATACCGTCGAAGCCCGAACGAGGTTACGCCAAGCTGTATGCGCAGGAAATTCTGGGCGCGGACGACGGCTGCGACTTTGCGTTCTTGCGCCCGGCCGCAACCGCGGAGTGACGGAGCGGGCCGCCTGCGGCCGGGCGACCGTGGCTCGAACGGCAATCCCATATGTACCGCTCGATCGGCGGCACATGGCAACGCCTCTATACCAGCGCCATCCCATCGCGTAAGTAGCGCGTGAGGGCCGATTGCACACGTTCTGCTCGCTCATTCGAATTAGTGCAGGTCACAGGGGAGAAAACCGATGGCCGTCGAGAGCATCTTCTATTCGGTGTCCAGCATCAGCTGCCGCGGCGCGCTGATCTGGGAGGAAGGCGTCAAGGCGTCGCGCCCGCTGTTGCTTATGGCGCCCAACTGGCGGGGTGTCATCAAGCCGGCCATCGAAGCCGGTCAGATGCTCGCGGCCGAGGGTTACGTCGTCTTCGTCGCCGACATGTTCGGCGAAGGCAACGGGCCGGTCGGGACGGAAAACCCCATGGAGTTTCTGCGGCCATTCATGTCGGACGTCCCAGGCATGCGCCGGCGCATCGCGGCGGCGCTCGACACATTGACGCGGGAGGCCGATCGGCGTGCCATCGGTGACATCACCCGGCGTGCTGCCATGGGATTCTGCTTCGGCGGTCTCAATGTCCTGGATCTCGCGCGCACCGGCGCAGACGTTCAGGCGGTCGTATCCATGCACGGGACCCTGACGACGCCGCAGCCCGCCAACAAGGGTGACATCAAAGCCGCCGTTCTCGCGGTGCATGGCGCCGCCGATCCGATCGCCCCGAAGGCCGAGCGGGACGCCTTCGAGGCGGAAATGACTTCGGCCGGCGCACGCTGGGCGTTGCTCACGTTCGGCGATGTGGTCCATGCCTTTACCGATCCGCAAGCCAACCATCCGGGCGTGGGGATGTACAACGAGCCCGCCACCCGGCATGGCTACGCGCTCGCGCATGCCTACATCGCCGATGCTTTCGCCGGGAAGCTGTGAGGTTGCCCCGGGCGTACCCCGCACGATAATCTGCGCGGATGACGAATGGAGGCCGTGATGCATACGCTGTCTATCCCGCAATCGGTCGTCGATCGTGTCGTCGCACGGCGCGGACGGGAGCATGTTTATGACGCGCTCGATCCGGCCAAGACCGCGTTGGTGGTCGTCGACATGCAGAACGCCTTCATGCTGCCGGGGGTCGCGCACGCGCTTTGCCCGATGGCCGAAAAGATCGTGCCCAACATCAATCGGCTGGCCCAGGCGGTGCGCCAGACCGGCGGCACCGTCATCTGGATCAAGACCACGTTCAAAGCTGACGCGCTGAAGAATTGGTCGACCTATTTCGAAATGGTGAAGCCGGAACAGGGTGCCAGGCGCGTCGCCGCACTCACTGCCGACAGCAAGGGACATGAACTGTGGCCCGCGCTCGACGTGCGTCCGGACGATCTGATCGTCGAAAAGAATCGCTTCAGCGCCTTTATCCAGGGTTCGTCCAACCTTGCCGAAGTCCTGCGCGAGCATGGCCTCGATACCGTGCTTGTCACCGGTACGGTCACCAACGTGTGCTGCGAGTCGACGGCGCGCGACGCCATGATGCTCAATTTCAAGACCATCATGGTCACCGACGGCAACGCGGCCTTGACCGACCAGGACCACAACGCTTCGCTTTGCGCGTTCTACCTCACGTTCGGGGATATCATGTCGACCGATTTGCTCGTGACGTGCCTCGAGCGCAATTCGCGTCGCGATTTGGCGGCGGCGGAGTAGGGCGCGCCCTGGGGCATCTCAGTGGCCGATATGACCATGGAGGCACGACAGGTCGGAACCGGCGCGCCTGAGCCGGGCGAGATCATAGCGCGCGCCCGCGCTCTGCTCCCGACGCTTGCCAAGCGCTCGCTCCAGGGCCGGCGCCTGCGCCGCGTTGCGGACGAGACCATCGCGGACATGCAGGCTGCCGGTTTTTTCCGCGTGCTGCAGCCCAGGCGATGGGGCGGCTATGAGATGGATCTTCACACCTTTTACGAGGTTCAACTTGCGCTTGCCGAAGGCGACATGTCGACCGCGTGGATCTATGGCGTTTCGGGCGTGCATCCGTGGTTCATGGCGCTGCTCGACGATCGCGCCGCGCACGAGGTTTGGGGCAACGACTCCTCCACGCTGATCTGTTCGTCCCTTATGCCCGCCGGCAAGGCCACAAGCACCGAGGGAGGCTTTCGTCTCAACGGACGCTGGCGATATGCGAGTTGCTGCGACCATTGCGACTGGGCATTGCTCGGCGCCCTGGTCGACGCAGGCGACGGCGGCCCACCGCAAGGACGCGTCTTTCTCGTACCGCGGAGGGACTACCAGAGCGTCGACACCTGGCAGGTTTCCGGCCTGCAAGCCACTGGAAGCTGGGACGTGATCGTTGACGACGTGTTGGTGCCGGCCCATCGCACCCAGAGCATGCTCGATAATTTCCTGCTCAGGGGGCCTGGCCAGACGCTCAATACGTCGAGCCTCTACCGGTTGCCATTCGGCCAGATTTTCGTCCGCGGCATCTCGACCGCGGCGCTCGGGGCGTTGCAGGGCATGCTCAACGCACTGGTGGACTACAGCAAGAGTCGCGTGACGCGGGCCGGCGGGCGATCGGCGGAAAATCCCTTCGTCCAGTTGCTTTGCGCCGAAACGGCGGCGGCGATCGATGAGATGAAGAGCACCTTGCATCGCAATTTCGGCAACCTGCACGCCTATGCCCGGCGTGGCGAGACCCCGCCGCTCGAGGAGCGCCTGCGATACAAGTTTCAATCGACCGCGGTCACTGAGCGGTGCACGTTGCTCGCCGCGCGCATCTTCAAGGCGACGGGTGCGGCCGGCCTTTCCGAAGACTTGCCATTTGGCGGAATTTTTGCGGATTTGATGGCGGGGCGGCAGCATATTTCAAATCAATACGAATATGTCGGCAGCAGCTGGGGCGGCGTCATGTTCGGCCTCGAGAACAAGGACCTGATGATTTAGCAAGGGCGCAAACGTAGCCGGTCGTGCCCGGTCACCCTTTCTGCTCGGTCGCGTTCCGCAGCGCCACGTTGAATCGTCTCAGTTTGGTTCAAGGCGGCTTCAACATCGGCGATGGCTTTGAACAAATCGTCGGCATCCTTCTTCAGCTGTGTGAATGTCCTGACCGCCTGTTCCGGATTGATGCCCAGTCCTGCATGATAGAGAAGATGGGCTTGCCCGATGATTGCTGGGCAGCATTGGTCGGCTGCGACCAGGAGCGAGAGGATCGAGGCAGGCAGGGGCCTGCGTGTGTTTTGCTTAGGCATGGACCCTCGTCTGCTCTTCCAGCGCGCATCGGCGCGCCATCAGTCCGACAATTGTGAGAAGGAAATCGGCCGCCTGTGGCGGGTCGGCCGGAATGATGATGGGCTCGGAGTCGCCCTCGGTGGCGATGAAGCGGGCGTAACGCCGCTGCCATCCTTCAAGCTGGCGGTCGAGAAAGTCCCGCCGCGCCGCTTGGTCTGCGAGCGTGAGCAGATGGCGATCCAGCCGGGCGAGAAAGCGCAGAGCGCGCTCCGGCTGGTCTGAGGAACTGCCGGCTGCCGTGCAGGCGGCGGTGTGGCCGATGACGTCGTGGCGGAAAGCCGGGGCCTTCTGCTTGAACCGTCCTCGCTGTTCCGATGGCATTCGTCTGCTTTCGGCTCTCTCCATGGCCGAAAGACCAGCTACACTAAGTAGTCGGATTTGTCAACTACAAAATGTAGTAATAGAAATCGGGGCGAATCAGGCGCGGCCCCGCCGGGCGATGCTGTTGACCTTCGCGGCCCATTCGACTGCGACGTCGAGAATGGGCTTCTCGATCGACGAGATGAGGTTGAACAGTCCCTCGGTGCGGCTGCGCTGTACCTGTTTGATCAGGACCCGGCCATCCTCGAGGCCCACCACGCAGAGTTCGCCGATCAGGTCGGGCGTCACCGGCCGCCGGACATCGTCATAGAAGACAAGCCAGCGGTTGAAAAACGCACCCAAGCTTTCGCCGCGAATTTCGACCGCGACGGTATCCTCGGTCGAGCCCCGCGGCGGATCTACTTCGTCGAGATCGCCCTGCGCCACCGCATAAATATGCGCCTCGGAGCCCGCGCCGACATAGCCGACCACCCGCACCTTGGGCCCCGGCGGCGGTTCCTCGGGGTCGTCGGATGGAAACGGTTTTCGGCCCGTCAACAGCCACTCGGGGGTGACTCCGAAGAACCGTCCGTAGCGTTGGGCCTCGTTCGGGCCGTAGTCGCGGCCGCCAGGCGCTTCCGCGCGCTCATGGGCGCCGTAAGTCGAAATCGCAATCCCCAAGGCTTTTGCCGCGGAACGCGCCGATTTGAAGCGCTTCTCGCGCGCGGTCCGTAACCGCTCTCCGCGTGTCGTCGTCATGTGGACACATTAGCGAGCAGTCGACTACATTTGGTAGTTGACAAATACCTACAAATCGTGGTTAGTGGCGTTCGAATTTCCAGAAGATAGGTTGGGGAAGGCGGTGATGAATCGATTGGTCGAACTCCGGCGAGACCGGAGCAGGCGTGCCGCATTGCCCTGGACGGATGCGCGCATCGCGTATCTGAAGGCGCGATGGTCGCAGGGCGTGACCGCCCAGGGAATTGCCCGCGAGCTGGGGGCGGCATCAGTCGCAGTGCCGTGCTCGGGAAGATTCATCGGCTCGGGTTCGCTGAACTCTCTCCCCGAGCGTGGGTGCATCGCTCGCATCTCAAAAGAGCACGTGACCGCCGCATCTCCCCCCAGCTATGGGCCGCGCTCGGCCGGACCTTTGCGGGGCAACAATGGCCGCCCCCGGCCTGGGTGATCGAGGCCAAGCCTTACGTCGACGATCCCCGCATCGATGCGGATATTCCATTGGCGCAACGCAGGTCGCTCCTCGAATTGACCCGCGGTGCCTGCCGTTGGCCGGTCGGCGATCCCAGCCACCCTGATTTCTTCTTCTGCGGCGCGGAGGCGCTGCGCGGCGAGCTTTACTGCGCGGCGCATCGCGCCCGCGCACATCGACCGGCGGCCGAAACAATACCAGGTGCCGCGAGCCCACGCCGGCGTCGGACCGTGCGCAGGGATCACGGCCTCGATACGGGCACCACAGCCCGCCGAACTCGATACGGGCACCACAGCCCGCCGAAAGAGAGCCGATGACGGTCAACGGAGCGGAGAGGGGAGATGATCGAGCAAGTGAAGCAATCCGATCCCGGCGTCATGAAAGCGAGACGGGAGAAAGACGAGCCGCCGGCGGTCGAGCGGCGTGCGCTGCCCACACCGGAACGTATCCGCCGGGCCGGCGCGGACTTCGACCTCGGGGACACGGGCCAGATCACCATGCGGGACAGCCCACTGGAACGCGCTCGTGCGCGCAAGCTCATTACCCACCAGCAGTATTCCGTCGGACAGAAGTATCGCCATCATTGGTATCACGCCGGCCTCGCGGACCAGCTACAGTCGATCGACGTCGAGCGGATCTTTGCGGCCGATCGCACCAATTTTTCCGGGATGGCGAGGACAGAAGCCCAGGTCTTTCATCGGCAACGATATCGCGAGGCGACGCAGGCCGTAGGCAAGATCGGGTCGCATGTGCTCGACTGGGTGGTGTGCCGGGAAACTCCGCTCGATCAGGTCGGCTATACGCTGGGCTGGAGCAGCCGTCCGCAGGCCTATGCCGCGGCAGTCGAGCGGATGAAAACCGCCTTGGATGAGCTCAGCAAGCTGTGGGGGCTCGTCCGCTGAGCGCAACCTCGCGATGTCCTCGTGAGTTCGCGCGCCGCCTTTGGCGGCCGGACCACAAGGACCGGGCGCGGAGCAAGCGAAATTCGATGGGACGTCAGGAACCGCGGCGCTTGTCAGCGGCCTGACGGCTCGACGCCATCTTTTCGGCGAGGATGGATTTGAACTCCTCCTCCAACGCCGCCAGCGTTTGCAGCCAAGCAGCGGCATTGAGCAGACGAGGGGCCCGATTGGGCGTCTGGGGCTGCGGATCCTTCAGAAGCGCCGAGTTCTTTCCGTCCATGGCACTACTCCACTTTGGGCGTGCCTCCGAAAACCAGGTCCCTCGAAGGCCTCTTTGGCCCCTTCTTCATGCCCCGGTAGGGTTAAAGTGCGGTTAATGCTCCAGGTGGCCCAGCAGCGAAATCCTTGCGCGGCTCTTTCGTGCGGCGGACACGCTTCGGTGCAGTGCCATCCGGGATCGCATTCCGCAGACATCTGATCCTGCCGCAAGACAACGCGTTCCTTTCGGGGCCCAGGCCAATCTTCGGCAAGAGCGTCCGACGACACTGGCATTGCCCCACGCGAACGGCGTGTGCGGATGGCGCGTGGATGCGTCAGGATGGTGATCGGCGTTGAAAGTCGACGGCGGGCCGACACATGCGGCGGTGCATGGCGGCCGCCTAGGAGCGGGGCCTAACGATCTTTCGCCGTTATCTCCCTGTACAAACCGCGGCGGACGGGCTTGCGGCCGGCGGCATGCACGCCAGCCGGGTATGCCGCGGACGTGTATTTGGTACCACGGCACGCTTGGTTTGCCGGCCGCAAGCCCACCTTGCCACATCAGCCCCGCGTGGTCTTTGCAATTGAAATCCGGAAAGCGCGGCGACGTTTGCGGCGCCGACCGTCGTCTGGAGGGTTGAGGGCTTATCGCTCCGGCAGCGCCTCGGCCGCCTCCAGGCCGCTCATGATCATTCCGGCTGGGCGAGGCGGCGCGGCGTCAGCGGCCAGCGACTCTGCGATCTGATAGTTGTTGGCCACGCGCAGCCATGAATCCCGTAGCCGGTTGAAGAACGTTCGCCTCTCTTCGTCCTGCGCCGCCTGCGCCTGGTCGGCGCACATCGCGGCCCGGCTGAATGCCTCTTCCGCTTTGGACATGGCAGCACCCCTGCACCGTCGCTTCCAGCACATACAAATACCGCCAGTGGAATTGGTTCCACCGAGGTCAGGCGAAGTTAGCGCCGGTTGATGTCGCTCGATGACCCCCGCCCCCCGGAAGGCATCTGAGAAAAATCCGCTTGGTCGCTCTCGAACTCATCGGCTTTGTCTTGAAACTCAGCGGCCAGGTTACGCAGTCGCCGTGCGACACCGAGGTCGATGGTCGCGCGCGCGAGGCCGAGCAGGACTTCAGCCTGCCGCCGGAAATACGTTGCTCGTTCCATTCGAATCTCTCCCCGGGCGTGGGGGCCTTCCTGCTCAAGAGCGAGTAACGGCGCACCTGCGGCTTCATTCCAGCCGCTGCTGACCGCCGATTGCGGAGCGCCGGTCGCGCCTGCCGCAGCGAGACGGTCGCACACCGGGCGGCGCTTCGCTGTGAGGCACATCACACCCTTGGATCGTGACACCCCTTGGATCGTGGGCGGCGCCGGCGATGAACCATTTCGCGCCCGGAACAAGTTGCAGCGTTTCCCGTTGGGATGGGAGAGGCAACAGAGGAACGAACATGAGAACCATCGTATTGGCGGTGGCGGCGTCGGCTGCAGTGCTGATGTCCGCGCCCTTGCTGGCGGGGACCGCGAGCGCAGCTTCCATCCAACTGGCTCAGGTTGACGTTGACGTGCGCGTCGGTCCGCCGGCCGTACGCATCGAGGAAGAGCGCCGGCCGGGCGTCGTGATCGAGGAGCGTCGCCGCGTTGCTCCCGGTGTCGTGATCGAGGGAACGGACGGGCGCCGGCGTGATTGCGTCACGCGCTCCGAGAGCGAAACCCGCAACGGTGTGACGGTCACTGAGCGGGAACGGGACTGCCGCTAGAGTTTTTTGCCCGCGTGACGCGTAACCAGGCTGAGAGAATGGCCCCCGCGGGGGCCATTCTCATGTGGCCCCGCGAGGCGACATCGTTGCCGCTCGCGCCTCGCCGCGGGTTTGGCATTGTCTTCATTCCGGGAGACGATCTTGCGCCGGCGCTTCGGTCGACCGATCCGAGGCCCATCACTCGGCGGGCGGCGCCACCGGCTGGTCGCGGAATCCCGCCCGGTCGAGCGCGCGCCGGACGCTGCCTGACGCCTTGGCATCCTCGAGAAACGCCCTGACATAGGCCAGCACGCCCGCCCGGCCTTTCGCGACGGCGATGGCGATGCCGGTCTGCTGGAAGCCGCCGTCGACGATGCGGGAGCCCGGCAGTTGCGCCACAAACGGGGGAAGCGAATCGCGTGACAGTGCGAAAGCATCGGCCGCGCCCGTCCGAAGCAACTCGACGGCCGCTTCCACCGAAGTTGCCGCCGTGATCGTGGTATTTTTCAAGCTCCGGCCGGCGGCACGGATCGTGGTGGTGTTGGCGATGCCGACGACCCGGACATTGGGACGATCGACCTCGGCGAGGGTTGTGATCCCGGAAGCCCCGGTGACCATATAGGTGCTTTCGATCAGACAATAGTTCGGGCCGAAGGCGACGCGCATCTTGCGCTCGTCGTCGACCGGCATGAAGTCGACGTCGACCGCGCCGGATTCCACGGCGTCGGTCACCAGGCCCGAATTGGGCGCGACCATGAAATCCGCGGCGACGCCAAGCTGCCGGGCGAGCTCGTCGGCGAGATCGACGGTGACGCCGCGCGGCCGGCCATCCGCATCCCTGACCGCGAAGAAAACCGACAACGCCGGCGCGTAAACGATGCCGGCCCGAAGCTTGCCGGTGGGAGTGAGCTCTTTCATTGCCACAGTCTCGCCGTTGGCCCTGTTGGGAAGGCTTGCGCAGGCGAGGAGCGCCGCGGCAAGCATCATTGCGCGCGATTTGAAGGGCTTCACGGGAGGCTCCCTCCGCTGCCTCGGCACGCATCCGAATGTTTGACCGGCTTTGTCCTCAGGCAGCCGTTCATGAGAGTGCGTCGCCGGCGGCAGCGCTGCAAGAGGTCGCGTTGCTGGCGCGGCCGGCGCGGGCCGATCATCCCCGACAACTGTTACACGAATCCTTTGTAGCATCCGCGTCATCCGGGAATGCGCCGTGACCGCTGCTTCCGGCCGCCTCCCTCGACGCGCCGCCGTGCCGGGGCCTCCACCCGCGGCGGCTCTGCCCGGGGGCCCGTTGCCCAACCACGGGACAGCGGCGCGGACTCGCGTTTTTGTTGGGGATTAGCCGCTATGGAATTGCGCGCCTGCCGCAAACGTGATTCGGTCAGGACGTTGAGTCGCAGGAGATGCGATGGCCTAAGCGAGCCGCGTCAAACGGATACGACCTTGGCAGAGATGCGCCGTTTGGGATCGTGAGACTGCCAGCTCACTCGTCATGGCTCGGAGACAGAAGAGGCGCCGCACGCGGCGCCTCTTTTCTGTTCGACGGCGCGACGGCGATCGCACGGCCGCGCTACGACGCCTCCGACAGCGGTGGCAAGTCCGACTTGGCGGGAGGAAAAGGGCTCTCGCCGTACGTCCAGATCGTCTCGAACTGATTTTTTGCCGCCTGGAGCAAGACCACCGAGGCCCTGCCGTTCTTGCCGCACTCGTTGGCGAGCTGGATGGCAGCATGGATCGCCTCCAACTGGCTGGAGCAGGATCGCTCCTGGTCGTTCGACTTGACCGCCCATTGCCCCTTGCGCTTGAGCACGATGAACTGGTTGAGCGCCACGCTAGTGGAGCCCGCCGAACAGCCAGATCAGCAGGATGATTGGGATCGGAATCCCGATCAGCCAGAGCAAAAGACCTTTACCCATTGTGTTCTCCTCTTTCGGTTGGCCCACATAAACGTGCGCTGGGAACTTAGGTTCCATGGAATGACGCAGGCGGAGAGCGGGGGAAAAGCAGGGTCGTTGCGAGCGGTGTCGCGCATTTGCGCCCCCCGGTGCGAACGCGCCCGCCAGGATCAGCTCCTCTTTTTAATAACATAACGCGAATCGTGCCGGGCCGCTCCGCGAGATGTTCACTCTTAATCGGGGCCGGTGCGTGTCGCTAGGATGGTCGCGAGCCGGGCGGGCGCCGCCATCCAGCGCCCGGAAACGCTGCTGCATCACACCCGTCACAAATTTTCCGCGCGGTGCACCCGGGCAGTTTCGGCGCCGCCTATGTCATTGGGATTGCAACTGATGGCCTGTTCGGCTGTCGGGTTCCCACGGTTCCGCACGCGGCGGGGCGGGACACCCGTCCATAATCTCGCCTCGGTTATTCTTAATGAGGGTCGCCGTCATGGGTAATCGGGGAGTGGGTGATGGGTGGAAAATATTCCGCGGAGTGGTGGGAAAAAATCGCTGACCTGAACCGGGATTTGCCCGCGCAGGATCCTGTCAGCGTCGTTGATCATCTCATTCAGGCGACCGCTCACGGCGCCCGCACGCCGGCGAAGAATGGGAAACCGTCCGGGCAGAATCCGGCGGCATCGAAGCGCGAGCGTTCGCTCGCCGATTGAGCCGCTGCGTCAGCGCCGCTTGCTTCGCCCGCTGGCCTGCCTGGCATCGGAGGCCGGGCCGCGTTCTCCATACTGCAAGAACCAGGGATTCTGCACGCAAGAGCCGCCGCCGCCGCGCGCTGTCTCCATACATTGCTCGAATGAGACGAAGGTGCAGCTGAACGTGATCGTCGCGACGTAGCCCACGCACCAGGGCCGGTGGATTTCGGCGGCGGCCGGCCGCTGACCGATGATGCTGAGCGATAGTGCCGCGAGCAGCGCCGCGGCGACATGAACCATCTTCATGGCGGGTCTCCCATATGGACCGCGCTCGTCCCCGAACGTAGCGGGTCAATCGCTTCCCGGCAACGGCGGGACCGGCTGGCTGCCGCCTTGTCCTTGCTGCTCGCGAAGGAACGTCAGCGCGCCCTCGCATAGCAGGTCCGCATCGCGTTCGCCGGCGTTCGCAAGTTGAATGATCCTGGTGGCGATGATCTCACTGGCGACGTCGGTCCGATCGGACAATCGAAGTGCCACACGAGCCATCTCGAACGCGATGCCCATCACCCGTTTGGTCTCGGGATCGAATCTATGGCTCTCGAGGTACGGCGTGATCGGCATGCTCTTTCCAGCCGGAGCCTTGCCGGCGAAAGAAACCTTGAGACTTATTCTACAGTTTTTGGCCGCGTTGTCATTACTGGGCTCGGTCATTACCGGACTCGCGCGCGGCGTAGCACGTAGCAAGCGTGCAGCATAGAAAGCCCCGCCGAAGCGCAGTGGGTTGCTTGATCGCAGACTTCGGCGCCGACACGCGGCTGCGCGTGCGTCCTGATGGGGGACGCTGCGGAAATGCCGCGCTGTATGGAATTGATTGGTTCAAACCAGAAGCCGCGCGCCGGCTTCGATGATGTCGGACGCGGGACGCTAGTGGAGCGAGGGGGCGCGGGCGCGCGCCAGTGCGACGTGCAGACGACCGATCGTCTCGCTCTCGTGGGCGAACTCGTCAGCGCTCATGCACTCGCTTTCGTTGGCCAGTGCGATCCAGAGATAGCGCAGGTTCTTCAGGATCGTCTTTTGTTGCGGGTCCGCGGCTGCCTGAATTGCCCGCTCGCAGTCCGCTGCCTTTTCCCACGGGTCTATCTCGGACATCGTCGCCTCCGTTGCGCCGGAATAAGCCGCGCCTGGAACTTTGGTTCCGCAGGGTCCCCTGCGCGCGGTAAAATAAACGTACCCCTGACCCTTTTTTGTGTGGAACGCTTGGGCGGGTTTCGCGTTGGCGGCCATTGGGGTTGTCCTTGCATGCCGAGTGCCGCTTATCTTCGCCGCCAGCCGACATCTGTCTCCGCCTCGCCGCGATCGCTTCCGATGAGGCGGCCTCGAGCCGTTTGCTCGCGATTCACCAGGACTACACGGCCAAGGCCGACGCCATGGAAGCCGGGGGAGAGGCGCCGCAGGATGCAATGACGCCCCCCGGCGCAGCACAGAACGCCGGAAAACACGGCTCCGGCGCGGGCTCGTGAGCGAGCAGCCAGACGCGATTTGATGCGGGCTTAATCAAGTCGACGTCTTGTTGAAGAACTTCGACGAGGGCCGAGGTGGACGCCTCCGTTGGCTTGCTTGCCGACGGCGCGCCTACATAGCGGCCCCTATGGATCACGCGGGTCGACGGGTGGCGCTTGACGGACGGATCCGGGAATATCGCTTCTGGCCGCCTGTCGGGCCGCACAGAATCCTGCGCGAATTAGCCGCGCGCGCCACCTCCCGATCACTGCGAAGACGGGATGGCCATGGAGTCGCTTGGAAACCACTTGGGGAATGATCGCAGGGGGCGACGTATGACTCAGACTGCGCCCGCGGGGTGGCCCCTGTCTGTATAAGATTGACCATAGGCGTTACGTCGTGCGCGATGTTCACCGCCGCCGACGCTGTCGTTGCCGAAGTCCACGGCGGCATGCCGCTCGTTCCGAGCAACGAATTCCAGCAGCGGCTCCGCGGTGAGCGCCCACCGGGCGGACGACAACCGCTTGAACGCGACGAAACGCCTTCGCTTGTCCGTGCGCTGCCCTATATGAATGAATGGCGGCAACGCAGGAGAAGCCCCATGCCGGACTTGAAGGCCCAGACCATTACTCTGCATGAGGGCGACAAGACCGCCCTGCAATATCTCGGCGCGGCGGTCGTGCTGCAATGGTCGAGCCTGCCCGACGATGTGCGCACGGCGTTATTGCGGCAGGCTGATTCGGTCGGCGGGCTGCCGTTGGTGTCGGATCTGCATGAGCAGATCCAGGCGCTCATTCGCCGCGTGCGCACGGATTGAAGCGTTCGCGTGGGACGCCGCGCTCACCCGGTCCGCGCATCGCACATCGTTTGCACCCGCGCAGTGCCCGATGCGCAAAACGAAAAGGGGCCGGTGATCCCGGCCCCTCCGCGTTCGTCCGATCGGCGACGCGATCGTTCAGCAGACCCAGACATAGCCGATGGGCGTTAACAGCCAGCACGGGCCGACGCCGTACGGGTACCATTGCCCGCGCCAGAAGCGCCGTCCTCCCGTCCCGTACCAGACGCCGCCGTGATAGCGCCGGCCGACGACCAGACCGCCGCCGCCACCACCACCGTGGCCGCGGTTGAAACTGCGGTTGACGTCGCCGCCGCCACGCACGCCGGGACCGGGTCCACCGCCGCCGCCACGGGTCATGCCCGCGCCACCGCCACCACCACCGCC